>FUIF01015109.1_pt1 | contig 88882 bp, 162 predicted proteins | sample 1003461 | NCBI WGS metagenome assembly FUIF01 (sample SAMEA80401918, study PRJEB19352) | marine metagenome
ACCACGGAATTCCGTGGTCCTGTTTTTATATATGTGCAAATATATAATATGTCAGATACCATTAAAGCCAAGTATATCAGCGTCAGTGGTGAAGTAATATACGAGAATGCCCAAATATTCTCGCCATCCAACCTTCCACCATCGGTGCCGATTTTATACCCCAGCCAAGTGGTATTCAAAGCAGACGGGAATTACATCTTCACAGAAGCCGCCAATATTATTGTGGCACTTATCAGCAATTCGACAGTTAAGCCCAGGAAAGCTAAAGGGTTTCATGTTAAGAGAATTGCTTCTATTGGTGTAAGTTATAAAAACGCCTTTATTGTCACTAACCCATATGAGGCGTATGGAATACCCAATGTTTTTGGGGATTCAGGGATCGCCATTGTTTGCTCTGACGGCACTCTATTAAGTACAAAAGAGAAATGGCCGCTTATAGAAGTTGGACCTAACTTTGATGCTGTTGGGGCGGACCTTAGGCAGCAGATTGATACAATGCCTCTTGATAAATTATGCTGCGAAGTTAGGGATTTGAAGTCTAAGATTAATGCTATTGAGAAGGCTACTATAGATTCTGAGTAAGATAAGCCCACCATCTTATCATTACCACTATCATAAAGATATACCATACTGCCAATAGGGCATCTGGATATACATGTGCCCGGCCTCCGATTCTATCGTGATCTGGATATCTGTGTCTTATCTTCCACACTATTCCTAGTAGCATTATACCGAAACCTGCAGTCAAGACCTTATAAATTTCAAGGTGGTCCCATAATCTATAAGCTATAGGATTTAATTCATCTGATTTATCCAGAACATACCTAGTTAGCCATAGATCAGCTAAGTGCATGATTATGACTTCTGTCAGAATGACAAGTCTAAAGATGTGCATCCAGATGAATTTTGATGAAACAGTTGCTCTCGCCGCTCGCTTGTGGCACGGAATATCACACAGGAGCGAACATGAACGAATTGATGCAACAGGCACGCGAAATCTCCCATAAACTAGGCACCAAGTGTTTAGTTGTGGGTGGTTTTGTACGTGATCGGGTGATCGGTTTTGAATCCAAAGACCTGGACATGGAGGTTTACGGGCTAAGTTTTGATGATATCAAAAAGCTTTTAGATACTCACTTCAAGATCAGCGAAGTTGGTCGTGAATTCGGTATCATCAAGGTGGACAATTGTATTGATGTCAGTATCCCTCGACGAGATAATCGAGTGGGTGTTGGACATACAGATTTTGCATGCTCATTCGATCCATCTATGACGCCGAGGGAAGCTGCTTCCCGGCGAGACTTTACTATGAATAGTCTCGCCATGGATATGGGTGGTAATATCATTGATCCATTCAACGGTGTCAAGGATATCGAGAATCAAATCATCCGAGCCACTTCCCCGGCTTACAAGGAAGATGCACTTCGTGTATTGCGTGGGATGAAATTCGCATCCAGGTTCGGGTTTGATATGGACCCCGATACCATTGTCATGAGCTACGATATGCTCGCCAATGCCTCTCACATCTCAGTTGAGAGGATTTGGAATGAGTGGAAGGATTGGGCAAGAGGTCCGTTCCCAAGTAACGGACTACGGCTACTCGTACACACTGGGTGGATTTCCCTATTTCCGGAAATTGAAGCCCTCCTAATGACCGAACAGGACCCGATCTGGCATCCAGAGGGTAATGCATTTGAGCATACTGCCCATGTATGTGATGCAGCCGCTGATATCTGCATCAGGGATGACCTATTCGGTGAGGAACAACTTGTAGCCCTTATGGCTGCACTTCTTCATGATGTGGGTAAGGCTACAACCACAGTGAAGAATGATCAAGGCAGATGGATTTCTCCCAAGCACGCTCCAGAAGGAGTACCAATCGCCAAGGAATTCTTATCCAGACTTCGTGCACCTAAGCATATCATCGATCATGTTCTTCCCTTAGTGGCTGAACATATGGTGCATGTACGATCTGGTAAGTTCTCTAGGGAACCGGGACCTCCCAGTCTTAGGACTGTGAGAAGGCTATCGTACAGATTGCATCCAGCCACCATGCAGCAATGGTCACGTGTCTGTGAAGCTGACCATAGTGGGCGTCCCCCTCTTGAGAAGAAGAATCCCGTGTTGGATTGGATGGTAGTTGCTGAACAGCTTCGTGTGGAGAACGAGAAGCCAGAGCCGATCTTGCTGGGGCGTCACCTACTCGGGGCTGATTTAGTAAAGCCGGGTCCCCAAATGGGTGAAATCCTCAAGCGTGTGTTTGAGGCACAGCTGGACGGTGAGGTTCTTAGTATCGATGATTGTCTAGAAAAGGCAAAGGAGATTATTGATGGCGAAGGATTCAAAGCCTGATCCCGAAAATGAATTGCCCGTTCCTCTTTCTGCTTCTGAAAGGAAGGAATTCCAAGCTGCGATTAAACGCAGAGCCGCTTCGATGATCAAATCGATGAGGGTTGAACTCGCTCAGGATGAAGGGACTGCGATTCAGAATCTCCGTACTGAGGCCAACATTCAGTTCTCCGCTGGGGAATTGAATGATATGATCGCTGGTGTAGATGATCAGATCACTACCGAGATTGAAGCTCGGATTGAGGATCGCCGTACCTCGATCAATGCTCAGATCCATGAAGTGGACAATGAATATGCAGGCAAGCTCCAAGAAATGAAGGAGCGGCACAAAGCTGAATTCGATGCTCTCCAAGCTGACCGGAATGGGAAGAAGGAGAAGTTGAAAAATGAGTTGGCTCGTGCTTCTGATGATATTGCGGAGCAGCATTGTGCTGAACTCACTGATCAGAAGAAGGAGTACATGCGGCAACTCGCCATTGCCCAGGAACAGGAAGTTGCCATCCGAAACACGGCCAGGCAGAGGGTTGCCCTTGCCAGTCGGTACCGTGATCGCATCGAGAATGTCATCACCGATGCTGAGAATAGGATTCTGGAAGAACTCCTCATTGCCAATGACCGGCAGACTGCCGTGAGGCTATTGAGTTCATTGCCCACTGTGGATCAAGTCATTTCCATGTGTTCGAACCAAGAGGGAATCAACAGGATGCTTGGGATTTTGAATCCCAACGTCAAGCAGATCCCATTACTGGAGAATCAGGAAGACCAGAGTCCCAAGAATGATGACGATGACATCGTTGTTGAAGTCCCGAATGTCGCAGCGAACGTCCGAATTGTAGATTCCTACGAGGATCGCGAAGATGAGAGGGATCACAACAACATCTATGCAGATACAGACGTCCATGAATGATGAAATTTACATCCCGCCGTACGATGTAAAGGAGTGGGATGACTACGCTGACATGACTATGCTCATCGTAGCCATCCCTACTCCACCGTGTCCAGTGCACAAAGATGCATTGGTCCTGATGCCTGACTCCTTCACTTCGAAGTCATTCGATGGTGATTGTGATTTGGGTGATGGATTCCAAATTTTAGGTGTTAAACCCACTAGGAATCTTGGACCAGCATTCTTGGTGAGTGCGAAACTCAGCAGGCTGGTCCGTTCCAATAAGAAGCGAGATTTGCATACTAATATCGCGGCATTCTGTGCGGGCATCAGCTATTTCAGTGTTGAGATTTCCAGGGTCCATTATGGCGTGGAAACCAATATTGATAGGCTCAGTACAGTGGGTGGTTCCTGCCATCAGGGATCACACTTCACAATTCCAGAGGCTCCCTATTTGACTGCCGTACTGCAACAGAGGCAGGCTCCGTCTAGTGGTAAATTGGCAGTCGATTACTTGACTCCAGCGGAAGCAGAATTGGTATTTCCTCAAATCGATTTCACGATGAACAGGGAGCCAGATCGGTTTATCTCTACTTGCTCGGTGGACCCAGCATGCTGCCCCTATAGACGCAGGTCTGGAGTAGGTAAGTGGGCCGAGCAGTATTTGAAAACATTGCGATACAACGGCTACAGAAAAACAGCACCCCTATTTATGGAGCAGCACAGTGCCTAAGGAACTCCCAAGTGACGATCAAATTCTGGTAAGGGCAAAGAAGATGGCTGGGGCCTTGGGCCGCATTCCAAGTCCATCTGAATTCCGCGAGCGTTTCGCGGAGAAGGGTGTCGAGTTGACACTCGGTCAGGCCCGTTCTCTATTCATGAAACTGCGTGGCAGTTGGGCGAATGATCGGGGAATCGGAAGCAAGGATAAGCCCCACTCTTCATCGACTAAGGCTGGTTCTGTGCCTACTTCCGCTCGTAAGCAGAAGTCGGGTAGGAGCTTCCCCCGAAAGTTCTGATTTTCTGATTCGCTTTCTCCCCTCCGTAGCCCGGTGGCTTTCGAGTTGCCGGGCTATTTTTGTATAGACAGCAGTTTCTCTCGCGGTCGCGGCGTGGCATGAAAAAGCGTCAGATAGCACGCTTTATAGGAGCCGCGACATGTTGGATACTTCACGCACAGTTGATTGTGGTGGGCTGGCCAAGCTGCCAGCTACTAATCTGACCGAAGTGATGCTCTCCATCTTGGAGAACATGGGATCGAAGAATAGCTGTGTTCTCGGTAATGATCCCACCCAGGTTACCACTCACGAACTGGACTTCGCCCTGAACTACGGGTTCGGCGGGATTTTGGTGGATGAGAATTCTCATCTTTCGCCTCCCGACCCCGAAACTGTCCATGTGAAAGTGGTCAGCAGCTGGTATCACGAAGTCTCGATCACTTCGGACAACGTGAACATCAATTTCTGCTTCCAGCCCAAGTCCAAGCAGGAAGGTGCCAAGATCCACCGTCCAGTGGTTTCGAAGTACGAAAATCACATTCCTGAGTTGTGGTCCAATGACTCTCCCCAGACTCTGATCGAAGTGATCGAGTACGTTCTGGAAACCTTGATCTTCGCCGGTAAGTGGGGAAGAGAGGTTGAAAGTGAGTGAGGTCATTTTCAGCGGGTCAGCTAAGGGTTCAGATATCGCGAAGAGAATGCTTTTCGCGAGGCAAGGCACTCCCCCAGTTAGGGTTCCCGATGATCGTGCACCTTTCCCGGTCGATTATGAAGATCGGGTAGTTTGGTGCCAGATCAGGTGGGTGGCAGAACCCACAATTGCTGCAGCGGAAGGTCTGCCCACCCTCACTTGCCCAGGTAAATTCGAATTCGTCACTGTCACCCGAGAAGAGCGTGACAAGTGGGAGAGGGAAAATGCCTAAGGAATTCGAAAAAGATTGCCATCTAGTCCGCTACAAAAGCGACAGTGGGTGGTTGGAAGTTCGCGATGATGGAGAAGGTGTGTCCGTCCATTACAAGTCATGGGATGACATGACCTACCATAATTCCACTTACATCATGAAGGATGAACGAGTACAGAAGGAGCAATTCGAATCTGCTGTCGGTCACATCCAGAGAATTTCTGGCGTTGATAGTGTCGAAATCACCAGAATCATTATGGAGTTTATCCAATGAGATCTGCCCCTCCATATACTCAGGCCCAGTTTGATGCTCTGCCCTACCATCAGCGGCAGGAAATACGTCGTCTCGAAAGCATGGGAGATCCATACACTAGGATCTTGATTGAATCGATCATCAGGAATCCAAAAGGAGTCCGTGGAGGCCACGGAAGGGGCTTCCAGAGATCGCCCGAGCCGATGAGATATCAGAGGGCTATGGAAGCCCTTGAAACCAAGAGAAAGCCATCCCCGAGGCTCCAGAAACGTTCTGGTGCCCAAGTTCAGCAAGACCTACGTGCCCCTATTAGGGCTTATCTGGCCGAGAGAAAAAAGGAGACTGCTATGGCCAACAACATCCAAGCCAACCTTCTACCCAGGCAAATCCGCCGCCACTACCATCTCAAAGGTCAGGTCGATCAGATCGACTCGATGATTGCCCACTCTGATGAAGGCGTCCAGACCGTGGAAGTCATCGTCGGTGGTGAGCAGGACATCTGGCAATGGTCCGAGGTTGATACCTTCACGGACAACCGCCGTGATCGCCAATCCTCTAGGAATTGGGTGTTGGCAGATACAGTTCCTTCCGAAGGTGAAGAATGAATCCTCGACTACGCATGATACGAAAGAGGATGTATTGGTCAGCTAAGTGCTACCCATTCGAATGGTGTCATGAAACTGGCTGCCCCTTGTTGGTGAATGAGACACCAAAGAATGCATCCCCTGCCCAAGATAAATGGATTTTTCATAGGGTCTGGATGAATGCCAGCCGAATAGTGGAACGAAGAAATGCCCAAAAAGCGAAAAAAGCGTGATAAGATCTTACCTGGCATGTATACCGTAAGGTATCGTGAGGATGGTAAATGGGTGTATGCTCGGCACGAAACCGAACCCAATAAGGGTAAGAAATGCCAATTCCCGTCCCGGCAGAAAGCCGTCCAATGGATCAGGAACCATGGGTGGATGTGCTACTACAAAGGGCAGGTTTGTCATCCAGACGGGACCAAAGAAGATTTTGAGGTTGATCGATATATCGATCGAATCCTCAATGGGACCATCAAGCGACCCGAATTCACCTCATTTGGAAAATTCAAGAGGCACGGATGATCGTTCGAGAAATTCTTGACAATCCGGATATGATCTTCGACTACTTCAACGATTCCAAGGACACAATTCGGTGGCTGGAATCAATGAAGGGTCGTTGTGATGAGGACAAACGGCAAGCTGCTCTGTTGAAATTGAAGACTGACACTAATAAATGGCATCAAGATCGAAAGGAACGCCATGTACAGGCCCGAAGACAGATATGATGGCAGGTATCCGCAGTTCGACCGTCTCGACCCCGACGAGAAGAAATGGGAAGAGAGCAAGCAAACCGCCAAAGAGGGTGAACGTCAAGCACGTATACAACGGCTTGTTAGATTGGTGTCCGGTTCTAAATAGGGTCAAATTTATTTTGTACCCTTCGGAGAACCATTATGGATGCTGCACTCAACCCATCGGGGATCCCTTCTCGCCCAAAGAGGAAGAATCCAGGAAAACTCCTACCCATTATCCTCATTATGGGGTTTGCTCTGATGTTCATCAAGGGATGTAATAAGCATTGCCCGTGTCCAAGGGTGGTGTAAGTGCGAACTTCCTTGTAAGTGTATGGTCAAGCCTGGTAAATAGGCATGACTGACCACCACGAAATCTTTGAAAATCTAGAACTCTCAGATGACGCCAATAAATCGATTGACCGTGCTATAGCACAAGTTGTCAATCGGCCCGATAAGGCAACTGACACTTTATGTCGGTTTGTTGATGAGATTGGCAAGGGCAAGGATAGAGTGGCCCTTACCCGTATCAAGCAGCAGATGGCGATGAGTGTACAACTCACCATGATGGGGTATGACCCCATCAAAGGCACAGATAAATGGCGTCCCTTGGTCAGTGATTTTGTCAGGAAGTTACTCAAGGGCATTTGCACTGCCGTCAGCAACATTTAGATTATCAAATTTAATATATGGGTTTAACTCTAGAGTCGATTCTAGATTCAATAGAAATAGCTTATAATGGCAGCACCTTTCTAGTGTCCAGAATGCAAAACATCTATGTTGTTCGGCTACTCACACCAGACGACATAGAAGAAAATCTGGACGCTCACGTCTTTTTCGATCCCCAAGCCCGCAAGATCAATTTCTGCACGCCCAATCTTAAAAGGGCTTTGTCTTTCGTCATGTAATTGCTCGCGGCAAGATCGCGTGGCATAGAAGGGCATGACGTCTTTTTTCGATTCAAGAGAACGGGAAGCCGCTAATCACCTATCATCTGGTGACACGGATTCGGCTATATCAGTAGAACAAGAAGCTATCGATATTATCAATCAGGTGATATCTGATCCAGAGTTTCCGTCCGATTTAAGAGCGGAAGCCGAGAACGCGATTTCTATTCATAAGATAAACAGCAGCCCCGAATCTAGACAGTGGGCTGATGTGATGAAGATGTCTAAACTCCTGAGCGATCTTCATGATATTTTTCACAAGTTGGCTGAACGTCGTGTGACTACTCGATTTGGTCTATTGCGTGATAATCCAGAGCATATTTTGAATCAGATCAAAGAAAACAGCTAGTTTCGTTCGCCGTGCTGGCGTGTCACGAAAGAGTCTCGTGGTGGAGTGTTGCCCGCTCCGGTAACTTGGTGAGTGTGTCATCTAGCGGTGGCAACTGGGTAGGCGAATAACGACCGGCGAAGCCAAGCCACATTTTTTAAATAATCACGAAGAAGCAGTTTCTTCCGCAACGTGAGCGTGTCACGAAAGAGTGCGACAGGACAGCGTTTTTCTTCACACCCCCATACAGGAGCCTTGATCATGAATAACGCCACCCAAACCGCCCAGACCGACGATGCCCCCAAGTCCGGTGTCAAGCCGGAATTCGAGAAGCAGGTCCTCCAAGCCGTCCGCAGCGAAGGTGGGATGGCCAAGGACATCCGCAAGCGTCTGGCAGTTCCCGGACTGACCAAGAAGGATGTGAACAGGGTCCTCTACCGGTATGAGAAGAAGGGCGTTGTCACCCGCGACAACGACTTCGGCTGGGAGTGGACCGGGGATGCTGACATGGACCTGGACCTTCTCGTCGGCCTCGCCAATGTGAGTGAATCCCAGGCAGCTTGATCTGCCTCATGAAGCGAGCAAGGTGCTGCCCATAGGGGTGGAAGCCCGCACTTCCACGAACGTGAATGGGTAACCAGGACTTGCGGAGTCCCTACGGGTGAGAAGCCCGTCCCTTGCATTAAATGCGGAGATAAGAAGATGAAACTCGACTCAATCGGCGATGTTTGTGTTTGTAAAGAAAATGGCGTTGAATACACCGTCGTTGGAGTTTGGTTTGACTTTCGCTGGTTGGTATCATCTGATGGCAAATTAGACGGGTATGATCCATTTCTTGTTGTGAGTCATACTGATTCTGGCACTCAAGTAATCCTGTCCGATTCAGAGTCAACGATAGGGACAGCTATCAATCTAGTGGAGCCATCAGCACCCATCCCATCATTTGAATTCAGAGGCAGTTGTTTACAAGAAGCCCAAAAAACTGGCAAGCCTCAACGAACTGGTAGTGTGGTTTACTTACCCAATGGGTCTAATCGCAATTTTGTTAATTCTGAGGTTGCCCAAAGATTCATTGATGATTGGACTGAATAGTTTCGACGGGCCGACCATCCGGTAAAGTTTGTGATGCTCCAGAGGACGGGGTTTGGATTCCCAAGGACCTGCTGGCGGTGAAAATCGTAAAGGATGCAAGCTCACAAATGCCCGTCTTTCCCACCCACTCTTCGGAGGCAATCATGTCTTACATTCTCATCTGGCTCGCCATTGGATGGATTTCTTCACTCATCGCTATCAAAGTATTTCGTAGCGGGAAGCAAGTCAAGTCCAAGGAATTGTATGCGGCGGCTTCTGGTTTCCTATTCGGGCCGATCATCACCATTCTGATGATCATCGATCTATTCAAACGTCATAGTAAGGCGTAATATGGAAATCAAAGAAAATAAGATCCGAAGCTATGAATATCGCGACGGTCATGTCAGAGTCACTGAATCAAAACCACTCAGTGAAAACTGCCCTCCATTCCCCGGCAGGCTATCTATAGAAGACCTGAGGAAACTTCCGTTTGGTACTCGCTTAATTAAACATGATCCAGGTGGAACTAGCGAGTTTCTTCTACTTTCTATTTGTGATCATACTTGTACTTTCAAGTACAGGCGGATCAATTTTAAGTATACAGAATATTCAATCAACGAGGCCAGTTGGGCGGATTATGGACTAACCCCGTACGAGAATGGGTGGAATCCTACCAACTACGTCTGCAAGCCGGTCAAAACTCGTAGTTGAATTTCTCAATATCCTGCTTGCAGATCGATTCCACCAGTAATCTAGCCTCATCAGAATAATCTTCCTGATAAGGTGGCCTCCCCTCACTATTGAGCTTCTTGGTCGAATTGACCACCTTAAGCTCCACCCCACCCAACCCAATAGCTTCACATACAGTCTCGAAGTCTTTATTCATCCTCTCATGATGAATAATATAATTCATCATGTGAACAGGACCTATCGAGCAGTAATAATTGAAGATCCCATTCTTATACCAAGGCTTTCTGTACTTGGCTATAATGAAATCCAGAAGAGATAATTTAGAATGCTCTTCTAAGGTCTTCCCCCATTCGGCCAATTTTGGTTGGTTTTTCTCTCTCCATTCTTTGTGTTGTGGGAGCATCATAGCCTTGGCATAATACCAATCGCTGTGGATCATTTCCCACGGATTCCGCATTATGGTGAAACAATAATAATTAAGTATGCATTTACCACGCTCTTGGGCTAGTTTGGTGATGGTTCTATGCTTATGCATATACTCCCAGATTGTGTCTTGATCCGAGAGATATGATTTTAATGCCTTAGTTACAGCTGTTCCCCCGGTCCTTGGCATGTGTACAAACACGAATCTGTTTGCTTTACTAACTATCATAATATGCTCTTGATGGATTGCCTAACCGACTCTATAAAAGAGTCCGCAGACAAAAAGGTTTTGTCCATCCGTTTTAGATATTCGTATCCTTCAACCAAGGATTCAACAGATTCGGCCAAAGACGCGGCCTTCTCTAAACTGTCGTAATAAAGAGGATACTGTGGACCCAGATACTCTACGACAGCTGGATGCCGATTCACTAATATCGGCGTATTCCTTACAATACATTCAATTACAGCATTGTTTGCAGAACTATCATATAAATAAACAAAGGTTATATTCCTACTTAAGATTTTGTCATAAACATCATCTGGACGCCATGGTGATTCCACATAATTTTCTGGCCGGTGCATTATCAAATCCATCGTGCACCGTTCTACCTCCTGCATTTTCTTAGCATGCGGATTTTTAGGGACAATCCACACCTTTTTCATCTTAGTTGGTAGAAGTTGGATGGCGTGGATTTGCCGCAACCAATAACCAATTTGGATTATCTTCTTGTCTTCGTTTTGTTCGTACGCCTTTGGTGTCCATTTTAGATCTGGAGTTTCTGTTGGGTGATAAACATCCCAAACTGGTACTGATACTCTGGGTTTCCACCAATCCCTAGCGTACTTGGAGAGAGTGAATAATCCTTTGCAATGTTTAAGACTCTGCCTGAACGGCTCTCTGGCTAGGATACTCTGTGGTGAGTTGCCCCAGCCGAACCATTGTGGCATGTTGTGGGGGTTGTGGACGATTCCGACCCATGGTTTGTTGTAAGGAATGATGCCGTGATTATAATTATACATGGCATTCCATGAATGGGATCTTTCAATAAAGTCATCGAAAAATATCCCATCTTCGGAGTGCAGCGGCATGAGGGAATCTATGACGTATGACCAGCCACTTCGGTGTTCATCTCCGAATCCGGTTGCTTTTGATAGGTCGATCATAATGATATATACCGCAATGTATGATTGCTCGCGGCGTCGCGGCGTGGCATGAAAAGGTATGGCAGAACCGAACCCCACTATCGTCGGCCAGATTGAAGTCAGACTCCGCAGCATGCGTGAAAATCTGGACAAACTGTACAATGCTGTCGATCAGCATGCTGAATTAGATGATGCTCGTGGCGATTTGGTCGCCTTGGAAACTCTCGTAAAACTTCTTCCAAAGGGGTAAAATGGAACCGAGCTATTATAAAGCGTTGAAGGGTGATCATGCGGGCCAAATTGGTCGCATGGTTGGCCGCTTTGTAGATGCTTCATACAACGACATCACTCTCCAATTCGAAGATGGAGAGAAACGGCATTATTACTTCCCAACAGAAGTGACTAAAGTGGAGGAGGATTAAATGCTTACTTTCCGCAATATCGCTGAACAGACCGTCACTCGTGTAGAAGTGGTTTCCCTATGCACCATTGAGGATGGTGTGGTTATGCGGTCTGAGGGACGCCCTGGCCATGACCCTTTGTTCATGGTCAAGATCTATTGGATGGGTAATTTCGAGCCTGTCCCCACTGGCTTTATTGCCAGCCCATGGGTCGATGATTGTGCAGAAATGATCATTACAAATGGTGATGATTGGTACACTGCACGACACGCAACTCCCGAACAATTGACTGCCAATAGGACCGAAGCAGATCGACGTCTTCATATTGTACCAAAGGAAGACATCGCTCCAAGAGTCCAACGCCTCACGATCAAGGATAAGAATTACATAGTCGTCAACATCACCAAATACTGCAATGAGAAGAGGGATGTGGAATAATGGGTATTTTCGGCAATGATTTCGAAGATTTCGTAGACCCAAAGCCACGGATGCCTGATGGATTTCAGATCTGTGTCTGCGAAGAATGTGACTCTGTGACTCTCAAGCTTGAGGGCTGCAAGAAGTGTGGTGCGTCTCTCTATGGCTCCCAAGTAGTCGAGGTCTTACCTGCAATTCGCGGTCGGATTATGGCTGAGGGTTTTGTCCCTATCGAGGAAGCGGGTCAGATTTTCGTCAAAGAGGATGATGATGACGGTGATGAATACGACTCAAGCCGATATTGATAGGTTGGATGAACTCCAGGCTAAAGAGAATGACGGACGCGGGATTTCTTGTGTTCGTACGATTCTGACTTATCTTCGTAGGGGTGAGAATCAATTGGCTGCTGCTGTTCGATCCACTGAGGGTGATAAGACTCGGGTTTACCCTGAGGTAGAAGAGCAGCTTTACCAGATGTTCGGGTGCCGCACCCATAGAAGCCACGATTGTGGCAGCGAGATTTGTGCCTTTATCCGTGAAACGCACTTGAAAGATCTAGAAAGGCATCGTGGTGAGTGATTATTACCATTTCGATGCTTTTGTTGGGTATGAACTCCCACTCGATGACGTTTACAAGGCTTTCAAAACGGCATCTTTTGACGAGGGATTCCAATACACTGTGGGGGAACGGGTATTTGATGAACGTGACGGTGACTTTTCTTATGAAGAATTAATTGATGCTATCGCTGGCCCTTATAAAGGGTACTGCCCTTCTGGCGAGCAGCACACGGTTATTTTCTACGCTGAATCCAGACCTATTGTGTTTGCCCAGGATCTGGAATCCGAGGGGGATTCATTTTGCTGCGGAGAAAAACAGATCACTCAACGCATCACTTGCGGAAGTAATATTCCGTATGATGAAATCCCAACAAAGGAGCAACTTGATGAATTAGCAAATCACCTCAAATCCTTCGGGCTAAAGCCCGGCAAACCAGAGATTGTAATGTCGGTATCAATCATTTAACCTTCACAAAGGAGCAAAAACCATGATGAAGGCCATTGGAGTCTTTTTCACGTGCATCTTCGTGCTCGTCATCCTCTTAGGAATTGGCAGCTGTTCGATGTACAACACTCTCGTCACCGGAGACGAGACAGTCAACAATGAATGGGCTGACGTTGAGTCCAACCTCCAGCGTCGTAATGACCTGATTCCCAACCTGGTCAGTACGGTTAAGGGATATGCCAAGCAGGAAGAAAAGGTCCTTACCGAAGTGACCAAGGCACGCCAGCAGGTCAACAACATCAATCTCAAGGGCGTACTGAATGACCCGGCTGCAATGCAAAAACTCGCAGCTGCTGAGTCCCAACTTTCAGGTGCTCTCTCCCGCCTACTCGTCACGATCGAGAAGTATCCCGATTTGAAGGCGGATAAAGCATTCATGAACCTCCAACACGAACTTTCGGGGACCGAGAATCGCATCAACATCGCGAGACAGAGGTTCAACAAGTCCGTGGGCACTCAGAATTCTCGGATTAGGAAGTTCCCTCATTCCCTACTCGCTGGAGTTGCGGGGGTGGACAAGCGGGAATACTTCAAGGCCGAAGAGGGAGCCGAGAAGGTCCCAGACGTCTCATTTGAATGATCAATCGCACACGGTGGGAGTGGGGTTTCCCACACGCGAGGGACAACAGATCTCCATTTGCGTTTGCAAGTGGACGTCCCTCGCTTCCCACCCATTAAAAGGAGCAATCGATGAAAATGCGTAATCGTGGGTTCACAATCATTGAACTCTTGGTGGTGATTTCAATCATCGCCTTACTGATCGGGGTAGCACTCCCGATCTTCTCCAAGGCTGCGTCTACAGCCACTTCCACCATTACCGCCCAGACTTCCAATTCTGGTGGTGGGGACGCCAGCAAGGCTGGCAAACCATACGGCTACGTCAATGACAAGGCCGGTATTCTCGATCCTGCAGATGAGAAGAAGTTGGAAGCTAAGCTCAAGGGTTGGCAGAACAGCACTTCCAATGAGTTTGCAGTCCTGACGGTTAAGACCACGGGGAATGAGTCAGCTCAGGAATACTCATTCAGGATCGCAGAACAATGGGCCATCGGTGACAAAGAAAAGGATAATGGTCTTCTCCTGCTTATCGCCGTGGAAGACCGGAAGTTCTACATGCAAGTTGGGGAGGGCTTGGAGGGTGTCTTGCCTGACGGCAAGGTGGGCCTTTTGATCAACCAGGAACTCCCTCCCAAGTTTAGGGCCGGGGACTTCTATGGCGGTATCGACAATTATGTGACTAAGGTCATTGGGATTGTCGGTGGTGCTTACACTATTGATGAGGCTACTGGATCGGATGTTAATCCGGTGGTTATCATTGTCTTTGTTGTGATTGTTGTTCTGTTCCTGCTCATTCTCATTGGCGGTAGCGGTGGGAGTGGTAGCTGGTCAGGGGGAGGAGGTTATCGTTCGTCGAGCAGCAGTTCTTCGAGCGGTGGGTTTTGGTCCTCGTCCGGTTCGTCGTCCGGTGGTTTCGGTGGGTTCAGCGGTGGCGGGTTCAGCGGTGGTGGGGCTGGCGGCGGCTGGTAAGTCTAGACCTAAACCAAAACCCAAAGAACCAGAAGACCGATTGGCCGAAGACATCAATAGACAAACCCAAGCCAAACGTGAACGGGAACGTCGTAAACGCCGAGAGGAACAACGACGTAGAGAAGATGAAGAACGTCGTAAACGCCGTAAACGTAGACGCCGATCTGAATCCTATTCATCGTCATTTGGACTCGGAAGCACCGGGTTTGGAAGTTTCGGAAGCTCCAGTTCTAGCAGTAGTTTTGGAGGCTTCGGAGGCGGTGGATTTAGTGGTGGCGGAGCCGGTGGCGGCTGGTAAACACAAGAAAGGAAATCATGCTTACTAATCTCATTAACCCACTCAAGCAATCGGCAGTAGACCGATTCATGTCCAAAGCGGGCATTCAGATCGTCGAGAAAGCCATCAAGTACGCTGAGAGCAAGACTGATGGTGAAATCTGCATCCATGTGGTTGGTGACTCCAAGGACTCTGAGGGTGAAACTCCCCAAGAGCGAGTCAAGAACCGTGCCCTCTCTGAGTTCGATCAACTCGAAATTCAGCAGACTGAGGGAGCAACTGGTATCCTCATCCTAATCTCGGTGGACGAGAAGCGGGTGGAAATCGTGGCTGACAAGGCTATCAACGAGAAGGTCAATGCTGATCGTTGGGAGCAAGAAGTGGCCAAGATCGTGGATGGGGCGAAGCTGGAGTGTCCAGCCGTGGGCCTGATTGATGCAATTACGAGCATCGGTCGGCACTTGGCCAAGCACTTCCCCAAGACCCACGACAAGAACGAGTTGGAGAATACAGTCACCAGCGACTGATGTTCTTGCTTTTGCTCCTACGAGGCCACCTGGGCAATTGCTCGGGTGGCCTCGTTGTGTAAGGGGATACCATGGCGAAACGAACCACAAAACGAATCGAAATCGAAACATCAATCTCTACTGATGTTGTTGATCAAATCGAAAAAGAAATCAAGGATTATATTGAAATTCCAGGCAAAGAGTCTATAGCTTTTGAATTTGTTCTTAAGAAAGCTTCATTCAAGAAAACCAAGCATTCTTTAAATGTCAATGGCACCAGAACTGACATTAATTACGCTGGTGTCAGTTCTATTTATTTTCCTACTTCCAAAAATTACTCTATAAATAAAAAGCTGTTGGAACATCATACTCTAAGAGTCACTATTAGTCCGAAACAAGAATTTTCAATCGCGTCTTGGCGTGGTACCGATATTGACCATGCTATTATTACCTCCATGGAGGTTTACTCTAAGAAAGACCCGACCCTGCCGAACAATGACAAATTCCTTGTCCGGATTCAGATGTGTGAAGTTTCTGGTAGAGGTTCAAGCATCAGCACTCGCCACAAGCAACGGGCTGGTACAATTACCGAAGATGGAAGGCTTGAAGTCCTAGACACGAAAACCAAGAAACCCATCAAATTCATCAATGAAGATGAAGCTATCAAGAAAATCCGTGATGCAATGAGGGGCGAAAATGTCAGTTGATCAGATTCTAAAAATCGATCCTGAGCAATATCCTGATGCTTTCGAGCGACGCAAGGAAGTCATCAAGGCCGTAGTTAATTATATGAAGGAACTCAGTTTTAGTGTTGAGTTCGAAGATTGCAAAATCACCAGCATCAATGGGCTACCCTTTACATCAGATTGTGTTTTTGGCGGCGACCAGTGGAGAAGAAACAAGTCTACTGACCCGATTAGGTTTCGCATCCATTATGCTAATACTGGCCGTGGTCACTATATGTCCAAAGAAATTTATAAGTCTCAAGCGGAGCCGCAGTCTGGGTTCAATATTAAAACCCTAACTAGAAATATCATCAATTACTTTGTTGAAGTGGAAGAAAAGCTTAAAGAGAAAAAGCAAAGGGCAGAAAAAGAAGAAGCCCACGATAAGGAAATCCATAAGTATGACGATCTAGGCGGTGATTCCGTGGATATCTCGCCGCGTTGGCGGAATTACCGCGATAGAAATCAGAAAAAACCACCAACTCATTATACTTTATCGGTGGATATCAAGCCCGAACACGTAGAAACTGTGATTGAAGAGTTGAAGCGTATGGTTGAGGTCTATGATTTTGGCGTCAAAGACCGCCATGCTGCCTATTAAGCATCAGGCATCCCTTGCGGCGTTTGCATCCCAACTGCATGTCCTATATCAATCTTAATATCGACATTAACTAACTTCACATCTAGATCGGGGTTATACTTCTGTATCCTGTTTACGACCTCGGACATAATAATCTGTTCCATCTGGTCGCTTAGATTCTTCGGTCCTGGCACGAATCGAATCTGTTCATTTTCTTTATATTCGGATACTTTTCGCTGTAGCATGGTGATTCCCTATTTATTTCTCTGTCACAAAATTCGACACGAGTGTCGAATACGTCGCAATACAGAGATATTACTCCAAAATCCTAATTACCGCTCGTGCAAAGTCTAAATCCTCACACAACAGTTGCTCGCGGCGTGCTGTCGTGGCATGAAAAAGTATGCCTAAACAAGCCACAATAGAGCAGGTTCTGAAAAGAGCAGTTGAGAAGGAACTCGATGAGCGGGGTATCGGGTGGGTCAGGCGTAGCAAAGGCTTGATCCTCTCCCTCATTGGCAATCCGATCGTCAAATTCGAAGAAGATAAAGTGGTCATCGGATTCATTTCTGGTGCAACATCCGGAAGCAAGGATTATGAATATCTTGAATTTCGGCATGGCAATATTGTGAACCCCGAGTCAGACCCAATGGACTCAATCAATCGGGCAATGACCTTCATCGACAGGTTCAGGGATCTCTTCAATCTCGCCGATAATGCAGACGACATCGAATTCAGCTTAATGACTACTTTGCCAGCTGCAACTGCCAGAGTGGCTTTCAGGGATGAGCTATTAAAGATAACCAATCCAGAAATAGCGAACGAGATCACGAATCAGAACTTCTACACCACGATTTACCGCAACAATGTGGGGAATTACGTGGTTCACGCTTATAGCCAACAGGGTGGTAAAGCTACTGTGTCTCTAGCTACATATGCCAAGAGTTACCTCGAAAATTGGATGAAGAGGAACAGACGATGAGTTTACAGGGTTTCCCTCTTGAATCTCTGACCGAACGTCTCCCCTATCTTGACCAGGATTCTAATGGCAAGATGGATGATCTGCACCCAGCTATCGATACGATCGAAGACATACAAGGTAAGCTGTCTCGATACAGCAAATACTTTAAGGACTATGGCTTCGACACCGCCAAATTCAAGGAGGAATGGCATCGATATTGTGTGCGATCGATGTCGGGATTCAGCTTCGCTGATATTTGCAAGGCTCATCATTCAAGTTACATCATGAGTGAGTTTCATGATGCATTTGGTGGCCGACCAGAGGGGATGTTCAATAAACTCAACCATAGAAGACAAAGCGGCAGGGCAACCGAGGAACAATTAGACTCGATCTACCGCTATTATCGCCATTATCGAGTATATGGCAAGATAGGCAATTCAGCATGGGTGTGGGGGCACAATAGCCTCTCGTGGAACACCCAAGCGAGGTACTTCAATTCTGTCCCCAATTTCAACTTTGGGATTGAAGGATTTGAGACAACCTGGATTCATACCACAGGTTGCAATGAGTGGGGATACACAGAAGAGAAGATCACTGATTGGGATGACCGTCCCTGGCTCGATGCCCCATGTGGTTATTATGTCCACTTCAAGGGCAAACCAGTTTTGATGATCAGCTTCGCATTCGCCCCAGAGGGGATTTTACTCTCTCAGATTCAGCTGAAAAACAAGAAGGGAAATCGGTGGTTATATAAACTGCCGATTCACCAGACCGAACATGTTGTAAATCAGATGAAGATCGCATTCCCTGATTCGAACATTTACTTCGTCGAAGGCACCGATCTTTGTGCCAAAATCCTCTATTCTTACAAATTAGCAAAGAAGGAAAATCCACGGGTTAGACTGCCTTCCGCAGAAACAATCATGCGAACGGAGCGTGTCTATAACCGGGACTTTGAATTGTGGGAGCGTGGGGATGAAGTCCGACAGCAGGGAATGGTCTTTTATAAGCTAGAAAGGAAAGCAGGATGAGCGAAGAAAATGGCATCTGCGAAAGCTGTGGTGAATTCTGCAGCCCCGTTCCTGTCGATTGCGGCATTGGCCCTTATGAATATTGGGGTGCTACAGGCATCCATAAGGACATCCAAATGCTGTCTCCTTGCTGCGAAGCGGAAGTCGTGGATGGTGGTAACACCTTGATTGGAACGACTTACCACACAGCAAGGAAGGACCACGCTGATGGGAAGGTTAAGAAGGGTGATTACTATTCGGTGTCCGTCTACCGCTATTGGCGTAAGGATGGACCTTCTTGGATTCGCAATTTCAAAAAGGTCATCCAGAAGTCACGGCAACTGGAGCTTCATTCTGCTCCGCTTGATGGGGAATAGTTGCTCGCGGCGTGCTGGCGTGGCATGAAAATGTGTCAGCAATCCTTCACCAACACAGGGGCCTTGGTATGAAAATCGACTATAAGAAAACCGACACCAGCGAACAATTCAAGGCTCGTCTTGAATTCCTGCTGGAGAATGTCGAACCTGGTACTCCCACCCTCCGTATAATGGAAGAGGCCAGAATCAGTGGCTACAACCAATGGCACTCATTCCAGAAGTTCTTGGCTGTTGTCGCCTATCAGGTGGGGACCCATGTCGATTATACATCAAAATTTGACAAAACAACGGCCCTAGAACTCATCATCAAGATCGAAGACAAGAATACGAGAGAAGCACTTCTTGCTGAATTGAACAGGTGTGACTACGCAAGGAACAGGCTCAAGGAAGAGTTGGAGGAAATCGCGAAGGTCATGCGAACACTCGAAATTGAGTATTGGCATACCGTGATCAGCTACCTTGAAGCCCACCAGAAGCCCAAGGAAGAAGGCACTGATGACGGAAGCTGAAAAGCCAACAAGGGAATGCCCATGTTGTGGGGCCACGATGCATGTCGAGGTTCCAGGGTTTGGGTACGTGACCTACGAGAAAGTCCCGCATCCTCAAATGCCCTTCCAGAAGATCTGGACCAATCATAAGCACCGACACAAGTGGTCATTCAGGTGTCCCGAGTGTGAGACTTGCCTAGCCCCCGAGGGTGATTGGCAACCTCCAGAACCCAAGAAGAAGCGAACTGGCGGAACCAAGAAACGGAGACGACGTAGGTGACTAGCTCACTCACCAAATTCGTGAAAATCGTTCCCATTCACGCACTTGAGGAATTCAAGGAAGGCGTGGGTGGGGCTGATCGTATCCGTGAGGCTGGGCTTGACGGCATTGCCCACCGCATGATCTTCCCATTCCAGAACTGGTATCAGGGGACTTTGGAGATTGATCAGAGCGTGGTCAATCCAGACACCCAGGTGTGTGTTTCATTCACAGCTGGGTCTGGTGCCACTGAGCATGGGATGGTGTCGGGTCGGAATTACTTCTGGGTTGACGAGACGATCTGGGAGAGAATCAACTACACAGATTTGGGAATGAAGCGTCAGACTGGCTTGAAGTTCTATAAGAGCAAAAAGCTCATTTATTGGGTACGAATCGCGGACATCAAACCGTCTGGGATTGTCGAAGTCAACAATCAGATTTCAAAGAAACTACGAGCAGAATGATCACAGAATCAACACAATTTGCAATTGACCTCAATCCGGACTCCAGAAAATTCCGTTATACTGGCTTTGTGGCTCGGGGTCGCGTCGGGTACGTGATTCCTGACAATTACAGTCATCAACCTGATATGTATGTTCGGATGTTCTTGTTCGCCAAGAACAAATTCCCGACACTTAAGTTCGAAGAATGCGAGTTGCATTCGATCCATGAATCTATCTGCTACAATCGGCAACCCCTGCTCATGTTCAGGATTCCCGACGAAGAACCTGAATTCACGGAGTCAGTTGGAAGTGATGGGGACGAATTCGATAATGGCAATTGGATCAAAACCGACACCTTTGACCACAGGTTCTAAAATGACCTTCCCACCTACACAACCTGCAATCCTCCGCGTCTTTGACTGGAATGGCCAGGAACGGAATTATCAAGGGACCGTTCAGGACATCCTCGAATTCCGATCCAAAACCCAGGCCGATGGCTATTCCAAGGCTTGGGATTGGCTGGTCGAAAATGCTCGATACGACAACGACGAGGGAGAATTCAAGTTCGAATATGATCGGGCCGATGGCGGACTACCGATTTTCGAAACCATATATGATGATCCGAATTCAATGAACGACTGGGAGGCTTCTATATTATGAATGATTTTATACCCATTACTGATGATGGCTTGGTTGGGAAAGATCAGTTTGGCCAGATTTGGGCCATTCAAGCTGATGATACGTCGATGCGGACCATGATCCGTGATCCTCGTGGTCAAGTTTGCAACATTTGCGGCAAGGGGTGGCTGAACACCCGCGACTCCATGGTCGATCATGCCTACATCGACGGCCATTGGATGCACAAGACTTGCTACATCGGTCACCTGAAACTGAACGAACGCAGCATGTGGGAGACGGCATTTTCGAAGGCACTTCGCCCCCATGGTGGATGGAAGGGGATGAAAGATCGATACGAAATCGACAGCCAGTATCCATCAGGATGGGGGACTCCCTGGTATCAGTGCGAATACCACAGGTCCGATTTGAATGTCAGGGGTCAGTTCACATTCGGACGTCGGAAGAGGGTGTGGTCCATCAGCTATAAGGGCGATTCGCCTTTCGCCAGTCCGGACGAGCTTAAACCTTTGGGCGATGAGGATGTGACCTTCGATGTCACTGATTTTGAGGTCTTGATCCACGCATGGACTGTTCCCAAAGTCGATGAGTACATCGCACGAATTATCAATGCGATCCATCCGGAGACAGCCGATGTTGAAGTTAGTGCCGGTTAAGTCTGTTTTTAAGCCTTTACCAACATTGACATTAGTGCGGGAAATCTCTAGGATTTTCTTTGTTGCTGCTGAATCAGAAATGATCACTGCTCCGGAGCAGTATGCAGGTGCCAAATACTTGCTCAACATCAGTTACGATATCACAAACCCAGCAATAAAGCCGTTGATGATTATTGAATCTCTAATCGACGGGCAATTCAGTGTCGATGTTATAACTGATGGAACAGGGTTCACGACAGTGAAGCACGATAGCCGCCGATTCGAAGATTCCATCCGTTCAGTTGTAAAAGTTTTCGACGCGGGCAACTTCGCACCAAACAAGCAAATGATCACTGATTGGTTCAATAATGCAGAATCCCGATCTTAACTCAGCCACCAGACCAATCGACAGGCCAGTCTGCGGGGTTCCCATTGCATTCCACAACGCAATCATTTTGCATTCCGACATCAAATTGATGGGGTATCTTCGCGACCTGATATTCGGCACCTACAAGGTTGTAGCACATTTGAAATATGTGAACCGATTGGTGTCATATCATTCGAATGGACATGTTAAGACTCATTCAGGCAGATTCACGCTTGATGGTTACGATCTTGTAAATGAAGTTGGGTCCATACAATTTTTCCAGAATGGTGCGGATGTGATCCGCAATCTTAAAAAGTTCCGTGTTAAGCCTTTACATGTTACGATCACACACGTGCTAGACCCAATTGGTACTTCGACTCTGGTGCAATTCTGTCCAGAAGATGTCGCTGGTATCTCGGCACTTGTTGGATATAAAAAGAAAAAGGGCAAATTGAAGGTATGCCCACCAGAAGTGCCGGATTCTATCCCTGGTCTTCAATTTTCAATTGATTATACATATACCCTGCCGATGGGTGATGGCATTGGAGGCATGAATTTTCAATCTTGGGCATTAATTGTATTATCAGAAGAAGGAATGTTCCAACAGAACGGTTCTACTCTTTCAAAACTCGACGAATCCAAAATTCACATCGAGGGATATGATAATGTCAGACAGCTACACAATCGAGCGATGGAAGTCGTGGCAGAAACGGAACTCGCGTAAGTGGGCTGATACCCCGCCCGATCCAAAAGGCGAATTAGATAACGTCGCCACTCCCAAGGGTTATTACTATACCTGGAAGTTCCCACTTGTAAGAAAGTGGGATATCTTCATTAAGCAGATTTGGCCTATTTCTTTGTCCATTCCGCGTCCTGCTGCTGTACACTACATAGCAGGAAATAAATATAAAGATGTCTATTGGCATCGAAGCCATAAAGATAAAATCAAGTTCTCGTACGAGACTTCAAGCCCAAACGCCAGAAACATCTTCTTACTCTGTAGCTATGAAGCGTCATTCAGCGGCGAGAATGTCCGTCTGTGTGATGACCATTGGATCCTGACTGACGGAAAGTGGTATTGGCGTGTTAACCATCCCGAATTCGATTGGGATGATAATGTGGCTATCTTCTATATTGATGATATCCCGAGGGGGCTGGCTGGTGTGCCGGGGCCAGCAGATATCCATGAAGCGTTATATAGGGATTCCCATACCTCCTAATAATTTAGTAAATCCAAAAATTCCCCTCACGAAGATATAAGAAAAGCTAGTGTTACGGAGATTCTTTATCCAACACAATTATAAGACTTCGTTAGCGACACAATCCATCATAATTTGTGCCTGATCAGAAGAAATTTCTGATCCATCCCAATCCCATCCATCGTACTCACCACCAACCAATGTAAGTGTCAGTATACCTTCCACAGAAGGCATGTTGGTCTGATGTAATCGAACATGAGCTACTACATCTCCAGCGAATTCGTCTTCACCACCATCATCGATATTCCCAATCAATTTGTCCGGTTCGGATGGTGACACTTTCTGAATATCAACTTCACAAATTGTATCGGGATCTGGATTATGGACAGACATGATAATTCCCTTTCGGAATTTGTATATTACCTATATTTGATATAAGCAAAATTAAAATATGAATGCAAAACCAGTAAAAGGCATACCTGGCTACTACGTTACCAAAGATGGTAAAGTATTCAGCAAAAAGGGCAAAAAGACAAAGCCCGTAGCCACCAATACCAACAAGGACAATGGATATGATTCCGTTGTCCTTTATCATAATGGTAAACCCCATTTCAAGTACGTCCACCAGCTAGTCGCTGATGTATGGACGGACAAGCCTGAGGGTAAATCCGTGGTCGGCCACAAGGATGGGGATAAGCAAAACGTTAATGCCGACAATCTAGAATGGCAAGACGAGTCTGAGAATACGCAGCACGCCTATGACAAGGGGCTGGCCAAGGGAGCCACAGGAATGGCCAACGGAGCCGCTAAACTGAGTGACAAGGATGTGAAGGCCATCCGAAACTCAGACGCAACGGGAGCCAAGCTCGCGGATCTCCACGACATCGACCCATCCACAGTCAGTCTCATCCGCAATAAGAAGAGACGATAAATTCTCAGTAGATAACTCTATGGAAGTATTCTCCAAGAGTCATCGTGCCTCCGCCATATTAAAACACCTACCAGAAGGCCCTTGCAAAATGGCAGAATTGGGTGTCTGGTATGGTCACACATCTCAAATGATCCTAGAAAGGCATCTGGAAGTCCACACTACACTAGTGGATGCCTGGGCCTCATATCCAGAATCAATCCCAGTAGCCAATAAAGATATGCATAAGCAGTCCGTAATGGACCATGCTTATCAAACCACACTTGACAAGACGTCTTTCGCTAGAAATAGAAGGCGGGTATTAAGGCTCCGAACTGCCGAAGCCGCCCTAGTAGTACCCGACCAAGAATTTGATCTGGTATTTATAGATGCTGACCACATTTATGAAGGATGTAAGAGGGATATCGAGGACTGGTATCCCAAAGTCAGATCGGGTGGGTGGCTCGGCGGACACGATTATGGGCGGGAAGACGAATTTCCCCATTATGGGGTAACAAAAGCTGTCCACGAATTTTGTATAAAGCATGATTTACTGATGTCTATGGACGCTGATTACACCTGGTTCGTGAAAAAGCCATGAAATTACACACCTATTGGCGTGGTTCAATGCCCCGAATAATCAAGCGGTGCATCGAAACCATGGAGAAAAACCATGGTCACGTGGAATTTCTACCTCGTACTGACAAGGGTCTGACTCCAGCGATGGAATCAGATTGGGCTAGATGGCAATTCTTATCCAAGAACGGCGGTACGTGGATTGATGCAGATTGCATAGTCCTGAAGAATCTAAAATCCCTAGAACCTGAGTCAGGAATATCATTATATAAAGAGAGCCAAGGGTGGTATGCCACAGGTTTTGTATCTGCCCATCCATTGTCGCGGACCGCGTGGGCAATGCATAAGGCCATGAATTTCGTCCCAATCCAGGGCAGAACCTCATGGGCTGGCAATTTACTTAATGATGTAGTCTACCACCGAGAAGTCCAAGAAATCAATGCTAATCTCATTTATCCGATAAAGTACGATAAGCATTGGTTCTGGTTTGATAATACTGATATTTCAGTAGCTATCTCTGGCTTAACTATTATGCTCACTCACGGCATAATTGAGGAATGTGGGAATGAAGACCCAATTGAAATGAACAATAACCTCGGTGCTATATTTAGGCACGCTCTGGAAATAACGAAATGATTAAAGAACCATATGTAGGAATGCGAGCAGACGCTGTTCTCCGTCGAACACCTTTTGGGGGACGAGTTTTAGAATGCGGCATCTGGTGGGGCAACATGTCCATGTATATGTTGGCGAAGAGGCCAGACATCAGCCTAGTGATGGTCGATCCATGGAAAGCTACGCCTGCTTATCCACAAACCGAGCAAAAAGAACTTAATGGTTTGAAAAAGATGGCTTATGATGTGACTAGATTCGCTTCTGACCGGCGAACAATCCACGAAGAGAAGATTTTAGACATCATCGAGAAGTACCCGGATGAGTACTTTGATGTCATCTTCCTGGACGGTGACCATAGATACGAGTCTGTGAAGGAAGAGATTCAGGCTTGCTACGGGAAAGTCAAAATAAATGGGTGGTTAGGTGGGCACGATTACGGCAAACCTTCTATACCACACTGTCCTGTTGGAGTGCAGCAGGCCGTAGATGAGTGGATGGCTGAAAGAAATAGAACCGATCTTCATCTAGATGAAGAATCTACTTGGTTCGTTCCGCGTTGGTAGGAAGTAAATGCAGTCTAGGCCCGCTCTCAATACCAGACTCTTGACAGTTAAACCCAAAATTTTTACCTTTTGGAATGGGGAACAACCGGACTGGTTAAAACACACACTGTGGAGTATCAAGAGATTCCACCCAGGCTTAGAAGTCATTGACCAAGAGAAATGGCAAGATATACTTCAACAGGCGGGCGACGACCTAGACTTGGATTTCAGCCAGCCCATGCCTTCCATTTCGAACGTAATCAGGCTTTATCTTCTCTATAAGAATGGCGGCGTTTGGATCGACACCGACTGCGTTCTTATCCAGTCTCTAGATTATTTATTTGAACTTCTGGAAGACAACGAGATGGTCGGGTTCAATGAATTCGACAAGATCGGGATGAATTGGATAGACAACCCTATCTTGGGGATGCAAAAGAACTCGCCCCTAGGTTATAAAATTCTGAACGAGACTTATGAGAAGACTATCAGTTGTGATTGGAACGAGGAGAAACCAACCACAAATGGCAGCCACATCCTGACGAAGTATTACCGCCAGATCAGGACTCTCCCATCGAGTATGATCTACCCAATCCACTGGCGGGATTATGATAAATGGTTCGAGAAGGACGAACTAAAGTTGCCAAACTACACTCTAGCAGCACACCTAACTAAGGGAGTTATCAAGAATCTCCCGAAGTTAGATGGCCAAACTAAGATAGCCCAGCTCTTCCAGAAATACACTAGTCTAAATCGAGAGCACGGTGAGTAGGTCCAGGAATCTCGGCCTCTGACTTTATTTCTTCACCACTTGTAGAATCTTCCACGTGTGCCTTAATGGCTTCTATCATTTGTAAATTATATCTATGTAGGATGTCTTGTTGCTCGGCTCCTGAATTAGAATAGTCTAAATATATGCGGCTTCCTGCTACCGCAGCTATTATAAATGAAAAATCTTTAAAAACAAAGAAGTATGATGAGGTTAGGCCCGGAGATGTGATTGATACTGTTAATAAAAATCCTGGTGTTGAATCTGGGCGACCAGCCGTTCTCCTAAGAACTGACCCATCAGACATAAATTGGACATTTTCAACTTCTATCTTATCTAATTCTGGACTTTGTGTTTTTGGCGGTTGGACCGATGCATACCCGTAAGCATAACCACTCACAAATGACCCTTGTCCTGAAGCAGTGAGATCACCATATGCCATTTTGGTCCCATCTTTTGATATTAATCCAGATTTTATCGCTAGTTTCTTGAGTGCCTTACTCATGCTTTATTTTTAAATACAAATGGCGGTGGCTGGACTCGAACCAACGACCTCCCCGATTGTGAATCGGGACGCTCTACGCGGACATCACCTGCAGATAATGCTGGGTCTGCACAGGCTCCGCATCCTCCCATTTACCTCACTTTGTGCACAAGAGAAGCAATGATCGGATGCTCACCTGAGCCTCTCCATACGCTTTTGCCAACTGAGCTACACCGCCTTTAAAAATCCAACCAATCGTTAAACTGGCTGGATTCTAGATTAGAAGCACACTTTCGTAAGCTCATCAACGAGCTTCAAGGCTTCATCAAGGCCGATTTCTTCTCTGCCGTTTCTGGACTTAAATTCTTCAATTTCAGGCGTCTCCCTTACGGGTTTAGCCCAGAAATAAAGATCGTCAATCCAAGCGTGGCGGATAGGATTCCGACCATGGCGGTCAGACCAGTTACGGGGTTCAAACCAAGTAGGCATGATCGGGCAATCCCGATTGGGACTCCCATTCCACCGACGCACGGCGGCGGCGATCCTCAAGGCTTTAAACCATTCGTACCGGAGTTTCTTGATTTTGAAGTAGGTTTCTCGATCAACGGGGTGGTAGCCCCATCTCGACTGATGCACGGTTTCTTGTTTCAACATTGTAGGTCCTTTGGTTGGGGTTAGGTGGTCATTTGTATAGTCCGACTATACAAATCGAAGCTAATTACCGCTCGCGTAAATCCCCAACGGCGGACCTCTACACACTCACCACATGTTCGTCTCCTTTCACAAGAGGATACTTCTTGAATAGTTTACGGAAATCACCAGACAGAGGTTCGGTACAGAGAGCGGTTGGCTCTCCGCCGATATCCGGTTCATTGAAGATTTTATAATCAACACCCTGTGCGTCGAGTTTATCGGCACATTGATACAACCCATCTATGCCTTTTGCTTGGCAATAGACTAGGTGTGGGTGTTCAATTTCTTTGGTTATTAGGCCATGCCGAGTGGCTTCTACAGCGGCGTGAATGCCCTGTACGGCCTGTTGGGAGGGGGAGAGGTCATTCCTGACCAAAACGTAAATGTGTCGTACTCACAACATCGTTAATTCCTAAAATAAAGGTTCCCAATTGCGGGCATTACCAGATTTCATTTTGACCTTTACACGGCCAGCCAGGTATATTGTTCATGGCTGGTTTGGTGTCTAATCATTCAATACAGCGAAATTATTCACTGAGCAAGTAAACCTTGAAACCGGTGTTCGATTCCACGAGGTTCTTTAACTCGTGTTGCTCTCTCGTAAACTGCCTAGTTACATCCGCGTCTTCGGTAAGGAGAGAACCAATCGCGGCAATCTTATTCTCAGCAACCCCAAGGCCGCTACCGGCTAGGATGTAGTTGGTGAGGAATTTTTGTACCTCTCCAATTCCCTTAATTTGTGCCCCTGCTAATTGCCTAGCGAACTTGGCGTAGTTTCTTTCACTCACGCCTCGGTTGATTAATGGCTTGACAATCTCAATTGCCCTTTGGGCCAGCAAGGCTGGATCGTCAATAGACATCAATTCCGAGTATGCATCCTGGAGAGCACTAGTGGGATTACCCTTCTTGGTACTCAGATCGACAGGTGGCTTGCGTGGTTTACCTTGCATGATTATCTCCTAGATTATTATATATTTGCTATAATAATCCCACTTTATAACCATGCCCGTTCACCCTGTCTACCCAGGACTTTTGGAGCCTAGATAGAGGGATGTACCATGGAAGATCATTCTCGTCTTCTTTGATAGGCTTCAATCCGACAGTGGCGAGAGCAACTCTCGTAAGATGCCACTTAATATCCTCTTCGGACTCGGATTCTCTCATTTGGTTATATATAGCGTGAGATATCTGCCGCTCTTGACGATAGTGGATTAGGTTTCTGAGCGTGTAGTAGAACCAGTTGAACATAGCTCATTCGCATCAAATTCCAGCAATAATCGCCGTAGGATGCGGTCCTCCCTTTTAGTGCATGGTCCAGCGGAAAATCCGTTGCCTTCGTAACACAACCCGTTTTCGGGAATCACATAATCAAATTCCCAATAAGGTTCCAGTTTGAAAATCGCCCTACTGACCCAGGATCGTAGATGTTTGACGGTAACAAACACCACGCCTAGTTTAATATCTCTTTTTGCTCTTGTGATATAATCAGTCTTGCTGTTCATAATTTATATTTTCTAACGACCGGGATGGGACTCGAACCCACAACCTCACGGCTTTGAAGGCCAGCACTCTACCAATTGAGCTACCCGGTCTTGTCGCCATGCCGTTATCTACGAATACGTTCGCGGCAAATCGCATTACCTACAAACATAAATTATGGCAACTACATATACAATAAATAACGTATCCAAACAAGTCGTCAAGATCAGCATCAGCAAGGGAACCCGAGACATCGGGGACGTCCCAAAAAGCAAAAGTGGATCACTTAGCATAGCTCCACAGGCTTCTGTTACGTTAGAAGCCTCCCGAGTCAACGAGGGGCAGTTAGCCAACCTACGTAGAAGAAAGCTGATCACTGCCACTATCAATATCGGCAAGATCTCGCTGAATAAGCCATGCTCCTGCCAGGCTTTCGACTCTGTAGATGCAGCACAATCAGGATTAACCCTACAACAAAAATTCCTCCGCAATTTATTCGGTAGGAATAGTATCATGATCATTAACAGGGGCGAAAGATCATTTACCCAAGGATCAGGAGTTATCCTTGCTAATATGGGTGAATTTGGATCCGGGTCATGTACGGGCAAGGTGAGATACCTCGCTATAACAGCTGACCACGTTGTATCAAAGAAAACCGCCGAAGTCTTAGACGACGACACTGGTAAATGGAGTATCTTAAGGGAGACAACTGCGTGTATCGAATGGGCGACCACTGATGAAGTAAAACGATTCATCAAGAACGTCAAGAAAAGGAATGGTGAGGCTTGGTGGAATCGATTGACTGAAAATCAAAAATGGACAGTCATTGTGAACGGTGGTGGCGGAATAGATCCTATGTCGCTTCGGTGCGGAGCAGCCTTAGTCGGAGATAAATGGACAGCCAGGGTAAATTCAAAAGGCAACAGCGTAGTCCTAGACGCCAGATATATTATGTTAGTTGGTGAACCGAATGAATTCACCGACATCCAAACAGGCGAAATCGAAAGAGGTGATTGTATTTGGGCCACTGGCTTCCCAGGTGGTGATAGGGAGACACGAGGAGAAACGGCTCCACTCTTTAGGATGGACGGCGAAGAGGACGTCATTAAAGTCTACAAAAACCCAGTAACTTGGGGCGACCCTAGAGCCAGGGGAGGCAACCAGGTACAAGATCAACACGGTTATGATCTCGGATTTACCCAAGCTTGCGAACCAGACGTAGATGCTGGTATGTCTGGCGGCGGAATATTTAATAGAGACGATGCTTGGAGAATAGTTGGGATAGTTGGCCACGAGGTTGTTAACCGAGGAGTCCAACGCCCCAATGCCAGAGCTAGCAACGGTGGAGTTACCGTCGCTCGTTACATGAAAGAGACTTGTACTCCCGACGAAATAGCAGACGAAGATCTACAAGATGCATATGATCAGTTATCTGATTGCTGCTGTGTTTCGGCAGAGAATATGACTGCCAGTAATGTGACTATTGAAGTTATTGATGATTAAAGCATGATTGCTCTCGCGGCTTTCGCGTGTAATGAAAAGTCGTGAAAGTCGATCTCCCGCACAAGTTGATGGACTACACTAGCTCGGTCTGGGAAGTAACCCATGTCCGGGCTGTGTCAATTACAGAAAAAGCTGCGGTCAGTAGAGGCATTAAAGTTTTCCTATTCGAAGATGCCGTTAACCCGAACATCGACGACCCTTATTTCTTAATCACTTCCCGCAAGAAGATTAAGACGGTTATGAACCGTGATTGCATCATCCTAACCGATGGGCAAAGGTTTGCTAGGGTTGTGGTTAATATTCCAAAAGACACGCTTTCAATATTAGAAGACGCAATTGCTCCTCCTCTACCTGTAATCTCGGAGGGCATTGATGCGATATTCGGCTGATTTGCCCAATTTCATACCATCGACAATGATCGGAGGTTTTGAAATCAGGGAGGTCGGGATTATTAGTATTTTCCATACGTTTAGCCCCTTCCCTGATCGTTTTGTTGGATATTACACTGCGAAGCGTGGAAGGTACTCGAATCGCCAAGTTTTGACTACCTTTGAATTTGATACTAAAGCGGGTGTTCAGAGAATAATAACCAATGGTGAGAAATTTTGCCATTACGAAATACCATGGCCGCAATCGCATACAATTTTACTTGACAAAGAAAAGAAATGGTGCCCGAATCGGTTCCAACTTTTCAAGGGTGGAACCCCACTGCATCAACAAATCCAAATCAGAATAACACCAGAAATCCTTAAACAAGCAGTCTTTGGGTGAATCATGAAAAACGAAGTTAATCTAGATTGGGATCTCCCCTCTAAGGGAGGCGAAACGATCACTAGGGACTACGCCCTATATCACTCAGTTCGTAAGGCTGGTAGTGGGCAGCTGTGTTCATGGGAGTTTTACCAAGGAATCAGTCCCAACCCCGACCACCCTCACTACTATTTGATAACTTATTCACCGATCGACCAGCAGAATATTAATTGGACTATTCTCACTGACGGTGAGAGATATTGCTACGGAGAAGTGGTTGGGTCATGGGTCCATTCAGAAGAATGTGAATATGAATCGCTCAATGAGAATAGCTATAGATTCATCAAGACTCGACCAATGAAAAAACGTGCTACTCCAACCAAGGAAGAAATCCAAAATCTGATGGATGACGAAGAACTCGACATCCCAGCAAATGCAAAATGATTAAGCTGCCATTTGAATTCCCAGAGGAACCAGACCCTAGGGCCATACTGCCTTCGGCTGGTTTTGTTAAAGTTGTTGGCTCTCATTCGAGCACCGGCAATTTGTTCTATGTAAAATTCGGTGCAGATCCGGATCCTGAGGCTGAGCATTTGATATGGGTGAGCTACGTTCTTCTAGATGGTGATCATTCATCAAAATACAACTTCCTGACTGACGGTGAGAAGTTTGTCAGATATATCGACTGCTCAGCTAAGAAAGGTGATAGCATTAGAACCTTCCCGTGGATTGCCGAAATGCACATCACCAGAAAGCAAGTGAGGGAAGCTCTAGAACGCTATTTGAATCCTCAAGAGATCAAATGGACAGCATCACAAGAAAGAGATTACAGAACTCAAGGACACATGCCATGAATTCACTGAATCAAAACATTCCTGATGGAACAAAAGTCGTGATGGAGGGAGACGTCTCAGAGGAAGAACGGACAGTTACCGTGAAAGGCGGATTTGGGGCTATGTCTTTCACTAGCGGGACCGCCCTATTTGCAGAAGATCGCTATGGCAATCCAATGAGGCTCAACGCCATGGAGATTGAAAAGATCGTAGAATGAAATCCAATTTGATCCACAAGCTACCAACGAGGCGTCACCCCAAGGTAGAAATGGGCGTGGCTTCTTGTGTTCGCGTATCCCCATGGCTTAGATCATGGACATACAACTATCGATTTGATATCATACCCAATCCAGATACAGAATATTACATGCTCGTCAGTTATTTATTACTAGATAGGCATGAAGAACCATTCATGTTAAAACATCTTATGACTGATGGGGAATTTTTTCTGCCAATCAGAATGATTGCTTCGGGGATGATGACTTTTTGGTGGAACGATGAAGATGTCTACAATATTCACAAAGTCCCAACAGTGGAACAAATAAGCGAGAAATTCGACAGGACAACACAAAGAGCCTATAATCACTTTTATAATTTATGGAATGCAAATAATCTTTTAGAAAAACCGCGTACCAAACGGGAGAAGTTGGTTTCCAATATGAATGATTTTCACGGGATTAGCTCTTAATCCTGACAATCCTAGCACCACTCGATGGGTGCCAAGCTACAGAAAATGCATCTTGCCTCATCACGAAGGCCAAATCTCCAGGCCACACATCAACCTCTACGCCTTCCGAAATGCACTTCCAGCCGCCTAGAGAGTTCATCCGACAATCAGACGGTAGAAGCTGGCTCGCTGGTCCCCAAGCGTAGAAAGGGACAAGAACATCAAAATCTCGCGGGTTCTCGTTGGCTGGGTCGGCAGCTGATCCCACCACCCAAGCATCGTGATTAAGGGTAAGTTTAGCGACTAGAGTCGGTAGTTTTCTCATTTTCCAAGATCAAAGTAAGGAACATCTTCTGGTTCAGGATAATCACCAAGCACTTGTCGGACTCTCAAGCCACTAACATTCTTATCAAATACCCTGAAAAACAACTTCCTAGGACCAGACGGAATTTCAATATCTGCATAGAATCTAGTACCATCGTCACTTTTGACCTTTATGACGAAAATATCGATTCCTTTCTCCGGATTCACTTTATCGTGGGTAGTAGCATCACTCTTTAGCCACAAGTATCCTTCTTCATCAATTGCGAAGGCATCTTTAGACACCCAAGCTTGCTCCCTCCACCGCATTGTACTAACTTTCTGGATCCCAATCCAGGATGGCGGGACTTGAAATTGTGCACCACGAACATCTTTCCCTTCTTGAAGAATTGGGATGACTACAATCGCTACGATAACTAAAGTTATCATAGCAAGTGCGAGCATTACAATAGGAAATGCGGGTAATTTACGAGTAGACATGTTCGACTCCAGTTTCTAAGTTAATGACAGTACAGCCTTCCGTTGTAAACAGTTCCTCTAGCGTAATTCCATCATGCGTGTCTTGAAAACCGTCAACTAGTTCTAATGCCCTATTGATGACCCCTTTGAAATCTTCATGGGTAGTGAATTGCCCATTATCATTTGAAAATATACGGTGATAATCTATCTCTTCCATACAAACGTCACCACCGGTTTCAATGTGGAGCAGGATTCTAAAAACATCAACAGCCACAGCAACTCGACATTTCTCTCCGTCGAATTCACCCTCTGTGAGCAAAATCTTATTCATATAGCCTTTTGGTAATTCATCAGTGAATCTTTTAGGTAGCCTCATGAAAACCTCCAAACTCTAAAATCGCTCGTTCAAGAACGTTAGTGTAAGGTCTTCCCTCTAGCGGAAGATTCATTATTCTCAATGAATTAAGACCATCAGGTCTTGCCCGCACGTACCTTTCTCCATCTAGTATAAATCCAACAGGCGAAAGAGCATAGAAAAAGGACACGCAAGTCAATAACCGGCTATTTGGCACTTGTATATTATAATCAGTATTAAGGACCACCCGACCATCACCCTTCATGTTTATTCCAGTCAGACGCCGTATCTGCACATCCACCTTACCAGACGTAAAAGGGTGGTCTGATAGCTCCTTCCAATCTAAATCATCTAATAATTTCTGAATGTGCATCCATCACCTCTGTCGCTGCGTCCAAACAATCTTTACAAATCAGCAACCTGCCATTTGTTAAAGCTACAGACGCAGCGTGATCTAAATTCTGAAAATAGAACTCGAATTGTTCCGCTTTATGCCCACACCACATTCTTTTCTGATCTATATCATCTTTAAGTGGGCGGCAGACATGTTTTACGATTTCACTCATTTATTTAAAATCCTACGGAGTTCTTTCTTGCCCGGTACCTGAATCTCGCAACCACGATGATTCTTTCTCAATTCTATAAAATCATCCCCAACCAAACCACAATCAGCGTGGTCATACTCTTCCCCATCTGTGACAATCCCCGAGTAACTCCCATTAAGCATCACCCAACCTACAAATAGCAAACACTCCGTCCCAGGAACCACAACCGATGCCAAGCTGTATTCTCGATAATTCATATACAAATGAGTTCCCTTTGGGAACTTAATCGAACGTGCATCAATAGCATGCACCAACCGGACATCACCACCAAATCGTGGATTACTGTTTTTCAAGGTATAAGGCAAGTGCATCATCTATTTCTCTTTTCCCTGGATAATAGTCTGAGTGTGACTCTCTATACTCATCGACTTTTACACATATTCCACCTTCTACCCCTGCCTCATGGTAGATCATAGCAATGCCGCGTTCAACTACCATGAACGATTCACCATCAGTCAGGATCATCCCTCTCTCATTCTCAAATTGAGGTAGGATTCGATTCGCCCATTGTACCAACAATAAACAATCTTGATCCGGATGAGTTATCGAATCATGATAAAACCTGAACATCATCCCAACCGAATACATATTCAAATCAATAACCAAGCCAAGGTCACCAACCGGGACCATATCTATGACTTCGGATTGCGGATTGGATTCTTTCAATAAGTGCATGAATCTCATACCGCAGCCTCCAAGAGTTCCGCGATTCGACCCTTGCTAGGGATCGGACCCTTCACGGAAGATTTATCAAAATACAATTTAGAGAGATTATTCGTCCCCAAACAGGCTTGCCAATATTTAACCTGGATATACCTCTCACCATCGGTGATGATTGTCTTCCGAGTATGGCTATCGTATTCTGGTTGCCACCATTGGACCGCACAGTAAATCTGTTTATTCGGAACTAGCATCCTTCTATTATCATCATGAATCACGATACACTTACGCATGGCCCTCTTGATAGCCCCAACACGAACCATCAAATCACTGATTTCCCTTCCACAGTGATCGGGCAATAGGTAAGGATACTGAATTTGCCTGTTTCTAGCCAAGTTCATACCGCCATTTCTCTGGTTGCCCACCAAGCTCTCCAAGAAGAGGAAAATCCTCTTCCCAGTTCTCGATGATTCCGTACATCCCCCGACTATGAATGGTTTTTAATAAGAATTTATTAGTGAACGGAATGCCAAAATAATCACGATCTTCATCTATCCCAACCCAAGTTGGATCAACAACCAAGCCCGTTTTCAGATCAAGACACCAAGCATGGCTAGTCGGTATAACTCCAGATGCAAAGCCCTCACAATAAACCAGGTTATCGCTACCTATCGCGAGTTTAGTGGCATTCGCGAAGCACTGTTTTGGCTCCATCGCCTCCCCATCGTAACCCTCATATTTCATTGTCTCCCCATGATCCAAAACAAAGCCATAGAGCGAATAAATGAACTCACCCTTGCTCTGCTCCATCATTGGAGCCAATGCCTCTAGATATTCTTTAACTGTCCCCAAGTGCGTCTCCGATATCTAAAGACCACGGAATCGGGAATCCTCTTGCTTCGATCCTCAGTTTAGTCATAAAAATCTCATCTTTACGATCAACACGCCAGTTAATAAGCTCAAAACTTTCGCCATCAGTTATCATGCTTTTAAAATCATGAGCCGATGAGAACCTATGATCCCATTGCACGATCAGCAAGCACTTTTCCCCCGGCGTTTGGACTGCCCTTTTTAAAATATGAGCTTGGTGATGATCAACCGTATCAACTACTGGAATCATATACTGGAATTCAAATCCTTTCACAAAGCATCGACCTTGTTGTAATTCATGACTGAACCGCATCAAGAGCCTCCGCAATCTGCTTCCTACCGGGAGCGGTTCTAGTCTTCAACAAAGCCATATCCAACAAAACCTTCACAATCATTGAATCATCATTATAAGGATGGGTGAAATCAAGATTGTTGATTGCCAACCAACTGTACTTCTTACCATCTGTGATGATTGATCTTGAATTAAAGTGGTCACCTAGGAAGTAAGTAGCCAAAATCAAACACTTTCTCCCAGGAACAGCGACATCATCTGTTTTCAGATAGTAAGTGTCACCCATATATTCCCAGGCCGTAACTGTACGTGTTACTAACGTACCACACTGATTGGATTCAACCAAATTAAACATCAGCGGAATTGGCATCAAGAAAGCTCCTGATTTGTTTTCTTCCCGGAATCCACATATCCAATGAATAACCGACAGCCGATGCACCGATTAATTTCACCCATTCATCAGAACAGTCCTTAACCAATGCCCTGCAAAAGTCCTCACCATCAGTCAAGATAGCAAAGCCCCAAATCTTAATAGGGTAATATTTATAAGACTTGCGAAGCACCAACATTACAGGAACGCTGTCGGGTTTGATAGATCCGATTTTAAAAGGCACACCTGATCTATCACTCAACACAAAAGGATCATATTCCAAGATCTTAATATCTTGGATATCCTCAGAATCGCGATCCTCGGGCAGAACGCAGTCCAGCTTCATGTTACAGCCTGCAAATAAGATTTTATGCACTCCTTACTAGGTGGTTCAACTGCATCATCTAAATGGTCTACGCTAGGCTCATCATCGTAAGTAGCAACCCAGTGCCAATGTTCATTCTCATCATCAACCCTAATCGGTTCCATGCCATCAATATGAATCAATAAATGGCTGTCATCGGCAGGACCTTGATGGGACATCATGACTGGCAATAAGGTCCAGTAAGTTTCACCATCGGTCAGGATTTTTCTTTCAAAAGGACCATCACGGAACTTTATTAAAAAGTAGGGCCTAGACCCAGGTTTGGTTGCATCTTCTCTGAACCGGACCAAATACCGAGTCTGATTATCATCATAATCAACCATTATTGGCATCGAGCCACCAGTGACAGCTGCAAAATAGAGAAAGTCCACTGGACAGTATCGGGTTTCAGGAAGTTTTTTACCGTAACCAATCACGATTGTAATTCCCCCAAAATCGAATCGCGGGAAGGAGGCTGAATCTGCTCAAATTTAGAAGGAGCACAAATAGCAAACTCACCAGCACCCGATCCGAGCGGCCTTTTCATTTCACTTATTAGTGAATCTCTGTCAATCCAAACAAATTTTTCACCATCTGAGGCAATCCAAAAGTCAACCATCGGAGGACCATAAGTGAAATTGACCATAAACACCACATCAGCACCAGGCTCATTCACTCTAGTTCCCACAAAATCGATCACCATATGGTCAAGAGGAATACCACGTTTTTTAGCCAGCCGTCTTTTACTCCCCTTTAGGCTATTAATCTCTAGAACTCTATAAGGTTCCACAGAAACTATAGACATAGCCTTATAATAGAAAGAATCATCTTCCAAAGGCTGGGCGATGCTTCCGAATTTATCAAGCAAGTCCATGATAATAAGCCACCTTCTTTTCTTCCACATCAAGTCTGAAATTCCGCCCATCATCAGAATGTGTCTTAATGCTAATGGGCTTATCGATCATTTCTCGAATATCACACCTGCCAGGGACAGGTATCACATATTCAGACTGGCCGTATTCCCTTTCTCCCTTCTTTCTGCCATACAAGCAAGCTGGCATATAAAACTCACCATCAGTCACCAAATGATGAACATGATAACCCCAGCCCCTCCAAATCACATAAGAAGCGAGAACGTACTGCTCAGTATTCGGGATCGGGCAGGAACCTATTCCATAAGCCCACAACCGATACCCTTTGAGAGTACGATTACTAGAAACATGAATCAATGAAGCCCCGAAAATAGCCTTAATCTTGCTACTAGACTTAGCTGGTAAGGATTTCAGGCCGGTCAGCATACCGCTAAATGACACGCTGCGGCGTCACCGGCAACTATTCCTCATCATCCTCGTCACCACCCCACGGCGAACTACCAAACATCCGATAAACCCTATGCGGCGTAATATCAGTAAGCTTCACACTAACGACATGCAATCCCCACTCCTCCATCTGACCACGAACACAAGTAGTCAACTCCTCCTCAATCTCATCAATCTCTGTAATAACCTCATCCCAAGTCCTCTCCATAAAACTGCAACGAGTAATCCCACTCACAAAATCCGTAATATTGCTATCAGCATCCTCCACATTAAACAACCACGCCACCGGATCAACCACCCGATACTTAATACTCACCCCAATACCAATGCTCTTCCCATCCCGAGTAGGCAAAGACTGCTTGAACTTCTTAATGTCGTCCAAGATACTCACATGATAGACATGATGTACGCCAAATACGCACCAGTGCAGCCCGGTATCAAGTACCGCTGTCACCTTCCCGAAACGTAGACGAACACCCTGTGCACCCCGATTGACCACGGTACAGAAAGTCATGGCCTTGAGAATATTGGCGATCCATTCCACTCGTTATCTTAGGACAAGCAGAATGCCTTCCAAGAATCCGATTGGAATTTATTAGCTAACGTCATTAATAGAAGACAACCATTCAGAAATGGTCTTCTTGCTGGGTATAACCCCGCGATCATAAAGCTTCTCCCCATAAGCCTGATCAACATCCATATAATATCCATATTGGCCAGTTACAACCGATTTCTTAGGCTTCCAATATAATTCCCCATCAGTAAAAATCCCGCATCTCAAACTACTAAGACCCACAATTGTATAATCAACATAAAACAGGACGTTCTGTCCAGGAACAGAAGGGTCGCCTATTATAACGGTACCAAATAAACCACTTGCATCCCAATCCTCGGAACTAATACCAATTATAAATATCCCCAAAGGATCTAATTCAGAAAAATCATTATGTGGCAATTCCATTCCGTGTTTCATAATAACTCATGATCAAGAGCCGCACAAATCAACCTACTCACCCGATCCTTACTAGGAACATGCCTACAAACCCCATGCTTCTTATTCTTAAACACCCCAAACTCAGGATGACTCCCATCCAAACAATCAGTACAAGCCGTAATCCTCACATACCTAATCCCATCCGTCAGAATCCAAAAACAAGTACTATCAATCGACACACAATAATGAAGGATAAACAAAACTTCTGATCCAGGCACGTTAACCTCATTGTCCACATTATAAAACCAATTCCACCGATTTTCCCTATCCATATCAACAACACGTACTAAATATAAATCCCTAATTCCAATAAAACCAGGGATATCAATATTACGATTTATATTTATGGGCCTACTAGTCTTAGGCAAGTAATAAAACTTGAAATCGTTCCAAATGCTCCCATCAGGCGGATTGTCCCTCTTAAAGAAATTAAACATCGAAGTACTTCCCAATGACTTCCTTCACCTGATTGAGACAGGGAGCAAACCACTCGTTTTTTATTAATTTAACTAATGTCGCATTGAATTTACCCGTACTAGGCCCAAAACCAGCCATACTAATAACAACACAAAGACTATACTTCTTCCCATCAGTCACCAAAATCTTATCGACACCACAATGCTCATAATAGATGAGCATCAAAGTCTCGCACCCAGGAACCTCAACCTCCTTATCTAGAACAAGATCGTAATCAAACCGGCATTCTATACCGAAAGTCTCAACCACCCGAAATAAATCAAACCCATGAATCCTCGCACCCCCATGATGATTCTCAAACTCATGTACAAGCTCAATCACAAAATAGCCCTATCAACATCATCGCCATCAAGGTAACGCCTAATAAGTTCCTGCACCTGCTCCCGTTTCGGAGCAACTCTCACTTCCATGGTTTTGAAGCCAATCAACCCCTCGCCCATAACATAAAAGAAACCCCCACCAGCATACCGATCCCCATCAGTTAAAATCCGCCTAGACACATAAGTAGCAGAATCGTACTTAATACCAAACAACACCCTACAACCAGGCATCTGGATATTATCATCAAGTATAAAATTAACCCCATCCTCCTCCACCACCCGCAAAGCTCTCATCCCCTTAATAACATATAATTTATCATCACTAGACAATTCATGTGGCAGCATCATATCATACCTACGCCGTCCGAATGCCGCTGCACAAAATCCCTAATCCAAGGAACACTCGGCACACCAATACCCACATGCTTCCTTCTAATCCTAATATTAACACCATGCTCCCAATTAGCGGGAATAGATTTAATCTCAACAGGAGCATAGAACTCCCCATCAGTAATAAAGTAAGAAGAGCCGGTACACATCAACAAAACCACTTCTGATCCCGGTACCCCAATATTATCATCAACGAAAAACCATTTAACCCCATTATCCCAAAAAGGGCGAACAAACCGAAACCACCCACAACCAGAAGCGATAGTATAATTCTCCCCAACCGGCAACATAATATCCATCTCAATCATCTAAATATTTCCTAATATAATCCGCAACAGCATCTTTAACAACACCAACAGTAGGAATCCTACACGCAATATTTAAATCATCCCTCTTACAAATAGTAAATTCATGACGTGGACGGCTTGCATGAGAAGGAGTAGTAAATTGAGGCATCATACAAAAGAAAAACCCATCCTTAGTCTTAAAATTAATATGCACAGGGGTACAAAACTCCCCATCAGTAATAAAATAAGAAGAATCAGTATGCATCAATAAAAACGCATTGCTAGGAATATCAACATTCCCATCAATTATAAACCAATCTTCCGTCTCAGAAGGACCAACAAAACGCTTCCACCCACAAACAGAAACGCTAACCCCATTCTTCACGACAGGTAATTTAATATCCATCTCAATCATCAAGATACTCCCTAATATCCGATTTAGACGGAACTATCTCATGACCAGCATTCAAAAGCGACACATAACAATGCCCCTCACCCCTCTTATTCTCACTAAAACCAACACGACGAAACCTCTCTCCATTAGTAATCAAGTGACGAACCCTCAAACTCCCCGTCAAACAATACCCCACAGCAAAAACAACTTCCGCTCCCGGCACCCCAATATCATAATCAAACAAAAAACACGGCGTCTTATCCCATGCATCACTAATCCGCCTAACCACCCGAATAGGATCCACCCACTCAATAGCCAAATCATCCGACTCATCAGGCAATTCCCAAGAATTAGACAACTCAGGATTCTCCCGAAATTCGCTATAACCCCAATCAATCAGCACCAGAAATAACCCTCAAATGACTATTCAACTGCTGAACAGAAGGTACCTTGTTACCGTGACTCACGAAATTACAATAATCAACCACAATACGCGATCCCGTTTTCTCATATATCAAAACACGAGCGTAATAAACCCCATCAGTAACCAAATGATACTTCTCAAACCAAGTATAAGAATAAGTCACCCAAAAACAAACCTCCGCCCCAGGAACTTCCACCTTATAATCCAAAACAGCCCTAGGAAAACCACCAACAAACCTCATCACACTAACAGCATCAATCCCTGCAGCATCACACCTACCAGCACGAGCATCCGGCAGCTTATCACAAGGAAAATTCCCATTCTCAAAATCAATCAACATCAAGAATCTTCCTAATCCACCTACCCACCGACCCATAATCAGGAAACGACTGACACCTAACAGAAGGCATCAACTCACAACAATCCACCCTCCTCCCACTCTCATCCTCCCACAACATCGTCTCCCAAACCATCGGAATAAACCGATGCGAATCCGTCACAATCCACCCAAAATCCCCAGGAAACTGAGAAGTAGCCTCAGGCCCCTTATAACGCAAAAACTTAACCACAAAAACAACCTCAGCCCCCGGCACATTCACATTCAAATCCACCGGCAAATAACACCCAACCCCCTCACCCCCAGCAAAACCCAACACCCGATAAGCAATACAAGACAACACCCGCCCCTGACTATAATCAGGCAACTCACTAGAAGCCCACTTCAAAGTATCAAACAACTCACCCATTCAAAACACCCAATAACTTACTAATAGACTCACCAACAATCCCAGCATCAGGTACACCCCTATGATTCTTCACCAAAAACACCGTAACCTCCCCATCATCCACAGAATGAAGATTAAACAACTGATACTTCACCCCATCCGTCAACATACACTCAACCCCACCATCATAACCAGGAGGATGATTACTACAAAACTTCACACAAAAAACAACCTCACACCCAGGAATCCCCACATCCCCATCCAATACAACCATCCCATCACTATTAAAAGAAACAACCCTATAAACAACAGAATCCAAAATAATGGATTCACACCAACTCGGCAACACATCCCCAAACTCATCAAATAAACTACCCATCTTCAAACTCCAAAAACTCCCTCAAACCCTCACCCATAGTAAACCGAGAAGGAGCATCACTAGTAAGCAAAACCCTCGCACGACCACGCCCCAAACTATCATAAATATTAGGAACAACACTCCTATAACGCTCCCCATCCGTCAAAACAAACCGAGAATCATTATTAACAAACCGATCAATCCTATTAAACTCAACAAGAAACAAAACCTCAGCCCCCGGCACACTCACATCAAAACTCAAATCCACACTACTAAGACTAACATTCCCCGTCAACCGCACCACCCTAACACCAGTCAGAATATACTCACAAGCATCAGGCAACGGCAAAGGATTCAAACTATCAAATAAATTACCCATTACCCCTCCCAGCAAGTAACTCCCTAATCGCCCACCGAACATGCTCCAACTTAGGAACCAACATCAACCGATTCGTCGCAACACCCCGACCATCACAAAACTCCGAATCATGCCAATTCCCCTCAAACTTCGCACACACCCACCTATCACCATCAGTAATAAAATCCTGAATACTATGATTATAATTCGGACTATCCAAATGCTGAATAGCCCTCAACCTAAAAAACACATCCGCCCCAGGCACACCAACATTATCATCAAACCGAAAAACACCAACCTCATCCGACAACATACTTCCCTCCAAAAACCTATAAACCCACCCACCAATAATAACAGAAATACTATCCCCCGGCAACACCCTACCACCCAAATCATCCAAAAAATCACTAAACACCAATAAACCTCCTAACCACACGCTCCACCGCACCCCTAGAAGGAACAGTAAACCTCTCCCCCAACTCCTTATAAACCCAAACCTCCCTCAACTCCTCCAAATCATCACGCCCAAAACCAGAAACCTGAACAAAACTCACCCCATCACTCAACAAACAAACCAACTCCACCACAGTCTGCAAACAAAAAACAACCTCAGCCCCCGGCAAATTAACATTATAATCCACCCCAAACCGAAAAGCCGCACCAACCCCACTCAACCCATTCATATAACCCAAACCATCCAACCTCCCCGTCACCCGCAAAACCCCCAAACACTCCAAAACACAAATATCACTAACCTCAGGAAAAACACCAACCTCAACACCATCAAACAAACTAATCATTACAACAACCCCTCAATCTCACCCCACCCAGGCAAAAAAGCACAAACACCCAAAACCCTAAAAACATAACAACCACCAAACAAATAACGAGGAACCTGCACCCTCTCCACACACGTATAACGCCTCCCATCACTCACCAACCACCCAACACAATCCAAACCCCCAGGCCAAATAAACTTCCCCGCAACAAACACATCACACCCAGGAACCTCAACATTCCTATCATAATAAAAAGAATCATTCTCCCCAAAACCCAAAAACCTACAAGCAACACAACGAATAAAACTACACCCCGTCACACTCTCCAAAGGAAGCACACCCACCCGAGAACCCAAATGATCCAAAAGATCACTAAACATCAAACATCCTCACTATGACCAAGATCCTGCTCACCCCACAACATCACACACCAAAACGTAACGAAAAACTCTTAACGTTCACCGCCGCCATCTTAGCATAATCATATTTATAAAATGCCATTACTTCAATGGGTATTGTTCCGGCTACGCCTTCATGAATACCCATCAGACCACTTTAGAGGGTCCAGAAATGGGTTTCTATATACGAGAACGCCCCTCGTTTCCACGTTGGAAACAAAATAATATAAGAGAACCCCAAGAAAGGTCCTCTTTCGATTCTTTAATATCGGAAGGCTATTTTGTGGCCCTTAATTGAGTTAGAGCGGGCCAGTAGAAGTGATTTTAAATATTTTGTATAGTGCTCGGAATTAATTTTAGAGGATAACAGGTTCGCCAACTAGTTCTTTAGTGTTTTCTTTAGCTATTTCGATTACTTGATCGTAGTTTTCTGTAATTTCTTGGTTTAGTTCATCTAGTTCTTTTTTGTTTAGGCATTCTTTGATTATTTGGATGGCTCTTTCTTGGGAGTGTGGGTTTGTCATGTTTTTCCTTTTGGGGTTGGTTAGAGTGTTAAGGTTAGGTTTGATTACATTTTAACGTATCCTTGTGTTTTTGTCAAGATTGTAACGTTAATTTAGGTAAGTTGTATGTTTGTGATTGGGCAGTCCTAATTACCGCTCGTGCCACTCCTATATAAACTACCCAGTTGCTGTGGCGACCGGGGCGAGGCAGGGGAGTGTGTCGGGGCGAGCGTTCGCTCCGAGAGATCCTACCAACGCCAGATAGGAGAATATCATGGCTAAGCAGAGCAATCGTCGGAAGTTCGGAACCTTGGGTCGTGCGATCCCCGCAACTCGCGTTCTCTCCAAGCCCATGCCCCACTTCATTGAGAATGGGATCGATGCCCATTCGCTCATCGTGATCAATGAGGAGGAGGGGACGTTCATGGGTGTGAACGTTTACGGGGATCAGGATGTGGTGGATGGGGCGTCCGTGGATGGGCACCTGGGGAAGGGTTTTGATCCTGCCACAATCACTTACCCGCTTCCCGCTTCGGATTCCCCCAAGTGGAAGCAGTGGGGGAAGAAGGGATATCGGGAGGTGGATGTTTCCACCTTTGATGTCCTGGAGGATGTGCGGGTTGAGGAGGAGGTGACTGCCTAGGAGGGGATTTGCCCCGATTTTAAGACCCCCAGTCCCAAACAGGGACTGGGGGTCTTATTTTATCCTAATTACCGCTCGGGTAAAATCCCATTGCTAGTTGCTCTGGCGGGCGTCGCGTGGCATGAAGGGTTGGCGGGATGGCGTGACTGGCCACGCGATCTTCTTTCCCCTACGGGGGACTGGGCCAGCATGTTTCCCGTCTTTCTTTGAACTTTCTCTCATAGGAGTTTGATAATGTTTGTTTTTTGGCTTTTGGTTGCCGTGTTTGGTGCGTGTTGTATTGCCCCGTTTTTCAAGGATGGGGAGGCGTGCAAGCCGCAACCGAAGAAGAGGTAGTTTTTCTCGCCGCGACCGCGTGGCAGGAAAGGTTGTCGGAGAGGGGCACGTCGCCCCGCGATTGGACCTGTAAGGACCCTGACTCACATGACTCGTCAAGCAACCAAAAATGATTCTCGCACCCAGATGGGTCGTCATAACGGGATTGCCCGTCTGCGAGCGTCACTAGTTGCCTCTGACCTGATCATCCCTGACTCAATCCTGTACACTCCATCGCGGATTGTGACTGCCAGGACCCGACCGGGGATTTTTGCAGGATGCTCGACGCAGTGAGGTTCGACTGGCACCCCAGGGTTCTCACCCTGACCTAGGATCCCGTGGGTGTGCCCAAGTTCGAAGATTCGACTGGAGCATTTGACCGTACAACCCCAATTGGATGGCCATCCGTCCCCGAGACACCCCGCCCCTGCAGCGGGGTGTTTTAATTTATATGTTTAGAGAACCTATATAAGCCTATCTCTATGTAAAGGGATAAATGGGGGGATCCGCATTTGCAAATGCGGTAATTAGGAGCTAATTACCGCTCGGGTAAATCCCCATTACCCGTTGCTCGCTGCGGCCAGGCGTGGCACGAAAAGAGAAGCAACGGCCCTTATACAGGATGATAAAAAATGGTTGCGTCCAATGAAGTTGATGTGTGGGGTAAAATCGCAGACACCATGCTGCGAACTCACATCACTACTTTCCGACTGATCACTGAAGAGTTGGATAGGAAGGGAATCAAGTGGGAGGCTTTCGGTCCGGTGGTTGAAGCCATCAAAACCGAGAAAAGAACCTTCCAAGCGTGTTTGTCCAACTACAACATCAGGAAATTGTTCAATAAGTACAAGAAGAGTGGACCGGATTGGTTTTGCGGTTACATCATTCTTCCTGAGGGGGAGTCTTGGGTCGCGATTGATGGTGTGACCTACTCCAAGGAAGAAGCACCCGTTAAGGAGCGATACCATGTGTGATAAAGGTCAACTGAACGGCATTTGCAATCGTAAGGCTTGCAATTCCAAGAGGAATGTGGTCTTCTTCAACGATCAGACCTACAGGTATTACTGCCCTAAGTGTGCACGGGCAATCAATGAGAGTGCAGGGTACGAGATGTGCTCGATGAATTTCGGGTGTGATTGTGGTGAGACTTACGCCACGATCGAGGGTGCTCAGAATTGCAAGAAGTGTCGCAGGTATCTCCATCGCCAGACTTCTCAGGTGATCAGGTCGGATGGGGAGGTTGTTTGGCAGGACCCCACGGTTTCCACCAAGGAAACGGGAGTGAAGATTTCCCTGGGTGGGTTGATGCGGTGTTGCCATGCGACCTTCAACGAGATCCCCATGGATGAACCACTTCCTGATGGGCGAGTTATCCCCTGTGAGCATTGCTCGTCTTCGATGGTTGTGGATGGGGATATTGTGAAGTGGTTACAGCCGAAGGAGATGGAGTTGAAGGATTACCAAAAGGATGCGGTTGAGACTTTGAAGTCCAAGCATGATCCTTATATTTATCATCGCAAGACTACGTAGTTTCTCGCGAGCGTGCGGCGTGTCAGGAAAGAGTGCACGGGAGGGGCCACTGCGATCGGCAAGCCCCCTGCCCCCAGTGGTGCCCTCCCACTTTTAAAGGATTGAATCGTGGTCTTCTTCTCACCAATCATTGGCTTCATCCTGGTGATCCTGATTGCACCCCTTGCAATCGCCTTCACCAAGCCGGTGCCCTTGAAAGTCTGGGTAACTGGCAGGGATGAGCCACGAGTTGGACGCGACGACATTTTGGGATATCGAGCCGCGAAAACGACATCTGGTTAGCTATTTAAAGTAACTGGTATGCGTAACAATTAATGAATTAAACCGGTTTTAGCCCCCACCAGATCCCAACTGGTGGGGGCTTGCTTATATATTTATCTCTATTGTTATAACGTGATATCTAGAGACATAAATTATATATTTAGAAATGGGTATTTATATGGACGGTAATTAGGAGCTAATTACCGCTTGGGTCATATAGGGAAGCCCCCACTCATGTGAGTGGGGGCTGGTCGGCGGTCCTGGGTTGGGGGTTGGGTCAGGCGGTGACTTCTTCGGACTCGATGGGGACGAGATCGATCACGTCGAGATCGATGTCCATCTCCTTGTAGCCCTTCTTGGCCCATGCCTTCCACTTGGGGGAGTCGGAGGCGGGGAGGGGGTGGGTCATGTGGCTGGGGTCGTAGCCCTTGCCGAGGTGGACGCCATCTGCTGCGGATTCGTGCATTTGGGAGTACACGTTGGCGGAGGTGTAGGTCCCGGCTTCGTCGTCGATGACGAGGAGGGCGTAGGCTTCGATCCCTTGATCGAGGAAGTGTTCCATCTGCTTCCCGAGGACGCGGGTGGCAGGGAGGGGACGTCCGAGGACGCCGTACTTCTTGCGTGTTTGGGCGTTGGTCATATCAAGGCTCCTGTATGAGGGGTGGATTGTTCCCGCCGACACCTCTTCCTGTCACACCCCGCTCACGGCGTCAACTGGGTAGGTTATATATGCCCATTTGCAAATGCGGTAATTAGGAGCTAATTACCGCTCGGGTAAATCCCCATATATTAGTTTCCTACGTGGAAATTAATAGTAGTCTTTGTATCTCTCGTGGACGATGTATGGAATGCCGATTTCGCTAGCGGTTTGCCACCCGTAGCACTCAATTCCGTAGATGGTGCCTTTTTGACCCTTGATTCTTTTAAAATCTCGATGGGTGTTTAGGCATTCATCTAAGACAGAGAAGTATCTGGCTCGGTCATCTAGATATGGACCTTTGCATTCTTTGCAACATGGGATTTTTAATGGTTCTCGGTATGGAATCACTGGTCCATGGGATACCCATTTCTTTTTGATAATGAGAATTTGATCAGTTTGCTCCCCGCAGTGTTTGCAAGTGAAAATGCACCTCCTTTGTTAGGACACCTTTTCCTGCCACGTGTGTGTTTCGGGGTCAACTATATGGTTGGGAATACCCATTCCTAATTACCGCTCGGGCAAATTACCCCGCATGTCAATAAGGGAATCCCCCACCTTTTCGGGTGGGGGATTCGTGGGTCATCCGTTTTTGGCGATCGCGATCTTTCTTGCGGTCCACTTGTGCTTTGCGTAGATGAGGACCAGGAGGATCGTGACTCCCCAGTAGGAGATGTTCACCTGAAACCCGCCATCAATCGCGTTCAAGGTTCCCAGGTGGTCTGAGATCCAGTTTAGTGAGTTTTTCAGTTCTCCACCGAACCTCAACCAGTCAATGGCGTCTTTCATGGCGTCAATCCCCCAACTTCTTGAACCGGTGGAGTTCCACCGAATTCCGGTTGTTGTCGCCGCTCGCCCCGCCATACCAAGGCATGATTTCGCGGGGATCGCTTCCCTTCGGGTAAAACCCGTCAACGTTCAGGCCGACCGAGCATCCGCCAAGTGCGAGGCAGATCATTGCTCCAATCAAAAGGCCCATCAAACCGTAAACAACTCGCATGACAAATCTCCCAACCAGAACCTCCGTTTTCTGCCCCTGATCGAGGGGAAGTAGTGTGGCTGGATCATCCGGCCTTGTTCAGAGCACGAAGCTCACTGCCCTCCCACTTTCATCCGAGATCAGGTCGATCGACCCATTGTCAATCTGCACCAAGTTCGGGTCATGGATTCTCAACCAGCCCAAGCACTCCTCTTTCGTGCCTTGGAATAACGTGTGTTGAGCTTGAGTCCTGTCAACGATCCGGTGCATCATGATTCCTTTCAGGATGATTTGGGGAAGAGAAAGGGAGGGGAAGGCCCCGATTGGCCTTCCCCATCCCGTGGATCACGCCGTCGCCGCTTCGGCGTTGGCTTCCTCGGCCTGCTCGGCCTCGACCGGGCTGTCATCGTCGATGAAGCACTCGGGGATCTCGAAGCCCTCCAGCTGCTTCTTGGTGGGCTTGACCGGCTTGATCACGTCGTAGCTGTCGACGGGACGGAGCTTGTAGCCCTTCTTCCGCCACTTGGCCTTGGACTTCTCGATGTCCAGCGGGTGAGTCATGCCCGCCGCGTCGTAGCCCTTGCCGAGGTTGCAGGACTCGCTCAGGTCCTCGCCGACGCCCGAGTAGAGGTTGGCGGAGGTGAAGGTGCCTTCCTTGACGTTGACCGCGATGACGGAGCGAACCTCCATGTCCTGCTGGGTGCGGAAGTGCTCGTTCTCGGGGCTGACGAGCAGGTGGGTGGCCTCGATGGGCTTGCCGCTGACGCCGAACTTCTTCCGCTGCTGTGCCTTGGTGAGTTCCATGATGATCTCCTGTATGAGGAACCCTTGTGATTCGAGAGCAAACGTTGCTCCCTGTCTGGTCTTTCTTGTCACGGTGACTCGCTCGCGTCAACTAGCTTCTTTCTTTGATTGCCCTTTCTGCGAGCGAGCTGTTTTTCCCTGACACCCCTTTTTGTCACGCCCCGCTCTCGCCGTCAATCACCTAACGGGCACCAAACGCGGGGAGGGGTATATACGGGTAAATATGGGGACCCATAGGGATAGGATGGGGATATAGGGGGTCAATTCGCTCTCTGGTGAGCGGTACATTTCTCGCGGGAGGGGCTTGGATACAAAATATCCAGTACAGGATGGGACCCGTTTCTTGGGCGAGAATATATTCTAACGTTGGGAGGGCTTTGGATACGGCTTATCCAGGGCGGGCCATATCAATCCTTGTAGTCTTTCCAGAGGACGATTGGGTTTAGTTTGTTGGCTATGATTGCTCCTATGGGGACTAGGAGCAGCAGTAGGTTTTGGGTGGGGGTGAGTTCGTGGGTGGCTTGGAATATTAGGGCGTAGCCTACTAGGAGGATGAGTAGTAGTCGGTATAGGATGGAGAACCGGGCTTTTATTTGGAATTGTTTTACTCGGTTCATGTGAGTCCATGGGTTATAGATAGGGATATTAGGACGTTGAGTAGGATTAGGAGCAGGGCTAGGATGAATATGAGGGTGGTTTTGTTCATAGTATAATGTATGATAGGAGGGCTAGGGATAGGAGGATTAGGAATCCTATTCCTAGGAAAGTGAAGATTTCTTTTAGTGGCATGTTATTCAGCATGGTGTAGTGGGGTTAGTGGGTATTTTAGTCCGGATTTTGATGGTTGTCCTAGTTGCCACCAGAGTAGGGTTTCTGGTGATGTGGGTCTGTAACTACGGCATACTGGGGATTCCCCTCGGTAGACGTGCCAGTTGAGGGTGCTTTGTGATGGGGTTCCGTATAGGAGTCTGTAGCGGCTGTAGGCGTCGGTGTAACGGCTGTATCTGTCTATGGGGGTGTCCCTGGGGGTGATGATTTTTCTTCCTAGGTCGTCGTCTTCCTTGTTTTCGGGTTCGGGGGCGGGCATTGTGCAGTTGCATCCGCCGTTATTTCCACTTCCGAAGAAGTCGCTGAGTCTTTCGTCGGTGACTCCGCAGAATATGAGTAGGCAGATGAAGGCGATTAGGAGTGCCCATACTAGGTGGATCCATGGGCTTTCGCATTCTTCGCAGTTGCATACGTATTTTTGGCAGTCGTTGTGGGAGTACCAGTTTTCGCTGCAGTCTTCGCAGTCACAACCTTTGTCTTTTTGTGGTCCTTCGTCTTCCTCGTCGTCGTCGTCGTAATCCTCATCCTCGTCGTCGTCTTGATCTTGGGGGTCTTCTTTGGTTGAGTTTTGGTCTTCCCACCAGTTTACCCATTGTTCGTTGATGTACTCGACGTTGGTGTCGCTGTCGCGGGCCATTGCCTCACCTGTGATTTCTTCTAGGATGAGGAATAGGTAGCCTTTGTTGTTGTTGTCTTTTATGCGTTCGATGATGAGGGGGATTACTGGTTGCCCTTCGGCTATGATTTCTTGTGGTATTTCGTGGTCTAGCATTTGGACTGGGCTAGACGTTTTCATAGTGTCTAGTTCCCAGATGTCGATTTTGTGGTTGAATGTTTTGCTGTCCATGGTGTTGGCTCCCGTGAAGTAGGTAATTTGGTTTTTGAGGACGTTTTCGTCGTATGGCATGGTGTTTTAAATACTTGGGTTAAATATAGTGTATGGCTAAATTAAATAGTATTGATTATCGTGTTACTTATAATGGGCCTAGTGATAGGTGGTTTGAGACTGTGCATGATTTGGCTTCGGTGGAGGGCCTTATTTTGAGGGCTTTTCCTCCGGATGTTGATGAGCCGGTGGAGTTTGGTTCTATTGATGATGGGGAGGATGAGTTTGGGGGTGTGAGTGATTATTTGCATATTACGAAGTTTGTGCCTAATGAATTTGGTGGGCATACTGGTAGTGCTAGGGCTGATGTTTGGAGGAAAGATGGGAAGTTTTATTTTCAGTTGTATCATTATATGAAGCGTGATTTGCAGGGCGATTGGGCTGGTGATATGGCTACTTATCGTGATTCTGATCCTTGGAGGATGGTGCCGACTTTTAATAATCCTACTGAGTTAGCTGATATTATTGGGGTGGTGTCGCGGCATTTGGGTTAGTTTGGGTGTGGCCGCATTCGGGGCATTTTAGTATCATGTCTTTTTGGTAGTGTAGGGGGTATTCGCATTTTTGGCAGTTGGTGGGGTTTGGGGGTTGGATTTTGCTCATTGCGTGTGATAGGTGAATTAGTATTATGGTCCAGGCTGTGAGTGTTCCTAGTAGTAGGAATGTTTTTTCGTAGCCGGTTTGGACCATTAGGTAGACTTGGATTGCCCCGATTATTATGTGGATTAGTAGGTATAGTGTGGCTAGTTTGGCTGCTTTTATTGTTGTCATTGTTTGATGTTGGGCATTTGGGTGGGGTTGGTGCTTTGGATGTCGTCGATGGCTTCGTCTATTTTCCAGTCCATGTATTGCCATCCCATTTTCCAGTCTGCGTGGTTTTTGATGGGTTGGGCGTAGGGGTTTGCTGATTGGCTGCGGCCTTGGGAGCGTGCTATGGCTCCTTCGTACATGGCTAGGGTTTTGGTTTTTACTAGTTTGGTTTTTGGGCGTGGGGCGGGGGTGTGGGGGATTTCTTCTTGTTTGGGTTCGGTGCGGGCTTTGGCTTTGGGGATTGTGATTTCGTTGGTGTCTGTCATGGGTTCACTTTTTCGGTATGGGTGTCTTAGAGTTAGTGGTTCACTTTCCACCTTGGGGTGTCTAGAGTGTGGTGGTTCACTTGAGTGGCATGGGTGTCTAGTGCATTTGGGTTCACTTACTGGTATTGGGTGTCTAAAGAAATATGGTTCACTGGGTTCTGATGGATGTTTAATCGCCTAATGGTTCACTTGACAGCTAGGGGTGTTTCAGGTTCTACGGTTCATTTTGCGTTTTGGGTGTCTTGTTTTCCATGATTCACTTATCTCATTTGGGTGTCTACATCCTATTGGCTCACTCGATCCATTGGGTGTCTACATCCTATTGGCTCACTCGATCCATTGGGTGTCTGCATCCTATTGGCTCACTCGATCCATTGGGTGTCTGCATCCTATTGGCTCACTCGATCCATTGGGTGTCTGCAGCGTTTTGATTCACTGCATAGTTAGGGGTGTCTCGATGAGGTTGGTTCGCGTGTCGCCAGGGGGTGTCTAAACATGTGTTGGCTCACTACATTTATTAGGGCGTCTTGGATTACGTGGTTCACGTGGTTCACTTGTCGTCAGTGGGTGTTTTTATGTTGTCTGGCTCACTGTCACACGTTGGGTGTCTGTCAAACTCTGGTTCATTCAAATGGCTTGGGCGTCTTTCTCCTTACGATTCACTAAAGTGGCATGGGTGTCTTGCCGGAGTCGGTTCATTTGGAGATTCTGGGTGTCTCTCTCCTTACGATTCACTGGTCGTTCATGGGTGAATTGACTTTTCTGGTTACTGAGTTATACCCTCAGCTAGGGTTACTTCGATTGTATGGTTTGCCATGTTGACTTCGGAGATTGTTAGGTCTAGCTCAGACCATTTGTCGAGTTCGTTTGCGATGTCTCGTAGGGCTGATGCCAGGGTTCGGGTACACTTAACTTCGTCTCCATGTAGTTGGAATTTGGATCCCATGAAGGTTTCTACGGTTGTGTCTTCTGTAATCATGACTCACTTTTTTCTTTTGGGTGTCTAAATGAAATTGGTTCACTGTCGAGATTTGGGTGTCTTGATGTGCTTGGTTCGCTAATACTAAATGGGTGAATTTAGCCCATTGGCGATTTTTACGTTGTCTATGATGTGTTCAATATTTAGTCCTCCTATCACTAGTGAGTGTACGTTCGGGTTGCCTAGGACAAATGGGATGGCCTGATCTGGTATTAGCCTTCCGGAGTTTAGTCCCTTTTTGACCAGTATCCCTGGGGCGTGTTCTATTACCGGCTCGATGGATCGTGAGTTGATGTGGTATTCCACCATGAGTACTTCTGCCCATTCTAGTGCTTTTTGGGCTTCTGATGCGTGTTTGGTGGATGCCCCGATCATCCTGATGGCTCCTTGTTTTTGAAGCCTTTGGAGTGTGGGGATTGCTTTTTCGTAGTCGTCGGGGTTTCCGTTGGAGTGAATTAGTACGATGTCTAGGTGTGTGGTTTTTAGGTGGTGTAGGGATTGGAGTATGGAGGCTTCTATGTGGCCGGGGCTGTAGTTGTATAGTGGGGTGCCGGTGTAGTAGATTTCTCCTACTTTGGTGGAGATTGTGTATTCTTCTCTTCTGTGGGATATGGAGTGGCCGATGCGTTGTTCGCTGAGTTGGTATGCGGGTGCGGTGTCTATGAGGTTTATGCCGAGGTCTAGGATTTGGTTTAGTAGTAGCTCGGTTTCTAGGATTGTGGGTGTGGTGTATGGTTTGGGGTACTTGGCTCCTACGGAGCGTCCTATTTTGAATGCTCCGTAGCCGATGTTGCTTAGTTTGAAGGGTCCTAGTTGGTTGTAGTCCATTCTTGAGTCCATGTTTCCCAGATTGGTTGTGCTACTGCTGGTCTTTCTTCGTGGTTTACTGGGTCGCCTAGGTTTTGGGGTGGGGGTAGTGTTTTGATGATGGTTTCTGCTAGTGCGGGGACTAGGGCTAGTTTGGTTGGCCATGCCGTAATAACGTTATCGTTTCTGATATACGAAAAGGAAGTTGGCTTTTTTAGTAGTCTCGTTTGTACTTCGGCTCGGTTTACTTTATAAGTGGAAAATTCTAGTTTTTTGACGTCAATTCCGTGGGTAATCAGAAATAGGAGTTTGACGGCTTCTTTGATTTGGTCTTGCTTGCTACGGTTGGCTCCGACTTCGGCTATTCTACCGCCAATTTGCCAGATGGTACGTCCGCTGGGATCTCCCGTGGTTGTGATTGTGGTTTCTACGCCTTTCCTACTAATGCAGTGGCCATATAGTTCAGGTAAATCGCCTCGGGCGACTACCATATGTAGTGGTCTTAGTTGCATTTTGATGCCACCGGGTAGTCCCATGGCGTCCCGGAGGTCTTGATTTCCTCTACCGGCTGCAAGGATTGTGATTTGGGATTTTATGATGCCGGTTCGTGGTAATTCGATTTCGGTGGGTGATAGGAAGTTGATGAAGGGACAGTGGATTAGATTATCATAATGCAAACAGTATAGGGAATGGATGAACTCATATGGGGTGATAACCGGCTCTTGAATTTGGTATACTGCTGGGGCTTGTTTTAGATGTGGTGGGATTAGTCTTCTTGAGACTGGGGATCTTAGTGATGTGGCTGCTAGGGCTGCGATTGTTGTGTTGATGGTGTTTTCGGCGTATGGCCATAATAGGCAGGATCGCGTTCTGACCCCTATGTGGATTTGTCTTTCGATATTTTCCCATAGTTTGGATGTGTCTTTGAGTGCTAGCTGGTCTTTTGGGGTGAATGTTTCTGAGAAGGCATATTTGATGCCTGAGTGGATGATTCCTTGTGAGTTTATAGTTTGGCCTTGTCCTAGACTATCCCTTTCTAGGAGCATGGCAGTGTAGCCTTGTTGTCTTAGGCGGTGTAGGAGCCAGAGTCCTGCGGCTCCGCCTCCTATGATGGTTACGTCTACTTCCATGATTCACTAAGGGACATTGGGTGTCTTTCGGCTGGATGGTTCACTAAGGAGTATTGGATGCCTTCAAGTGGGTGGTTCACTTCGGTTAGCGTGGGTGCCTACAGCGTTTTGGCTCACTACTGTGCCATGGGTGTTTTAAGCGTTTTGATACACTATCGTGCGTTGGGTGCATTTCAGGCTCTGGCCCACTAGTTAATTATGGGTGTCTAATTAGCAATGGTTCACTGAGCAACGGCGGGTGTCTTTCCTTGTATGATTCACTCCAATCTTAGCGGGCGTCTGCCTCCTTTTGGTGCACTTGTCAAAGATGGTTGTCTAATGCCTAATGGTTCACTGTCGAGGGTTGGGTGTCTTGCTTACAATGGTTCACTTGGCGACGCTGGGTGCCTTCCATTTCTTGGTTCACTATACGAGCTTGGGTGTCTGGCCGTGTACGATTCACTAGTCGGGTTTGGGTGTCTCCCGTTCCATGGTTCACTCATCAGGTATGGTTGTACTAACCTTCAATGATTCATTTGGAAGCTTTTGGGTGTCTGGTTCGAGTCATTTGTGCTTCCTACTTTGATTCACTGGATGTATTTGGGTGCCTTAACTCCTATGATTAAGCGGCTTCACCGTGGGTGTGGCCTAGCTTGGCTTCCTGATAGCTTGGGGCGACGGCAAGACCTTCCATGGCTCGCCATTTCTTGTAGAGGTCGAGCAGGAAGATTTTGACCATGTAGCGGAGTGCCATGTTGTGACGGTGGCCCTTGGTCTTTTCCTTGTGGATGGCGTGGTTTTCGAGTCGGTGCTTGTAGTTGTCGTAGACTTCGCGGTATGGGGAGCCTTTCACCTTGAGGAATCCACCAGCCATGACTCCCATGAGCTTGGTTTTGAGCAGTGGGTTGAAGGTGATGCTTTTGCGAGTGGATTCGTTGCCTTCTTTGTCTTTGTAGGTACGGTCGACGAGATGTTCTTTGCGTCGTGATCGGCCTCGTCCGTCTTTGGCGACGTCGAGTCCTGCGTAGCACCAGATGCTTGATGGGTATTTGGCTTTTTCGATGTCGATTTCGCTGATGATGACTGCGGCCATGATGGGGCCGATGCCTTTTACATCTGCGAGGTAGTCGTTGTAGATTTTGAATTCTTTGAGGCAGTCTTCCAGGGATCGGGCGGTCTGCTCTTCTGCGTCTACGAGGGATTCGTAGCTTTGGATGAGCATTGCTTCGCTGTAGGTGTCGATGAGTGCTTGTCCGTGGTCGCGGAATTTGGTGCGTCGGGTGACGTGTGTTACTCCGTCTGTGATGCGTTTGAATGCATCGCGGAGTTGTTTGAGCATTCCGAGATCGACTTCATCGATCGTGTCTTCTTCTTTGGTGCTTGGAGTGTGTCCGAGTTTGGCTTTGAATTGTGCGACGATCCGGTTGCCGGTGGCGATCCGGTTCTTTTGGATGTCGTACATGCCTCGGACGGTGGAACGTAGTAGGGTCTTGTCCATCTTAGGGACTCCTGGTAAGGGTAGGGAAGCTACTGAGATTTGGTTGTCTTGACGTGTGTGGCGTATTGTTTATTACGTGTTGCTGTTTCTGTAGCAACTAGGTAGTTCAAATCTATTGTAGTCAACGTTACGAATTCGGATTTCGAAAAATGAATCAAGCACGTGTAGATGGTTGGAAGCCGAAGACCAAGCCTAAGTCCGAAATAGACATGGGTCTTGACGGTTCTATAGATGACCACGAAGACGAATTTGATAATTGGGGTGAATCATTCGAGTTTGAAGTATGGGGTGAATACAAGAATAGACCCTTACATATTGAAATGTCTTACGTAGTTGACGGCAGGGACATGGAGATCACGCCTTTAAATGGCACAGTGCATCCAGATGAAGGGTTGGAACCCGACGATAGGTCATTCATTGAAGATTTTTGGGAGCATCCAGCTTTTGCTAAGGTTAAGGAAGAGTCGGATGCCGCTTTTAAATTTTACGTGTCTAACTTGTGACTTTATATCGATAAATTAGTATTAAATCTAGTGCTTCTCTCAATACTTGGCTGAGCGGGGCTGTGCGATTGACTATGATTTCGTAGTTTGTATGGTCGCAGATGGCTTTCACTTCTTGTCGGTTTAGATATAAGGTTTCGTCCGTGAATTTGATGACATAACCTAGAATTTCCATTTATTCTCCGATCATTCTTCTCTTGAGTTCCCTAGTCTCTTCTAATATTTTGTTGATTGGCGGCATTATTTGCCAGTCATAGTGAGGCATTATTCTGACTACTGACCATTTTGAGTTGCCCCATAATGGTGTTGTTATAAACGAGAATTTCTCCATGTCAGTTATTATATGAGTCGGAGAATATGCGGTGTATAACGGCTCGACTTCATAATATTCTACTAGAACGCATTGTTTACTATCAGGTTTAAAGCATGGGCCTTTCTTGACATAGACAATGGGGAGAGTGGCATGTGTGATAGTTACTACCCACATGTTTCTGATTGCGAGTAGCAGTTCATTTGTTTCTTTAAATGTGAATTCGAATAACTCACTCATATCTTGTCTAGATGGTCTTTGACTATTTCTCGGACTTTCTCTTTTGATGGTACTATGTGATCGAAATCTATTGTGATTCTAGGTGGTACGCTGTCTTGGAGGTCGTCACTATTTAAGGATATTGATTCGAAATTTTCACCATCAGTGAGAATGAATCCTTCAATCTCTGGGTATGGAACCCCAAAATGAATTGATATGAAATTCACGGCTTCCGGAGCTGGATTTGGGCCGATCTCATATACGACTTCTAATGGATCTTCTGATGCTACTCTTAAATGGCAGACTTCAACAGAGTCTACCATGTCAACCTTCATGCCTTTTTCCGGTAATGGTCTACGCAGCCTCATCTTTCAATTTCTCAGCTAGTTGGGGATACTTTTTGACGAGTTCGGCAAGTTGTTTTTCTGCTTCTTCTGACATTCTTTTTTCAAATTCCCGTTTTTTACGACGTAGGAAGTTCTTCCATTTGGCTTTATCCCATTTGTCGATGAGTTCGGCTGGGATTGAAGCTATATGGAATTCATCTCTTTCGTAGTCGTTTTCATCAACTACCATCAGATCGAAGCAGAATCTGATGGTGTCTTCCTTTTTGTCCATGTCGCCAGCACAGTTGTAATATACATTCTTAATCTGTAAAGGGCTGATCCCTCTTGGATATCGTACTATATTGGTTTTGTGTATGAGGTAGCATTCACCTACTGGCGAATTTATCACATGATCTTGAACTGCTTTCCAGGCTTCGCAGTGAAACCTATAGAAGTTATTGAGTTCTTTGCCTTCTTTTTCCCAGGCTTCTTGGCGTTGGACGATTGTTACTAGGGAGGCTTCCATGGTGAATCCTATGATATGGTTAGACGTTACGTGGGGTTTCCAAGAGAAAAGTCGTAGTACACTCTTGTCCACTCTTTAGTCAAGCGTCAACTAGGCGAATATACAATATGATTTACATTGAGATCCCCAAACCCGGCGAGAGTATCGGCGACAAGATCGCTGTTCCTCTTGACGATCTTAAGGCGATGAAGGATGATATTCATGCCCATTTAGGCGAGATGGGTGGGATAGAATTTGGGTCTATCGATGATGATGAAGATGAATTTGAGTCCCCAGATGAAGTTGATAACCATGTAAGAATTTATATCGACTGGGCTAACTTAACTTTGGAAAAGTCTAGGGATGGTTATAAGATCAACGTTTATCGTCATTGGGACGGCGGGTTACACCACGAAATCACAAACGACTTTGACGAGTTCTGGGATAAGGTCATAAGGTACGTCTCTATTAGGAAGAAAGATCTTGTTGGAAGCTAAATTTCAAATTAGGGATTCAGAGTTGGATCACGTTGACCATATTCAGACTATCGATGTGGATCTGGAAACTCTGGCTGGAATGAAAGATAAGATCTTTCAATTTTATGCTTTGGAAATCTTAGAGATAACGATAATGAAATTGACTTGTCTGGTTCCTTAGATGATCATGATGACGAATTTAGCTTAAGTGGTGATTCAGAATCTTTATTGTGGCCTGAAATAATATTTAATAATGCTTTAGTCATTTATCTTGATAGTCAGTTGGGGCATTATACCGAAGATGGTAGGAAAGACCCAGATGCTGATTGGTCTGATGTAGAAATGATAATATTTTCTAATAAAGATGGAGATCGTTTCAAGAATTTAGAAAAAATAATATTTTCCCGTGGAGATGAAGATTATTTTGATAACTTCGAGCATGGATGGCCTGTAGTTTTGAAATTACTACATGACCTTGAAGTTACCACCGGAATTACAGAATGCAATTAATTAGAGTCAACTTTTTTGATGATGAAGGGGAGATGGAGCCTTTCGAGAAGGATTTCCCTGATCTTGAATCGGCTAGGGGTCCGATCGAAAAATTTCTGCATATTAGCGAGAGTGACGATGGCCCAATTGATCTTCAAGGGTCATTGGATGATGGAGATGATGAATTTGCAGGTGAAGATGATCGCGATCCAAGATACTTTAGATATGTTTTAATTCTTGATAGAACTGATCGGGGCGACATTTTCTTTGAAATTTACAATGATAGGCATGGTAGTCCTCCCGCTCCTAATGCTAAATTCTTACAAGCCCGTCAGAAATCTAATATTACGAATAAATTCAATAAAGTCGAAGCTTCTTCTTGGAAATTTGAAGAGCTTTGGGGCTGGGTCAGGAAAATGTCTAGATATAGATCAGTCAGCCAGGGTTACACGATATGATAAGTATAGCACTACTCGACAAAGGTGAACAAATTAATCACCTAAAGCATGTTGATTTGAATGATCCAGAGATCAAGCAATCGGTTGAGAATCATATATCGCCGAACGAATTGTCTGGCTCGCTAGATGATGGTGATGACTTATTTGATCCGAGTGATATACCACAGGCCAATATTATAATTTTTAACCTCGGCACGACCTTACATCTGTACTATTTAGATGGCAAGTTTATGATGAGGCTTGCTAATGGCACAGAAATGCCATATAAGAATTTCGAAAGATTATGGAGACAGGCTGAATATATTGCCAGTATGTCTAGCTGATGTTGAATGGTGGCACATATACTGGGTCGTCTGTTTCTTCGGCTCGTTTAAAGACGGCAGATTCTTGCATCGTCTTTTTGATATATCTTACAACCTGGTCGTGATTTAAGATTACGATATCGCGGTAAGTTTCTGTACCGTTCAGATATCCGTCCGAGTTGCTATAAATGATTTTGTCATTTTCGTAATCGAAGGACATCACTAATTGTTCAACTTTTTCTGGCTCTGCAGCATACATTGTTAAGTTGACTTCATTACCACCGTTATTATATGATGATACTTGAGGCGGGTCTGGCCTAGTCTTGATCTGTTCAGCAGATATGTTCAACTGGATTTCTGGCTTCACATCAGGATCGTTACTTATATTGATAAGCTGGATCTCGACCCGAGTGATCGCGATCATAAATGGCACTATTTCGAAGTTTCCGACGTATTCCATAAGTGATCACCATACCTGTCTTTAATATCTAGGACAGCCTTTTTTAGCCCTTCTTGCATTGATACTTTAGGTTCCCAACCTAAGATCTTTTTGGCTTTTTGTGTGCATGCTAGAGTGTGAAGGGGTTCTACTACTGCAGGACCATACTTAATTGGGACGTTTTCTAGTTCGAGAATCTCAGGTAACGCTCTGGTGATCCAGTTAACACTTACGTTTTTGCTGTTTCCAATATTGAAAACTTCACCGTCTGCTTCGGGTGGAGCATTTAACGCGGCAATGTTGGCGTCAACTACATCATCTATATAAGTGAAGTCTCTGGTTTGATCGCCACTACCGTTGATGATTGGTTTTTCGCCTTTTAGCATCATTAGGGCGAATTTTGGCACAAGAGTTGGATATCCACCAGTTGGGTTCTGCATTGGGCCATAAACGTTGAAGTATCTCAACGATACGCATTTCATTCCATAAAGATCAGAATATAATTTACAATAGTATTCCCCAACGAGTTTTTGCAGGGCATAGGGCGACATTGGGTTTGGTGTCATGTCTTCAACTAATGGGAGCTTGTCTTGATCACCATAGGCCGATGAACTGGCTGAATAGATAAATTTTTTGATCCCCGCTGATCTACACAATTCTAGAAGGTTAAGGGTCGAGTCGACGTTGGCCTCATGTGATTCTCTTGGGTTGTCTATCGAGAATTGGACACGAGGCTTTGCGGCGGCGTGGAATACTGCTTCTACATCCATGTCTTTTATTTGGGTTTTTGATAAGTCGTCCTGGAATGAAATGGCTTTGGAATATTTTTCATATTCGTCGGACATTTCTCCGTTTGTCGATTTATTATCGATCCCAATGACTGTGTGCCCCATTTCTGTCAGACGCCTTGAGATGGCTGAACCGACAAATCCGCAGTGCCCAGTTACTAAATATTTTGACATATTTCACTCCTTTTCGGTTTAATACGTATTGAAAAGCTATGTCAGGAAACACAATTTACAGTGCCAAGATACTGGATGAGAAACGCCCAATTTGTGCTGCTTCTGGTTTAATTACTAGAAGGGATGAGCATGGATGTATCGAGATTTTGCTCGGTAAGAGAACAAAATCCACTAGTAGGTGGTGGGCACCCCCAGGTGGTAAGATTGATTGGCTTGAAGATCCAGTTGATGCTTTAAAACGGGAGCTTAAAGAAGAGATTAATCTTGACGTTCACAGTGTTGATCTTGTTCACGTCGGCAGTGACATTGCTGGCACTGACAGGCATTATCTTTCTGTCTTTTATTTGGTTTCTCATTATTCAGGACAGATAGAGAACCTGGAGCCTGAGAAACACGAGTCTTGGGATTTCTTCCCCGTGGATAATCTACCGGATCCTTGCTTCCCACTTTTAGAGGATTTGGCTCTGAATCCGAGTTTTTTGGATGCTTTGGAGGACTTGGGTTCATCTATTTGTTCTTAAGCTTGGGGATCTCGACGTACCACTCGTCGTCTTTTTTCTCGATGTAGTTCATTAGGACTTGTTTTTTCTTGCCGTAGTAATAGACAATTCCCTGGTCCAGTCCCACCCTATTATATGCTTTTAATTGCTCGTGGATGCGGTTTGGACGCATTGCACTGGTTCTTTTCGATGAGACAGTGCTTTCGGAAATCAGGGACTTTTGGAAGTCTTTAAACAAAACAAACTCATAGATCGCTGATCTTTTGAGTTGCTGTCTTGTCTGTTGAATTTCTTTTTTGATTTTGTCGAGATTCATAATTTATGTACTAGAATTCGTCGTCTAGGTTATCGAAGCACCACTCTTTGAGATGTTCTAGCCCTTCCTCTGTTAGGATTACGGCGTCACCATTGTCAATGCGTGTCACTTCTGATATTTGTAATTCACCTTCGTCCATTTCCCATTGGAAACGGACGTCTAGTTCCCGGCCATCGAAGACATCATCATTATCATCCAGGCTTTCGTGAATATCACAATTACTTGGAATGATGTCGGTCGCTCTAATGTATCCTTCTGCTTCTGGCATAATATATATTTCATCTGCGTTGTGTGCTTTTGAATATTTGCCGCGAAGACAATGATGTTAGATGAATATATCGATAAGGAGAATCCGATGATTAATGAAAATTCCAGGCTTACCTTTGGTAAGCATAAAGGCAAAAAACTCAAAGACTGCCCTAATGCCTATCTGACTTGGATGGGTAAAGAACTCCGTGACACTGATTTTCATGCTTATGCGGTGGTAGCTAAAAAGTTGGCCGAAGATAAAAACAGGGAATTGAAGGATGAGAAAGATTTAGACAAAGCAGCTGACGAGTTCCTTAGACAGCATGGTATAAATCCGAAAAACTTATGATTACTGACAATAATGGCAAAATCAGAATGTCTTGGTGGCAGGGTCTTAATAACTTCGGGGATCAACTGTCACCATTGATCGTCCAAAAAATTACTGGTCGAGAAGTCGTCCACGTTGATCGCTATCCCAATTCATTGCTAGCCCTTGGATCGATTCTGCATAAGGCAGAAGAGGGTAATGCGATTTGGGGTACGGGGATGAATACTAAGCAGTATCGGGGAGAGGCTAAATGGACCCAACCCGAGAATTTAGACATTCGTGCCGTGCGGGGTCCAATCACGAGGGATTTTCTGAAGTTCAAAGGCTATGATTGCCCTAGATTTTATGGTGATCCAGCGGCTTTAATGCCTATTTTATTTTCGGAATACAAGCCAGAGCCTACTAGAGAATATGGAATTGTCCCTCATTTCTCTGACATTGAAAGGATGAGGAAGGCTGGGGTTGATTTCATTGACGTCAGGAAGAACTGGCGTATCGTTTTGGAAGAAATATTATCTTGCGAGAAGATTATCGCGAGCAGCCTACACGCGGTGATTGTTGCGGAGGCTTATGGTATTCCTGCTGTGTGGCTGAGTCTAAGCCATTTTGAATTGATGTTTAAATTCTTGGACTATTACTTGGGAACTGGCAGGATCATAGAACCCGTGTACACTTTAGAAGAAGCTTATAAGCACCCCGGTGAGCCTCTGCCAGATTACGACGCAGAGAAGTTGCTGAAAGCTTTCCCACACTACTTGGTAGAATAGCATGAAATATTTCATAGCCATTTGTTTGTTATTGTCTCTTGGTGGCTGTGGAGTCTTTCAAAAACCGAATGAAGAGTACTCGGCGTGTGGTGCACAATCTATAACTGTAATAGCTCAATCATACGGTATTGTTAAAAGCCAGAAGTTTATAGAAGATGATATTAAAGAAAGAAAATGGTTATTAAAACGTATTTTATCTATATTCGATAGGTCAGCTGTCTACATTACATTTCCAGATGAATTGGAACATCACTTGGATGTAATGGGCCTTGAATATGAGATTATCAAGACGGGTGACTTGCATTTGACGTCTCGGTTGATAAGAGCATCTGGTAAACGTGCTATCGCTTTGGTGAACAAGAGGGGTAGAATCGATAAGTTCCATTGGGCGACGATACCTACTACTAAATCTGGATTGGCGGAAGATTATTATGGTTCGTCTACTGTTGTTTGGCGAATATATTTAATCACTAAACCTAAAATTATTGACCTTAAGGCTAAGAAATGTCCAGAAAAATCAATTGGACACCTTTCAAGAAATCGTCCATCGAACACCCTTTAAAGATACGTCGGGCGGGGGTTGTTGGCTATAATGATTCTGGACAGATCTTTTTGGATGTTGCTCAAAAGCCTTCCGATGAGCTTGAGCTAGCATTTTATGCTGAATTCAATATTAATGGTGGTTATTCTTCACCTGGGAACGCTTTTAGGAATTGGAGCTTGATTTTCAAGGAGGACGGTTATTGTCCTGTCTGGTCTAAATGCAGGCATAGCGAGCCGCTTCAATCCGCTCGTTATAATCAAATTTCCAGTGAGCCGTGGCGTCCTCTTCCAATTAGGGCTTCTAGTCTCAAGCAGCATAGGAAATACTTCTCTCATAAGACTTGGTTGACCGTTAAGGATAGGGATTTATTGTTCTCTATCGCATCTGGTGGGATGTATGATGAAGAGGAGTAAATCCCGATATTATAAGGAAAAGGCTAAGGAAAAGGCTTGCAAACTATTCGGCCCTAGGGCCGAATAGTTTTCGCTGATCATTTAAACTGGTCTGGTGGTAAGCGTAGACCTAACTACTATAGCCGGGAAATGCTAGGTCCAACCCGTCAGGAACTAAAGAAGGCAGATATTAAGGATTATTACCAAGGTTGATTGGCTGCCGTTCCCGCACCGTGTGGGGTTGAGCATTTTGCACATTTCATGCAGGCCACTAGGACAAACACGACAAAACCGACGATCAGTAGAGTTCGCATAGACACCTCCTATTCTCTTTAATTGACCTGTATTATCTTTTGGCGGCGGGGGAATACATTCAGAAGCTTCGTGGCTATATAGATAACAAAAGAGGCCAAGGAAGGACCGGGAGTGGGCTTTCCTTGGCCTCTTTTGTTGCTGGGTGTATGATAGGGTGGGTCTGTGCTAAAAGCTAAGGAAGGGCTATTTCTTGGACCAAAAGCCGTAGGATAAATCCCATTTGCTTCCACAATTAACAATGTATTATATCTTCCGAGCTAGGACTCGAAAGCGAAAGTTCTTCGGGGGACTCAATTTGAATAGCCGAATCCTCCCCACAGGTAGGACACATTACCCACATACAGTTTTTTGTTTCAGAGATCATTACTGATCCTGGGCCAGCTGCGGGCCAATTTCTAACATCGTGAATTATTATGGCGTCTAGCATATTCCCTGATCCTAAACAGTACAAAGCTTGGAAGGAGTTCCTAACGAGGATTAGTGAGGATTGTATAGCTTTCGAGCCGATTGTTAAAGTATGTTACATGGTACCTGGGGATTTCACATTTAATAATGGCCAATGGAGTAGGATGAATGATAGGGTTTACGTTGACATACCCACTGATCCTAACCATAAAGCATTATTTGTAATCACGAGCAAGAAAAGGGAATCCGGGACTGTCGGACCTTTCAACGCTAGTAACTGGTTCCCATTATTTCTTCTAACTGATGGTGAAGACCTCTGGCAGTACGCTACTTATGGGGTCGGGGACATGCTTTTGGGTGATGTTCACATTAACCCCACGGAAAAGTGCAAAAAACTAGCCAGAGAATTAATATCTGACTTTGTGAATTCTCACTGACTTTTCTTGCCTCTTGGTTTCCTTTCTTTTTGGACCATTTTAAAGGTTTTACCTTCGACTTGGACATCGAATTTTCTCGTATCGATACTACTCATATCGATATGCATATTCCTGGTTACGTAGTCTTTGATGGCTTCTTTGAGTTCGGTTTCTGTCAAGGTTACTTCGAGGTTCATGATAAGTCCTTTCGATGCTTTAATTGGTTTCTAACTTACTTGTACTGTTCCCAGTCGTGGCCAAAGATAGGTTACATTTATTGGGGTTGTCTATGAGTAGTTGGAGACATTTTCAACCTTATACCATCAACGGCACTTTAATCGATGTTCGACAAATCGATTTGTGTTCCATTCGTGGCGACAAAGTAATTACTGATATTTATCATCCTAAGTCTAAAATATTCTTCTTAATTAAAATGATGGCAACATTCGGAGACGAATGTTCCATGAATGATAATTTCTACAACAGGATCATTGTGACAGATGGCGACAAATGGAAGCCAGCTGTTTACAATGACTTGAATGCCAACTTACATAGCCTCGATTTTCCTAGATCGGCACCTTTGATTCTTTCCAGGTCACACCAGTCGATCATTAATCAAGCTATCAAATCGTTTGTAGATGTAGCCTTAAATGCTTAATTTCAACGAACAATCTAAAAGAATCAAGTCGCATATTAAATTAACAGATGTTGAAGTGATGGGCTTTGTATCTCTTGATTCTAATAAAATAATCCATGCTAATATAACCAACCCCAATAGCGGTGATTTGTGGTTTGAATTGAAGCTCAGAGGTTATAATTCGAATCAGCCTAGATTTAGTAGGTCTAGAAACGGCAGGCTGCGGAAAGAGAACGGTTATAAGCTGTGGTCCAGATCAATTATCGTCAATGGCGATAATTATTACAATATTATCAACGGCTCTGCTTTGGGTGGGCCTAGGAAAATGGCGAGTAACTGGAATACTGTTGTTAATAAATTAGCTAAGGATGATATTGAACAGATCCGACACTGTTTGAAATCTTTTGTTGAAGGGGTCACTGATCCTCAAGAGAATTTACAATCCCAGAAATCTTTTCTTTGATGTCTTTCAACAATTTATCAAGATTCTTTAATTTGTATTTTGATACATCTTCGTTCCAAGTGAGTTCTTCTTCTATAGGATTATAAGTCGCTCCTATAGGATCGCAAGTATTTATAGACCCATCAAAATCAAACCCGTCGATATATCGTTTCTCTAATACGATTCTGGCCGATATGTAAATTGTTGGAATTTTTGATGGGTTTGGATCGAAGTCGAAGCCAACAACTGCTACTGAAATATCGCCTGGTTCTGCATCTTCATCTTTAAAGTATAATGAACCAGCTAGATGTTCGGACATGACCTGTTCCATAGCTTCCATTTGAATTTGAGAAGCCATACTTTCAGTTAATGTTGAAACAATTTTTCTTAAGTCTTCTGCATCTTTAGTTCTAGAACATGCATATTTTACCGCTTTTTCAGCGAATGTAGGGGTTTTTGTGTTCTTCCTCATGAGAAGGTATCTTTTCGCAGGTTATCCGATATAAACTTCCTTCTTTGAAAGGCAAGTCTAAAATATCAATTAGAGGGATGCTATGGAGGTATCCCTTCTCTGTTGGATTTTCTGCACCTTCTAATACTCTAAATATTGGGGTTGTGCCAGATTTGTCGTGGTATCCGCCTATTTCTACTAGGACGGATTTGGCATTTTGATGTCTGCCATTCGAAGAGGGCTTAGTCGTTGCTAGCTTGCCCTTCTTCCTTACTCTTCTGCTTGTGCTTGTCGTCTCCAAAATCTTCTCTCCTTAAGTTACGAAGCGTGTGCTGATCTAGAGTCTGTGGTGCATGACTGGATAAATGTTTTTTCACATCATCGTAAGATAATGGAGTATATCCGTGAACGTCTACGCCGACGTCTATCGAGGCACCTTTAGCAATGAACCCACAGAAGATGCAATTGAATGTTGGTTCTAACTTATTTCCGCATTGGCTGCAGAATTTTGGTTCTTTCAATTGACCATGGGAATGGCCATATAAATGCCATGACCCATAATGGTGTTTATTCCACACAGTGTGGGAATAGTGAGATAGGATTATATTCCTATTTCCTTTTGATGCGTCTTGGTCTGGTACACTGATTTCGAGGTATTCAACGACTTTTTTGAAGACGTTTTGTACTCCGCCAGCGTTCCTTATGATTCGTCTATCATGATTCCCTAGAACGAGAGTGATGCTTCCGTTTAGGCGGTCAACCAGCCTCTTTATTCTATCGACGCTACCCCATGCGAAGTCTCCTAAATGGTACACTCGATCGGTTTTCCCGACTTTGTTATTCCATTTTCTAATGAGATCTTCGTCGTGTTTTTCTACAGTCTCACTCGATAGTTTAAGGTCTTGCCATGCTTGCCATTGATCCCAGCTTGGGTTGTCGCTGTGTGCTTCATCACAAATCTGCTGTTCGGCCTTATTTAAATATGGCCTCTTAGCATGCTTGATGATGTTAGCGTGGGAAAAATGGGTATCTGCGGTAAAAAACATTTGTGATCCTAGAATGGATCAGTGGCTGTCTCAGGCTCTTCGATTTGTATTTTGCCTTCCTCAACCCACTGATCGAGTTGTTGTCTTGTAAATGACGTTCCGCTGTGTTGCTGCATATAATCGTCGAACGTCATATCTTCTGGCTTCGGAAGAAGTGGTTTTCCTGGGCCTTGATTTCCTGGTTTTGTTAAATCGTTGAACCGAATGATATAGAACATATCATTGGGGTCATCTCTATCTTCGTCTGAACTGTCTGCTACTTCAACGGACTCGATGCTGACTAAAACGTAATTGCCATTATGTAATGACTTAGCACCGATGACCTTGACAAATTCAAATTCCATTAGCCTATCATCAATATATAGGCACCCCTCATGTTCTTCGAATTCGTGGTCTGGGAAATAATTCCCCCATCTTTCCAGTGCGTTGCATTTCTGATAATCGAAAATATCACCTGACTTGTTAATCTTAATCATGGGTCTTCTCAAAGATAGTGTATGAAAAATGTTACTAGATCGTCGGCCAGTGAAGTAACTCTAGGCAAGGATGGTAAGCCAACTGTGGTTCATAAGAAGCCTATTCCTACACCTAAATCTATTTCTACAGGCTCTCCAAAAGTCAATGTCAAACATGGTGCGGCGGTTTCGGGTGTCGCTAAAAGTACCAATGAGGGTTTGAAAAAGGCTGCTCAACAACTCTCTCGTCCGTCTACAAAGAAGAAGTCTTAATATTCTCTTTGATAAGCTCCAAATCACCCATTGTTAATGGGCGTTTTGGATATCCGCTTACTTCTTTGTCTATTCCATCTCTTAACTCCTCGTGGGTTGGGATTATTTTACTGGCTGTATGAAATCCATTTAATGCGGACAGTACCTTAATCGGCATCCATCTAAAATTGTGGTCGACTAGCACTGCTAGAATTGACCACAACTCAGCTTGTTGAAACATGACTACGATTTTACAGTCTGCTCCAGGCTTTGTGATCCTGTCTGTTATCTCGTTTCCTTCTATTGCAGCGTAGCCCATCGGATAAATATTAGATATAGTTCTGCATGGTTGAGGGTGAAACTGGAGCCATGAGCCACCAGATGCGTCTATTGCATTCAAAAAGTCTTGTTTCTTTAAATCTGATAACCCAGCTACTATTTCATGACATGGATTAGTAGATTTATTCTTCATCTTAAAGTTCGACATTAGACATTACTTGCTTTATTTTTTGTAAGTCGTCGATAGAAATATTATGAGCAATCATGTATTGTTCATCTATAAAATATTTTTCCATATCTGTTATGATAAAAATCGGATAGCTGATGGCGGTATAATATCCGCAGAAAACAAAGTACACTTCGTTATTGTCTGGTCTAGTATGGTCGTATACTACTCTTGGAGTATCGTCTTCATAAATTACCGAGCAGGCACCTCGGAATTCCCATCTAGTAACATTTGGAGATAAAAAATTCGGATTCACTTCCTCAAAGGCATGGGGACCATTTAACATTGCCCGTGGTTTGGGCATTGGATTCGCATGCTTTATCACGCTAAATCCATGTAATTGGGGGCTTGTATAAACACCCTGGCCTGATGGATAACCACCTCTACCTAATATTTTATTTCGGCAGCTCATCGTTTTGATATGGCTGTAGTTTCATACCAGTAATTTCTAGTAAGCCGTCCACTTCTGTTTCAATAGCACCATGGAAGACTAGTGGAAATTTGCTTTTCACTAACTTATATACTTCATTGAATATGTATCTAATTTCCCATTCGGCATGAGAACTGGTCCTCATCATGACCGTGTGCCGTAATGCTCTAATGTTAGCTGACCAGCCAATTTCATTGCCTTGGCCATTTGGTAAGATACGCCTGAGTGCACTAGTGAGTTTTTTCTTCTCGTCGAATGGCATCTCATCCCATGGGATTTCAGAAGAAATTGCATTATATGAGCTTTCAATGATATCTGCCAATCCCAGAAGCTTTGCATCAACGCCATATTTAGCTAGGATTGGATCGCCTAAGACGACTTCTAATTCATCAGATCTGACGTACCTGCCAGAGGTTTGTGAAAAAGCCATACCGGCTCGATGTCTTACCAATTCGTGAGTGAACACCCTGCTGCAATTAGTGGTCACGAAGTTGATGTTAGCGTGTTCGAAAACTGAACCGTGGCCATGTGCAAAACATCCTTCAATATTGCTTGGGATGTCTCTCACTCTTGTGACATTGTTATTCTGCCCAACCGTCAGGGCTTTGTAACAAAGCTTAGCATACATGCTGCATAGAATTTCGCCCGATGAAACTCCGAATTCCTTTGCAGACTCGATGCTTTCTACAAATTCTTCGTTGCCTGTATCATGCAAATATTGTTGTAGACCATCTAGGTCTAGAGTTGGGTAACCGACGATGTAGGTTTTTGGTGTAACATTTTGGGCCATTGTTTTGTTCTCTTTCGGGCTTCGTTTACAATACATGCGAGTATTTAATATAGATGAGCAGCATAAATACAAAAACGCTTAATGCCATCAAGGGTAAATTCATCGTCTTTGATGGCCCTGATGGATCTGGTAAAGGCACTCAGATAAACAAGTTTAAACAGTTTTTGAATATTAATGATATTGAACATATGATGGTCCGAGAGCCTGGTGGAACTCATATCAGCGAAGAAATCCGCCGCATACTTCTTGACCCCAAAAACGAAAATATGTCAACTTATTGTGAGATGCTTCTATTCATGGCATCTCGTGCACAATTGATTCATGAGAAGATTAAACCGGCTCTTGATAGTGGCCATACTGTCATAGCTGATCGTTTTGTTACTTCAACTATTGCTTACCAGGGCGTAGCTGGAGATATGCAGATAGAAGATATCTTCGAAGTTTCTCGTGTTGTTGTAAACGAATGTAAACCTGATTTAACAATTATCTTGGATGTAGATGAAACTACTTCGAGGAATAGGTTAAATCCTCTTGCTCTAGATAGAATCGAGCAAAAGAAGACAGAGTACCATCAAAAAGTCAGAAATGGCTACCTGGCTCAAGCTATGCTTGATCCTAATAGATTCTTGATTGTTGATAGTAGCAAAACACCTGATGAAGTGTTTGATAGTCTATTAGAAGGTCTTACGAACCATGTTGGCTTCGGGAATCCGCAATCGCCTTCTCCATCTGATAGAACCCAATATCGGACAGTATAATAGATATCTTACCACCAGTGCGTGGGAATATGTCTACTTGCTCTCCTGCTACGAGTTTCCTGAATTCTTCTTCTCCCAGGGCTACTCGATGTTCTATTTTTCGGTCGACCACAGTTCATAACCTTTCTTGATTTTGTCTTTTCTGATCTTTTCGATATCCTTGACTTTGTACCCTACTTCGTCCTTTTGCATTCCCTCAATTGGTGGCTTATTGCCTTTACGACCATAAGTACCATCGTAAATGTTAAAGGTAGTGTACCTATTACCAATAATTAGGCACAAAGTCTTGACGTCTGTTTTGTCGTCGAATTTAACTCCACTTTTCACCCATAACTCGCCACATGAGGCGAGTTCATCGAGATCGGCTTTATTGTCGATTTCTTGAGATTTAGATCGGGTGGGTGCTTTAGACGCCTTACCTTGCATGGTTTCGACGATATTGACCTCACCATGAACAGGACATACTGGGGTTTCATCTTCTTTGAAAATAATAATTGTACCACACTCTGGGCAAGCTGTTGTCATTGTGCCGTCTTTTTCTTTGACGCACATGCTTCCTGAGTCTGTGATCTTGGATACCCTAGTTGGGTGGACCCTAACCGTTTTACGGGTCTGTTCTTCGACTAATAAGAGGAGTCCGCTCCTATCCGGTCGTTTAGATATTAATTTATATCCGTTGTTAACTATCCCCGGTGATTTGATCATGGAGACTGATTCGAAGTCTGACAGGTCTTCTGGTATGTCTACTATTCCGTTGTTCATAAATTTAGTCCTAAGAGATGCTTTTAGAGTATCACGGGAAGCTTTACAGGGAAAATAGTATTGCTCAAATATATGATATGAAACTAGATGAATTACATAAGCAACCTAAAGCGGTTATGAAGCAAGTCTGGCAAACAGACGAGCATCAGGGTAAGGGTAAGAAGAGGTGGCACAATAAGTACCACAAGAAAGCGACACAGTATCGCTGGCCCAAGACTACATATCATGGGCAGTCCGAAGGGTATGACGAACACATTCTTTAGTCTTGGTCTTGATCTTCTCTAACGAAATTATTCTTTAGATAATTTCGAATATACTCACTCCCCGGCTTACTGAGCATAAATTTAATTATTTCTTGAAGTTTATCGTCAGTGATATTCTTATCTTGATAGAATTCAACTAAATTACGATTCTTCTTTTTATTGCGGCATACATCGCAGCAAGGTACGATATTAGCAGGGACACACGGCCCGCGTTCTTTGATAGGGAATGGATGATCTGGGCTGTCGGCGTCCGCACCGCAGTATATGCATTTGTATTCTTGAGATTCATAAATCTCAATTATGTCTTCGTACTTTACTTCGGTCATTACTCCTGCTTTTCGTGCACGGTAACGACTTTGACGAAGCCATCCACTGATACGCTTCTTAAGAAGCTCTACCCTTATTGGATCTGTTGAACCTTGCGGCTCCATACTAGTCCCTCGCAGGACTTGAGATCCGTACTATACCAGAGAAAATATCTCTGATGTTCTCGTCCTCGGGGGTTAACCATTCCCCACGGACTTTAACTACTGGCACGGATACCAAGTCTAATTGTTTTGCTTCCTTGGTTTCATTCACAACTAATGGAACCAAAATGAGTATGAACCCAATGCCAGTGCCGTTTTCATCGTAGGCTTTTAATTGGTCTTCGACGGCACTGTTAGGAAGCTCTACCGCTCCGAATTCGCTCTTTTGACCTTCTACCCAATCCGAAATTTTTACTAGAGAGTTCATGATGCATCCTTTTTAGGTTTGTCTGGAAACCTTTTTAGATACATCGAAAACGTTAGAAAAGGTCCTCGTCATCTAATTCCGGCAATTCTATATCTAGATCTTCAGACTCTTTATGTGCCCGCATGGCCTCAATAGCGTCTTCTTTGTCCTTGTGATAACCTAATAGATCTCCGTCCTTAGAAAGCGATACTGTAAACTCACCAAAAGGCTTTCCAAGAGGGTCGATACTATATGGCCCGAAATCTTCATCGGTCATAACATCGTGCATATCAGAAGCACGCTGGCCTGAGGCTAGGTAATCTGCAAATTCTGTAGCGACATTCCTAAGAGTGTACACCATAGAAGTATATCTTCTCTGATTGGTGTCCATCCTAGGAAATGACTTTGATAGGATCAGAGATCTAGCAGCAAATCCAATATTAATTTTCTTTACTAGATCGTTTCTGCCATACTGGTTCAAGACTTCAACCAGGGAATCATATTGTGTCTTGATGTCTGTTCTATCGCTATCTAGAACTAATCGCTTGTTTCTTTTGAGCCTAATGGTTAGTTTCCCTGTAGTGGAAATACCATTAGGATTCAGCATTTTGCCGATAGATGGGTTGGCTTCACCTGTTTCATCTAAAAGCCAATCGTAGGCTTTTTTGTAAGCCGGGTCGATACTTTTATCGCCAAATCCGTCGTTTCTTTTGACCTTTTTGGCCCTCAAAGACCTTTCCATGTCTTCGATTTTGGCTTCCAGGCCCGAATGGACTACAGCATCAAGAAGCCTTAGGGCCTCAGTATAGGTAATTGGATTTTCTTTTGATACCGTTTTATGTCTTGGACCCAGGACTTGCTGAACGATGCCCCTCATTTCGGCATCTAGGCCGACCGCTCTTGCTGAATCTCTAATGTCTTGGAGCCTAAGTACGGTATCTCTGTACTTAGTCCATTCTTTAGAGATAGCCATACGCTTGTCGACACCCAGGTCACCGGGGTCATCAGCAGTTTCGGCAAGGACATCCCTTTCTTCAAGGAATGGTTTGCCAAATATCATGGCCAATTTGTCTTCTAGAGTGATCTGTTGCATTTCTATATCTTTGAACGATATGGAACAGATCCTAATTATAATTCTCTGACAGCTTCCTGGAACCACTTGGGGATCATTTTGCTTTTGTTTCTCTTGTACCACCAGCCAAAGCTTTCATCCAGAATAAAAGTGTGTGCCCAATCAGTTTCGCTTCTGACACTTCGGCCCACACTTTGTACTAGCTTCAAGGCGGTCAACCAGTCATAGAATTCAGGGTCGATGTCTTTCCTGGCTCCAAGTTGCTTGTCATCAATGAAGTTCGCGAACGGCATCTTACAAACAATTTGGAATCGACTTAAATTCCCTTTGAGATCCAATCCTTCGTGCATGGCTGGAGCTACAATTACCGAGTCTTTGCGATCGGCATGTTCTTCCATCATCACATATTTATTGTCGAAGTTCTTTTGGAATAGGAATCTATCTCTGGCCGATCTTTTACAATCTGCTAGAAGCATTTCAGAGATTGCGAAGTTGTGGGTATGGATAATGCCTTTCTTACCAGCATACTTATCCATGATTTTATCAACGCCAGCAGTGATTTTTGGCCCCCATTCGTGTTGCTTTCTGGCTCCGCCTGTAGCTTTAGCTACTGGTGTATAGCAAATTGGCCTATTCTTGATTGGAAAGTTGCATCCTAATCTCTTGGCGACCATTTCTTCTTTATTGATCCCAAGCGACCTTCTCATGACATTGGCGTTGAGGATGGTAGCAGACATGATTAAAATTTTATCCGCTCTACTAAATAAATATTCCTCTGCGAATTCATGGATGAAAATGGGCTTGAATTGAATCACTGCCCCAAATTTTGTTTCTTTAATATCAAAGACCCAAGGCGAGTGGTCTTCCTTACTCATTTCAGTAATGAATTCTTGGACCTTCCTAGCGGTGCCTTCATATTCATCGGCTTTCTTTGGATTCTTTTCTTCTTCGGCCATCCTTTTCTTAAGCATCATTTGGTCGTAAACCTGTTCGGCTTGCAGCCATTGTGCGTATTCTTCTGGAGTGTCGAAGATTGGCAACTTGATATCAAGGTCGGAACTACTGAGGGTTAAGGACACAAAGTCCATCAATTGGCCTTCAATATTATGACCTTCGTCGATAATTAACAATTCTCTCTTATCGAATCCTTCCGTGAATCTTGTCTGAAACAAGAAGCTAGAGAAATTCATCAAGGCGACCGGCGAAGCCATAGCTGCTGACCGTTGCACAAAATATGGACACAACTTTTGGCCAGTACCAGAAATGCATTCGTCATACTTTGATTTGCCTTTTAATCGGCAGTGTCCTTCTGCACAATCGTGCTTCCTGGATTTCCATTTAGCTATAGTTGCAGCGGTATTTAAAGACTTATTAAGTTCATAAGTACACTCATAGGCATTTCTGCCTTTGAGATCTACCATGAAGCTTCCGTGTTTGCCTTGCTCCCCAAAATCTTTTGAGAGTTGGTCTTGAAGGAACTTCTGGATTGTAATATAATATGAGTCTTGATAGAATTGTGATAATGTAAGACCCAGGACTGACTTACCAGCACCGGTTGGTGCTTCTAGCATTACAAATCTTTTCCCTGAATTGAAAGCGTTCAGGGCGAATTCTATTGATTCTATTTGTCCTGGTCTGGGCGTCGCTAGTGGAAAATGTTCTATGATTTTGTCTTTTAATGCTGTCATCTGACGTATTTTATCCTTGTTTTAGTCTGTTTAAGTTGAATACAAAGGCATCTAAGCCATATGAAAATTTGCATTACTGCTGATATTCACGTCGGGGTTCCTGGTAAACTCAAAGACACTATGTGGGCTTTGAACAAAATCAGAAAATACTGTTCTGATCATGGTATCGAACATATCATGATCGCAGGTGACCTACTACACGATAGAGAGCAAATAAGGAACGATGATCTTAATCATCTTGTCCAATTTCTAGATGATGCCGATAAAAAGCACAAGCTAAAAGTATATGCCTTCCCAGGCAATCATGACATGTACATGAAGAACTCCTGGGATATTAATCATATTAGATCAGTTGATCGATATTTATACAAATCCTACCACAAACTTTCAGTGTTGAAGCTTGGCGGCATTAGGTTCTTCATTATTCCGTTCATTCATTATGAAAAAGACTACATGAGAGTCTTGGATGGAATCAGCAAGAAGCATCAAGATGGTGATGTCATATTGACCCACATTGGAGTGAAGTCTGCTTGTATCAACACTTGCTTCTTACTTAAATCGTGGTCGGTTGTTTCATTTGAAGAATGCCCATTTGATAGGGTTTTCACTGGACATTTCCACACGTATCAGCAAGTAGGTAATAATGTTTGGTACCCAGGAAGCCCAATCCCGTTTAAATTCGACGAAGGTGATGTAGACCACGGATTTATCGTGTTCGACACTGAAACCAGAGAACATGAATTTGTCAGTATTTGGTCTGCTGATGATGGTGAGGATGCTCCTCCCCAATTCTTGACATTAGATGACGAGAACCTAGAATCATATAATTCTGAGGTGGTATCAGGAAATATTATCAGGGTATCTCTATCTAAAGATTATACACACAACCAGCTTTCTGATATTCGCCAGAGCCTACAAAAATTGGGTGCCAGAGACGTTCGATGGATGAATCTAGCTGCTAAGGAAGAAAAAGAAAATATCATCAAAGCCCAGGAAGCCTCTGGAGCTTCTGACTTATTTGAACGTTTCGTGATGGCGGATAAAGACGGAACGAAAGATCTAAATAAAAAGCTACTTCTCAAATGCAACAAAGATGTAGTTGCGGAAGGTGACCAACTTTATAAGGTCACAGAGTAGCTTCGATCACTGCATCTAACTTAGATAAGAATTCTTCGCTGGAGGCTTCTTCTTTAGCCTTCTTGATGGCCTTATCACATGGGGAATGGGGTTTATTACCAGTCTTCTGGACTGATCTTAGTGCGACAGCCATGGTGTAAGCTGCTGGGTTGCGGACTTCTTTGCCCTTTTCTTTACGCTTTGCGGTTTCTTTTTTACCTCGGGCGTAATATCTCTCCATGTCCTTTAAGGACACTCCGCAGTTTTTGGCAATTGATTTTAAATCAGGCATCGTTCCATCCTGCTAATGCGTACCATTCTTCCACTCCTAAATTTGATGGGGGAGGTACATTCATGTCATGTATAACCCAAATCCCATTTTGTGGAGTGACTGTTAAATCACTTTCGAATTCGTCCTCACCATCATCTAAAGACCCAAATAAGTCGTCTTGCTGCGTCTCTGGGGCAGATCTAGTGGGTAAGACACCCAGCTCAATATGCGAGTGTGGGTCTATGATCTCACCTAGATGTAGAAGCCAAATATCTTCCCCATCATATACCATTTCTTGGGTAGGATTCTTAATAATATGTCTAAACATCCTACCCGCATCCGGGTCGATCCATATAATTTTATCACTTACTTGGGGTAGTTCGTTCATGGTATTTAACGTATATTTGGTGAAACAATGCTTGATATAGATACAGTATCCATTAGAAATTTCCTATCCTACGGGGATGAAAAAACAGTCGTTAAACTATCGGACTTAGGTCCATGCCTGGTAACAGGTGAGGTAGTGGCTGGCCCCGAATATCAGGCAGATTCTCATAAGTTGAGCAATGGTGCTGGCAAAAGCACCATTATTGAATCCATATTATGGTGTCTATTTGGTAAGACATCAAGGATTGCTGCACCAGGCGACAAAATCATCCATGATTTTACTGGCAAAAACTGCCAAGTGAGTGTCACGTTCAAGAATGGGGATAAGATCACCAGAAGCAGGAAGATGAAAGGTCACAATGACCTGCTTCTAGTGAAAGACGGCGAAGATGTATCCTTGGGCACAACCAAGATGCAGCAGGCTGCTCTTAATAAAGAACTCGGCCTAGACTGGGACAACTTTTGTGGTTCAGTCTTCTTTTCCCAATTTGCCAAGCCTTGGATGGAAATGTCTGATCAGCGTCGCAAGGACGCAATGGAGAGAGAATTTCATCTAGATAGAATCAAATTATACGCCGATTCTGCTAAAGCTAAATTGAAGAAAGCTGAGGCACAACAAGAAAGCCTCCAGGATAAGATTGATAATTTAGACAGCACTATAGCTGGGTTTAAAGCCCAAATCGAAAGACTCCAAGAAGCCTCGTCTAATTTCGATTTATCACAGCAAGCCAGAATTGATGAGGCTGTCTCTACTAAATCATCATACCAAAAGAATTGCGAATCGATCACTAAGATCGATATTAAGCCGTTGAAGGCCAAATGGGACGCTATCAAGGCGGTTGAAGAGAAGATCGATTCTATGGAAGAGGGGATCTCTGAATTGAGATCCAAAAAGAATAGGATCATTTCTGAGATTCGACATAAGCAAAGCATTGTCGATAAATGGGAAGGAATGGGTGATATCTGCTCTAAATGTGAGCAGCCCATCACCGAGGACCATAAGCATTCAAAGTATGGTTCGATCGCTGATGATATCAAAGCCTTAAAGAAAGAGAATGCTGATCTAACTAAAGAAATCGATAAAAAGCAGAAATCAGTTGATTTTGCTATACTCCAGTTAAATAAGAAAAAGCCTGATATGTCCATCAGAGAGGCTGAACGTATCAATAATGATGCAGAACGTAGCTTGTCTAGGTGGCAAAAAGCAATAGAAAACCAAGATGAAGTAATTGCGAAGATCAAGGCCGAAAAGAATCATTATGATGATTCTATTGTTGAAACTGAGGAGAGTATTAAGGGGTACGAAGCCAAGAAGGTTGGATTCAAGGATGCCATCGGGAAATTCGATAAACTAATTCCGCACTTGAAGTATATTCATAGAGCTTATCATGATCGCCGTAAGATCAAGAGCTACATGTTAGCAGAATATATTCCCTATCTCAACAGTCGGATCAACCATTATCTAGATAGAATGGGATTGGACTTAAGGTTGGAATTCACTAATGCCTTGGGTATTAAGTCTGGTCTTTGGGGATACGAGACTTTTAGTGGTGGTGAGTGCAAGAGGGTTGATGTGGCGATCATGCTTTCGATGTTCGACCTTCATACGGTAATGTATGGTAGGCAATGTAATTTATTAGTCTTTGATGAAGTTGATGGTCGTCTCGATATTGACGGGGCCGAACGACTGGCAGATATTATCCGCACTGAATTCTCTAGTAAGGTTGACACTATCCTGGTGATCAGCCAGAGAATAGATATGCGTGGAGCATTTTCTTCCGAGATTAAGGTGAGGCGTGAGGATAGGGTTTCACGAATAGTTGATATTATCCAATAACGCAAATATACAATTATGAGCACTCTGGATGATAATTTAGAACTAGCTTTTAATGCTGAGCTATCCCGAAGACTGCTTATTAAGTATTTCTTCGAGAAGGGATTCTCAGAAAACTTCGACCGCAAAGTATACCCATTATTATTACAAGACATTGCAGAAGTAATTCCAGAATTTACTGGAAAAGTCGAAGTAACCCCACACGCTATTGATATAGACCCCCAAACTGGCTTTGCTAAACTAGGCTGGAATATGTTCGTGCTCGGCCACCATAGAATGTATCTTGGTGAAACCGAGCATGTTAATGTCCAAGATTTAGCACAGCAGTTAGAGTCTGGTACTTCAATAAATGAAAGTGGTGATGCTGTTTCTAGGCAGGAACAAACTCCCAGGAAAATCACCGCTTTTATTACTAGGGTTCTACGCAACAACCAAGGCGGGCTATTAAGAGGATTACCAATGGATGGTAGTCCAATGCCCGCGATGGCTGCTGGTCAAGGCCAGAACATGTATGAAAGACCTAAGGCTATACGCCCAGAAGGTGGGGGCCGACCCTAGTAACGTCTTCGAATACTGAGTCGAAGATTCTTTCTTCCGTAATATTGAATTGACCCTTGGAAGCCTCTTTAGCCATTGTTTCGAACAAGGCTGCGGTGTTTAACATACCCTTCTCTTTCAGGTCAATAGCTGTATCTTCGAGAACAGTCAGCATGACTTCATCATGCTCTCTCCCATAGCTAACTAGTTCTTCGACATCTTGATCATACTCATCAATGATCTGCACAGCTTTTTCTTTAATGGCGAGGTTTTCCTCGTTTTGACTAAAGAAACGGATGACCTTCTCAATCCTTTTGCGACATTCTTCGACTTTTTTAGCCGATATACCTAAGAATTCGGCGATATGCGATTTAGCACCGCCTGCTTGATAATTCTTGGAGAATTCTTCCCACACCGGTCCTGATTGGACATAGATCTCCATGATCTTCTCGCAATCACCATTCGGGAGATTGGCCCGTATGGTTTCAAGCATGTCTGATTGTGACAAATCTAGGTCGTCATTCTCATCTGAGTTATCAAGACGATTGTGTTCTAAGACATCTTGCCAGCTTCCTTCACCATCATCTTTTGTGGGTGTGTTGAAGCTGAGCATCATGACTGGATCCTCAGTCGTGATGATATCTGATACGATTGGTGGCTCTTTAGTGCACTTAATCTGGATAGAATATTCTGTGACTTGTCCTTCGATGCCGTGTACTTTGTAGGCTCTGAACAAGGCTTCGAGGAAGTGATCAAACGAAACGTCTATTTCATTACAGTTACAGAATACTTCTAGATCATCGCCCTTATCGATCTGGTACTTGTCGTAGTAACAGTTTCGGGCTTTCATCACTTTGAGTTGGTTCAAAATAAGAGCAGCAACCATAATATTAGCTGGTTGAGAGACTTCAACCTGTTGCTTATTATGGGTTTTGATGGTGTTCTCATTAAGGATCTGTCGGAAATAATTCCAGATCCACACCGAGAACCATTTGTTTCGTTGCTCTGGATCGTCAAGAATCTCCCTGGCATTCGGGATCTTGAGGTCGCCTTGGATCGATACGATGGGTGACTGCACCATCGAATCGATCTGCTTTCTTTTTGCGACACCCGATACTACAGCATTCCCTTCTTCATCCAGAAGGGAGTAGCCTTTACTTGCACTTTTCTTGAGGGAGACTACCTGCCCTTTATAATGTGTCTTTTTACACTTAGGGCAGATAGCGTATTGCCTATCAAAGGCTTTTAATTTATCTGTCGATGTAATATATTCGGATTCACCACAGAGTGTGCAGTTATAATTATATTCTGAATGATATAATAGGTGTACTACTGCTCGCCATAAGGCAATCCTGAATTCTTGTAGACCAGATGTCCTATCTGACCTATAAACCCCTCCGATAGTATTCCCGAGTTGCTTGCAGAATTCTGTGCGGTCCCCGATGAAGGCTTCGTCGTCATATAGTTGTTCTACGATTGCTCCTGATTCTTGGATTTGTTCATCTGTGAGGTTGGCCATTGTTTGGGTCGCGATTGATCCCCGGAACCCAAGCAAGGATGGTAACTGCATTAGTCGAGACATGGCCTCTCCGTAAAAGATAAAAGGTATGTGACGTTATTTTAGGAATGTTTCTTAACTTAGATTAGTATTCTAAAGGACATGGCTAAATACTGTGATCCCGTAGAATTGAAAACTTACTGGATGGCGTGGCAGCTGTCTCAGGAGACGCCCTGCCTGTCTGCCGTCCGAGAATCGGGCCTGCTCTGGACGAGGATGAAGGATGATGGGGTTTTAGAACATGCCTTAGCATGCGAAAGTCCTTTCAAATTCGAATCCGTCCATGGTGAAGTTTCTGAAGAAGACCTGAAGAAGGCCACAGAATTAAGCTTCAGGGCTAAAGACAACGACTTAGCCCAACGTCTTCAGGACGACAAATATTATTATGAGACACTCGAAGAGTTTTCGTGGGAAAAACTCTCCACGATGGTTTACAGCGTTTGCTGCGGCGTTTCCTTAAAATTCAGGCCCCCGACCGAAGATGTTAAAGACGAACTGGTCCACGAGGCTTTCGCCCAGGCACTCAGTAAACTTAAGCGTGGTAAATTGAAAATGACGCCGGGCAAGGCTCCCCCTTTCAATCTTTTAACTACAGCTATATTTAGGATAATGTACTCTATTAAGAACAAAGATAAAAGGGAAAGAGAGCACAAGTCTAAGCTTGTTGATAGAATGGTTTCTGGGACATCATTACCCGACTTCAATAGCATTAAAGTCTCACAAAGCGTAATTGGTAATGGCTCAAAGTAAAAATTACATCCCTGTCCAGCCCGTAAGAAGACAAAGGGTTGTAAGAGCCACGAAAGCCAAGAGTTTAAGACCTGTTATTCAACAAGTCGCCGAAGTAAAACAACCTAAGACATTAAAGCGGGCTAAGCCGCAACCCATTAAAACACAGAAGCAGGTCGTTGTCAAGTCCCGTGTCGCTTCTGTGAAACTTTTGCAGCGTTCCAGGCAGATACTAAATACTAGGCAAAGGCTCGACAAAGCCGGTGAACAACCAGCAATAAGGGCTACTAGGCAACGCCAAAGCCCTAAGTCTAATAACTTCTCACAGCAAATCGACGATATAAAGAAAACCGGAGTTGGTAAAGTTCTGGTAATTGTCGGCAACGGCCCTTCCCATAAAGAGGCCGATCTAAGACAGCTTTTCGGACATGATGAAATCGACATCATGGCCATTAATAAGCCAGATGAAAGGTGTTGGCCACCGGACTATTGGATGTTCTGTGATAATAGTCAATATCGTAGACATCAGAAATTATGGAACTCCTATAATACTGGAATAATTTTCAATTCTACTGCTATTAAGAACACCAAGAAGAATTCTATTAAGGTGCAAACCAAGCATGGCAAGGGATTCAGCACCAATATTCATAAAGGAGTCTTCATTGGCAGATCCACGGTTTATGCAGCTTTGCAGGTTGGTTTGTGGATGGGATTCGACCACATCTATGTATTTGGCTGCGATATGTCTGCTGTGAATGGGAAATTATACCCATGGGGCAGCAATCCAGATGTACCAGACAAACACAGAAAAGAGCGATTCGAAGTCGAATCTAGATTTTATCAGTGGGCTGCTAATAATTTAGATAAACATCATAGAAATCGAATCACTTTCTGCACTAGATATAATCCATGGCCTTTTATTAAAAAGTTTAGACAATTAGATCATGAGGATGCAATAAGACATATTTTGTATAATCATACTGATGAAAATATAGAGTTATGAAACCTAATTCATTAGTATTCGAAATTTCCGGATTGGCCAGCTGGAAGAACGGAAAAAGTAATCCATTCCGAGGTCAATGGGATGGTAGAGTATGGAACTTCATGAGAAATGAAGCAGCTTTCGAAGCTGTTATATCTCATCCTCAAGTTCTAGATGCATTACAAAAAGAGTTATCGGCTAATGGTGTACACCTAAATCTATCTATAGCCTCAAACACTTACAAACAATTAAATGACGCCAATATCAAAATGGAATGGCGTCTTTCTTATGATGACGGTACATCAGATAGTTTCGTTGTAAATTATAATAATGGTGCAGCATACTGTGTTGGTAATGGCGGAATTGTAGATGATTTAGGTCCTGATTTCGAATTCATTTCGACTCAATCTATATCAAACGCTTCGAACAAAGAATTTAAATCTATCCCATTCGGGGAATGTCCTGCCACATCAGGCAATCTTAATGATGGATTACAAGATACTATTTCTTTTGTAGCTGTAGGAACTTTCCCACCAACTGCTGATGTAGGCAAGCCATTACCACCTAGAAAACCAAAAAAGAAAAACAAGAAAAAACGTAAAAGCAAGTACAATAAACAACGAAATAAACCCACTGCTGTGCCAGATAATCCAACCGATCCTCAGAAAAAAGCACGTGCTTGCCGCGATGCAGACAAGAGGATGGCTAGATTTTTAGAAAACGTCTGCGAAACATGGACAGAAAGATCTCTGGTCCGCGATTGTCATGGTGATGAAATCAGACGTACGAAGGCCGGTGGCCGAGATATCTATAGATACAAGAAGTACCAACTACGCAGAAGAGGCGATGACAAGCTAATCAGAGAGTATGCTGGTAGCCCAGAAGCAGCTTGTAAAGCCGCCTTAATGCATAATTTTACAGACTACCCTGAAAATAAAACTTAAGACCATCAGATGAACGGTGGGACGTTTTTGGAGTTAGCGAAAACCCAGCTTGGACTAAATCAAAAGTAAGAGCATTCACTAGTGTAACTAAGCCGCAAGACGGTTGTACAGCTGACGCTGTGACTGTTAAGACTTTCGACCCAATAATCAAAAGAGCACCAGTAGGTAATTATGAAGTCACTGACTTTAATGGTAAAAAGATATTAACTAAACCTGAATGGCTTTGTTATAAGAAAGTATGTATTAGGTGCGATGAAGACTGCCCAGAAGATCCATCAGCCGAGAACATGACAGTCGAGAATGTGACGATTGAAGTCATTGATGACTAATATCAAATATAGATTATAGGAGATTACCATGGATCATCGTGACTTTAAAGACCATGAATACCCCAAGGACACCAAAGGCGACAAGCTAAAGAAAGCCGATAAGGATGCCCACGGCGGTGAGTCCAAGACTACCAACAAGGGTGACCACCTTACTCAGGGTGAAGGTACTTCTTATAACCAGATGGCTGTCCCCGATGGCTTCGTAACTCACGATGCCAGACCTGGGCATAAACAAGAAAAGAACATCGACGAGTCCAAGGGTTTCACCCCATCTGATATCGCCGATGCTATGGAAGACTAGTTCCGACGTATTTATACCCTCATGGGTATACTATCTAATTCGTCTTTTTATCTCTGTGGACAAATTGAGAACTGTGATTCTCCGATCGACTGGCGAGTTAAACTCGCTCAGGATTTGAAGTCTATAGATCCGACTTTCAAAGTCTGGGATCCACTTATTAAACCAGATTGGGTTGACCCTGATATGGGTGACAATGAAGTCGCCTATGGTTTTAAGCCATATGTTTTAAGTTCTAAGGATCAGGAAGAACAAAATAAAGGCTTCCGGTGCTTTGAAGCCAATGTGGAAGTCCGCAACATTTGTGCCCAGCTAGCTGGTAAATGTGATATTCTTATCGCTAGGATTTCTAAGACTTTTACCTGGGGTAGTATTGATGAACTCGAATTAGCCGCTGCTCGCGGCATACCGATTTTCTTGTGGCTCCCTGATGGTAATATTAGTATTTATGGTATAGCTGGAGTTGTCAGAAACTTCACTTTTGTAAATAGGTATGTGCACGAAAGTGTTGAACCTATTTTAAGGACACTCAAAAACATCAACGAAGGCAATGATTCTCTCGTTGAATCCGACCCTGAAACTTGGATGTACCTAACCTGGAAAGACGCTGGAGAATCTTATGCTTAATACAGTTGAAATTGACGTCCACAAAAAGCAACAAATCAAACAGGCTTTAGATTTCGCCCATGCGAATAGAGTTCCTGCTGTGGTTATTGACCCTGAATCGATCAATGACGCGGTAGTTTATCGTAGTATCATTCGCGGCAAATTCAAAATCATTTGCATGGTTGATTGGCCGAAGGGCGAAAGATATTACATCGATAAGTTCCGTGGCCTACCACAAGAATCATTGAATGCTGATGGATACGAGATCCTTCTGACTCCTGGTGATAAAGCCAAGTGCATTAAGGAGATCAAGTATCTTTCTGATTTTGTCAAGCAATATTTTACTACTACGACTGAAATCAGATTTGTTCTTGGTCATACTCTAGCTAATCGCGATGATAGTGACATTGATGCGATGCTTGAATGTATCAAACAAATTCCTCTACCAGCATTTATCAGGACGACTAATCAAACCAAGGTCAGTTCTTCTGATGGATCAATCGATTCTCAGATTAAGATTTTAGAGAAAATCAAGAAAGTCATCAATGTCCCTGTGAAAATCAGCGGCAACATGACAATGAAAATTGCAAACCAGTGCAAGCTTATTGATGTTCAAGGAGAAGGTGAAGAGCGTAAAGAGACTTTATTGGGTAAACCAGAAAGGTTTGCTTGCTCTTTAGATCAGGCCGAAGCCATTCTTGAAGCAATAAGTGATAAAGGTATTCAAAAGATCGGAGAAGCACTTAAACCCGATCTAGGAACAGAAAATGACGATACTAGCGGACCATCAGATCAGACAGGAAATCACGATCCAGCCCTACAGCAATCAGGAGAAGCGTGAGGGTAAGATCAGCCATGGTGTAAGCAGCTACGGATATGACGTCCGTGTTGGTACACATTTTAAAGTCTTCTCCCAAAAGTGGAATTCGGGTGCTCTTCCGATCGTCGATCCTAAGAAATTCGACGATGACATGTTTTATGATGTCCATTGTAGGCCAATAGAAGGCGATGATCATTGTATTATCCCTCCTAATTCATTCGCCTTGGCCGAGACTATGGAATGGTTTGATATTCCACGAGACATCCTGGTGGTTTGCTTAGGTAAGAGCACTTATGCCCGATGCGGCATTATTGTCAACGTGACTCCGCTTGAGCCTGAATGGCGTGGCAAGATCACTATCGAGATTAGTAATACAACTCCTCTTCCGGCCAAAATCTATGCCGAAGAGGGCATCGCTCAGCTTCTTTTCTTCCGTGGTGACGAGGTTTGCGAAACCAGCTATGCCGACAAACAGGGTAAATATCAAGACCAAAAAGGTCTTGTACTCCCTAAAGTCGATGGTATAAATGGCTAGTAACTTTTTCATTATCGGTATGCGAAGGGCTGGAACCTCCATCCTTCGCGAACTCATCAATAAACATCAACATATCGGTCAAATCCAGTTTGAGCCGCATGAGATTATGCATGCGGCTCAAACTGTAAAGATACCACGGTATAAAGACCATCCTTATTATAACCAAGTAATCGGCCAGTTCAAGTCTAGGGGTGTCAATGGTCGATGGCATGGTGCTAAGATGGTTCTGAATCCTGGTATTGATGCTTTAGACTGGATCTGGATTCCTAAAAAATTTCCCAAATCTAAGATTGTGTTTATTACTAGAGATCCTGAAAAGAATTACGCATCATATTATAAAGCGGATAAGAATACCGCTCGTGGTGTAATTTCTAAAGAAGCATATGTTTCTATCCATAAGCAATTAACCGACAGATTTATCCAGTGGAATAAGAATCATAAAAGTCGTTCATGTTTCTTGAAATATGAGAATATCCTCTCTGACGCTGATAGAGAATTATCTAAAGTCTGGAAGCTTCTCAATATTGAGCCATTGACAGGCATGCAGAAGTTCATAAAGAAACCTCGTAATTAACCGTTACGGGGTCTGCTAAATAACATTTACATTAGATATAACATATCTAGACAAATATAAGGCATGACTAGAGCGGCGATACTATCGTTATGCCTTCTCTTATCAGGCTGTCAATATCTGAATCCTGGTATCAGGATCGAACCAGCACAATCGAACGCTGATCGATCCAACACGGAAGATATCGGCAAAGTCGAGGATAAGAGCACATTCAAGCTCAATTACTATCCAAAGGATGTGTACAAATATCACAAACCTGAGGTAGAGAAGGGGGACCAAGATGGAGAGTAAAGAACAAAAAACCATCTTTTGGTTGACTATTTCTACATCAGCATTGGCTGTTCTGTGTGGTATCTTGCTTACATGGAACGTCTTAAGGCCGGTTGTTGAGACGGTCAAGGTAGTCGAGCCGAAGGTGCCGGAACCAGAGAAAGTGGTTTTGGACCTGGGT
>FUIF01008143.1_pt1 | contig 82497 bp, 93 predicted proteins | sample 1003461 | NCBI WGS metagenome assembly FUIF01 (sample SAMEA80401918, study PRJEB19352) | marine metagenome
TTCTTTGCCGATTTAAATACTGTTGGCTTTCAGTCCACTGTTTTGGTTCACGCTTGCAGGCCATGTCGCACACCCCACTTACCTCACTTACCTCATTTCTTTACTCACCTGTTTTGACCCCCCACGAATACTCACTTTACTCATAGGTCTTACTCTCTATAATATATGTGTGTAGTAGTAGTGAATAATGAGGTAAGCGTGGCGGCTCTTTCCCTATTGAGTGTAGGGGGTATGAGTGAAGTGGTGCTTACCTCAAATGAGTGAAGTGGTTTTTGAGGTAAGTGAATAAACAGGCTTGCAGTGTAGCGTTTAGGATGGGTCAAGGGGTGAGGTAAGTAGAAGAGGCGAACATGTACGGGCGAACATGTTCGTATCGGAGAGTCCAGCCCATGCCCACTGGATGAGCCGACTTCTTCTATAGGGGCAGGCGAGGAACAGTCATAACCGTATGACTTGCGAGCGTGCGTGCCTCGGACTCCGAATTTTCTTTGGCCGTTGCGCTACACGAACAGGATGCGTGAAGAGTCCAACCCATATGGGTGCGTTGCAATTTCACGCAAGGCCGAACCTTTTGTTCGGGCGTAGGCGTGGCAACTTAGCACCCCCGAAGCGTTGCGCTATGGGCGTGCGTGACATGAAAAAAGCCCACCCGCCCCCCAGTGGGGGCAGGTGGGCAGGTGAGGGGCCGACCCCCACGCCGTGGCGTGAGGGGCGGCGGTGGACTACTCGGTGAGCAGGGGGGAGGCGGGCCGAAGAACGGCTCACTGTGGGGTCATGACACCCTCAAGGCGGGTGATGTCGTCGCTGAACCACTGTCGGGAGCGAGCCGTGGCACCAGTGCCGGTGTGAACACGCTTGGGGGCACCGGCCTTCTTTGCGAGGGCACGGACAGCGGAGGGGCTGAGGTCGTCAAGGGTGGCGGCGGCGAAGCGAGAGACACGGCCTTGGTCGGCCTTGCCAACGGAGTCGGCCTGCTGATACACCTCAGCGGAGGCGAGGCGGTTGCCTTGTCAGCCTCAAACCAATGCTCAAGCACGGTCTTGCCGTCAGCGGCATACACCGTGTAGTTGAGGCGGCAGAAGGCCTTGCGAGCCTTCTTCTCGGAGGGGTAGGGGCGAGGCTGGCCCTTGTTGTCAAGGACACCGACGGCGAACCAGCCAGTGCCAGCCTTGAGGGTGGTGGCGAGGGTGTTGGCCTTGGCGAGCCGCTTGACATCACGGCGGTAAGCACCGACACAGTGAGCGGCGGCGTTGCGGCGTTGGCCAGCGGAGTTGCCCTTGGAGGGCGTGTAGGTGAGGCCGAGGGCTTTCACCAAGTCGGACTCACGGGCCTTGGGGCCGAGCCAGTACGAGGGAACCTTGTCTCGGACAGCCGAGGGCGAGGGCTTCTCGGACATGATGGCCACGACCTCACGGGCAATGGCCACGACTTGGGCACGGGTGAAGGTGCGGTGGGCACGGTTGCCCTGCTTGTCGGCGGGTGCCAACTCAAGTGGCGACACCGTGGAGTCGGACAGGGGCAGGGTGCAGGTCTTGGCACGCCCCTTGAGGACGGCACGGATGCGAGCCACGACGGGCTTGACCTGCACAGCGAAGGCAGGGAGGGGTAGGCTGACGGCAGGCAACGGGTTGGTGTGGGTTTGGTTTGACATGTGAATCACCCCTTTATTCTTTGCCGATTTATAACCTACTGACCTCAGTGGACTGTTTTTGCTTCGCATGTGTGTACATAGCACATAGCGCAAAGCACCGTGAGGGAGGTGCATAACGCACCCATATGGGTTGGGGTCAGGGTGTCGCTATTCATGGGGGCTTGCGTCCTGTGGGCGTGTTAGGTTATGGGGCGTGGGGCGAAGGGGCTGGAATCTATAGACACGCTCACACATAGGCGGGCGAGAGGGGTGGGGATTCTATAGACCCACCTGCGCCCACTGTCTATAGACCGCCCTGTGAGAGTGGGGTGGGTTGGGGGCCATAGCACAACGCCGTACCTCGGTCTATAGAACGGGGCACTGGGCGGCCCCCACCCCATAGCACAGCCCCATAGCACCCCCCTTAGAAGGAGCCATAGCACAGTGCTATCCCATAGCACTTCTTTTGGCACGCACAGCGTTCCCAAAAAAAATTACAAAAATGGATTTTTTATACCAAAACCTCCTGTGCGTGCTATGGCACGCCCATCCTTTGACGATGCTTGGGCGTTGTTAAAGCAGGTTCCACAGATTGAATTGAGCGGTGCAGAAAGAGAATTTCTTCCAATAGCAAGGGCTGGCGGTGCAAACGACGCACGAAATGTACAATCAAACTTGGGGCTGTTTGACCCCTCTCTTGCTGTGCAGACCATTGGCCCCAATTTTCAACCACAGCAAATTCGTATCGGGCGAGGGCAACCCGCCCCTCGTACCCCGCAAATTGAAAGCGAATTTATAACACCACTCCACCCCGGTAACAGCATAACTGAGGGCGGATTCAAACTTATGGGAGTACCGGCTGGTGGTGGTTCACCTGTGCAAATGAGCAGTTTGAGTGGAGTGACACGGGAAAAACATCCAATTGATGGTGGGTTTCCACACTTTCAACTTGGGGGGCTTGGTGGGGCAACACCCCCGGAGTTCCGAAGACAGGGGAATTACGAAAAGTTGATGCGTGCTATTCTTTCTCAAGGTATCGGCATTCAAAGCACCAACCGAAATAATATGTCAAATCCATTTCATCGTAAATTTTCGGGCAAGACAGGAGACATTTACAATGCCTCGGTAGATGGAGAAAGAAGGGATGATGTAGAGGACAAGGATATTAGAGCAGGCACCGTTGTAGATTACAACCCGCCGATGGTTCGTGGAAAGGATGGTGGTATCATCACACAGCGACCACTTGGTGTCCCACCGGGTGAAATTTTTGGTGAGCCGGAAGGTGGTTTTGGAAGTTTAGCACGGTACGACTTCGGCGCACTACCCTTCCGTAGAAACTTGATGTTGACCCAAGCGAAAATGTTCGTAGTGATGACCCAAAAACGGAACAAACGCTGTTGACTGAGGCGGTGTTAGCGAACATGAACAGGAGCCGAAAAACACCGTTGGATGTGGACGATATGTTGTTTGAAGGAGGGTACATGGGGCGAAAAGAAAGTGCTCGCTACGGAAAATCCCCAATGCGTGGTCAAATGCGAGGTAGAGTAGATGAATTGCCATCAGCGACAGCCGGTGGTGGATTGAAATATGCTCTCGGATTCAACACTCCACACAGACCCTTAGCCACAGATGAAAACACCGGTACACCGCTGTTGCTTGTTCAACCTCAAGGTAGCATTGCTCAACGAATTAACGATGAAATAAGAGAGCGAGAAAGGCAAGCCGAAATCGCTTACCAAGAACAACAACGACGAGAAGAAGAAGAACGGCAACAAAAGGTGGAAGAATTGTTGCCCAACGCAAGCGACCTTTCCGACCCGCTAATGCCCCATGATAGCCGCTATTCAAGAATTGATGCTAGGCACGAAAGAACACAACCCAACGATGACAGTTGGCTGATGAACTCGGCTCATTGTTTGGTTGACCGACAAATTTAATTTCTACACCGCACTCGGTCTGCACATGCTGTTGCCAACATTGTTCATCCTCTCATTCATTGCGGGATTCTTGACCATGTGGCTGGCAACACCCGACCCTACGGACACCACCATTTTTATTGAAGACGAAGCGGCATTTCATCAAGCCTGCTTTAGCGGTATGCGGAGGGGCATCCAGTGAACATCTCCATCTACGAGGTTGGCCCTCGTGATGGACTTCAAGCACTCAAGCGGCCTGTTGAAACAGCGACCAAAAAACAACTGATTGCAAGCCTATACGATGCAGGCTTGCGTTCTATAGAAGAAGTAAGTTTTGCCCACCCCCGTCTTGTGCCACAAATGGCTGATGCTGAGGAAGTGTTTGACCGTGGCAGTGCATTGGTGATGAACAAGCGTGGCTACGAAAGGGGCGTAGCGGCTGGTGTAGAGAAGTTCAACATCGTTTTCTCGCCCTGCGAGACTTTCAACATGCAGAACATGGGCAAGACTCGTAGTGAAATTGTGCTGATGTACAAGACTTTCATGGACAAGGTGCCCAAAAAGAATGTGCGGGTGTACATCAGTATGGCGTTTGGCTCACCCCACAGCGGCACACCCCGCCTGTCAACCCTCATCTCGTGCATTCGTGATGCGAAAATGTTTGGCGACACGGTGGTGTTCTCCGACACAGTTGGGGCTGGCACACGCAAAGAGGTGGCCGAACTTGCTGAATTGGCCAAAAACGAAGACATTCGTGCCGCACTGCACTTGCATCACAACGGCAACGAAGGGCGTGCGCTTGAATTGGTGCGTGCCGCACTACTCAACGGCATTTACGAAATTGACTCAAGCATTGGTGGACTGGGTGGCTGTCCGTTTGCGGCCAACAGCGGTGCAAACCTATCCACTGAAACGCTGGTTGCTCACCTACACGCATGGGGATTTACCACAGGTGTGGACGAAAAAGCCCTCAAAGCGGCCTCATTGATTGCTGAGCAAATCAAACTCAATGAAACGGCGAGTGAAATAGCGGCATGACAGGCCGTTGCATTGTTGGAGTCAAGTCGCCCAAGTGCTTCTCAGCCAGCAATTTGACGACATTTTCCATGTCGGGGTGAATGTTCTCAATGAGCGTGCCTTCGTTGGTGTCGGTCATTTTGTGTGCCCGGTCAAGGGTGGAGAGGTCGCCTCGCAGTGCCTCGGTGATTTGATGCGGCAACTGCAACTCGCCTTTGAGCATACGCCAAGCCATGTCCATTGGGAATGATTTGAGAATGCCCCTTTTACGCAATTGGTTGAATACTGCCTGCTCAATCAAAGGAAGTTTACGAACACCTTGTGGATATGAAAGCATATTTCGGCCGTAAGCGTACATGCCGGGTTGACCCATGAAGTTTGAAAACTTGGCCGCTATTTCCTTACCTTCATCCGTGTCAAGAAAACCGCTACGCTCTTGTCGTGCTTCTTCTGCTGAAAGTTCAATGGCTCGCTTGTCGGCTCAATGTTTTGCCGCTTTGTTTCTTCTCGTGTAGCCCTTGCCTTGTCTTGTGAAGCCTGCTTTTGAGCGGCTCTTGCTTCTTCGGCCTTTTCTCTTCCGGCGGCTCTTTCTTCTTCCAGTTGTTTTGCCCTTTCTTCTTCCAGTTGTTTTGCCCTTGCGTCCTTTTGAGCCTGTTCTTTTTCTCGGCGTTCACGATTGACTTCTTGTGTACGGGCTAACATGCTTTGTCCACGCTCAAGGTTAGGTTGCATGATTTCATGAGGTAAAACACGCCTTGCACCACCTTTCGCTTCATTCATTTTATCTGTAAGTGTGGTGACCAAAGCAGGAGAAGCCATTTCTTCTAACAATGGGGTGTAGCCGGTAAGTTGCCCACTATGCGAACCACTCTTTCTCCTCTCTATGAGATTTGGTAAAGCGGCTCTTACTGATGTTTGTCCTCTCCAATTTGGTAGATTACTGTAATCAACAAAACCACCCAAGGCATTCAACAGTTGATGTGCTGGAATGTTGTGCATACCGGGGAAACGCTTTGGGTCGCTATGCTCTTGGTCGTACATGTAATCGGGAGGGAAGCGAACAGTGGATATATCGCCTCTACTGTCTGCATATTGCTTTTTACCCTGTATCTCGCCCCTGTAGTATTCTTCGGGTATGTCTTCTACCATACCTGCACCAATTTTTCCGTGCTGGTTGGGTTGTTTGAATGGGTTGTTTTGCATATTTTCAATAGCCGCATCAATAATTTGCTGTCTTGCTTGTGCATATTGTGGGTTTTGGAACTCTTGACCAAAGTAAACATCCTTCAGCAATCGCCACGACATATCCATGGCCTCACCTGTAGCGATTTGCGAGCCAGCCTTGGCTTTGTCGGCCATCTGCTGACCACGCTCTTCCATGCGTTGCTGGCTGGCTTGTTGTGCTTGTGCGTAAGCGGCACCGGACTTTGCGGCACCCTTCACTTTACCCATCACACCACTGTCCTCTTCATCGTCTTTACCACCCATTACCTTACGGGCAAGCATTCCTCCAACAGCACGAACAGCAAGAGCGGGCACTGCTTTGCTCACAGCAACACGCCTGCTCATGTGTGCGGCTATGCGGCGGTATGTCTTTAAATTATTTGACCATGAGATAACCATGGCGAGGGTGCTGATAAGCAAGGCCACTCTCGCTGATTTTGGTGTACCTCGTGGAAATGTTGGCGTGCGTGTGCCCGAAACAATGTCCGATGAGGAGAAAAGAGAATTTCTCATGAATCAATTTGCAGGGCAAACCTACCTTGACCGATTTGGTGTGCCCCAACCTTCCGAGGAATTGCGAGCAAGGGAGGATTTGCGAGCATTGTTCCGTCAAGCAGGTCAACCAACAGCCGAAGACATTGAGCGTGTTGTGCGTGAAGCCGATATTGCTTTGACACCAAGAGAGTTCGTCAACAAAGTGCCTCTCATTGAGCGTAAGATAAAAGGGCGAAAAGAAAGAGAAGGTAGGGCAGGCGCAGATTTTGGTAGTCAAATGGGACTGGAAGGCTCAATCGCCCATGGTTTAGCCGCTCGTGAATATCCGCAGATTTTGGATGCAGAAGACCCGACAGCAGTGCCATTCATTCGTGATTACTACAGCCGACAAACAACCTTACCCGAACACTTGTGGGATTATCATACTGAAGGGCCATACTACGACGAGCAGGGCAACATTCTGCCCGGACAAGTACCACCCGTTAATGCTGTCAAAGTCATGGGGCGTGACGACATCGCATCCATAGGAGGAAGAGAAGGGTATGGGCTGAAGCCCGTACCGTATTCACAAGTCAACATGGATTGGGAGGAGGATGTAAAGCCACAACATCGTTTTCCTCCGAGCAACATTGGATTCGTAGGCAACCTTTCCGATAAAGACTTTGAGTTAAATTCAGCGGGAAACGCACCAAAAGGTGGTATAAGTGATTCGGGTGTGGTTGGCATCCGAGGATTTGGTAGGCCGCAAGATAAGGCGTTTGCTCGTGGAAGAGTTCATGAAGGTATTGAAGGTGGTTTCACCGCTCCTATACCCCCTGAAAGGCTTGTTGGTGTAATGCCCTCTACACGATTAAGCAGATATGATGTAATGCAAAGCGGTGCCTTGAATGACCTTTACACGGAAGACATTCCCTTTGAACAAAAACTACAACAAATGGTGTCCGAGGGTGAGGTATCTCCCATGGACGCTATTCACGCATTGATTCGTCAAAGAACATTAGAAAATGAAAGAATGACTGGGTATGGAAGGGCACAGGAGGCGGCTACAAAAGCCGCATTGGGAGAACCGTACTTTGGCAATTTTTATCCTACAAGAAGAGAAGACCTGCATGGAAGTGATGCAGGAAGTCGTTTTGAAACATACGCATTTAGGCCACTTGGAGAATCGGGAAAAATAGGCTATTCGTCTTCCAATCCAACACCGGGTAGCATGGCAATGCAACAAACTTTAGACGCATATAGGGATGCTTTGCCGCTCTCTTGGCAAGAGGGCATGTTTGGATTTGAAAACCCGTTGCTCACTGAAGAAGAAAAGAAGCAATACCTCCAAGACATCAAAGACGCAGGTTGGCGGCAACAAGAATACGACGGAGAAGACATTGATGAAATGAAGCCGGAGGAATTACGAACTCTCTACCCAAGACAAGCAGGGGTGAGGTTCCAATGAAGCCCGTGTTGGTCATCAAATCCCCCTTGCGACAGCAATACTTGGATTACCTTGACGAAGTAATGTACAATCCTCATCCGGGCTTTCACTCCATGCGAGTGCAACCTACAGACTACAATTCCCCTGCTGAAGCAAGAGCGTTGACTACTCCTGAAAATGTTAATTTTCAACGGTCAATGCAAAAAGTAATGGGTAAAGACGCAATGTTGCCCTTATCAATCACTGAGATGGGACATACCGAGCCACTTATGGGTCGGCATGTGTACCCGTTTCAAGCGTATTCAATGTCTCCTAACCTGTTTGGTGGTGGTGCAGAAGCAGATTTGCCTCGCTCTTACAAGGTAGGTAGGCAAAACAGACCTCGCAATCTCCAAATGTACGCTTTTGAAGGTAGAGACACTACACCGCAACGCTTTGCGAATAATCTACAAACAGAAGGTATCATTTACGGTGATGTGAACGAAAGCAACATTATGCCAGTGTTCAACAAACCTGTAACATATGCGGATTTGAGAGTAGCGGCCCAATCACTATTACCAACCAGTGGCTACACGCCCGACGAATTAAGCCAAAAACAGCAATCAATTGCTCGTCAAATGATGAACATTGGTCTTCCACCTGTTTTGACAGATGAACATTTGATGGTACCGGACATGACTGACCCTCATGCTCTTGATAGTATTCGTGACGATACCCGCCAATGGAGTCAAAATCAACAACGCCTTAACATTCCAACTGAAGACCTGTTGTACGCAGGCGAACCAATGGACATCGCCTTCCAACTGCTCAAAGAGCGTGTAAGCCCCGAAGCCAAGCGGCACAAGTTGGAGTACGACAAGAAGTACGAGTCCACGCCGGAGCGGGTGAAGTATCGGGAGGAGTTGAATCGTGAACGCCGTCGCCGTGGCATCTACGGTAGCCACGACCATAAGGACATCAGCCACACTGAGGGCGGCAAATTGACCCTTGAAGGCGAGCATGAAAACAGGGCACGGCACTTCAAAGACAAGGGAACCCTTCGGGAGTTGTGAGTATTCACTTACCTCACTTTCCTCAAACTTCACTTCACCTAAAATGAGGTAAATGAAATACTCACTTTACTCAGTACCCCTACTCTCAATATAATAGTAGTTTAAGGAACAGTGAATAAATGAGGTAAACTTGGGGGGTCAAAAAAAGTGAGTGAAGTTTTGACTAAAGTGAGGAAAGCGAAACGCTTATATTGACCACAAAATTGACCAAAGGTGAGGACAATGCAACAAGGTAGCAACACATCCGAGGCTGAAATCCGACTTATGGGCTTAATTCTTGCTCAATCCGCACTCGTGGGTTTGGCGATTGGGCTGTTTGACGCAGACATGTGGCTAAACACCAACGACCCGTTGGTGAACGGCTTTACTTACGCAATGGCGGCGTTTTTCGTACAGGGAATTGCGTATTATTTCTTCAAAATGTTCTTTGAACAGAACATGCAAGAGCGAGTGCGAATCCAAAACATGGAGCGAGAACGCCAAGGACGATACCGCTCCATGCAGTACACCTTTGACAACCGCCGAGCCGAAATGGAACTTCGTATGCAAGAAGCCCAGTTGGAGGCTGAATTGCGGTGGATGGAGGAAAACCCCGGCAAAATGCCACCATCGTGGGGTGTTCCCGGTGGCTCTCCATCGCTTGTTTCACAACAAGAAAACAAACTCATCTCCAACCCACCAAAACATTCGGCTGAAATTAAAACACCAGTCAACCTTGGTATCAAGCAGGATGATGACACTCCGTTGAAGAAGGATGGCACTCCCGACAAGCGATACAAGAATGATTGAGTGGTGATGGTTTGGGACGCATTTTCAAAACGCCTACGGACGATTCCACCGAGGCTACACTTCGTGCGATGCACACCCAAAACACGCTGGACAATTATTACGAAAAAGGCGTTGGTTGGCTACGAACCATTATTTTTGTTGGATTGGCGGTGCTCATCACCAGTTATTGGGAATTACATACAGGTGAATCGGCATGGGAGAACACAGTAGAATGGGCGTGGAACAAAGCACAAGACTTCGCAGACTGGCTATGGGGGCTTGTCAATGGTTGAGCCAGCGGGCACGGCGGTTGTCGGTGCGATGGTATGGGGCAAAGCCATATTCAATGCGTGGAGGCCACGCAAGGTCGGCATTTACGGAGCGGGATTGACAGGTAAGACCACCCTTGACCGCTACATGACAACGCCCGGTGAGATGGAAGAGATACCCGAAGAGGACAGAACAACGCACTTCAAAATGCTCGGACGACACATGCTCCCAAAACCAACACGCAAGCGTGTTTCTTGGAAGGGAGAAAAGCGTGTTGTGTTTTCCGCTGATGTTGGTGGACAGGAGCGATTTTGGAACCTGTGGATTGACGACATGGTGGCTCGTCAAGTAGAGTGCGTTGTGTACCTGTTTGACGACCGGGCCATCAAAGGAGGCGACGAAGCCTTGCAACAAATTGCAGGTTTCAAGTATCTCGTAGATGCCGTCATCAATCGTCAATACCGCTATCGCAACCTCAAAAGCCGATGGAAGGGCAAGAAGTATGTGCCCAAACTCATCATGCTTGTAGCAAACAAGGCTGACCGTTTCTTTGACGAAACGGCTGTTATGTTGTGGCAACAAGACCGTATTGGTGAGCATAAAATTTTTGACGCATTCCGTGATGACCTTATTCGCTTGCAGAAAGCAGGTGTGCCCACTCGTCGTTCATTCATGGCAACACGAATTGGGTGGAATGTGGATGCAACCATGGTAAATCTCTTGACTTCGTAGGTGGGAAAATGACAAAAACAACAGTAGCGTCGGTAGGACAAACAAGCAAAAGCGTAAGAACCGTTATCCCAATGTGGATTGCTGAATTGATGGGCCTTGAAAAAGGTGCAAAAATCACATGGGAATTGATTCGTACTGAAAATGCTACGCCGCACAATTTACAGGTGATGAACAATGATGAACTTTACACGACAACAACCACAACAAACACTCGGTGACGCAAACAACGCTCACCTGTACGCTCTTGCACAACAGGGGAATGCTGGTCTTTCCCACGCCGCTCTCATGGAGCAGGCCACGGCTCAACAACAAATGCAGGCTGTAGCAGGAGAGCAAAATCTCCAAGTTCCAAAAGTCAACTTTTACCCCTCACGCCATGCTGACCCACACAAGGCTCGTCGTAAAGACATCAAGCAAGCATACAAACTGCTTATGCCATCAAAGCGACACATTCTCAACCCAATGCGCTTTTTGTTTGGACGCAAGTACCGATACGATAAGCAAACGCATGTGTGTGTTGTGGACGGCTGTGATTGTGCTACACTTATTCAATACGATAACTTGTATGCAAAAATTTGCGACGAGGACAGTGGGCGTAGTCTGTGGGAAATGTACTGGCAAAATCCAGTGACAGGTGAGGCTGAGGCATTCATCGCTAAGGACAAGGTGACCAACGGACGCAAAATGCGTGGCACCTATTGTCCCGAACACCTCCACTTGTACCATTTGCTGTGCAAATGGGAGGCCGAAGAGGACAAAGTGCGTGAAAACAACCCACGCCGCCTTCGTGACCATGTGAAGCGTGGGGTGAGTGTGGTGACCGTCCCTGTAGCCAGTATCACAAAGAAAGACCCCACGCCTCCCATGCTTGAAAAATACGAGCCATTCTTTGAACAGTTGATGCACGACTCAAAGAAAACGAAGGGTATCAACATCATCCACTATCAAAATCCGGTAAGCAAACAAAATGATGTGACCATGGTGGTGTTTGACTTGCGTATTTTTGAGCATGAGTTGACTATGATGAACCAACCTACGCAGGCTTTCCAAAACATGATGAGTAATCAAAACGCTCTTGAACAAGAAAGTCTTGGAGGAAGTGAGTGACATGCTAAATCTTGGCGGGAACAATCAAGCACCGATGAATAATGGTGCCCTCAATTTGGGGGTTTCGGGAAACCAACAACCGTGGCCCGCACAGCAAAATCCGTTTGGTCAAGCCGCCGCTAATCCATTCGTACAAGGCATGACGGGTGGCGCATCGGCTCAATGGGCACAACAACCCGTTGCTCCACCAAGCGATATTGAAATGCAAATCATGTTGCTTCGTGGCATTGTACCTGTTGACCGATTTGTTGCCAGCCAACAAATGGGCGTGTTAGTGCAGATGCTCAACAACCTCGTGAGTTTCAGCGTGCTTGAAGTCATGAAAAATGCGGTGTTCACTGAAGACGGCGATGGTAACCTCAAAATGGACATCACCAAACTACCTCAGCATCTCCAAACCATGAGTGCTGAAAACATCAAGGCTGAGTTCAACACCCTGCAAAGTGGGGCACAACAAAACATCACGCTCGCTGAGCAAGGACAATCGCAGATTGCCGCATACTCACAACAAAACATGATGAGCGGTGCGCTTTCGGCGGCACTGGCTGATGAAGGTATGATGGAAAAAATGGGAAGCGGCGTTGGTAGCGTTGCTCGTGGACTCATGGGGTTGAGATGATGGACAGAAGTATGATGTTAAGCCAGTCGTTTGCGGCCACCTCACTCAATGTGATGAATCCTCATCGCAGTGTAATTGTGGACATGATAATGGTGCAGATTCTTTCGGCCATCATTACGCTTTCGTTGATGCTTTTGCTAAAGGGTAATGAAATCGGCTCAACCAACGCTTCGTATTTGTTGGTTGGTTTGTTCGGCACTGTGATTTTCTTGAGTGCTGTGTACTCACGCATCACGAGATGACGGCCACTTTCCTATCGGGCATTCCGAGGACAAGAGTGCAACCTTTGTGTTGATAAAACAGCCACACTGCGTACACCTTTTTCCTTCTTTGAAAGGACAAACGCCGCATATTCGGGCACGCTCTTCACGAAGTATTGGAGGTGCTTCACGCCCCAAAGCCATGTCTTTGACAGCGTTGGTGAGACTACGAATTGTGTTGTAGTTGAGGGGCACTTTTGCAATCCTCGGCATCCTTCGCATAAGTTTGTTTTATTCGCAATCGTTTTTAATCCCTGCTTCCTAACACCGCCATGGCGGGGGAGCGTGTCACGAAAAGGTCGTGTGCATTTTGCACCTCCGAAGACCGTGACTCACTTGAGGAACAACTGCTTCAAGGCTTCATTTCCGCTCGTCAATTGGACAAGGACATGGGGTGGAGAAGCAACACCGCAGACCGTCATTTCCGCAACCACATGGGCGACTACCACATGGCCGCAAACACCGATTGTGCGTTGTGTGTGACACCCATGCGAAGCGAGTATGAGCGTGCTTACTTTGATGACGGAAGTGTGAGCGCACACATCGCCCAAGAAATGGGCATCTCCGAAGACAATGTTTACCACCACATGCGACATCACTTCCAGCCACTCGTGCAGAAGTCTGCCGCCATTGAGGTCGCTCTTACGGCTGGAAATGAAATCGCCCTGCTTCGCTCAAACGCTGAGAAATTGAATCACAAACTCAGTGAACTCATGGACGAAGGTACAGTGCATGAAGACGGATTCGTGCGAGATGCTGTGGCTTTGCACAAGGAAGTGCGTGAGACTGTCAAAGACCTTCTGCGCTTCCAAGACCAATGGGGTGCCAAGAGCGACGGCCAGCAGGTCAATCAAACATTCAACATTCTGCAAGTAGAGTTGGGTAAGGAAAGCCCCGACACATGGATGCGAATCAAGCGGCAATTGCAAGAAAACATGGGGGTTGAATAATGCCAATGATGGGTCGTGGCTCCGATACTCGCATGTACTCGCCTCGTAGCGAGTCGGACAAAATGTACTCCTCGGCCAACGAGGATGAAACCAAGTACAGCCCGTCCGACCCGGAGTACAACGAGCAAAAGCGTGAGGAAAAGAAGCGCAAGGCTGAGGAGAAGAAAGCCAAGCGTGCAAAAATTAAGCACATCAAAATCCGTGCCACGCAAGGATTAAGCGGAGAAGAGTCTCCATCCCCGTTGGATGATGGCAACAAGCGTGATGCTGAGCGTGAAATTGGTTTGGCTGGTGGCCCTGCTGGAAGTAGGGGTACACTTCTTGACCTTGCTACTGGGGCAAAGAGCGGAACAGGCTCAGCCATGAGTCCGGGCCTTCCAATCGCCATGAGTGAGCCGATGAAGGATGCTTGGTCATCCTTGTTAAAAATGTCCGATGCAGAAGCCATTGACTACTTTAGCCCCGAAAATCAACTTGAGCGAAGTAGGGCAAAGAAAAGAGGTGCAACAGGGCACGGTCGTATGAAAACAGGGACGATTCAAAACATACGAGAAATGGCTGAACAACGAGGACAACGAAATGTTGACCTTGGTATTCCCCCTCATTTGCGCTTTGCACACGGTAGTCATCCACAAATGATTGAGCAAAGGGCGATGATACCCGATGTGTACACAGACCGTTTGCCAACTACGGCTGAAGAAAAGAATCAAATTGCAGACTTGACAGATGTTGCTCAAAGTGCTGGTATGCGACCTCATACACTCTACCACAGGCAAGCCTTTTCCAACCTTATGTTGCCACCCGGCCCATTCGGTGAACAGGAATCCAGTGCAGAAACCAATCCTCCCCCACTTAACATTGTAGATTCACCTATCCCCGGAATGGCTTTTGTCAACGGCCAGTTGGTGCCCGACCCTCGTATCATAAATACCAGTGAGCCGATGAAGGATGCTTGGAGTACGCTACTCAAGCGAGAAACGCCACGCACCATCGCAGGACGACGACGGCGTGAGGCACGCCAGCAGTTTCGCCCGTCCACAGGTCAATTCAAAACACCACCGGGTGGTATGAGCGGCGGGGCTGGTGCAACGATGCGCCGCTTCAAAGCACAAATGCGTGGTATCAAGAGTGGCAAAAAGACGGGGCTGATGAAGCCACACCTGTCGGTTGAGATGAGCCACCGTGGTATTCAAACCAAGCAACCGCTGTCCAAAGACCCGCAGAAGTACACGCAGTACAAAGGGCAATCCGAGGCTCGCAAAATTTTGGGCAATGTTCGCACACCGTTCTCACCACACGCACGATACGGTGCCCGTTCCAACTACGCTGGCCCTACGGGTGCTGGCCGTATTGGTGGATTGATGCCCGGACAGCGTGGGCAGATGGCTCGTCCTGCTCTTCGTCGTATGCGTGTGCGCCGCCCTCGTATGCCACGAATGAGCGCACCACGACCGCCTACGCCACCGATGATGCCACAAATGCAATCCAGCGTGCCCGCAATGCCCGCATCACCATCTACCATCATGATGAGCGAAGAACAGTATCGCAGTGAGTTGCTAAAGTCACGCAACACACTTCGTCGTATTGAACTGCTCAACCTCATGCGTCGGCTCATTCAAGCCAAAGAGCGTGAGGCTAAACTGAAGAAGTCCGAGGGTATCAAGCCCAACAGCGGCCACCTTCCTGCTCACCCCGCTGGTGTGGAACCAAGCGATGATGAAGACCCCGATGGGCCAACTGAGAACCTTGAGACTGATGCCAAAACCTTCGGGCTTGACCCGGTGGGTATCATCAACAGCCGAAGGGGGCACATGTGATGATTCGTGTGGGTCGTCCTCTCAAGAAGGCATGGAGCCTTGTGGGACACGGGCCAGCGGGAGCGCAAATTTTCCGCAACCCGCCACCACAGGCTTTTCGCCCGAAGGAGAGGATGACCTTCCTGCACACGCACACGATGGTGTAGGCAACCTTCTTCCGGGCCAGTGGGCTATCGGAGAACACGGTCAAAAGTCGTATCAAACCGAGATTGGTGCTTTTCATCACCCCATTGACGCTGTAGCGCACCGTCTTGGTGATTTCCTTCGTGCAAGAGGATTTAACATTCCAGCCTCCGAAGTCATCAACGCCGCTATCAACGAGTTCAATGACACGCACTCTCACGGCGATGCTCACGAACTGGCTGATTTCCACTCTCCCGAATGGCGCAAAATCCGTGCCGCAGATGTACCGCCGGGTGATTCTTCACGCCAAATGAGCAATCGTCCTACACGCACCAAGGGTGGTACAAAAATCACGATGCTCACCAACAAGAATCATCAACAAACTCCTGTGGGTAAATTTGTTGAAGGTGGCTACATTCCATTTCACCGTAATTTAATGCACCAGTTGGAAGACATGGGTATTTCTCACCAAGAAATCAAACAAGGTCTTGGTTTTCTCAAATATCCGTGGATGCAACCTCACCTGCTTGCACCTCAAGGCTTCCTTGTCTCAAACCAAAAGCAACACGGTGCTGACATTGATGAGAGCATGATGGGGCGTGCCCCCGAAGGGTACTTTGGAGATACCGAGGCTGTCCACACTTGGGAAGTCATGCACCACCTTCCCGACGCTTTCTTTTACCCCAATGTCAAAGAGAATTTGCAGAAGAAGGGTAAACAGCCCACCGGGTTGTACAGGGCCGCTCACTCTATGATTGACCAAGCCATGCAACAGGGCATGGAACACATTCCCAATGTCAATGTCACCGTCAACACCGGCACGCTTGGTAGCCCGCAGATGATAAACCGCCCACTCCATGAAATCCTTCAAACGCCCGATTTGCGTGAAGCACTTGTCAAAGACATGGCCCATGTGCCCGCTATGATGTTCCTGTTTGGTCGCAGTGGGCAGGGTGATTTCAAGCGACTGTACGACCACATGATGGAAAAATACGGCGCATCCGAAGATATGCTCTCAGCGGGCGAGCAAGCAAGTACCTCTCAGCGGGTGCAAAAGGCGGCAAGGGGATGCACGAATCCGCTAAGCGTATGTTTGCTCTTGCTCGTGCATCGGGTGAAGGAAGTGAAGAGGGTCGTAGCCGATTTGGTGAACACGGCATCTCGGCTGATGAATTGCAAGCCATGGGAATGCACCACAGTGATGCACTCATGAATCAAGTTGACCGTTTCCGCACCGTCCTTGAGGCACTGGCTGACCATCAAGCCAGCGCACGAGGCCATGAAGTCAAGCGTGGTATCGGTGATATTCCCACCACAGTTCGTCCGGGGATGTCCATTGGTGGCTACCCCGAACTCAATACCGAGACAGGAGAATACTCCATGCCTCCTCTTGACCCTCACATGGATGCGTACTTTCACGAAATCCATGATTTTGCACCAACGGAGGCGTTTGACCCCTCCCTTACACAGTCGCCCGAACCGCAGGTCATTTCTTCACCTGTTCCGCCCGTATCTCCTGTTGCGGGTTCTTCTCCGGCTTCGGCTCCTACTCCGGTTCGGGCGGCACCTTCTTCTTTCCCGCATACTGCGAGACAGCAATATCAACAATTGCGACCGCAAATTGGTCAACTTGACCCCATGCAGTTCCGACAATTGCTTGAACAATCGGGCCGTCGCAGACCCATGCCGATGAGCGATGCACCGCTTTCTCCCATGGAAGCGGCGGCACAGCGACTCATGGCTGACCCACAGCAATCTCTTCTCAGCGAGTATTACAAGTCCATGGACAAAGCCATGGATGATGTCATGCGAATTGTAAAAGGTGGACGACAATGAGCAAGAAAGTATTGATTCGCAAACAGGCTGGCGGTGTACAGCAATTCCAACAAATAGGTGGGAGAGGTGGCCCTTCTTTCATGGATTTGGCTCGCCGTGTTCGTGACCCTACGGCAAGCGGTTGGCAAAAAGTCATCGCTGGACTCGGTATGGCTGGTAAAACAGCCGCAGGAATTGGAGCCGCCAATCAAACTCTACAACAAATGCACGGAGGAAACGCATTTGCACCTCTCAATCTCGGCTACACATACCAAGGGCTTGACCTACCACGGGAATGCAAACAACTGTCACTCCGGGTGAACAACAAGATGCGGATATTCGTGAAAGATTACAAAGGGGTGCAGATAATGATGTTCGTGCCGCCACCAGCATGGGAATTGACTTGAGAGAAGCGGCACGAGGAAATGTACGATTGCCACCGCCAGCGGCACCAGCACAAGCGACACCAGCACAAGCGGCACCAGCGGGTTTAGCGACACCACCTACTTCCGGTGTCCCACCATCTCATCCGGGCTTTGTTCCCGCATCACAACCAGCACAACCAGCGGCACAACCAGCACAACCAGCGGCACAACCAGCACAACCAGCGGCACAACCAGCACAGCAAACAGCGGCACAGCCTCTACAGTTCCATCCTCTTGGCCCCGCATACTCACCGGGAGGTTCACGGGGGCCACCAGCATCAGCACCAGCACAAACGGCACCACTTAGCAACGAATTGGTTCAAGTGACAGCAAATACAAGCGTTCCAACTGCCACACCTGCAACTGCCACACCTGCAACTGCCGCACCTGCAACTGCCGCACCTACAACTACACAACTTTCGCTTGATGATTACCCGTCCTTTGCACCCAATACTGGGCCGAATCCTCCGCCCGTTCCCTCCACTCCTGCACCGGGATATGTAGCACCAATGTCATATCAGTACAACCCGGAGACACAACCGGGTTTTCAAACATTCCCGGTACACCCGGAAATGTCAATCCTCAACCTCAGCAAGACCCTCGTGTGGATGAAGAAAACATGACCATTGACGGTGTTTCATATTTTACACCAACAGCATTTCAATTAGCACTACAAAGAAAAGGACTCGCCAAATCATTCGCTTCGCATGTGCTTGACGAGTTTGGCGACATGCTCCACAAGGCTGACCCCCATGTGGCTGGCCTACTTGCATTCCGAGTGTACATGGATAAAGTGATGAGGTGATACCATGAGCGACATGGAGGAGTTTATTCACGACATGGACAGGAAGATGTCTGCAAAGTCGTTTGAATACTTCTTCAAGGAGATTTTGGGCTTTGACTACTCTCGCCACCACAAGTCATGGGACGAGGGACTGGCTGGCAACCGCTACTACTGCGTGAAGGCATCTCGTGACCACGGCAAGTCCGTGTTCTTCATGTCCTACGCCCTGTGGATTGCCGCTTTCCAACCCGGTAAGCACATCATGATTTTCTCGCACTCGTTGGAACAGACGCTTGAACACATGCGTTTCATCCGTCAAAACATTGAGAACACGCCCTCCATTCGCTACCTCATCCCCGAAGGCCGTCCGTGGCGCAAGACCTACTTTGAGTTCAGCAACGGTAGCCGTATCATGGCCAAGTCGGTCGGCGGTGGTACTCGTGGTTTCCACCCGGATGTTGTGTTGTGTGACGATATTCTGTGGGGCACAACGGGTACTGAATTACAGCGTGCCGCAGATTGGTTCTACGGTGTTTTGCTTCCTGTTCTCCACCACACGGGTCGCCTCATGATGGTGGGTACGCCGTTTTCGTACAATGACTTGTACTCTCAGTTGGAGCAAACCGAGACTTTCCAAGTGGAAACATACCCCGCCATCAACAAGGAAGGTGAAGCCCTGTGGCCGGAGCGATGGGATTTGGAATCGCTTGACGAGCGGCGACTCACCATGCCAGCCATTCAGTTTTCCCGTGAGTATTTGTGTGAACCTATTCACGATGTTGCCAGTATGTTTCCCAACGACATTTTGGAAAACGCTCGCAACAAAGACCTCGTGTTGCTTGATAGGGCTGAGATGGAATACGATGAGGAAGGTGAAGCAGTTGGTGTGTTTGGCCAGCATTTCATTGGATGGGACACTGCTATCGCATCGGACAAGAACGCTGACTTCACCGCCATGACGGTTATGCGTATGCTTCCGGGCGAGGATGTGAAGCAAATCGTTGGCATCGTCCACGAGCGTGGCATGTCGGGGCTGGCGCAGAAGAATCAAATCATGATGCTCAACAACCGCTTCCAGCCCGACCTCATTGAGTTAGAAGGTAACAACTTCCAGCGTATGTTCCAAGCCGAACTACTTGAGATGCGCCAAGACATCCCAATCAAGACCTTCATGACGACACGCACACGCAAGGAAAGCCTGTTTATGTCCCTCTTGATGGCCTTTGAGCAAGGCCGCATTCAAACTCCATACGGCGACAAGCGAAGCGTGAGTTCACCCACAAGTTGGAAACTGAACTCAACCGTTTCGGTATGCAAAAGAATGGTCGCTTGGAAAGCGTGGGCACGCACGACGACTTGGCTATGTCGCTTGCGCTGGCGAACTGGGCCACTAAGGAGTTCAAAGGTTCAGTTGTTCTGCTTGACGATGTGCTACCGGGCTTTGATGAGTGGATTCGTGGTAAACCACACCGCTCACAGAACAATAATCCTGCCGATGGGTGGATGATTCCGTGATATATCCGTTTGATGATTGGGGGTTTTGAAGATGAATAACTGTGAATGTGGACATTGTGTTGGTATGGGCACCGCTTGGGACGCTCTTGAAAAGAAACTGTGTCCCGAAGGTAAAGCCGCCGCTAAGCGGAAGTTCAAGGTGTACCCTTCAGCATACGCTAACGGTTGGGCCGTTCAATACTGCCGAGGTAAATTCCGTAAGAAAAAGGGAGGTAAGAAAAAGTGAATCCTTTTGAGGAAAGTTGGGAAATTTTGAAGTTTTATGCTGAAAACCCCGACCCTTGGATTCGCATAAGGCCGGAAAAACCCTGTCCTAATTGCGGAAAAGGGTTGTACCGAAGAAAAATTGCCGGAGATACAATGTGTGCGGGATGTTATACGATTGTGCCCGATGAACCTCCGGTTGAACCAGTAAATCCATTTGCGGCGGTGAAAGACGATGGACTTTGATTACATCATGGCTTTTCTCAAAGCAAAGCGTGATGCTCCCAACTACCGTGAAGCCACGGATAAGGAGATGAAGGCAAAGAAAAACTGTGGCACATGCAAAGCGTGGGATTCTAAAACAGGGTACTGCAAGTGGTATGATTTTACCTGCAAGGCAGACCATATTTGTGATGCGTGGGTGAGAAAAGAATGAGTGACCGATGCACCTGTCATGATGTTCTCATCGTGAAGAACTTGAACCGATGGTTCAAGGAAAAGTGGGTGGATGTGTCCCGCAAGGACAAAGACGGCAAGCACCCACCTTGTGGTAGGTCAAAGGCAAAGACTTCCAGCAAAGGCTACCCCAAGTGCCGTCCCTCAGTCAAGGTATCAAGCAAAACTCCCAAGACCAGCGGTTCAATGAGCGAAGGTCAAAAACAAGCCGCTACCAAACGCAAGCGAGCCAAAAAGCAGGGCGTGGGTGGCAAACCAACGGTGGTGAAAGCAATGAAAGACAAAAAGAAAGACATGAAAGGAAAGAAGGGTATGGTGATGGTGATTGCGGTCACAGCCAAACCGAAAAAAGTCGGTGTCAAAAAGAAGAAGGATTAAATGAATGGTCAATCCAGTGGTCAATATGTGGGGAAGTCTGTTCATCGGTGACGAGTACGATGTGCCGTTGCAGGTCGCAGACGAATTTTCCAACACTGTGTTGAAAAGTATCGCTCAACATCCTCATTTTCAGCCACAAAGTGTGCCTCTCAAGAGTTTAAATACAGTCATTAAAGAAGATGACGCAGTATCACGGTTTTCAAAAAACGGTGATGGGTGGTTTGAGAGCAAATACGGCACAGATGCCAACACCATTATTCGCATGTGTCGTAAAATGCGCCGACACGACAAAGCGTTTCGGGAAGAGTATGACGGTATTATCAAAGACATACGCCGTGTCAAGGCTATGGAGGTTGATTTAACCATCAAATCCCTTTCGTGGGCTGACGGTATGGAGAATGTCATACGCAACATCGGACTTGATGACCGTTCACTTAAGGCACTGCGAAAGTTTGGTGAATCTCGTGGCATCAGCTCCAAAAAGCGTGCCACCAGTACCTCAAAGCGGTCACTGTGCTTCAACACCTTAACGACAAGTTGGATTGGGACACTGACGACCAACAAAACTGGTTGATGCAAACGACATGAAGAAAGAAGCCCAAAAAATGTGGAAAAATACGCTCCACCAAATTGACGGGCTGAAAAAGACAGATGTTGCCGCTCTCAATTTTGCATCCGACCTTTTACAAAACGAAGGTGCCCTTGGAAGCAGGGAAATCGTGCGTAGAGGCTACGGCACCCTTCACAAATCCATGACAGCGGGTAAAATGAGTTCGTTGCTCAAAATGTACGGTGAAGAGGTTGATGTTTACAAGGGAAGTGAACGAAACACCTTTGTCAAACAAGGCACAGACGGTTTCATCATCAAAGACATGTGGGCGTACACCGCTGGTTTTGTAGATGCTGATGGAAGCATTTTCATCTCCGAGCGTGGCGACCCTCGTGTGACAATTGTAGCCAGTGGAGACAACGGATTGGCTCATTGTGAGGAGTTGCAGAAAATGATTGGGTGTGGTCGTCTTGTGTCCGATGGAAAGTTGGCAAAGAACACCATCAAGCCGGTTCATCGGCTTATTTTCTCTTCAAAGAACGACATTCGTGAAATTCTCAAGGGTGTTCTTCCTCATCTCAAACTTAAATCGCTACAGGCCAAAGCAGTGTTGAATTACATTGAAGAGAAGGACACCATGCGAAAGACTGAGTTGTATCAATTGGTGACCTATAACAATTGGAAAGAACATAAAAACAAAGCCGCCTCTCTTCTTGATAAGTGGGGCTTAAATGCTGACACGATAGGTACATACGCTGAGGGATTGTGATGGCTGAAGAACAAGGCAGAATTTCACGATTTCTTTCAGCGTTGGGTACGCCTTTCCGTCGCAAAGAATCTCCTACTCCAACCATGCCGCTGTGGACAAGCGGTATTCAAGAACCTGTGATGGCACAGGGTATCACCATCCTGCGCTGTACGCTGTAAGCAACGAGTCGCTTATTCTTCGTACAGTGCTTGCAAAGTTGCGCCAAGAGATGTTTCGTCGTGGCTACTACTGGGAGAAGAAATTTGCACGCAAGTGTACGGTGTGTGATGAAGAACATCAAAGCGAAGTAGAGGTTTGCAAGGAATGTGGTGGCTCAGTGCGGGTGCCCGACATTGATGAACTAACTTATGCAAAGTGGCTTCTCAAGCAAGAAAACAGTATGGAGCAATCATTCATCAATGTGCTTAACGAAGTAGAGGCTGACCTCAATGTGGTGGACGACGCATTCATGATTTTGGTTAAGGAGTATTTCATTGACCCCAAGAGCAAGGAAGTGGCATTCTACCGTGTCAAGGAAATCATGCGTGGCGACCCTATTTTTATGCGTATAGTTGCTGACAAGCGTGGTGTGCGTGGTGGACGCTACAAAACATGCCTCATCCATCGTGACCAAATCAAAACACATGCCGAGGACGACACTTGTGAGGTGTGTGGTGCTGACCTCCACGATGTGCATTATGTGAACATGGCAGGTAGTGGAAAGACCCAATACTTTGTTGAGGGTGAAGTTCTCCATGTAAGCAAGTACAAGCCTTCCAAACTCTACGGTCGTTCTCCTGTCAACACCATGTGGCGACAAGCCATGACTCTTACAGCCATGGACAATTACATCTACACCGCCTACCAAAAGCGACGAATGCCAAAAGGTATCGTATCGGTCACCACGGATAACTTGGAGTCCATGAAATCATTTTGGAAGGCCGTGGACGAAAAAATGGAGCGTGACCCTCACTATGTGCCCAAAGTTGGAATTGAATCATCCACAGGGCGTGGAGGTGTCAACTGGATTAAATTCATGGACACGCTTGAGGAAATGCAGTACATTGCAGTGCGTGATGAAATTCGTAACCGCATCGCCGCTTTCTATGGTGTTTCTTCTGTGTTCATGGTGGACAGCGGTAAATCCGGTGGACTCAACAATGAAGGTATGCAAATTCTTGTAACCAACCGTGCTGTTGAGTTGGGCAGAAGGTGTACACTGAAGTCTTGTTCCCACGCCTGCTCAAGCAATTGGACATCAACGATTGGAAACTCACACTCTACCCCAACGAGGAAGAGGATGAAATCACTCGCCTACGCCGTGATGAGCAAGAACTCAATGTCGCACAGCGCATGGCTCAACTGGGCTTTGCACCCGAACTCATTGAAGACACGGCGAACCGAGACATCCGGTTCACCTACAAGCGACCTCCACCCCCGCAACCTCAACAGGGCGCACCTCCGGGCGGGCACCACCGCCGGGTATGCCGCCGGGTATGCCGCCGGGTATGCCGCCGGGTATGCCGCCGGGTGGTATGCCAATGATGCAGGGAAGAGGCCCACAAATGCCACCGCAACTTGCTCAACAAATCATGCCTCCACCACAACCCGGTGGTCAAGGTATGGGACTACGAAACCGAGGGCCAGCGGCCCCTCAGCGGCGTGGTAGCATGGGAAGCGGCGCACCATTAGCAATGTACAACAGCGAGGGCCACCGCCTTCAATGCAACAAAACTTGAGCAACGCACTACTGGATGCTCGCCGCCCCCGTGGACAGTAATGCTCTTAAAGACGAAAGACATGAGGCGAACATAGCAGGGATTAACATGGACTTGTTGAAAATGCACCCAATGGCACGAAAAATGGAACAAGCACAGAAGGCTTTTATCACCGCTCTTGAGGACGGCGACGGCCAAATGGCCAAGCAACACCTCAGTGAAGTGCAAAAACTCAGCGACTTTTTGGCTGATGATTTGCACAATGAAATCGTTAAATCGGATGTTGTGACCCCTCAAGGCCCACGAGATATTTTTGCTGGCGGCGTTCCTGTGTTGAAAATGGAAGCACAGGAAGCATCTAAGCCTGCTATTGAAGGACAGCGACTTGGATTCATGTCCTCTTCCCGCCACAGCCCACAGTACAAGCGAAGTGCAGGTTCATACGGTCGTCGTGTTTGAGGTGATTCAATGAGTGAATCAACCAACGCCGAGCAATTGATTGGTGTTCTCATCAACAAAATGGAGTCCATGGACTCCAACCTTATGCTTCTCAAGGCGGAGAATGATGCACTTAAGCGACTCATCAACAATCCTGACCGCCTTCTTCGTAAAATGGGTCTTGTCAATGTTTCAACTCCTTTCACTGATGACTTGCAAGTTGACCCATTCCGTGGCGACATGACCCTTGAAAGCGGAACGATTCTCAAGAGTTCACCCGAAATCGGTACGATGAGCAATGAAGACATTCATGCCATGTCGTGGGAAGACATTCATGAAATGGCACTAAGCGCAAAGGAGGCAACCCAATGAAGCCACGACCAGTTGATAATGAATACTTAGCAAAAGCCATTGAACTTGAACAACGACTTGACGATTTTGAGAAGCTGAAAAATGCCCCGAATGTGGTTGCAAAATGGAAAAGATGGGCGGCTGTATGAAGATGGGATGCGGCGGCAAAATGGATAGCCGTCAAACACAACTTCCCGATTTTGACCCCGCAATGAAAAAAGCCGAACCCGGCTTCAAGGCTGAAAAAATCACGGATATTAACCCCTCATTCCACGCTGAATCGGGTGGACAAACCAAGAGTGGCTACTTTACCACCAACGGACGCACCATTGAGACTGAGGACGCACCAAAGAAGAAGAAGCCAAAGGAAGCAACAAACCTGCAACAACTCGGTTCCCGCATGAATCCACACGAGGGTGGCGGTGTTGAGCGAGAGGACTCGGCTGGCGACTCCAAACCTTTGAAGAAAGCCAATCCAAAGACAGCCATGCGTGAAGGAGGGGCACCAATGATTTGCGGTCTTTGTGGAGGCACTGAGCGTACAGGTTGCCAATTACCGCAACACGGTGGTATGGATTTGCTCGCTTGCCCAACTTTCCAGCCGCTCCGTTGAGGGCGGTGATAGCGTGAATGACCACTTCTATGTGTGTAGCAATCAATTGCTCAAATCACTGGATGATGGTCTTGACCTCGTTTATTCGGCGGCTGAGTACATCCTCGCCTACGAAGCACTTGACACGACTCCAAGCGAACCGTTGTTCAAATCTCTCAAAGCCACGGCTGAGATGATTTACAAGAATAAAGAACAAGCAGAAAAAGATGCAGTAAAAGTCGGTGAAACCGATTACAAATATCCCGAAGGTATGGGCTACTTGTTCGCTCTTCAACACTCACATGGCGAGCCGACCAACCATGTATGGAAAGACGGGCTTCAATCACCTGTAAACAAAAAGCACGGCCATGCAATGTGGCCGTACTACCAACCAAAGGACGGCACACATCCATACCAGCGGCACCACTTTCCGTTTCATGAAGTCAACCACCCACTTCTTCGCACTAACGCAGTGACGGGAATGCCTGCGTATGTGGAGATGCTACGCAGTTGGGCACTGGGTGGACATGGTGAAGCCGAGAAGGAAATGGAAAAGCAATTCTTTGACACTCTTGGTAAAGACCATCCTCTTGTTGGTGGGTTTCAGCAGAAGCAAGGAAAGAAGGTAAACATTCTTGGTGATACCCGTCCAAACGGCACACTTCTTCATCACCAGCACGACCTCTATGAGCGAGATTATTTCCGTTGGTTAAAGCGGAACAAAAATCGTCAAGAAGAATTACTGGCTGAAGGTATGGACAATGCTGAGATGAAAGAGCAACTTCGCAAAGAACACTTTGCTGACCGAGCGGCTATGTGGGAGGCTGATGACGATAGCAACATGATGCTCAGCGATAAGTACGAAGAACACCCAACACGGCTTGGGCACCTTGGCTACATGCTTGGTCTTGAATGGTTTGACCCCGAAGAGCGCACAGCCATCATGGAGCATATCGGTGAAAAGGGTCTTGACGACCATGATTTGATTTCACTACCTAACGGACAAAAGTTTCCTTCTGCTCGCCTCAAGTACAACGCTCTCATGCGTATGACCCCCGAACTCAATTGGGCTATTCGCCCAATGACACACATGGGGCGAAACGCACACTACCATCAAGAGGACAATGACAATGATTACATCGCTGGTGAAAGCAACATGTTTTTGCAACAGGCCATGGGTAGATTTGCTCACGAGCCTATGGATGAATTTGATGGTCATTCACTCTCCGAAATTATTCTTGAACGCATCCGAGACAACTACGGCATATCGGGGCATTACAAGTTTCTACCACGACTTTATGTGGACGAGAATCCAATGAAGGAACTTGACCAAGACGAAATGAAGGATGCAATGGCAAGCCACTTCAAAGTAAAGGGAAGGAAGCGAAGTCTTGACGATGTGCGAATGACCAAGGCTGATTTGCTTTACTTGGCTGGCTACGACCCTAAGACACGAGAGTTGATGACCGACCATCCAATTCACGGTGAATTAGAAGAACCAATTGTCAATGCTGATTTGATTGACGATATTGAAACCATGGCTAAGGCGAACTCTTCACTTCATGCAGGTATCAAGGATGTTCGCAACCATCGGGCCTTCTTCACTTCCCCACACGGCCCTCATCCAAAAGAAGACAAACCGGGTTATTGGCGAAACCACAGTGATGGTTTCACTTACGGCCCCGGTCGCTTTTGGGATTCGGCCTTTGCAAAGACAGGCGGAGCAGGCATAACGCTTGCAACATACCACGACATCCTTCACGCCACACATGCTGATGAAGACGGCCTTTCGCCATTCACAGAACTAAGCGACGGTGGTGCAAATTACATCAATGCAAATCCCGATAACACGACGCTCGCTCATCATTTCATGCCATTGAAAACAAAGTTGATTGGTGAATTTGGCGAGAAAATGAAAAAGGTAAACACAAACACAAAGCAATTCGTTTCTGCTGGTAAGGGCTTTTCATACTTCAACCAAAAAGAGTTGCTACAAAACATGCTTTCTCCCGTAGGCATTCCAAAAAACGGGCATACCGAGATGGTGCAACCAGCAAGAACAACTACACAGAACACAAGACGACACTCAATCCCGATTACGAGTACACGATTCGTCACATGACGGACAAGGAGCGTAAAGACAGATTTGGTACGCATCTCAAACCGTTGACATATCCACACACGATTATTCCTACCTATCATGTGGGTGGTTTCACATCCTACGGTGCATCTCCTTCGGACAGCAACATGCACAAAAATGCACAACTGGCTCACTTCCTTGAAACGCTTGGTGGGCGTATGAATCACCCTCATCAACCAGCACAAAAATCACTGATGAAAGTTCAAGACTTCCTTCGTGGAGATGAGGCATTCAGTGGCGGAGAGAGCAAAGAACACTTCATTGATTTTATGCGATGGGGCGGTGGTAGTGGCTTTTCGTTCAATGCGTTGAAGAATCAAGTGTTGACCAATCCCGATATGAATCACGCTATGACGGCCATTACTCAAGCGTCAAAAATACTGGGTACACAAGACCCAAAGGAGATTCTTGAGTACCTTATGCACGGTAGAAACACTCTCCCGATGGCACCCGGTGTCGTTACAGATAAGCATCCCGAATTAAACACTGCTTTGTTGGGCCGAGGTCTTGGTGAGTTTGATGAACAGAAGTTGCTTTCTTCTCTTCAAAGCATGACGGAAACCATGACTGAGGAACTGCAAGCGAAGAAAAAGACACAGAAAACAAAAACCACAATGGCGGCTGACGAAAAGGATGCCGTTTCTCGTTTGCTTCAATTCGGCGGTATGTTACCCGCTTCGCAACAAGAATCCGAACTCACAACTACGCTTGAAGAATTAAATCAAGAGTTGACTGAAAAACAAACCGCTGGCGCACCCATTGAAGAATTGCAACCGTTGATGGCTGAAATCAACGATACGACTCAACAATTGGAAAAGGTACAGCAAAGCACAACAAAAGAAGAAGTAAAAACACATTGTGGAAACTTGATGCCACTCGTATGGAGCAGTTGTTTGGTGGCCACCGACAAACCATTGCTGAGGTTGCACGAGATGTTCTTCTTCCAAAATACCTTGAACATGACCCCGATGCCTTCAATCCCGACGAGCCGGAGAAGTTTATCGCAAACACCCATCAACTGATGCGTGACGCTCAACGCTACATCGTTTCTGTTCCTCATGGAGAACACGGTGTTTCTTCAACCAATTACGGTTTGCAGGCTTCCATACGAGACACCGACCCTGCGGCACAAAATCCATTCCACGCCACCATCGCCAATCATTTGTCCACAGACGGCATAACGGTCAATGGTGATGAAAATGCTGACAAACTGTTGGACAAACTTGGAATCCAACGAACTCCTGTTGCAAAAGTGAAAGCCAAAGAACTCATTGATATGGTGGGTGAAAGAGGTGCGCCGTTACAAGTCTCTACAATCAAAGACATACTTCTCAGTGGTAAAATCCCGAACATTGACGGGCTTGACCTCAATCATTTCACCGACGAAGAGATGATGAACAAGCCCGAAGAGGAGTTAGACGACCACGAAGCGTTCTACCGACATGCACGAGAAAACGGGTATCATGAAGCCATGAACCATTTTGCACAGCGAACCGACAAGAAAGCATGGAAAACTCACCTTTCGCACGCTATTCCACGAGCAATGGGTATGAAACTTCATCCTCAAATGTTCAAGGATTCTTTGAGAGCCGCTGGTATCGGTGCCATCAAGGGTGATATTCACGGTGCGAAAAATGTCGGTAGCCAAACTCCAACTCGTAAAACAAACGACACCAAAAATCACCTTGACACCATCGTTCACTTTGACCCTCGTGTGCTTGAGGAAGAGGAAGGAGTGTTCACACCCGACTTTGAATCCCCGAAACAGCAGGCATGTCACGATACCCATTGGGCATCCCTTCACCTGTACACGCAGGGTTGACGGACAACTTTGACAGTGGGGCGTGGCATCATGGATATGAGTTGACCCCTACGCTTGGGGCTGAGTTTGGCGACGACGGCACAATTCACATCGGTTCAAATGTAGGCACGGGGCTGTATCATTCTGTGCCGCAGGATTTGACCGCCATGATTCACGGAAACGAAGTGGCACAGCAAGTGTATGCAAATGCCCCTCCACCAATGTACACGAGCAATCCTCACCAAAGCATGAACATGGAAACAGCGGAAACGGCCAGTACCATTCCAACAACGATAGCGGCAAGTGAGATGACTGAAATCATCACCTCGTTGCTTGACCCGGATGTGTTGTTGAGCAAGAGCGACGATGCAAAATGGAGTCCTGCTGTTCGCCCCATGCACCGCATTTTTGATTTGGCCGACCTTGAACACCTTCGTGGCTTCAGCGGTTCGTGGGTTGTGAGTAAGTGGTACGATGGGAAGCGAATCATCATTGTACGCAGTGATGACGAAATTACAGCGTATGACGAAAATGGCCGTAAGAAGGGGCTACGCAAATCTACCAAGGAAGCCCTTGAGAAAATGAACGACAAGAATTACACGCTGGATGGTATTCTTGGTGAAGAAGAGTTGAACATCATTGACATTATCAATTACGATGATACCAATGTGGGTGAAATGCAGTTGTTTGAGCGGTTGAAAATTCTACGCTCACAGTTTGACAGCCAAGAGCATGTGATTGTTCCCGGCCCACACGATACCCGCATGACGGACGATGAGGGACTGGCTGACGCTGTGAAGAACCTCAAAGACGACCACGACAACATTCTGTTGCGAGACAACAAATCCACCTACATGCGTGGAGAGCGACGACATCCAAAGTGGATTGTTTACCGTGATAGCCGAGACTTCAACTTCATCATCCTTGACCGTCGTGGCAACGGCCCGTACACCTATCAGTTGGGTGCTGGCCCCATCCTTGAGATTGAGGGGCTTGGCAACAGGGCTGTGGAGCATGATGGTGAACACTACATGGATGTGGGTACGGCGCACAACCAGCGCATGGTGTTCAAGGTTGGAGACATTGTTCGTGCATCCATCACTGGTATATCCAAGAAAAATCGCAAGAACCGACCCGTGTACAATGTACAAGTGAAAGAGTTGGAAGGAGAGGGCGAAGGAGAGGGTGCGGCCAGCACAGAATCCCTTGACCTCATGACCAAAGCATTCGCACCAATTCTCGTGCCACACGATATTGAAATCTCGGACTCACAGATTCAAATCGTGTTGAAGGGAGTTGACACAGTAGTGTACAACATGGAAGAAGTAGGCGATGTGTGGTGTGTGCATTCACCAAAAAGCACGATGGGTGATTTGACCAAGACCGATTACCCTGTGGTGCTGGCTGAAAGCTCATGCCGTTTTGGTCGTCGGTTGCTCCGCTGATGGTAAAAGGAATCATCAGTAAACAAACTGAAGTAGATATGCCGAAGAAACCAACTGAAGCGCAAATGGAAGAAAACAGTGCGGGCATCATTGACGATGATGACGAGAATCGTTTGCTTAAGCCGAATCAAACCAAGAAGGCGTTGGAACTGATTACACGAGCGTTGGATAAAATTGCCAAAGAGCGCATGACATGGACGGGGCCAAAAGGACTGGGTATTGATGTCGGCACGCCGCAAGAATCACCTCGTGGCCCAACCCAACTCCGCCACGAGTCCACCTTACCGGATTTTGATGGTGAGAAGAAAATTACTGATGAAAAGAAAGAGAAGAAAACCGAGCGACTGAACCACATTCAAGTAGAAACTGACGAGGGCGAAAGACTCTCTATAGACTACGACAATGACCAGCCTTTGGTATCTCGGACTTGACGAACCATTCTTATACCATAACAGGGAGTCGGGAGTTCAATGCTGAGCATTCAACGACCCACTGACGGTATCACTCTCCTCAAGAGTGGTAACGATTTGGTTGTTGCTGGCTACGCATCGGTTGAACTTGTTGACAAGCAAGGCGACCTCATTACTCGTTCTGCCTAAAGGATGCCTTTGACGGTTTCATGAAGGGTGAAAAATACCGCAATGTGCAGTTGGCTCACTCCAACATTCAAGTTGGTGAAGTCATTGACTCGTACATTGATTCCAACGGACGCATGTGGAAATCCGAAACGGATGACACTGGGCTGTTCGTTGTTGTTAAACTCCGTAACGACATTGAGAAGGCTCGTGAAGTGGCCGCTGAAATCCGCAAGGGCAACCTTCGTGGATTCTCCATTGGAGGACAAGCATTCAAGCGAGTGCGAAAGTCCGACATGGAGAAAGGCGACTACCAAGAGATTTCAAAAATGGAGTTGCATGAGGTGACGATTTGTGAAAAGGGTATCAATCCCGAAGCACAATTCCGAATTTTAAAGGAGGATACAAACATGACTGATGAAAACAGCGATTTGACCGAAATTATGTCACGCCTTGAAAGCCGACTGGATGCCATGGAGAAGGGAGAACTTCCTCCTCAACTTCGTGAGCACATGAAAGGTAAGAAGGGTAGTGATGAAGAAAAGAAACCCGAAAAAGAAGAAGGTGACGACATGAAAGAAGACAAAGACGACGAAAAGATGTACAAAGGTGAAGAATACTCCGATGTTATTTCCTCCGAATACCTTTCTTGGATGGAAAACACCCTCAAGTCGGCTGGCGTGGACACCCTCGCCGCACGAAACCACTTTGACGCTCTTGAAAAGGCTCAACTCGGTGGCTTTGACAACCCCGACGCTGTTGACGGTGCTGACTACTTCGCTGGTCAAGTCCGTGGCCGAGGACAGGAGAACGGTTCTCCTTCCACTGGTGCAATCAACGCTATCACCGCTTCCGGTGGTAAAACTCCTGCCGGAGCAATGGGGCCAGCATCCTTGTCCAAGGGCTACCTCAACTCCGAAAATGTGAGTGAGGCTGACCTTGAAGCCGCTTACGAAGTGTACAAAGCCGCCGCTTTGGAACAGCACTTCCGAAACGACCTTGAAGGAAACTTTGCTTCCCGCTTCAACAACGAGATGGAAGTTGCAAAGGCCGAGGCTGAGAAAGCCGCCTTTGACGCACGAGCACCTCTTACGGAAATCGTGAAGTCCATTGAGGCTCTTTCCGAGCGCATTGACAACATCGGCGCAGGAGCAGGCACGACCATTCAAAAGTCGGCTTCCTCCATTGACATTCCCTCAACGCAAGACATGGCAAACATGGGGTGGGACGAAGTTCACGCCCTCGCACAACGCACATTGCGTGGAGAGTGAAAATACAACTGAGGTGAAAATATGGCAAGAGATTACATCCGAAACATTACTGACATGGAACGCTACTACTACGGTGCTGGCAACGCTATGGGCTACTCCTACTCCGGTAGCGAGTTGCTGAAGGCTGACGCACCAATGTTGTCCACGACGGCTGGTACCTACCAAGCCATCTACGGACGCAAGGTTTGGAGCCAGTTGAACCAAGAGTTCAACGCCTTCTCCATCCTTCCAAAGCGACCTTGGGAACGAAGTGGCTGGCGAGTCATCACCGAGCGTCCTTCCTTCACGGTTGGCGGCGGTGTGGCTGAGAACGCTACCCTCCCCGACACCACCAAGCCAACCTTCCAGCACATTGCCGCCAAGCCAAAGACTGTGGTTCACACCTTTGACATGAGCGAAACCGCAATGTTCCTGTCCGACAAAGACGACGGACTGGGCGACATCCGTGCAATCCTCAAGGAAGAAATGGGTAAGCACCACGCTGAGCATGTGAACAAGATGCTCACCACCGACAAAGGCACCGTTGCCGGGAACGACTTTGAATCCCTTGACCGTGTCACTGTTGGTGCTTCCTCTACTGCAAACGAAGACATGTACTCCATTGACCGCAGTGCAAACTCGTGGTCGTTGGCTGAACACAACGAAAACAGTGGTACCGACCGCAACTTGTCCCTTGACCAACTGGACGACCTGTTCCAAAAGATTTGGACTCGTGGTGGCAACCCCAAGGTTATCCTTACGGGCTACGACACGCTCATGCGACTTCAGCAACTCCTCCAAAGCCAACAGCGATTCATGGAAGAGAAGCGTGTCACTCCTACCTACAACGGTGTGAAGGGTGTTCCCGGTATTGAGGCTGGTTTCATCGTGGCTACCTACAACGGTGTCCCAATCATCCCATCCAAGGATGTGCAGACTGACACCTTGAGCCGCATGTACTTCCTTGACACGGACTACCTGTACTTCAGCACTGCAATTCCTACCCAATACTTTGAGAGCGGTATTGAAACTGGCGACCCATTCGCCATCAACCGCCTCGGCCAAGAAGGAATGTACCGTACCATGGGCGAACTGTGGACGACTTTCTTCGGTGGACACGGTTCAATCCGTGACCTCAAGTGAGGGTGGATTCAACAACTACAATAGGAAGTGAAAAAACATGGCAACAGAAACAAAGACGCAAAAAGGCTTGACCATCTCATTTGATGATGCTGATTTCTCCACTGGAACCGTTTCGGTTCTTTTGGACTTGGACATGCGAACTGGAACCCCCGTTGATGAAACGGGCTGGTTGGACGGCAACGCTGGTGGTTCATACCCCGGTACCCTCACTGGTTTCACCGCACAGAACACTGACGGAAACGCAGTGGGCAGTATGCGAATGGTGACCATCGGGTTTACCTTGGCAGATGCCGCTGAGCAAGTGCTGGTTCTTACCGCAGGTGCATCAAAAATTGTCGGTGTCCTCGGTACCACCTTTGCGGTGGCTGACAAGACCCTATCCGCTACTTTCACCAACACGGGATTGGCCCCTGCCGCAAAAACTGGCGGTACTGACCCATCAATTGTCCTTCACGGTGAAGCGGCTGGTGCAGGAACGGTGACCGTGGTTCTGCTGAACTGAGGTTGATTTGAATGCCCACGGTGACTTACACTGGCCCATTCTATGAGCGAAGGCGGCGGGACACTCCTGCTCCTTGGCTCCGTGGTAAGGTCGTAGAGGTCACGCAAGAGTGGTTGAACGAGTGGCGACACACGCTACCCGCCAAGCATTTCTCCATTGAAGGAGATGAAGGAGTCACCGTTGATGGTGGCGATGACGGCATCCCCGACAGCGGTTGGTCACGAAAGGACATCCTTAAGTGGTTGACCGACAACGGAGTTAGCAAGGGTAGCGGTTATCTCACGAAATCCGCCGCTCTTGCTCTTGTAGAAGGGCATTTGAATCCCACAGAATGAGGTGAAAAAACATGGCAGTAACAATTGACCCACGAACATCAGTCTTTGGCGACCGCATGGTTGTCACTGGAACATACGAGGCCGCAGACGCAACGATTGACTTGAGTGCTTTCCTTTCGGAAATCAACTTCGCTGATATTACTCCTACTTCGGCAATGGCACCGCTCAACCTTGAGGTTGGTACGGCGGCAGACGGCAGTGATGCTACTCCAAGCACCTTCCGAAACTTTGCTACGGTGGACGGTACGACGATTACCATCAACAAAGTACAGGCTTCTCAAACCGCTATTGGTGGAACATTCATCGCTATTGGTCGTCGTGCTTGAGGTGATTCCTCATGGCGGCACTGACCAAAATTGGTGTGAAAATGTTTGGGCCGTTCTCCCCAAAGGAGTTCAGCGACCTTGGTACGCTCCAAACGGCAATCCAAACGGACATCCAAGCAATTGCAGACTCAAGTAGCACCAGTTCGGTGATTGACACCGAGGTGTTCCCTGTGTTGGGCAACTATTTCGTCATGGTGACCTATCAACAAGCATGATGTTGAGGGGTTAGCATGGGGTTTGATGTCCGAAGCATTGACATGAGCGATGTGGTTCGTGCTGGTAAGCAAGGCCGTAAGGCTGACTTTCAGTACGGCAGTGAAGTGGTAACTAAGCCACAGCATCCCCTTGAGGGCATTACACAGTCTCAGCGCAACCGCAATCAAGAAATAGGTGACATCCTTAACATCGGTGCAGGTACACGCTGTAAGCACTGCGGGTTCCTTCACTTCCTGTGGAGGGCTACCTGTGGGGCTTGCGACAAACCAATGGACTACAACATGGGCCACCGAGATGAAAAGAAGAGGTTGTGAGCATGAGGGTACTTATCAAAGCAATGCGGCCACACCGACAAAAGGTGCTGACAGAAGACGGACAAGAGATGCGCCTGCAACAATGGGCAAACAAAACAGCATCAGCCGCTCTTCGTGGTACTGGTGGGGATGCTGGTGGTGAACAATTCACACAGGCTCGTGACGCTCTCATGCGTGAGGCTGTAGCCAATCCCGACGAGCATGGACTCAAGTTCATGGGCGAGCGTGTGCCCTTTGAGGGTCAAACCTTGGAAGAGTCGCTGAGTGAACCCGATGTTGAGGGCGAGCAAGCCGCTGTTGACCAAGAGTTTGCCCCGGAAAAGTCCGATGAAAATTGGACTTGGGAACAAGGCGAAGCGGAATACATGCGAAACTTGAAGCCTCCAACACCCGACATTTTTGACGAGCAGGGCAAACTTCGCCAAACGCTTCCGCAAGGTGAAGAAGAGGAAGAAGAGGAAGAGGAGTTTGACCCCGATGCTGAGGCTGAACACCTCCGCCGCATCATGACTTCTCGTGATGTCGCTATTCGTGATGCTTGGAGTGTTTTGAAGGCGGGTTTTGATGCGGGGCGACACCCTATGACCAACTATGAGTGTAAAAGGTGCGGCGGTCATTTTAATGCACCCGAAGATTTGTCGTACCCCGAAGACGAATGCCCTCATTGTTACCCCGGCATAAGAGAAATTTTTGGCTAAGGTGTGAACTATGCCAGTAGTGTTCAGTCCCGGTGAGCCGGAAACCCGGCCTCTTGACCCCACTGCTGTAGTGTACACCACCGCCCAAAAAGTCGCTGACCTGCTGGACATTGGCCCACAAGACGCTATCCTCATGAGTGCTGACGCTGACACAGACGCAGTTTACATCACAGGCAACGAGTTTCGTCAAGTGGGCTTTAGTGTAGGCGATAAAATTCGTGTGTACAGTGATGCTGACCCCTTCGGTGAAGACGATTTGGAAATCACCGCTGTTGGCAAAGGTACAGGCGGCAAATCGGGGCATGTCAAAATCACCTTCAGCGGAGCAACGCTAACAGCATCGGACTATCAAGTGGCTGACAACGGGTATGTACAGAACAAAGCCTCGTTCACCAACGGGCGTGTTCGTGGTATGACCAAGGCAAAGGTAGAGCATGTGATTCTCAAAATGCAAGACCGCATTGACAACATGACCCGCAACGCATGGCGACCGTATTTGGTAGCCGCTGAGTACATCAACTTTGACACTTACAAGCCATATCGCCGCCGTTATTATACGGATTATGTCGGTACAAGCCCTCTTTTGTTCCGAAATGTACAACAAATGCTTCGCATTGAATTGTGGCAAGGCGACGATTACCGTGAAATTTGCGGGGCTGAGGCACGCATCAAGTTTAACGATGTGTCAAGTCTTTCATCAGCCGCCATCTACCTATCACCCGGCAACGGTAGTGTAGCAACACTCGCACAAGGCACAGGTACGGGCCAGTGGCGTGACGACTTTGACGCTACAACCGTGGCACAAAACCTCGCTGACCTCATCAACAAGGAGGACAGGGTGGACAAAACGGCTGTGAACTTTCTCTTTACTCCAACTGATGCAACTACCACATTTACCTTGGAGGGTAGCACAAATGCCGTAGCAGTTCACAACGAGTTCTTGGCATCAGCCAACAGCGACTACGGCACAGGTGTGGTCAAGGTCACCTCCATGCGCCCTGTCAAGGCTGGCGAGGTATGTAGCATCGTCACCACCTCAAGCGACATTGAACTTGACCAAGTGCAAAAGAACACTACGACATTTACAAGTCTTGACAGCACGACCATCAATGTAGCCTCCACTACAGGATTCGTGGACGCTGGTGTTGCCATTGATGCCAGTGGTGATGTTTTCCGCTACACAGGAAAAACGGCTACCTCTTTTACAGGTTGTGTGGCCGTCACTGGTAGTTTGGGTGCAATCACTGGTACGATTACTCAACAATCATTCCTTGTGGATTTGCAGGGCGGCAGTGGTAGCGGCGATGTGGGTCGTTTGCGAGACTGGTGGATTGACCATGAAATGGGTATCGTGTACTTCAACAACTCCTATCCGTTCTTTGAGTGGAACGCCATCAAGGTGGCTTACATCTACGGTGAGCGGTATGTGGAGAAGGCCATTGAGGACATCTGCACGAAGATGGTGGCCATTGAATTGCTGATGGCTGATGACCGTAGCGTGCTGATTCCCGAAGGCACACAGAACATTGACCTCGCCAGCAAGGTGCAACTGTACCAAGCCGAGATTGAGCGAACCCTACCAAAGTACATTGAGATGGTGGTGTTTGAGTGAACCAGCGTGATTTCATGCGTGAGGGTGAAAACATTCATCAGCGTTTGATTGAAGAAATTTTCAAGAAAGACAAGCAAACGCAGGCTCAATTTCGTGAGCAGTTCACGACACAGCCTGCCGCTTTTCGTGAGCAAATGGAGCGCATTGAGGCCGGTGCTAAGGCTTCACCATGCAAGACGGCGTGGCCATCAACAACAAGACCGGAGAACCAGCCAGCGAGGTAGAAAACAAACTCATTCAAGACGCTACGGACAAAGCCATGATGCGCCAAAACCCCGACCTTGAGCGATTCAACATGCGTTACGACGACGGCTTCTTCATCCCCATTGACTTCAAGAAAATCATTGAGAAGGAGGGGCTGTGATGGTCGCCACATGGACGGAGGGGCTGGACGCTCTCATCAACCTGTTTCAGTCCGATTGGAACCGTGGAAACACCAGCAACTACCGCCCTGTGGTGCTTGACATCGCTGACACTACAGCCGAGAAAGGAAAGCGTCTTGACTTGGACAAACACGATTATGTCCTCCTGTACGAGACAGCGCACAACGAAGAGGCACCGGAACTGTTTTACGACTTTGTAACGACACGCATAAATATCACGGTGGATGTCCGTACAGTTAAGGGGCGTAAGCATTTACAGGCTCTTGAGAACGAGATTCGGAGGGTGATACATACCAAGAGGAAAGGCGACGGTACAAACTTTGACCGACTCGTGTTCAAAACCCGCACCGATTTGAGCGACCGAAGCAAATTCCTTTTCCGTATGACATTCCAAATTGAAGTCGTGATTTTAGCGGAACTAATACCATAGGTGAACAAGAATGCCATCAACAGTGTACAAGGGCGATTTGGCGGAGGTTTCCTTCGCTCCCGAAGTTGGAATTACCATCACCCCCGGTGGCACGGATGTCACTGCTACGATTACCAAGACCGCTGGCGATGACTACTCCACCATCACTTTCTCCTCACAAGCAAACACCACCCTGTTTGATACGAGTCACAGATTGAAGTACCCCTCCGGTATGTTGGTTGGTTCTCAACTGAAGTTTACTCAAAACTCAGCCTCAACCAACATGGACAGCAAAGACTTGGACAGGGTGTTTACGATTGTTGACAACAACGGCACAACGCTCAAAATTAGCCCACAGACCTTCACTGCTAATTCAACGGCCATCAACAACAAAACTGACATGCACATTCTTCCTTACAAGACCCCTCCTCTCAACAAGGATATGACCTTCCTTGGTAGCAGTGAAAGTGTTCTTACCGACCAGTTCCTTGGTATCGCTAACGCTCTTACCGTTCCCGAAACCAAGGTTGATTTGAAGCGATTCCATGTTGTTGGTCTTGGTCGTGACACCAGCGTGCAAGTGCCGGGTAAGTTCATCACCGAGGGTGGTTCCTTTGAGGTAGCCATGCACAGTGCCCGATGGCTTAAATACTGTCTTGGTGGAGAAGTTGTTGAGGACGGTAGCGCACCCTCTTCACCTTCCCCAACAACACTCAATGGAGCAACCGAGGCTGGACAATCCTTCATTACCGTAGCAAGTGCAGGCAGTTTCAATGTCAACAAGTATGTCATCATTGAGGAAGCCGTGGCTGTGCCCATCGTGACTACGCATGAAGCAGATGGGGCCACATGGGACGGTACCTTTACAGAAACGAAATTTGACAACGCCAACAAACACGAGGCTCGTCGCATCATTGGTGTGGATGGAACTCGTATCTATTTGGACGAACCTCTTCTTTTTCCACACGCAAGTGGTGAGCATGTGTACCTGCGAGATTATGACGACGCAAATACCAACGCTCCCGCTATCAGCGATGCTGGTGTCATTACCAATTCACAAACTCACCTACTTTTCACGCACACTTACCAGCCATCCTTTTCTCTTGAGGTATCTCAGCGACGACGAGATGTTGATTCCAACGAAGGTGGCACGGATGGTGGTGCAACCGATTCCAAAGAGTTGACTCGTGTGTTCCGTGGATGCAAAGTCACTGACTTCACCATGACCACGGACAACGATGCCGCTCTTCGTTTGGCTGTCAATTTCAACGCCGCTTTGTGCTACACGGACACGGGGCGTTTGAATGGTGGTGCGTCCAATTACGCCGCTCACCGTATGTTTGATGACACCGCTAACACCGCCGCCAAGCGTTTGATTTCGGGTATTGGTGCAAAAACGCAAAAGCCGTACATGTTCTACAACGGTACCATCAACATGGCTGGTCAACAAGTGGCTCAAGTGTTGAACTTCACCCTCACCGGACAGACGGGTATGCAGGCTTTTCACACCATCAACGGACAAAACAGCCAAACCAGTGCAACTGCACGAGTGCCCTTTGGCGGCTCTCGCAACACCAGCATCATGGTTGAAGGACAGACCTCCTTTGAGATGACCATGGAGATTGGTGTGGACGACCCCTTGTTCTACCACAAAATGCGCTCGGCTGAGGACTTCAGCACCAATGCTGATGGCAACACCGACAACCAAATTCGTATCAACTTTGAGAAAACGACGACCAGTGGTAGCGGCCACACCGAGCGCATGATGCTCATCATTGACGATTACATCATCATTGAGGCACCACTGCAAATCCCCGAAGACAAGGGTATGGTGAAGTCCACACTCAAAATCATGCCAAAGACCATCAAGGTTATTGCACGAGATACCATCATCAAATACTGAGGATTTAACATGCGAACTTCACTCAATCAATACCGCCGTCTTGGTGCCCTTGGATATGCCCGATGGGTGTGCGAGACAAACGGTGTTGAGTTTGACGAAGTGATGGTTGGCCTCATGGATAATCACGCTATTCACGCCCATGTGGAGAGCCTGCTGGCTCCTGTGCCTGCACCCGCTAACGAACCAGCACCGCTGGTGGAAGAGGAGGTCGTGAACCCCTTCCCGGCTGACATCCAAGAATACGATTCATTGACCGTTGCAGAACTGCGTGCGCTTTGCAAAGAGCGTGGCCTGCCTGTGTACGGCACAAAGGCTGAAATCATCCTGCGCCTCAAGCAGAATGACGAAGGCATCATTCCCGAAGAGGAACCCGAAAGCCCCGCAGAAGCGGCCCTTGACGGCGACTCGGAAGCCCCTACCGAAGAGGTAGCCGCATCCAATGGAGAGGAAACTGATGAGCAAAACAGTGGTAACAAACAAGAGCCTGCTATTGAAGAATGACGATACGACCAAGCATGTAATCGGGATTGACCCCGATGACGATACGCAGGTCATTGAGGTATGGGTACGAGACATCTCATTCCTTGACATCCAAGCCGCCGCACAAAAAATGCTTCGTGTGGAAAAAGGCGATGTGTCGCTTGACTTGGCAGGCTACTGGCAACACGCTTTCTCCCATTGGATTACCAAAACCAACCCCAGTTTGACAACTGATGAATTACTTTCCCTCAAGGGCTACATTGGTGAGCAGGTCTGTAAGGTACTGCCACAACCCCAAGAACTTGCGGAGGCTTTGCAAGGGGGGTTTACGAAGCCGACCGAGTGAGGTAGAGAGTTTCCTCAAGAAAGACAAGTATGATGCGGTGGAAGACTTCAGCACACAGATTGAATTGTGGGCTTATATCATCGCAAAACACTTTGGTATTTCTTTGTTGGAAGTTTACTCAATGCCCCCTCGTTTGTTCAAGCAATCGCTCGTGTGGGCGATGGTGTCAACCGAAGAGAACAATAAGGAGATTGAGCGTAAGAAACAACAGGCGAAGGCAGGAGATAGGGAAGTCGTATCATTGGATTATTCGTTTTTAGACTGGGAGTGAAAAAATGTCGCTAATTTCCATGATTTCGTCCATGTCCAGCATGGTTTCGCAAATCGGGCCGGGGTTCAAAGTCGCTGGTACAATGGCGATTGAGGCTTTCAAAAGCGTCATTAAGTGGTTCAAGGACAATGTGATAACACCAATTATGGAAAAAATAAACGGCTTGTCGTGGGAATCACTCAAAACGAAAGCCGAAGAAACATGGGAAGGTATCAAAGCACTCGTAGATGAAAAACTCGGAGCGTTATGGGACTCATTACCCGACATGCCCGAAGCCCTCACATGGGATTACTACTTTGGAGAGGGTGGGGTCTTTGATTGGGATTTGGATTGGGACAGTTGGTTTGACTTTGACTTGCCCGACGAATTGACCTACGACCACTACTTTGGTGAAGGCGGTGTCTTTAATTGGGACATTGACTACGATGCGTTGTTTGACTTCTCATTACCGGACGAATTAACCTATGACCACTACTTCGGTGAGGGAGGGGTGTTCAACTGGGACATAGATTGGGATGGTATATTTAAGTTTGATATTCCCGATTGGATGACGCTTGACTACTACTTTGGAGAAGACGGCGTTTTCAATTGGGACATATCGTGGAATGACTTGTTTTCGTTTACCGTTCCCGAATGGCTCACCCTTGACTACTACTTCGGTGAGGGTGGTATTTTTGACTGGGACATCAACTGGGCGAGTATTTTCTCTTTTACACTTCCCGATTGGCTTACCCTTGACTACTACTTCGGTGAGGGTGGTATTTTTGACTGGGACTTTTCGGGTGTTGTAACCAATATGAGCGATGCTTTCAGCGATGTTGGAACTACAATTGCTGGCTATCTCAAAGCCCCGATTAACCTTTTAATTGAGTCCATTAACAGCCTTTTTGCAAGCATCAATTTCACCAAAACTATTCCCAATCCTTTCGGTGATGATTTTACGGTAGGGTTGGATTTGTCCAGTTGGAGTATTCCTACGCTGGCTAAAGGTGGTATCATCAACAAACCAACACTCGCTGTAGTGGGTGAAGACGGCCCCGAAGCCGTTATCCCACTTTCACAGCGCAACAATCCACAAGGCGTAGGTATGGGCGGGGGCACCTTCAACATCACCGTCAACGCTGGTGGCATCACTGACCGCACGGACAAGCGTACACTGGCCCGTGAGATTGGCAACATGATTCAGCAAGAGATGGCTCGCAACATCGGCGGCACCACCATGAGGGGGCGGTACTGATGGGTACACCAATTCGCCTTGTACGCAACGATGGTGGCATCATTGAGTTGATGGCTACCACCCTCACCATGAATGTGGACAGGGGCGTTTCGCCACATTCCATGCCTTTTGCTGGTGGTAATCGGTGGGCTTTTGATTTGAATCTCCCTAAAGCGTTGATTACGATTGAGGGGGTAATGACGGACGATGATATACTCAACATGACGAGTATTGGCCGAGATGCCGTAGGGGTCATTGATTTTTCAAGAAGGTACGACAGTTGATACTGGTATTTTCGCTCAAGCCTCAGTAATTGATGCGATAGTTGCTGATGTCACTCTTAACTCTCCTGCGGCAGATGATTTTTTCATTCAGTTTAACCCATACGCTAAGGTGTACTTGGCAAAACAAAACTCCACTTTTCAAGGAAAAACAGGTGGTGGCTTGCATTTCATTGCTGTACATGACGGGACATCGCCTCGCACTGCGGTGCAAATGGCCGCAAGTCTTCATTCCTTGATTACCACATACGGTGCTGATTTACAACTATCATCAACAATCATCAATTCACCACTTAACGGCGAAAGCAACACAGCAGTAGAGTTGACAAACATCAATCAAGCCGCCGCTGGAAATGACACACTTTCGTTTCCATACCCAACACACATCAAACGCCCCTACCATGTGCAATTTAACGGTGGTCGTGACACTTCACAAGTGACGAACAAATCAGCAGGTGATAAAGTGGCTGAGTTGTTTGCTGTGTTAAACAACAGCAACAATGGTGGTGGTGGGCAAAATGCGATAGGGTTTGGTGGTCTTACGAGTTTACTTACAAAAGCAATCGCAATGAGTGGTCTTGATACCAACGCTGTAGTGGACAGGAGTAATCGGCTAACGAATAAATACGGTGATTACATCACTGCAATACAAATACCGTTTACTTCAAATGTGAATGGAAATGAGTCAATTTTCTACATGCCTACTGGTGGACATAGAAGCGTTACGGATAAAACTGCGAACCGTGCTGAACCTACGGGCACTGCTTTTGATAGTGAAGACAGACACTACACTGGTATCAAAGGTGCTGTAGCCAATGCAACTTTTGTTCAACTTGGTGGTGAACCGCTTTATTCGTACACCATCAACTTTGCACCGATTGACTGGATATTTTGAGGTGAAAGGATGGTTGCAATCGGTCGTAGCAGTCACGCCTTCTTCTTTGATGGCGTGAGTGATTCAGTGATTATCCCTCAAGGCCGTTTCACCAAAACGGGTGTAAAAGACGCTAACGGCAACAAACTGATGACCAAGACGCTACAGGGTAGTGGCGACCTTGTTTCAATCAACGATAAAACAATTGCTGATTTTGTAATTGAGGCGTGGGTCGTGCCTGATTGCGGAGGTGTGATTGCTCACCGAGATGGACAGTTTACCCTTGAATTGGGCACTATAGATACTCCCGGCCCTGCTGTTTTCAGCGTTGAAGTTGAATCTCTTGCTGGCCCATCGTTTTTCCGTTTAGCAACCGCCACTGATGCCAGTACACGATGGGATGGTATCGTGTACCCACAGCAAGAGCATGGCGGTATTCACGACTCGTACAATCGCTATGACAAGAGCAACTACGGAGATGCCACAAATCTCAACTTCAACAACCGACCCCTGTACCATGTTGTGGCTGGTATTAACAAAAACCGTGTGTTTTTGGCCGTCAACGGTGAGATTGTATCTCAACAAGACATCCCGCCCGAAACTCGTCTTGCCCGCTCTACTGAGCATGTGTACCTCGGTGGTAAAGGTGGTGAGTTCCGTGGCGCAATTGAGGCTATTCACTTTTCAAACGATTATGACGAAGGCATGATACTTCCCTCTATGGCCGTTAAAAACAACGCTACTTCTGCGTTATTTCGCTTTGAAGAACCACTTGACATCGTAGAAGGTACCTACGACTTCACGGCCTTTTCTGCCGCCAGCGACGGCACCACCAAGACGCTGACCATGACGGCGGCTGATGCACAAACGCTCATCGCTCGGTTGACTGGTAAGGCGTATGACGCAACCTCTCCGACTGTCACCTTCACTTCCACGCCGTATAGCATGGGGAACTACAAGGTCGTGGACTACTACACCAACAGCGGTACTGCCACCACGCTGAGTGTGGCTCACACGCCCTACAACTTGCTCATCAACCCCGGTGCCATCAATCGCAACACGCAGAAGCCCAATCAATCCCCACCCGAAAGGGTGCGACTGGAAAGCATCAATGGGAACACGGGGGTCGTGACATTTAACAGCATTCATGTAGATTTCATCAACGGCACAAGCGGTCTGCGTGGTGCTTTGCACAGCCGCACAGCCAATGTGGACAACTACTTCGTGGTCATTGGGGCTGACTTGCTCATTGACAATGGCACTGGTAAGCCCTATCAACCTCCGCACTACGGCACTCAAATTTTTGACAAAACTGGACAAATGGTGCTTGACGAAAGCGATGTTGGAAATCATGGATTGGTGTACTCCTCGCAGATGGCTACCGATACCACTAACAACCCTTACGCCGTGACATGGCCAGCCACCCTTGATACCCTGTTCCAAGTGGGACACAGTGGGCGACACACCTTCTCGCACATCACTGGCCATGAGTACATGCGCCGCTATCCCAAGCCCAGTGAACTCATCATTGACCAGCAGGCTGACGGCTCGGCTGACATCGTGCAGATGGCGTATGACTCCAACACTCGTGACATTGACGAAATGTTTCCGATGAACTCACTCCTTGACTTCTACAGCGAAACGCTGGAAGCACCCATCGCTCGCATTGAGAACTCGTCCAGCGTTGCCACCATCGTCAACAACGGTATGCCTGCCAGCAAGAAGGAACTCATCGCCATTGGCGGTAGCGGATTCAAGTACGCTCCGTTTATGCTCAAAGGCCCGGTGCCCGAAGCAGGCGACATTGACGAGAACAACCGCCTCTTCCACCTCACACCTGAAAGCGAGAGCCGTGTAGCCCTTCTGCATGTTCCCGACCTCAAGACCACTCACAACCTCGCTCCGTATGTTGAGGTTCATTACAACGCCATAGACCTCACAGGAGCGAGCATGGGACAATCTAACCCCATGCTCATGGTCACCAAGACCGTACCGGCAGGTTCGCACGATTTGGGAAGCGGTACACGAGTGCTGGATGTCATCACTTCCGACCTTGCCAACACCACACTCTATTCACCCGGTGGCGTGATTTACCTGTCAAACGCCATTAGCGGCTACGGCTCACTCATGCAGGAGTCGCACACGCTGATTGGCGACAACACTGGCGGGCAGGACAGCGATACCGAACTTGACCTTAGCCGTACACCAGCCCTGTACACCCCGCCAAACGATGTCAATGCTGAGCCAGCAGGCCCACCGAAGGCTATCGCTCGTTCACACAACAGCGGTACGCACGAGTCCGTTTATCATCGCCTCGCTATTGAAGCCATGAGTTCAAACACGGAAGACACAATTGCTGACGAAGGTGCGGGCAAGCGTACACGCCAACCGACCACCGACAAGTCGGGTACGGGTGTGTTTGACCTCGGCCCGACCACACATTCAAGTCGTGTCTTTGAGATGTTTAACATCATTGACAATGTTTTGATTACTGAAGAAGCGGGCATCTTAGCGAAAATTTTCGTTCAGCCGTCTGTTAAATCACGAGTAAATCAATTGTCTTTGGTGCGTTCCCTTGGCGCAGGTGATACGCCTAACATCGCCAGCATCATGTTCCTCATGAGCCGCTGTCGGGTGCGTGGGGTGTCCAAGCAAGAAAGTCCCGAATCCAACATGTCCACGGTGGTCGTCACGGCCACGGGCATCGCTGACTCCTTCGTGAACGAGAATGTCTCAGCCGTTGGTAGTGGGTCGCCCGACTCCCATGTAGTGAAGGAGATTGAACCCAATGCGCCCGTGGTCACGGTCACGCTTGGCGGGCCGGGGCAGGTGGTGTGAACACCAAGCCTACCTTTGACCCAAGCCCGCTGATGCGACTCCCCGGCTCTACTCGCCGCAGTTGTGCGGTACAGGCACGAGTGGCACACACGGGCACCAATCCATCGCTCAGCGTGGCTCCACTCAACAACGGCTCACCCGACATCAAATCATGGGGTACGATTTGTTTCCCTCAAAAGGGGCGCATCTACCTTGAAGACGGTGCCAGTGCCGAGTACAACGAAAAGAACGGTGCGGGCTTCTTCTTCATCAACAGCGGAACTCCCATCCCCGACCGACGATTCCTTGATGCCGCTGGCACCGCATACTCCTCTTTCCATGACTGGTGCAACGCTACAGGCGTGATTGAGGCCAGTGCATCTACAGGGACATTTACCACTTCAGTATATGTCCTTAACGATGGTGACTTTGACAACGACTCGCTTTCACAAGACGGTAGCACGGTCAATGACCGTCTTTTCCAATCACTTGACGATGTGACTCACGACTATCAATTGGGCACGCAATATGCCAGCACTCGTGCTATGGTTGAGATTCCTGTGTTCCCACAGCAGTTCTTTGACCACACCGAACTCGGCATTTTTCCCGGCCCCGACAACAGCATGAAGTTGCATATTGACGCAACCTACACCGCACACACTTGGAACCCTACACCTGTAGGTCGTCGTGCTGATGACATCGGTGTGGCTGACAAGAGTAGCAACTCGGCATATTCCTACACCATCAACAACCGAGACTACATTGAATCGGCTACCATTCTTCGTGTCGTGAAAAACACCAACGATGTGCATGTGTATGTGTCGCACCCCAAAATGTTCCCACCTGCCCCTGCGGTGGATGAAGTGGGTAATCTCATAGGGATTCATCGTGTGAGGCGTGTTTTTCTTGCCAACGGTGAGTGGGCTGTGTACGATAACGACCCTCCTTCAAACGGATATTTGACAATTCCGTTAAATGTTACGGGAGGTTATGTTGACGGTCATTCCGAGACATTCTTCCAAAACGCCATCGTTGGTGCGAAACTACACATTGGTGGAGGCTTCCGCAATGAAACCCTCATCCCTGTAGCCTCCGACCTCGGCCTACCATCGTCGGATTTGGAGGCTCGCTCACCGTATTACTACGATATGGCGAACATGAAAACGCAGGGCGGGAACCTTGACTACGGCCTGCGCCAGTATGTGTCGGCTGTTGAGTTCAAGGCTGGCCCACTGGCGAACCCTCACGCCGCTCGCACCGTTACCAAGCGTGCGACCAGCACAATTACGCAAGCCATTGCTAATACAACAAGCAACCAATACACACTTACTCTTGAGGATGCTTCACTCTTTCCCGATGTAGAAACGAATACGGTTGGTGACCTTCTCTATGTTGGTGAGGTCATGCTTGATACACCAGTAGAGGTGGCATACTTTGGAAACGATGCAGGCACATCAGCCAACACTGTTATTGTTGAAACACTCAATGGTGCATCAATTACGCTAAGCGACTTTATTGGTGCTGAATTTAGGCTCAAGAAAGCAGGACACAACATGGGTATTTTGAGTGACCCATCAAACATTACCAGCACAGAAGGTGTTGTGTCCACATCAGTTGGGGAAACATCTACTGAGCGATGGGAAGCAAAAGCGTCGGCTTCAGCAGGCTCTACAACCTCAATTCAAATTGGTTTGATAAGCGGTACAAACCGTTTTGCACACGCAAACAGCGTCGGTTTCAATGTACGCAAGGGAGATAGGTTGTTCAAACAAGGAGGAGACTACATTGGTGAAGTGAGTGCAGTAGTCTCCAACTTAACAGGCGGAACGACAAACACTGTTGTGACACTTACAGCCAACAATGTCTCAGCACTTTCCATTGGTGATGACATCTATGTGAGTGCGGCTACTGTTATACAGGAAGACTTTGACGCTATTCTCAACCGCAGTTGGTTGTACCCGTATGCACAAGGTGGCCTACGCAACGGCGATACCGTGTGGATGAACATGTCCATCAACAACCCACACGCAGTGGAGGGGCTGTTTGCAAAGAGCGTGGTGTGTTTAACGAGGCTACCGTATGGAAAGGCTTCAATGGCGGGCAGGGTAGTCTTGACGACAACCCACGAGACTCCATTCCCCTTGAAAACTTCTTGATTGGCAACTCGTGTCTTGAAACTGCACAAAACTTTGCTCAGCATGTAAACAAGACGGTGGAGATAAATTACGAGGCTATGGGGCTGGATGCAACACAAGCACCTACCGTAGCCTACATTGACCCATACCTCTCAACTGACGGCAACGCTCGTGTCCTTTTGTTTGATGTGGGACATGACCGTGAGTTCATTGCATTCCACGACCTGCACATGCAAGTACAATCCAGTGCGGCAACACCCACCATCGGCTACACTCGTGATGTGCCGCACGAGAGCGGCACGACTAAACTTGACAAAATCACCATGGCGGTCAACGCTGGTGCCCCGCATTATCTCACTACGCAAATTGATGTAGCCAACGGTTTCCCCTCACAAAACAAGTACATTCGTGCTACACAGCAATCAAAGTTCATTGAAAGTGCATACGCACACAATGTGCCCAACACGGTATCTCGTGACCTTCTTGGAAACAGCGTGTCCTCGCAGACAACTTATGTGATGGAAAACCCACTCAATAACGGCAACAACCCCCATTTGAAGGGTAAAGGGCACGGGCATTTTATTCACACTGGTTTGTTTCATGAGCAAACAAGCGATACGCACACTGTTGGAGACAGCAACCTACCCCGTGTGCAACCTGCTGTAGCGTCGGTGTACTACGCTACGCAGGCTCACAACCTCATTCGTAAGAGCAGTGAAGGCAATGCTTTGTTTAAGCGTTTGAAGATTCATCGCACAGCGCAGGGTGCGACAACACACACTTTCAAGGATGCAAGTACGCTGTTTGATACGCCCGATGGCACTCGTGTCATTTCAGCGTTCCTTTGTTTGAAGGGTAAAAGAAACTCGTACCTTGATTTGACCGACCATGAAGAATCTCGCCTTGAGCATCTCAAGCATTGGACGCAGATGGACTTCGTGCGCCGCATGACACTTGACTTGGGTGAGGTTGGTGTCAAAGAGGGTGTCACTGACATTGAGGCGGCGGCACGAGAAATGGTGCGTATCATCAACCAAGGTGGTGCGCCTAACGGTCGTACCCACGCTCGTCGTCCATCACAGCAGTACCCCGGTGAAAGCGACCGTCTTGACCTTACACGCATTGGTGTGCGTCAAGACATTGCTGATGAGAACAAAGACCCTACTTCAGCCCATATCAACGCTGATTTTGCCGCTACAGGCTCCACCTACGACCCTGCACCGTTTTGGTATGGAGACATTGCCTTTGACTCACATGACCGTGGTTCTCACATGGGATATGTTCGGGCACACATGGGTCGTGTGGTTGAGGACATCAACGGCAACGAGGGCTACAGCATTATCATCCACTCTACCATTCCCGGTGCATCGGGTCGCAACTTCTGTGTGTGGCTTGATAACAGCAAAGGCCAGTCCACTTATCAACCGCAGTTCCTTATCGGTCACGGTGGACGCTTCCGCAACTTTTGGGCACAGCCCGACGAAATACTGGGTGAAAACATGCACCCTGCGCCCATGCCACTCAACAAGGATGGCCGACCGTTTGCACCCGTCACCACCCTGCGTGAGTTTGTAGCGCAGGAGGAACCCGATGAGGCATTTACCAGCAACCACGACATTGCTCCCCGTAAGAACAGGAGGGGAGCCCCAAGGGACGCAACATTTCCGCTCACCTCGGTGGTATTTCTCACAACAGCGTAAACGACGAGTCGTTTGAAACTCAAAGCCCATCTACAGCATTGGTCAAAGGACTACGACGAGGAAAGCAAGCAGTTGGTCGTATCAACTTTGGTGGTCTTGTAGCGTCGGGTGTACCGGGTTTCTCACCCATTGCTGGCAAGCACGGTCTTGGACGCAAAGGTGATGCTTCGTTTGATAAGTTGTACAATGAAGGTTTGTCAATCGGAGCCACAACGCCTACTACCATCAACAACTACAGCGGCCATGTCAAAACAACAGAAGTGCTTGAGGATGCAATCGGTGATACTCCACTGTACGGCTTCCGCTTCGCAGACCACCGAGGACAGGGCTACGGTGTTCGTTTCATCTACCGAAAAATGGATGAAGCGTTTGCTAACGAACTAACGACTATCCCATCTACCCTTGACGACGAGGTTTGTGTTTACTTCAACGATGGTGATGTGGCAAAGGGTGGCTTCACCATCGGCCAGCACATGGTTGGGGTTGGAGATGCTACAGGCCGATTGGATGTTTCGGGAGTAAACAAAAACAGTTGGCGAGGGAACCAATGGCGAGGAGTGTATGCTCCTTCGGCTGGTATTGATTGCGCTATTTCGTGGGATGCCAGCGAATCCACTTTGACTGTCCAATTCGGTGCGCCATTTGACACCTCTTCAAGTGTCATAAACAACCATCCCGACCTTCTTGGGTACCTTGGTTTTCCCCGTCAAAACGGCGTGATTCAAATTACTGACCCGTTTACCAGCACAACGGCAGATGGTAGCGTAGGAAATGTTGTTTCATACGAAAGTCGCACTCAAGTAAACAGTGCTGGAACTCATGTTTTCTACGGTGTGAGAGGGAGTGAGTTTACAGCATCACATTCGTTAGCGAGTATTGGTGCTACATCACTCACGAATACTGCGGTGTCAATGTTCAACGCATCTACAGACCGTATCATCAAAGCACTTATTTCACCACGAATCAATTGGACAACGCTGGTGACTGATGAATTGATTGCGGCTGTCACTGCCGAAGCCATCAACATGACCGACCCCAATGTGCAGGACGGTGTGCCTTTGATTGCCGACACATGTACGCCGCTGACGGGCGCACCTTTGGTGAATGGGGCGTGGCCGCTGACGCTATCCGCATTCGTGCCCACAACCCACAGCATGGCGCACGCCCCCTGTCCACGATGTTTGAGGCATCACTGCACCGAGATTTGGGTATTGAGGCACCACACCTTGAGTTTGGCGAGTATGAGAAACTTGACCAATCAACCAACAACGAGTGGACTGTGACCGCTTCGCAAACTTTCAACAAGCCCGTGTCGGATGCTGATATTGAAGACAATCATCGTAAGACTGATTGTGGCTACTTGCCCTACACAGTCTTGCAGATTCGTACAAAATCTCGTGGCTACCACACCAACACCCCTACACCTATTCTCGTGGACTCGTACAACGACCCCGTGCCGACCACCGCTTGGGCAAACAATCTCAAGGGATTGACCTACACTTGTCGTAGCGGCGACCACATTTTACCAGCAATTGAAAACGCAATGTGGGTTGGTGATTGGAACAATTCAAACGCTGAGTTTACTGCTGTAGGCACACAAAAGACAACTCACATGATGGTGCCTGCTGGTGATGAATCAGCAACCTTTGATAGTCAAACAAAACTGCAATCCTTTGGTGATGCAAAAGTTGTGTGGTCGGGAAGCAATGCAAAGGCTGTGCTTATACCAGTACATGGGTCAACGGCTACAAAGTTGAAAGTGCTTGACATTAACTACAACGATGCGTGGACTTCAATCTACACTGGTAATAGGGATGATGTTCTTTTGATGCTTCACGCTGAGGGAGTATTCAGTGGCCTGCGACTGTACGGTAGCGTAGAAAGTGAACCCATCACCTACTTCAAAGGCGGGCGGGACAGCACCGACCACAGCGTACCGTTGTACTTTGGTGGTGGATTCAGTGGGGTGGTGCTGGATGTCAACGACGGGTCGCAAAACGATTACTCGTCATTCTACACGCACCCGTATTCTACTGGCCCGACAGGTACAGCGGGCATACAGAACGCTAACGAAATCAGCACAGCGTATGCGCTGGTGGACTGTAACGCCCTGCTTGCATTCTTCCCCGGCACCCCGCTTCTCAACCAGCATCGTGGTAGCATCAACCCACCAGCATTCAACCAAGACAATGTGCTGTCTCCCGACCTTGACGCTGGTACTTTGGCAAACCTCAGTGCCAATCCAAGCCATGTGACAGCACGCTACACTGCTGGTATTGTGCGTCAACGACCTGTACCGCTGGTCATGCGTATGCCACATCAAACAGCACGCTACACTGACCACAAAACCAGTACGCCCTACTTTACCACTTACCTCATCTACGGCCCCGGACAAGCTTCCCATTCAATGAGACAGCCACCGGCACATTGGTAACAGTGAGCCTCACCCCGGCTATGTCGTGACCACGGGTAACACTTGGAGCAAGGTGCCTCACAGTCAAAACTTACCCAATGAAATTACCAACAATGATAACGACTACGGCCCACCCGATACCACTTACCAGTCTCGTCGCCAGCGTTTTCATTGGCAAACAACACTCAACTGGTCGCCAGCGCAAGGCACACCAAACATTGGTGATGCGGGTGGAGCAGGGTACGGATTGATTCAACGCCCCGAACATGGTCATCACTACGGACAGCATTTCATCAACCCGGTGGCAAACTTGGTCAACGCAAACAGTGAGGCTGATTTCAAGAAGGCTCACCCATACCAACACTGCGCTATCGGCTACTACGGTATTGCCATGAGTGCCGACATGACCTTCCACATGGACGGTGGGTATCACCCCGGCGGCTCGTGGATGGATAACCAAATAGCATTCAATCCACAAATGGAGAAGAGCGACTTCCAATTGAGTAAAATCAATGGCAACCTCGTACATCCTACAGCCTTCCGTGTTTCCGGGCCAATGGCCACAGTGGTGCTTGATGGTCTGCTTGGTGAGGATGCAAGTGATTTCAATCGTGAGATTATCGTTGTGGACGGTACACGCTGTCAAAACGGCGAAGAATTGGCGACTATCATCGGTCAAGCCATCAACGAAAATCCCGGCAAGGGCGCACTCAAAGCCATGGGTGGCACCTTCATGCCAAGCATGGGTAACGCCATGCGGCAAGACCGCTACGGGTGGATTGAACTTGAATGGAATCAAGTGTACCACAATGCTACCGCCTCCTCATCACAATCCTACATTGAGGCTATCTTGGGTGGTGGAACACAAGCATCACTTGAGCAAATCCCTGCGTGCGGTTGGATTCGTACTGACGATGGTGGCCGACCAGTTCACGGCTCGGCTCCATGTCCAGCCTTCGCACCATATCATTCTCGTGAAGTGTACGACAACAGCGGCACATGGACAGTGCGATTTTGGCTTGCCCCGAACCGAATCACAGGTAAAGCGCAGTTTGAGGACATTACCACATGGAACAACAAATGTGCTGGTGCAACCCTCACTGTGCCGGGTATGAGTCCAATACCCCCACCACCACCCGGTGTACCCGACCCACTGCCTACCAAACTTTTCATATGGAGCAAGTCGGGTGTTCACTATTACAACAACGAAAACGCAACAGCCCGTGACCACATGACTCGTGTTCACTTTAGCGGTGTTGTGGACGCTATTGACCGCACACGACCTACGGGTGTCATGGGGTGGGCCGGTGAGCGTTATTCGTACCTCAACTCGCTTAAGGTAGGCACACAAGGCTACGGGGCTGGTTTGGGCGCATGGCACCCCATGTTGGGCTTCTCACCCTACGGGCCAGCCTCAAGTGCGATGAGTACCTTCAGCCACCTGCCACACTTTACACCCATGCGTAACGGCCCCGAAGCAACCGGGCCGTTGAACAACCGAAGCAACTCCGATTCGGTTTTGACAACTCCTTATTCGTGGAACTACACTACGACAGCGGCGGCGACTTACGATGATGTAGAGGACTCAACCTACTTTGTTAATCCCTTGCACATCGCTGACAAGGACGCTGTACCTCGTGCGCTTCATCACACCCAAGGTGTGTTTGGTCGTGCATTCCTTGTAATTTCATACGAGGCCGAGTTCCCACTGGTGGCAAAGCGTGACCGTGATGGTATCACGCTACAGGCGACTGGTTGGCAGTTGTGAACAAAACCGCTGGTAGTGTAGCCGCCGCTACAGCCATTACCTTTGCTGGCACTGCACAGTGGGACGAGCGTATTCACGGCGTGGACAGGTTCGTTGCACCTGCTCACGGTGGGCCGAACATTGAGGCACTGGTGACTGGCCCTGTGGGTGTGCCTACTGACGACATCCCTTCCGCCGCATTCCAATTTAATGGGCCTTTAGCCGCTGACAACTTGTTGTTCAACGCTGAGCCTTGTTATGCAAAGACGGGTGATTTGTTCTTTGACCTTGACCAAAGCCCCGGCAGTTTCTTTTTGGAAGATGCTACTGATGTTGAGCGTAATCTCATCACTGACATGAAGACCAGCACCAGTACCGAACTTGACCGATATGGCGACGATGCCAACTACTGGCTTGGTGACACGAATGCTTTCAAGATGAATCAACGCTCACCGGCCAAGAACTTCTCCGTAGAACACATCGTGTGGAAGCGTATGGATGGTGGCAACCTTTCACTCCCCGCTGTCAATGCTCGTGGGCTTGGTGCTGTACCGTTTGTCACACGAGTGAGCAGTGATACTGGCTACACAACAGGTGAAAAACTGTACGGTATCAACCGTTTCTCGTTTGAAACGACCAACAGTGCCATGTTCCCCATCATACAGGCGCAGGAGTTGGCACACCCACAGATTGCCGCCGCACATCCCGATGAATTGCGGAATGTGTTAGCCATCCCAAATGAGGAATTGCAATTTGAAGAGATGCAAGTTGAAGACGACACGGGCCAAGTACACATCATTGAAGGCGGCTCGCCATTCGGTACGATTATTCGCACCTTCAACGCCGTGTCCGACCGTAGCGCAGAAGGGCTTGCACCAGCAACCGCAGGTAGTGGTATAGAGCCTAACCTCAAGGTGCGTCTGCCACATCCCGACAGCATCCCCGGTAACCTTCTCGTGCGTGCTGGATTTGACCGCCTGCAAGCCTACCAAAATGAGAGCATGGGTACGGGTGGTATGATGCGCCCGATGTCAAGCAGTAGCATCAAACATTTGTTTACTGATGATACGAAGGGGCCACGCCTTGGTGGTACATTCAGCGACCACAACTGGGAACACATCAGCCAAGGCTCGTTCCCCGACCCCACCTACGCAGGGTGGGAGTCGGCTACAGGCAATGCCCCACTTGAAACATCATACGAATTGCACGACCGCACGCTGTTCTTCCATATCACCAAGAACGGCAACACCCATAGCCACCGCCACCCAACCTTCTACACCCACGCTGGTGGTGTGGTCAACGCTGAATTGACGGGTGTATCGTTTAGCGGCACTACACTCACGGTCAACGCCTCACCTAACGCTTCGCTGTTTAGCGAGGCGATTCGTGATGGTCGTAAGTTCCTGCGTCTGTACGACCCTACTACCGACCGTGGTGGTGTTGCATCGTTCACGAACATCGCTGGCTCCACCTTTACAGGTTGTGTAGGAGATGCTGACTTTGCTGAATTGGTCAAGTCGTCAATTACTGCACTCAAGGTTGTACCCTCCTACTACATTCCCGCTGGTAGCACTCGCTTCTTTGCGGCTCGCCGTCTGCGTGACCATGCTGAAGTAAGTGGCAACAGTCCCGATACTGTACACACCAATTATGTGGATGGTTTGACGCTAAACGCAACGCTGTGCAATGATGTGTACAAAGAGCCTCAACTGTCTCCGTTATCTCTTCCACGCATGGGGCATCACTTTGTCAATCCTACCATGGCCATGCTACCGGGCCACTTCGCCCACCCTGCCTACCAAGGTCTGTACAACAAACACCGAGCAATCCGTTCTGCTACAGTCAAACCACATGAGTTCACACTGATGGAGGAGCAAGACCTTGATGACCTTAAGACCGACATTTCCACTACACTCACCAACAACCTGTACGGTTACGATACCCTGCATACCTTCGGTGCGCTTACAGCCACACCAAGCGGGCCAAGCGACATCCATGGTGGGGCATTCTCGTTGATGTTTGAGTCCAAGATTCGTAGTGATGGCTATGGCGTTTTGGCATCCGAAGGGCAGGCTGGTGTCGTCAATGCCGCTGGTGGCCACACAATTGTGCTGGAAGCCGCCGCTACCTACACCCTGCGTCATCACTTCCCCGACCCAAGCGAAGTGGGTGCATATCAAATTGTCATTCAACCTAACCTACACAAATCGCAGTTTATTGGTTACCACGCCAACGGTGCCGCCACAGGTTTGCCCGATGGTACCGTCAATGAACTGACCAGCCAACAGGTCGCACTCGTTGTGGGTCTGCGTGAACCCGACAGTGACACGGGTGCTGTCGCTCTTGTATTGGCTGAGGCTACGATGGCTGATGTGCGTGGGTGTGAGGTATTCATTAACGAACTCATCCTTGACCACGACCCCGACCACGGTAGCCAATTCACCAACATCCCGCCGTTGATGCTGTACAACGCTTTGGGTGTGCAGGCAACCGAAAGCCCTGCATTTGTCAAGCGTTCACTGCCCTATCACCCGCAAATGTTTGACCGCTCTACGCCGGGTATGACTACCAACATCCCGTGGTGGAGTATTGTACACAAACTCGGCCCCGACCATGCTGACGCTACAGGCTTCCGCCATCTCAACCATCACCGTCTTGACAACTACTACGAGTTCCTGCGTGCCAGTGCTGGTAGCATCGCTTGTCAAATTACACTCGCAGGCTATCCAAGTCTGTACCCCGACCTGTATCACGAGGTGCTTGAAAACATCAGCCTCAATCCTGTGTGTACTGTAGTGAGTGTAGCCGCCACCACAATCACTGTAGATGATGCTCGTGGTTTCCCACAGAAGCCATATTACGGCAACAAGTTGGAGTACACGGACGCAGATGGTGTGCGGCGCACGCACACCTACACTGAGCGCAGTGGGTACGATGCGACCAACATGAACAAACCAAAGCAGTTTACCATCACAGCCAAGTCTTCTTTCACCAGCAATCTAACCGCTGGTACAAAATTGCGCCTTACCCGTGCCTACGATTTCCGCCCTGCTGGTGCTATTTTCACAGATTCCAAGACCAGCATGGTGACACGCATTCTACCGCAGATGCTACAGGGTAGCCGAGATACCAACAGCCTACATTTGGCTGATGCTTTCATGTGTCTTTGGCATCCCAACCTTGGCCGACCACACACCTTCTACTCGGATTCCAGCCGTACATGGCTTAATCCGTTGACCGACCGTGCTGTGGACAAAAAGCCACTCAACAGTATGCCCGAACACTTTGAGACTGTACACTACCACGATGCGGCCTACTACGCCAGCCTCGGCCCGTTTGCGTTTGACCGTAAGACACTCTCACCACCATACAATATCAAAGACTTCGCTTCCGGTGCCCCTGCAACTGTCACTGCGGTGAATATCGGCAGTAAACTCATCACCACTACTCGTAGAACCACCAATCTCGGCGGCGGGACAAAAATTATCATTGACGGCACGGCTTACATCGTGAACACTGATAACGCAACTACTGGTGTCATTACCGTTGTAGAGGACATCAAGGCAACCATACCCATCGGCTCAACAATAATGGCACACGCTACTGGAAGTTTGCAAACAGCACACGCCTTGGACACTTCGTTTGGTAGTCCGTTAATTTCGGGCAACTTTGACCCACAAGGTGGACAGGCCGATTCCTCCGATACCGCAACCAAGACCAACCTCAACCACTACTGGCCGTGTGGTAGTCGTGGTGGCCCATTGGTGAGCCGTCTTGATGGATATGGATATGTTTCCGCCGCATGGGATTATCCACGAGACTATTCGTTTGATGGCCCCGTGTGGACTGACGCTGATGACGATGGTTCGTACACGGTGAGCAGTGGCGTTAGCAAGACTTCCTACGATAGCATCAGCAATCCTACCCGCACACGCCCATTCGGTTATCGTATTGGCTTGCGCCAACCGTACAACAAACCACAGTGGTCGTTGTATGGTATGCGTGCATTCCGTGAGGCGGCTGTAACGACTACGAACAATGTTGTAGGTTATCCACACGGGCCACTTGTGCAAGGCGAAACTGAAACATGGACATACGCCGGTGGTAATAGCCTTGCTAACGGTACATACCCCAACACTCAACTCGGTATCATGGAGCGTCAAACCAACTTCTCCGGTATGCTCGGTGTGGACAAACCCGAATGGCAGGTGCGCTACAGCGACGGTATGCGTGTCGCTCGTCCGTTTGGTTGCCCTGTACGCACGCTACGCAACGCAAGCACGGTGCTTCGTGATTGGTGGGGCGATAGTGAGGGTAAGAGCATTCACAAGTTGGACGAGGCTGTAGCCTACTATTTGGTAGATTGGTGGGGCAACACCCGTGGTGAAGATGTACGCCGTCACCCTGTTCGTGGTTTTGGTATTCGCCCCGCTTGGGATGCCGCCGATGTGTACGAATATGACCGTACAAGTGACCGTACACCATACCGACGAATCTACAACAGCGGAAAGCCGATTGTCAATATGAAGGGATTGATTAACAGAAGCAACGGTAACTTGACCGTTGGTGCAGGTGTCACTGTTCCACGCTTTGGTGGACGACTCAACGACACTAACAACAACGATACTACTGAACTTGTGGATGTGTACTTCCCAACCAACGCTCACCGTGTTGGCGATGACGGACACGGGCGTGGTTTGCGATACCCCACTGCTTTCAACGAGGATGTGCTGACAGCCCTTGACGAACCGTATCACGCATCGGGTGTTGTGTTGTCTCATCACACTGCTGAGCCAAACATGAACGACGGCTACATCCGTGCCCGCAACGATGTGTTGCAGGCTGATGAGGTGCCTCGTGGTATCAGCGCACGCCTTGACATCGCAGAAGACGGCTTGCTGAAGCCCGAAGCCGTGGTAAGCGACCGTGTAGAAACCGTGAGCGGCGACTCTCCACACAAGGACGCTGTAAGCCGCAGTGCGCCCCGTATTGGCCTTGATACTGAGAATGTAGAGGCGTGGATGATAACCTCATCGCCATCAACACCGAGGCTCACAGCCTACACTCCGACCGTGGTGTGGGCCAGCGTGTCATCGTGCATGGTGGTATGCAAGCAGGTTCGCAGACGATTGGCCATTACGACCTCACCGCCCTTGACTTCAGCGGCCAGCCGCAGGGTGGTGCTATGCGACTCTCCCATACCTCCAACTTCAACCCACTCGGCGGTACTTACATCGCAGAAGCACGCAACTTCGTATCACCGATTGACGATACTGAATGGGGTGGCATTCCCACATCGGGTATATCGTTGTGGCTCAAAGCCGACAGCCTTGATTTGGCTGATGGTGACGCTGTCTCTCAATGGAGTGATGTGTCGGGAAATAACCGCCACTTTACTCAATCCACTTCAGCCAATCAACCTGTTTACAAAACCAGTGTGTTTAACGGCCAGCCTGCAATACGATTTGATGGTGGAAATGATGTACTCTCAAGAGCGTTTGATGCGAACATAAACACAGAACAAATGACGCTGTTTGTGGTAGGAGACATGAATGCGGATAACAACACATGGAACTCAGCCATTACTGCAAGAAATTCACCAAACACAGGTTACGCACTTTACACCAACATGAGTACAAACAAGTTCCGGTTTACTTACTACGATAACTCCGGCTCAACTCGCTTTATTGAGTCTGCTGGAACTGAATCAAAACTTACGACTACACCATACGAACCCTTCATTCTTGCCGCTCGTGTTTACGACACAAACAGCGACGGTCAATCCGACCATGTACAGTTGTTTGCTGATGGTACAAGTGTCGCTTCAGCGTCCTCTATTTCTTTCACACCGAATGCAGACCAAACAACTGTTGTTGGTGCTGGTGGTACAAACGGAAATGCGTTCTTTTGGAATGGTGATATTGCTGAAGTCATCAAGTACAACAGGGGGCTTAGCGACATTGAAATAAAGCGTGTGGAGGGTTACCTTGCTGAAAAGTACGGTATCACTGCGGCATCTGTTTGGAAGTCCAGCAACCCATATCAAACCGACACCAACGGCCATCAGCGCACCAACCTTACTGACAAGCGCATTTCCTACATGTTGCGCCCAGTTCGTTTACTGGACAAACAACACGCTGAGATGTTCCGCTCCAACCTCAACCTGCACTCATCAAGCCCACAGTATGGTAGCAACTACTTCGGTGCCACCGCTGGTGGTAAGTACGGGTTGTATGTGTACGAGACAACCAACGGTCAAGCATCGGCAGGCTCCTACATCCGTAGCACCAACCCGACACCAACCCACCTTATGCGCCCGCATACTACATGGACATCAGTGCAAGCGATACCGTGCCAATGAGTCAAGGCCCGAAAATCATCGGCACCGCCGCCACGGGCTTTGATTCATCGTTATTGGACAACGAGATTACTCGTGTCGTGATGAGCGAAAACACCCTGCAACACTACCGTGCAGATGCCGCTCGCCGCCGCACCCATCAAGAGGGTGAGAGCAAGGAAGAGCGCATGGATTACACCGTCCACCCTCGTTTCTCCCAATCCCTGCATCCCAAAGGCCATAAAGGAGATGTGACCTACAATTCAAATGACCACAGTGGTGATGCTTCGTGATGGACTACGAGTTTTGTGATTGCTGTTCCCCTGCTGAACTGGCCTTTGCGGTGATGAAAGCCAAGAAGAAAAGTAAACCATTCCATGGCTACAACCCAAACAAGCACCACCGAAAGGGTGGGCTGAATGCCAAGGGTCGTGCCGCCGCTAAGCGTAAAGAGGGTGCGAACCTCAAGCCGCCAGTGACAACCAAGCCGAGCAAACTCAAGCCCGGTTCAAAGAAGGCAAAGCGTCGTAAGTCGTTTTGCGCTCGCATGTCGGTGTCAAAGGCCCGACCAGCAAGAAAGGTAAGTTGACACCCAAAGGAGCGGCTTTGAAGCGATGGAACTGCTGAGGTTAAGCCATGACCGTCCTCAAGAACACAAGGACTGGTCGGTACAGCACTGACGCAGATGAGGTCATGACACATGTGCGTAAGCCCGTGTTCGTGGACAACGCCATTCATCACGGTCGTATCAGCGTGCAGAAGGCAAACAAGGCCAAGGTCACGGTGGAGAAGAAAAACACTCGTAATTTACAAGTGATGCCGCAACGCAACTACCGCATCCTTGAGGGTGAATCGTACATCCAGTTGTCGCATAATAACACCCCCGGCCACTCCCTCAATACGGCCCCTTTCTTTGCTGATGATTTAATTTCCAGCACCAACAGCCCCATGCTCATCTACAACGCTGACGCATCAGCGCAACGCCTGTTGCCGCACACCGTTAAATCATCATCGTTTGGTGTACTGATGAACCTACGCAACATGAAGGGCAAGACGCTGGACGGTATCGGCTTTACTGGTCGCACCGTCAAACTTGGCCAGCCTGTGGATGTGGGCTTGCGTACTACGGATTTGGCTGTGCGTCTTGGCGAGTCTATCAACAGCGGCGCAACCAGCGTGAACATCTCACGCCCACAGAATGTCACCGCATCATCAGCACGCAAGCACAGCACACGCTTCGTGGGTCAAGACTTCAACAACATGAATCTCATGACCGCCCTGCGCTTCCTTGGCCGTCACGACAGCCGTATGCTCCTGCTTGACCGCTTTGGCAACCTGCTGTACATCCCCATCACATTCAGCGAGGCAAGCGTGTTCGTGGACAAGAACCTGCGATTCGGTGCCAAGACCGATAACCCGATTGAAAACATCTCAAACCGTGTCACTGTGCAAGGCCAGCCGTTGGCTCTCAATGACTTGGTGATTGTCACGGTGGACGATGTAGAAGGACAGGTAGAGGAGGTGCGAGAGGACGGCGCACCCATCGTGGACAACACCGCCCGCACTACCAACGCCGCCCGCCGTGTCGCACGACAGGTACTCAAATCACGCTCGCTCATCCGTGGCTCCATATCCAGTGGTGGCCACCTCAACCTGCTCAACCTGCGCCCCGGTATGACTGTCAAGTATGACGGCGGCAATAAGGTCGTCACGGAAATCAAACATATGCCAATGAAGAACATGAGCGACCTTACGATGATGAACCTTGACACGGGTATTGAGGGCATCCTACAAGGCGTTGCTGAGGGCAGTAGCGTGGGTGCAAACGACAGCAACCCCGCCACCTATGTACAGGTGGTAGAACAGAACTTGGCCTTGTTCGGCAAGGTGGAGTTGCGTATCGTATCGGTGGTTAAGGAAAGAGGAGTATTTAACACAGCATACCTTATCGGTGGTGTGAAGGGAACGCACGATAGAGGCAAAATCGGTAAGAACGGCTTGCCTATCGGTGTGAACAAGACGAGGGAGCGGAGGAACATCTATGCCGATTAGCGACTACATGCGACGGCTGTTGCTTGACACGCTCGCCAGCAACATCAACGAGGTCATTTTGGGCTTTGACGGCACGCCAGCCACCACTGATGATGGCTCGGCGGGTCGCCCTGCTGTCACCCTCACCCCCACCATCACGGTGGTTGATGACACTTCCCTGCTCGTTGAGGCTGAGTTGCCTTACGACACTACATTTGCTGACCAAATCAAGGAGGTGTACATCCAATTCCGTGACACAAGCGAGTTTACGCCCGTAGCACGATACACGATTTCACCGATAACCAAATCATCAGCAAATGAACTCAAAATCCAAATTGCAATTGAGGTGGCATGATGACAGGCAATCCACTATCGGGACATACAGCGGCAAACCAAGCATCCATGACGGGTAGCGGGGTGTTTACGGACAGTTTGAAGGACGGGCAACACATCACCAGCCCATCCCTCACAAACATGCTTGAGGGTGTGCATGGAAACGGCATCATCCTTGAGGAAGACACGGCGGCTGGCGATGCACAGCGACACACACCCGAAGACCTACCGGGCGTATGTGAGCAAGTCACCAACACCTACACGGTGCGTATTGAAGGTGGCCACGCTGTGATTGATGGCGTGGTCTATGCTTTCGCAGGTGGCCCCGGTAGCACACAGGATGTGGCGTTTACTACTACAAGCGCACACAAGCGTGCTACTTACAGTGCATTGAGCAGTGGGCAAGAAGCACTCATCGTTGTGTATGTTTCTACCGATACAGCCAATCAGTGCATCACATGGGAACTCGGCTCGGCGGTGACAACAGCCTCCAACACCTACCCCACCACTCCATCTGCTTTCCTCAGTAATCCAAAGTCCAGCGGGCTTGATGTAACGCAAAGCGTGGTGCTTGCGGTCATTCGTGTGGTGTACTCGGCATCGGGTGGCGACCTTAAACTGAGCATCAGTGAAAGCAACGACAAGCGTATTTTCATTCGTCCTTCACCGATTTACTTTACTCCTGTTACAACGGGTGCCGTAGCCGCCACCACTCCGGTTGACACACACGCTGAACTTGATGCGTTTAACGGTGACACTGGTAACTTTACCGCCAGTCGTCTTGGTGGGCTGTGGCAATCGTTTGGAGCGCAAATCGCCAGTACGACAGCAGGTGACAACGGCAAGGATGTGTTGTACTACAGCGGTACCCACGCCGCCCGTTTCACTCGTTCTGTGTTTGACCGTGTGCTGACCAGCACGGCTACGAGTATTGACCTCACTGCCGCCGATGCGAACATCCTCGTGCTGACACCGAGTGGTACATTCACCATTACCACCAGCGGGCCATTTCCTGCTGGCTACATCATTGAGATAAAAAACACTCATGGTTCAAACACTGGCACTTTCGCATTGACCAACTCTACTACATCAGCCATTGGTGATACGGCTGACGCTGACGGAGGATATGCACGCTTCGTATGTACGGTAAGTCACGCCACCGACCTACCTTTGTGCGTTTGCAGTGATTTTTAGTAGTTTAACTTCATGGGTGTTTTAATGAAGCCGATGGATTTAGCATGGGCGTTGCTCAAAGCAGACCCTAAAACCCGTATGGAACAAACCGCTTCTCAACATAGAGGTCGCAGAAGCCAAACGATGCACCTGCTATAATGGGAAGAATGGTTGGGAATGAACGAAGACCCGTGCCAATGAAAGACATTGAATCACAAGGTTTGGACACTGAATACCACCCTCGCTATGGCCCCAAAGCACTCGGCTTACCCACAAGAGACAATCGTGTAACCCCTTTCCATAAGCCAATTCAACACACCCCAATGGGCAACCCCGACAATGTGCAAATGCTTCCCGGCAATGTCATGCAACAAATGTGATTTACTCTTCTTCGTCCATTGAAGGGTGCAAATAAATACCCTTCAAACGATACGGCTTGAGTTTCTTCACCGATGGGTCAAGCCAAAAGAAGCCACACTTGCGACAGTGCAAGAGGTACACACGCTCGCTGTCGTAGTCAATGAAGCGACCACGGAGGCGGCGAGGTATCTCGTGCGCTTTGCACACAGGGCACTTCTGCCTCAACTTGTCCATCAGTTTACCCATGTTATCACTGCGTAGGGCGGCGAGCCACGATGTCGTCAATGCGTAGAATGGCGTTGGTGACCTCACCTGCACTCAGTACGGCTTGGCGCACCAATGCCACAGGTTCAACCACACCATCAGCCAGCAAGTCCCGTACACCACCCTCGGTGACATCGGGGCCGACCGACACCCTACCCTGTAGGATTTCGTGGCGCATGGCAAGAATCGTGTCCAGCGGGTCATGACCAGCGTTCTCAGCGATGGTAGCAGGAATGACTTCCAAGGCATCAGCAAACGACTCAATGGCCATCTGTGCCCGTCCACCCACCGAAGCCGCATGTTGGCGCAAGTGGGTGGCCATACGCACATAGGCATTGCCTCCACCTACGACAAACTGCCCACTCTTCATGACCAGCGAGACAACACCCAGTGCGTCATCAAACCCACGCTCTACCTCTTCCAGCGTGTGCGTGGTGGCACCGTGCAAAACCAGCGTGGCCTCTTCATTCTCTTGTTCGCTACCAACGAATAAATACCAAATATCATTTTTTCTTTCACGAGTAATTGAAACATCGGCGGCACCCTCAATCTCTTCCGGCACCTGTACGATGTCAAGACCCGACATGCGACTCAGCGCACGCAGATGATTCGGGCATACGGCGCACGACCATGATGCCGTTCTTCTTGAGGTACGAACACACCATGTCGCTCACGCCATCACGCACAAACACGACACCGCCCTTGGGCATGGCATCCACGATGTGCTTTGCACTCGCCACCAAGTCTGCTTTGCTTGCACCCTTGAAGGATTGATACGACTTCGCATCAAGTTGCACCTGTACATTGTCTTCAGCCTTCTCAGTCTCAAGACCTGTGTTGATGAGCAACATGCTTTGGTAATCGTTCTCGCCCTCAAGCACGAAGTCCTTGTTGACAATCACACCGTTGTACAGGTATGAGTCCTCAAGCGAGCCACCGGGGAATGACACGACCTTGACGCTCTCAGCATCACCAGCCTTCTCCACTGCGCTCACACACAGTTCAGCCACGGCATCAAGAGCCGTTTCAAGGGTCTTTCCCGTGATGGCGGTCTTGGCCACATGCACGAGCCTGTCACGGTTCGTGCTGTCTTGGGCTACCTCATCAACGAGATACTTCACCGCCATTTGAGCGGCTTCGTGATAACCACGGCAAATCACATTGGGGTGCAACCCTTTCAAACAGCATCTCGCTGTTGCCGAGCAATTGTCCCGAAAGGACGACCGTACTCGTTGTTCCATCGTAACACAGCGACTCTTGGGTACGAGCGACTTCTGCAATCATTTTTCCACCGGGGTGGGAGACATCCAACTCTCGCAGGATTGTTGCTCCGTCATTCGTGACGATGACATTGCCGCCACCATCAACCATCATTTTGTCCATACCCATCGGGCCAAGCGTTGTCTTGACAGTTTCAGCAACCGTCTTTGCCGCCCGAATGTTGTGTATCTGTGCTTTTCCGCCTTTTGCGCTATCTTTCTCCGTCATTGTCTTCACCAATCTACTTCAATTTCCACAACTTCTCCCGACTCAAGGCTTCTTGAGAGGACATGTCCCTCGGCTTTTCCAAACTGGTACAAGTCATAGGTGAGTTTAGCATCGCTCAAGCAATACTTCGCTACCTCGTCGTACCGGCCTTCTCTCCAAGCCACGGGTGCATCGGCACTGTTCATCAACTTGTTGGTGTTGAAGGTGTGCTTGGTAAGCATTCCAAGCGATGTGTCCACCCTCTCAACACTCAGTGATGCACTGCGTACCAAGTTGCGAGTATCAATGACAGCATCCGACTTCATCAAGTCGCTGGCTGTCCAACAATCCAGTGCGTCCCTTAGCACTGGTAGGTCAAACGCCTTTATGTTGTGTCCGAGGATTTTACCACCCTTGTCCACATGGTCGGCCAAATCATCACCGAGGGTGCGTGGGTGCAAGGCTTTCACCATGCTGTCCACATCCAGCCCCTCGTTACAGTAAATCGTTCCGTCGTGCCCGTCCCATGTAGCGGCCACCGATGGCTCAAACAGGTGAGTGTTATGCCACCCTCCTATTTCATGAGAAAAGTTCGCAGTTTCAATGTCAAGTGCCAGTATGTCGCTCATTGTGCATCGCCTACCTTGCGAATGAACACACGCCCACCGCTCTTTCTGCTCTTGAACAAGGAGCCGCCGTAATCCTTGAAGTGCCTTTCGGCGGTACTCTTGGACACCTTAGCCTTGTCCATGTAGGTAGTGAAGAACATGGAGCGTAGCCGCCAGCCATCACCGTACCCCTCAATCTCGTAGGCTTGACACTCGTTGTAAGCGGCAATCATACCCTCGTGAGCCTTGGCCTCCTTCTGCTTGTTGCCGCCAACCTCAACCGAATCCTCAAGCCATGCGATGAGGTTTTGGAATAGGTCAATCAAAATCTCGTGAGCCAAGTCAACATGCTCGGCAGTGACCTCCCACTTCTCGTCAAGGATGGCCATGTGTACTGAGAAAATACCCAAGTAATTCTCAATGGCGGGAGTAAACGATGCCACAATCTCGGACATGGATGGACTCATGTTACGCAACAGGTCGTACAACTCATCGGACGCTTGGTACAGTGCGGTTTGATAGTCGTTAGCAGGGGTGAACATCTCCCACATGTGTTCCTGCACAACCTCCTCTTTCTCGTCACCGCTCATCTCCGACCACTGCGTGAAGGTGAGTTCACCCATGTCAAGCAGGCGGTCACGAAGGCGTTTGTCTGTGTCTTTGAAGTAGTTGTACAAATCATCCTTGGTAATTTCATTCTTGGGTGGTCGGCCAAAGAATGTACCAAGACGACGGTTGCTTACCTCTTGTCGCTCGTCCATGTCCCAGTGTCGGTAGTACAACAACACACGCTGAAAAATACCCTTCGTGAGACATAATCCTTGACACCCTTCGGTGGTAGGTAGTAATCCACAAGGACACCAGTGAGGGACACTCAATCTTGTTCCCCTTCATGTGCTTCACGAGTGTGTTATTGCCACTACCCACAGGGTTGCACGCTGTTTGTAGGTACAACACTGTTTCTTGACTGTGCTTGTTGGGTGTGAGTAGGATGGAACCTTCGTCAAAGTTGATGGCCTTACGCCCTGCAAGGAGTCCTTCTACAGTCTCCACTTCACCCGTAGGCTTGTTGTTCTCATCAAGAATAGCGTTGGTTGAGCCAATCAATCCTGCGTCTGTACCGGATGCAAACAACTCAAAGGGAATCTCAGCCTGCTCCATAATGTCGCTGATGAAGTTCCAAGCGATTGACTTCCCTGTACGGGACGGCTGAATCCAAAAGACATGCACACGCAAGTCAAGGTGCGTATCACCAGTAGGGAGGCGAATGTATGGTAGGCTTGTTTGACCTTGAATGAAAAAGAAGGACAGTAAACCCGGCATCTCGTTCTTCATTGAGGTCTGTGAAAAGTGATGAAGGTAAGCCTTCAAAATGGGGAATCGTTCAACGGCACGGTATTCTTTTAGTAACATGTTCTTCATCCCCTCTTTCTTTGCCGATTTATATACTCAACGACGAACCTTGCGCTCTTGGCGCACAGGTTCCTCACTCGTGAGTATTTGAACCAACAACTTCCTTCTCACTTCTCCAAGCCCCTTCACCTGCTTGATGGATTCGGGGAAGCACATCTCCTCAATGTTCCCACACTTCTCAAGCAACTTCTCGGCTGTCTCCTGCCCGATACCCGGCACGGTCATCAGCATGTCAAGCCGCAGGTCATTGGACGCTACACGGCGTATGGCTTGCGCCCCGTGCTTGCTGGCTGGCTTATGCAGTTTACCATGCAAACGCACGATGAACGATGCCGCTTCACTCACATTGTTGCAGTAAAACACTTGGCAATCAAAATCAGCCATCAGTCGGGCCATGGTGCCTATCAATTCATTTTGCACCTTGGAGTATGAAATTCTTGAACGCCCATTCTTTTTCGCCATGGCGATGTACTTGGCGATGTCGCCGTGTACGACAAGGAAGAAACGCTCGTAGTTGCATCCATGTTGTCCAGTTGTCGCCACAGGTGTCCACTGTGACTTGACTGAAACAAGTCGCCTATGCTCTTAGCCTCAACACACGCCCCACCCAGTTGGTAATCTCCAACCACCAAGCTTGGCGTGCCACGGTTAATCCTGCTTTGGTGGCCTTACGCTCTACGGATTCGCAAAGCAAGCCACGCTCGTTACTGTCAATTATCAGTTGCGGTTTCATCCTTTAACCTCCATACGCCTTCTTCTACAAACTCTACATCCTTCATTGATGAGAGGATTGTGCTTATGTGCTGTCTTGTTGGTGATTGCTTCAAAGAAAGACACCCAACATACAGTGTTTCAATTGAAACAGTATCATTTGATTCGCTGAGCATTTTGTTTAACCTCTTGATGACCCATTTATTCCTCATTTAATTCACTCCCGTACCATCGTAATACTTGCACTTCCCCATACAGAAGCCCTCAGTATATAATGTTGAACAGGTGGCATGAGAGTACCCCGTCATGACAATGCTCCTCACTTGTTCTTCGGTCTTCTCGTATCGGTAGTCCACCCATTCCTGCTGTTCGCAGATACTCACTATGCTCTTTATGTGTTCTTCCTTCTCATCGTTTCCTACACGCCATGCAGGGAAGAACATACGGAAACGGTCAGCCAAGTAGGAGGCGAAATGATACCTCGCCCGGTGCGGCGGGTTGCCCCCACCCATGGCCGCTTGTGATAAGCAAGGCAACACATGTATGTCGTTGAGTGAAACCGTGGGCAAGTCCACTGGCTTGAGGTCATAATTGATAGCAAATTTATTTTCAATTAAATTCATCAGTAATTTATTTTCGCCGTGGGCGATGTACCCACTGTGTGCCTCCATGCCCTTGTCCATCAAGTCATCAAACGAGAGGGTCATCACCTCTTCACTGGTGAGCGGTACAGACCACACACCACGCTTAGCGTTGTACGAGTTGGGTATGCGAATCATACCGCTGGTGTCAAACATCACAGTCGGGTCGTTACAGTTCAACGGCCCTATTTCCTTTTCCCATGATTTAATCAGCACCCGCCCCGACTGTTTGATGCGAGATACCTCACCGCCGCTTTTGGGTTCAAGTGTTTCAGCAAGCGGAATCCACACATGGAAACCGCCTCCGCTGAACCAAATGTAGTGCAGGGTATTTTCTTTCATGAGGAATTGATGCAAGCGGCGCACCTCTTCTTGAGGCACCTCAAACGCCACATCAGCCCCACGGTTGTTGAAGTCCTTGCAATCAAAGTCCATTACGAAGTGGTGGATGAGTGGAGTGTTGTAGTCCACCCGGTGATGCTTCGGTGCCTGTGTAGCCGTGTAGCCGTAGGCTGTGAAGTACACATTGCCGCTACCGTTCTTGCCTCGCCAGTAGGATTCCAATTCCTCAGCGTTTTTCACCATGCGCCGCCAGCCCTTCTCGCCTGTGCTTGATAATTCAAGCACCTCACGAGGGTAATCAATAGGCACAAAGGGCACTGCAATCACCGTAGGCTAAACAGATACTCATCCAAGTCTTTCTTCAAGTTCTCTTGCGTTTCGGCTATGTTCTCGCTTTTCATGTGCCAAGCCTGCACAGTGTAGATGATGTCCAACGGGCCAACGGTGTGTGGTGTTTCACCAATACCGCTGTCCGTGAACTGTTGCAGGGTTGTTTGTCGGTACGACTTTCGGATGAAAGGCGCACGGTTTGGCAAGTTGCCATGCTTTGTCACATGGACTCGCACCCTGTACTTGTCGTTGTTCACTGTGTCGTTCAGCACTTTTTCCAATAGCATCACTGCATTTCTCATTGTTCTTCCTCCATTATCTCGTCAAGGTACTCATCGGTTAATGACCAAAAGGAACAGTGTTCCCTGTAGTCACACCACGAACATTTCATGCCGTTGCGTTCCAACAAGTCCTCAAGTGTTTCATCATCCTCTTCTTACCCATCCATGGGTCGGGAGGGAACTCCATGTCTATGTGGGCCTTCACCAGTCGTTGTAGTGCTTTCTCCACAGACTTCATCGCCGCCCACTTATTCTCAGTAGGTTCGTAGTAAATCGTTGGGCCTTCGCCCCCGTTGATACCCCCACCGGGGAACTCCCATCCCCAATGGGTGATGGGTAGGAACTCAGCGTGCTTGCTGTGTTCCAGCATCATTTTGTAAAACGCCATTTCCTTTCGCATGGATGGGACTTTGCTACGAGCCTTGTACTTACCCGTCTTCAATTCCATGAGAGCAAAGCCATCATCGTCGGCAAACAGTGTATCAATGAATCCATTGATGTGAATAGGAATAGCCTCGCCGTCCACTTCTACAAACCGTGTAGCATGGACATTGGCCTCAACGCCCGTAGGTCGCCATTGCTTGCCACCAGTGTGTAGGAGCGTTGGAACTGCCACTCAGCCACTGTGCAATCTGCTCATCTCACCGTAGATGTACGGTTCGGGTGGTGTTGGGAAGACATCGTAAAACAGTTGGCGAGCCTTGGGTACATCATCAGCCAGTGCCAATACCTCAGCCTCTTGTTCAGTAGTGAAGTTCGCCCAAAACCATTCCATCATGTCGTGGACATTCAATCCACGAATGTGATGGTCAACCTGCTCACCACGCAAGCCCTTGAATTTCTCAAGGTAGTATTGTTGGCGGCACCAGCCAAAAGTACCGAGGCTTGACTTGGTGACTCGCAGTTTCTTGTCGGGTGTGAGGAGTGGACTCCACGCATAGGTACTCATGCGGTAGGACTCGGCCTCTTCTTCGTGGCCTGTCTCAGCGAGGTAGTCCTCAATGAGTGGACGACTATCATCACCGTTGGGGTTCCATCTCACTCTTTCATCTCCTCTTCAATCAACATTTGCAGGTAAATTGCCAAATCCATGGCCTCTTCCTGTGCATGGATAAGCCACTCAAGACGAGACAAGCCAGCCGTTTCTACAGTCACACCGTACTTCTTCTTACCAATCTCAGCCCGTTGCTGAATCTTCTTGCACACTTCGTCTTCAATTCTGCTCATTCTTCCTCAACTCCGTATATTCGCAATGCTCGGTCGTAATACCCTTCAATAATTCGCTCGTCCTCTTGCGTTCTCAGTCTTCTAAATAGCCTGTCCCAAAATCCCATCATGTTCACCACAGTTTCCTCGGCACTCGGCGTGCCGTTAGCCTTTCCAAATCCCAGTCAAGTGTTTCATACACCAACTTCAATTTACGATGAATCCATTTGTCAACGATGGTCGTCCAGTCAATGCCATACTCACTGAGTTGCCGCTCATCATCATACGCAATCACATTCGTAAACGGCTGGCCTTCGGGCACATCATCAATGAAGACCCACTGTACGCTGTCGTTCTTCTTGTAGTCCGTACCGAGGTACTGATTGGAGTATCGTGCGGCCTTCGCAGGGTTAGGCACCACCTTGTCGTAATCATCCAACGCCTTCTTCACACGCCCATACGATGAAGCGTCCGTAGCAGGACGCTCACCCAAGTACACCTCACGGATAGCGGGGCGTATCTCGTTGAAAATGTCATCCTCGTTGCTACCAGTGGAAACCATTCGGAATACTTTACCCAGTAATTCTTTTGTCAGCGGCGGCGCACTTGAAGCTTGATGGAGAAGCCCGTCACTTTCATGTCACCTTCGTCTTCGGGTGGCCATGACTTGACACCAAAGTTGCGATTCTTCACATCACCAGTGAACCAGTAAGGGAAGAACGCCTCCATCTCTACATCAAGGTACTTCAGCCCCATCTCTTCTTGTGCGATGGTGGTGAGTTTCTGTGCTACTTCTTCAGCCTCCTCAAAGGGTACTTGGATGTAGCAGGAATCAGTGTGGCCAGCCAGCCCACGGTAGCCCATTTCCTCGCTACGGTCAACGAGCATACTAATGGACTCACGACCGAGATAGGTAATGGACTGAGCAATCTCATAACTGCTCCACTGCCCACGAACCTTACGGCTTCCCACCATGCCATACACGGCGTTGACGGAAACCTTAACAGCCATCTGTAGCATGTTGTAGCCCAACTTCTCATCGGGGTCTGTAGCCGCTTCATCAGTCCTTTGTAGTGCTTGCGAAGGGCGAGCATGTCCTTGACAACCTTTGGAAGAATACCCTCCTCATCCTGTCGCCAATGGAACACACCACCCGTGCCCGGAATGTAGTTGCCATCATCACCCAACTTGGGCGGGATGTCAAGCGTGAGAACATTGGGGCCGGGTTGGTCAACCAGCGTCGTCCAACATAGGTTGGCGGAGAGAATGATGTTCGGGTACAGGGATGCGAAGTCAACCAGTGCCACATTCTCGTGGCGACCGGCAACAGGAGGCATGACCCATGCGGCCTGTAGTTCGGGCCGTTCCTCAATGTAGGAGGTCGGTGCTTTGAGATTTGTTTTACGACCAATTAAACCACGGAAGTATCGGCTCACATTGTGCGTGCTACCGAACTGCACACCAGCAACTTGCTGTAGTGCGAGGTGGAAATCAGTACAGTTGAGTTTGTTGTCAATGTCACGAAGCAAGGTGGTGTCAACCAAACAGTAGTCCACGAAGTCATCATAAAATTCAGCCAACCGTTGTGTACGGTCATGCCTTCTATTTCATCAGTAAGTTTGTGGCCAAGCCCAAGTTCGGTGGCGAACCAATTCAACTTGCGTTGCTGTGCCTGTCCACGCCCACTCTTCTGCCACACGCCCTCAAAGCCACTGCCCTCGCCTGCTTGAGCCGCTGTGTCAAACACCAGCCGCCCCTTGATGGTTGGGCCGTGGACTTGTAGCCCGACCCGTCTTTCTTGGGTGGGAGGAAGTAGCCAATGGGAGACATGTCGTGACGCAGGCACCCATGCGCTCGTGTAACTTGGGCAGGTCAGCCCATGCACCAGCGTGTGCTACCAACATGTCGGGGTCGCACTCCTTGAGATGTTCAAGGAAACCCATGAGCATCTTGTCCTCATTGGGATAGGTACGCAACTCGTACCCTTCGTAGCGGTCAATCCACTCAGTCTTGGTGATGGTATCACGAATGGACTCTTGACTCCAAGCGAACACTACATTGTGGTCAGCGTGCGTATCAGCCACCGCCATGACCGTGATGGCACCGTCGCCTGTTGTCTCCCACTCCAAGTCGTAGTACCACTTGCGTGGGTGAAACTCCGGCAACTTGTCGGGATAGTTGGTGAGAAGGATTTGGTCAAGGTAATTCAAATCAGCCTCGTGCGTCCACTTACCCACGAGGTCTTTGATTTCCCACAGTTGGTTGGGATGATTTACCTCAACCTTCCACAACTTACCACCGTCAAGCCCGGTGGCCACATGGTCTTTGAGAATGCGAGCGTGTACATTACGAAGGCGGTTGAGAACCCAAGAGGGCGCACCCTGCTTGAGCCAACAGAAGGGGTACACATAGCCCCTGTCCTCGTGAGTGATGTAGCGTTCCTTCAACACCCCGTCAACCCCACGGGTACGCTCGTAGATGGTGAGCGGTTCGTAAGGGTCATCGGAGATGAAGTCAATTATCATCAAACATCACTCTCGTTTACAATCATCAGCAAAGTATTCTGTTGCTCAAAAATGGTCAGCGTATCATCACCCATGTGGAGGCGAGCCTCGCCATCATCAAGGAACTGCAAACAGGTGGGCAACCACTCACCGAAGTGCGTCTGTACGGTGGCACTCGGCCCATCCGTGTCAAGGGCAGGCAGGGTGGTAAACAGGCGACCAGTAGCCGCCTTGCCAGCACGATGCCAAACTCACCCTCGCCGCAGTGAATACGCATTTTGTACATGGAGTCTTTGGCCAGCAATCCTTTCATGCCAGCCAGCGAAATCAAGTCCTTCGTCTTGAGCGTAGCGTGTACGGTCAATTCATCATCAGCGAACTTGCTCCACCCCTGTGCCGATGCCTTCTCAAGCAGGGCACGCACCACCACGGTCTTGGCCGCTGAGGTGATGTCGTCAGTGCTTGGTAGTTGCAACTTGTTGCCACCAGCCTCCATGTGGAGTGGCTTTGTCTCAGCCGTCTGCCGTAGCGTCACGCTGTCCTGCTTGCTGGCCTTGAGGAAGGCAATTGCTTTTTCCAGTAAGGCAATGTGAATGATACCCTCATCCTCAATGGTGGCACCCACGAGTTGCTTACGCAGGTAGTAGGTGGCAAAGCCCACCTCAACCGTCAAGCGGTTGCCAGCACAACTCATGCGTACATCTGTAACGCCCTTACCAAACGAGGTAAGGAAGTCCAGCAAGTCCTTTCTGCCTATCACTACTTTTGTCATATCAAATCACCTCGTAAGAGAGGGGAACGGAAGGAGGAGAACCAACACCCCCAAGTACACAGCAACCCCCCGGTCGCCTAAAGTGAACCTTTTCCATTCATTACCGTACCAAAACCTCTCTCAATTACGGGATGCAACGAGTATTACAAACTCCCATCGTACAGTTCGGGTAGCCCGAACACTCCGGCTCACCGTTGGGACGAGTCACAAACACGGTGCGTGTTTGGTCTTGGAGTTCGGGGTTGGTCTTGCACTTCTTGAAGACCGCCTTGTACTCCGTCTTGACCAATTCGTTCTCGTCGTCGTAGTGTTCCTCTTGCTCCATCCAAATGATGGTGGGAAGGTAGTTGTTGGTCTTCTTCTCCCACTCCGGGGCGAGCGTCGTCTTGTCGCTCTCCTTGCCGTAGGAGAAGTTCGTAGCACGAAGGTGAGTCTCCCAAAAGACACGGACACCTGCACGCACGAGGCTACGGGAAAGAGCCGTGAGTTGGTGGAAGCGAGTGTTGCGAATTGCCCAGTCGGACTGTCGCTCCACACGCTTGGCCTCACCCGCACCACGGATGTCAGCCGACTCAATGCCGTCCTTGGCCAGTCCCAAGTCAATGATTCGCATGTTGTTGGTACAAATCTCCAACCATGAGTCAAGGCCGCTCACCAGCACACCCCACACATTCGCTTCGCCACTCTCCACTTGGTGGAGGATGTAGCGCATGATTTTCATCACACGGTCGTGAGTGCCGGGGTAGTCGTAGGCGGTACGGTCGTTGACCCCCATCTGCCACGGTTTCCATGACTTGATTTTGGGGTTGTTGTTTACTGCTGAATTGAGCATTGCAACGCCCATGTCAAAGTCAAGAGCGTGCAACTCAAGAGTAGGGTCTTTCTCACAAGCGATGTCAAAGGCGTGCTTGACAACACCCGACTTGCAAGTGCCATCAAAGCCAGCGACACCGACGAACATGTGGGTCATTTTGTCCTCACCCATTTTCGCCTCTTCTGCTCGCATGTCAGCGAACATGTCTCCACCTGTCATGGTGGTGACAGCCATGGGTGGCTGAGCCTTCTCTTCTTTCTTCAGTTCCTTTTGTGCGTTTGCTGTTTGTCCAAATCCTGCCATGTTTCTTCACCTCAGTTGAATTGCTCCGTACCAGTGTCTCCGCCAGTCATTCGGCGGCGAGAACGGCGTGGGTCAGCATAGACACCGAACACCGTCAGTTTGGGAGTAGTGAGTCCATCTCGTGTCTTGAGGCCAATGCGACCAAACACGAAGACGGTGGAACGCTCAGCGTAGGGGAAAGACTCCTCGCCCCAGTGAGAGGTAAACGGTTGGGTACACTTGCCAACGGCACCGGGCACCCAACAGTCAATGTCTCCACTGATACTGCTTGAAAGCGTCATGTTGTAGTTGTGGCCCTCCTCGTCATACTCGCTCTCACGAGGCTCGGTACTCATGCGAGTGACCGTGCCCTTGGTGACAACCAGCGGCCCGAAGGAGCGGCGTTCACCGCCAGCATCGTAGAACTGCTTGCGCTCTTCGTATGCTTCCTCCAAGGAATCAACAGGGACATACAACTCATGGAAGTCGGGGTTCGTCCAAAACCGTGATGGTGTAAGGAGAGGCCGCAGGTCTTCACTCACGAACTCATCCGTGTAGTTCACGGAGAAGTCGTCGTAGGTGGTCAGCACATCCTTGAATGCCTCGCTCCCACCCTCACGGGGTGGGATGACAGGCACCTTGCAAGGGCGACCGATGGTGAGATTGGCGTACACATTGGCACCTGTGAGGTCAATGCGCCACAGACCGATGTTACCGTTCTTCACGAAGTCCTCTTCCTCGCCTCCAAGGAAGTATGCGTAGCGACCCATTTTCTTGGACGGTGCCGCCTTGCCGTCGTAGGTAGTAAGGCACACATACATGTTGTCATGCTTGATGCCGTAGGGAGGAACAGGATTGCCCTCAACGGGAATCTCGGTGGAGACTTGGCCCTCTTTGGTAGTCAAGTGCCACACACCATCGTTCTTGGAATACACACCGAGGCGACCACTGCTGATGGCTTGTTCGGGGTCGTCCTTGAACAATTTGAGATTGGCTCGCACAATGTTGGCAAGCCGGTCACGCTTCTTGTCGGCCACACCGAGGAAGCATCCAACCCATGTTTGTAGTCGGCTGTTGCCGCCACCGCTTGAACGGCGTGTCTCAACAACAAGTTGTTCTGCCCAGTCAACCAGCAGGTCTTCGTCCTCACTGCTTGGGTCGGTGCAACCGTATTCGTTTGCGATGTTCTCAACGAACTGCTTCGTGATGTCAGCCAACGGTTGGCTCACTCGCTCGGCGTATGCTTTCAATCGGTCAATGACACCGCTTGGTAGTCCAGCGTTGGCGTTGCTCTCGGATGCCGCTCCGAAACCGTTGCTTGCACTGTCGTCAATGTCTTCGTATTCATCTGTGTTCTGCCATGTACTCATGTTTCTTTCACCTCTATTTGTTTCTTCAATCGTGCGACGAGGACTTCCACATAGGACTCGCCCGAACCGCCCCAGTCATACACATACTTCATCATGTCTCCCCACACCTCCATGATGGCAAATGTGGTGTCGGCATCATTATCAAAATGCTTCCGAATAGCACGATGAAAGTTGTTCATGAAGGACAACTTATCGCCCGATGAATGTAATACATCAATGAGGTGTTCTCGCAACTCGTTCCACTTGTTGCTGATGGTGAAGTCCCACCACTCATCCCCAGTTTGTTTGACCGTGAATTGTTTGATTGCATCAGCCGTCTTGGGGATGCGCTCAAGGGAGGCGACAGCCGCTCGCAGGTCGCCGCCGTGATACTCCACGACATCACCGTAGTACGGCTCCCAGTCTGTAGGGACACCGCACGACTCGGTGAGGCGTGTAAGGTGAGATGCACCATGCTCAGCGGAGACACGGCGAAAGGTGTACACCGTGCATCTACTCTTGATTGCGGGGCGGATTTTGTCAGCATAGTTGGCGGTGAGGATGAAGAGAACCTTTGAGGCATACTTCTCCATGATGCCTCGCATAGCGTCTTGTGCTTGATTGGTGAGGCCATCAGCCTCGTCAAGCACCACTACCTTCCTCTTTGTTCCTACGCCGCTGAGTCGTGCGAAGTTCTTCACTTCCTCTCGGATGTGCGAGATACCTCGGTCGTCGCTGGCATTCGTCCACAACACATTCATGTCATTGTAGGCACCACTGAGCATGGTGCGGGAAATGGCGTTGGCGGCACTGGTCTTGCCAGTACCCGGCTCCCCGATGAACAGCAGGGCAGGGGGGTACTCCCCCGTCCTCTCCCACTCTTCGGCATCCTGTACGACTGGTGGTTGCCCACCACTTCGGATGGGTGAACAGGTCGTAGCACTTCGTTCCAAGTCATTTCTTCTCAACCTCTCTTTCTTTGCTGATTTATATACTCTTCAAGAAATCAGCACACCCAGTCGCTTTCCCAAACGCTCACTACATTGAATCCCATTTGCTTCAGTACACGCTCCTTTTGCAAAGTGCGCTGGTAGAGTTCACCAAACGATGTCTTGGTGGATTTGTTGATTTCATCTTGGTCGTACACCTTGGGGTTGCCGTGCCAGTAATCGCCGTTGAACTCGTACACTGTGTTTGTTTCCTTGCAATATCCATCAGCCAAGTAGTAGTTGTCTTGACCCAATTCAATGCGAAACTCCTTTCCGTTTTCAGCGTGCTGAATGTTGTGTCCTGTCTCCTTTGCAATGCGCTTCAACCATGTAATGGCCTTCTGCGAGTAATTTCTTTTCTCACCACCCGCAACAAACAACTTCTCCTTACCACCCTTCCAGCAACCTGCTCTTGAGCGAATGATGGAATGACGATACCTTGGGTTCTCATTCTCTTCTTCATAGATAGGTCGGTCTGCATACTTCTCCAACTTCGTGATGTAATACTTCGCCATGGTAGGACGACTATAGTATTCGTCCACTCCCTTTCCTCGTCTTTGTTCGGGGTAGATATAAGTGACTTTGTTCGTACCCCAAACCCACTTCGTTGGTGTTGTCATGTTTGCCCTCCTGTTTTTCAAACGAGGAGCCTTCTTTGAAATTTTCTTGATGCCTTTCTTCAGTGTGGGGGTACAGTAGGCCGCAAGCAACTTCACTGCCATGCAAAGAGTTTCATACAATTTATTGTCTGCGGCGAGAACGCCTTTGGCCATAGAGTAGTGGGTCAGTGGCATTGTGTTTTCAGTAACGAAGTATTCACTCTTTTCCAAACCCATACGCTGTTTGTGTTCATCCGACATAGATTTTGTTTGTGAGGAGTTTGGCTTTGAAACAGAATCCCACCATTCTTGCTCAACCTGCTCTTCGTTGTAAGTGAGAAGTTTTGAAATTGTTTTATCGCTGATTGAGATGGGTAATTCTTCAATGGGGAAACAAAGGTGTGTTTTACTATTAAAATCATAAACGACAAATTCACCGTCTTTCTCCCAAAGCATAACTTGGGTGTTTGGAAGTTTGAATATAATTCCGTCTTGGAGAAGTTTGTTGTCTTTAAACATGTAACGGGGCAATTTGATGTTGGTGTTCTGTAATTTGCTAAATATGCTCTTGCGGATTTCAATCCGCCACATGCCGCCCGCTTTCTTCTTCATGAAGGCGTGAATTGAGTCTCGGAACACCATCAACCGGGTTCTAAACTGCGGTTGTCTTTCCTTGGTTTGAAGGTATGTCAGTCCGACTATTTGCATCTCTTCGTTAAAAAGCAAATTGGCCGCTTGATGTCGTTTGATAATGGGATGTAAATTGACAAGTTTACTGAAAGACCACCACCCAAAAGTGGCCATTTCGTTTTTACCGAAATCAAGAATGTGTTCTTCAAGCGGGTCATCAAACATCTCCTCCATTGGAGGTGGAAAGACATAAATTGGTATGACGGTTGATTGATGAGCGATTCTTTCCATTTCTTCACTACCGATAACTTCACCGTTACATCCTTGTATCTGTAGGACTGTCCTGCGGCAGTTTTGAACTCACCATTTTCTACTTCCCTGTTCTCTTCCAACATGGGTAAAGCCACTGAACCAAAGAACTTCACATTGTTTTCATTCATGAACTCATACAGTCTTATGGATTCCATGTATTCTTCTATTTCACTCATTTTTCCAACTCCTCTCCGTATGCGTCCCATGCTTCAGCCCAGTGGAGGAACTTCTTCCAATTCTTCCCAATTTTCCGTGAGCGTCGTGTACCGTCGTCCTTGTACAGCACCTTGGGAATGGGATTGTCCTTGAGCCAGTGCATCTTCTTGATGTTGATAACATCCATTTTACCCATGAGGGAATGGTAGGGTTCCAGCAGGTCAAGTATGCGCCACATGTCCTCGCCTCCAATTTGTGTGCGGTCAATCATGGACAGGTCGTGTGACTGTAGCCACACCTCAATGCACTTCTTCTGCTCCTCGGTGCAGGTGCGCTTGAAGCGAATGTGAATCACCGTCTTGAAACCGTAGGAGTATTGATGTCGCTTGACTTGTGCGACGAACTGTAGTTTGGTGATTGCTAAGCCGAGGCCAATTGTCTCAAGGTGATTCATCCTCTCCACCTACCACTGCGAAGTAATCCAGTATGTCGTCCACATCGCTCTCGCCCTTCCTGCTCTCTACTTCTACGAACTTCAAGTGCCACTCTTCGTTAGGACTCCAAGTGTACATGAACTTAGCAACCAAGCAATCCTCAACATGTTGGAAGGCGTAGCGCACGCTTGCGCTTATCCCACGCCTCAACAACGCCTCGTTCAATTGAAGCGGGAGTTCATTCATTCTGTGTGTCGTTGTCTCCACAACCTCGCCAGCATCGCTAAAACCGATAACAATCTCATACCCTCCTTTGTTCAAATTCCGTACTGTCATGACCTGTCCATACAGTGTGTTGCTTCCTTTACTCAGCAAATAATAGGTCAAATTTTTGTGTTCTTTATATGCTCCTGTCGTTTCATGAGCAATTAAAAATCCACCCTTGGCATATGAATCCAGTAGCACTTGAGACTCGTGCCAGTGAAACTGGTCATCCATAGCGTTCTTGTACGATGAAAAGGGTAGTTTGTCTTTTGTTGAATGGTGGTAGCCTGTGCCGAGTGGGTTCTCCCACATCCAACAATCGGCATCACTGTCCACCAACGGGGTCAATTCTGTGTTCAGTGTGCCGTTGCGATTTCGCACGACACCATCACCCACATGCTTCAGCGTACCACAGTCGGACACGAACCACCACTTGTCGGGTACCCCGCCCTCCCATGGCTCCAACCGCTTGAATGGTTTGATGTCGTCCGAGATTTGAAGTCCGTCAAATATGACAGAAAAATAAACATCAACAGAAAAATCTCCATTTAATTTACTCATGATTTTAATCCACTTGAGGAAACGGTTCCGGTAGGCTGTCCAGTAATACCCAATCGCCCACCTCCAAATGACCGTGGCCTCCTCCTTGCTGATTGCATGACAGAAGGGAAGAATCCAGTTGTCCAAGACATGGGCCGAGCGCATGAGTTGTACGGCTTCGTTGAGTGTGAAGTCGCTCTCCTCCTCGCCAGCCTCCATGACCAGCCCATCCACAAAGGGACTATCACCAATCACCTCAAGCAACCGCTCAAGCATCACACCGCACTCATCAGCCATGGCCGTCTTGAGTCGGTGCTGTGAGATGGAGAGTTTGTCCGTCGTATTGACGAACTCCCAAAGTTCCTCACACTCACGCTTGCTGATTTCTTTCACCAGTAATTTATTCGGCATCCGATTCAGCAAATCGCTGGCCCTCGCCAGTGTAAGCATTCGCTCACTCCTCTTCGGTGCTGTTCTTGACAAGGCATGAGATACCCCACAACCACGGTGGTACCCTGTCCTCGCCACGGAACTTGCCCATGACGGTCACGGTGTGGTTGCTGTAGCCCTCATCAAACATACCTGCATCAGCGAAGTCCTTGAGTTGTTCTCGTGTGAGAGCGATGTACTCCTTGTCTCCGTT
>FUIF01017438.1_pt1 | contig 72225 bp, 87 predicted proteins | sample 1003461 | NCBI WGS metagenome assembly FUIF01 (sample SAMEA80401918, study PRJEB19352) | marine metagenome
TCCGATGTCCCGCAGGTAGTCTCGATAGTAGTCCCAGTCGGGTGGTAGCAGACCGTAGCGCACGAACTTCTTGAGCGTGCCGAACGCTGCCAACTTCTCAGCACACTTGAGTGCGAGCGTTGTCTTGCCAGCTCCGTCGGGTCCCTCCAGTATCAGCATGTCGACCTCCTTGGCTACACTGTAAACACGAACTTGTTCTTCATGATACGGCGCGCGTCTTGATCCAAGCCCTTCCGTGCGTCGAGTCTGTTCTCCAACGTCTGGTAGAGTGCGTTGCGAAAATAGCAGGACAGGTGGTAGCCCAACCTGACGCACGTGTCGAACTGCCCGGCCTTCCACGCGTGATACGCGCCCAGCAGCATGACTGCGTTAGAGTTCCAGAGGTCCGTGCGCAAAGCTGTCGTCTCAGCGAAGTTGGTGACGCGCCTGAACAGATCCGTCTGGTCTCGACGCCAGCTCAGCTCTTCGTCTAGGAACAGCGGCAGCCATCCGCGAACCTTGGACAGTGACGCGCACGGGTACGGTACCTCGTCGACCCTGACCGGTGAGATGTTTTCACCTTGGCCTGACATCCATCCCAGCAATCTTGGCAGCGCAGGCTCGGAGGTGTAGTAGTGCAACGAGACCGAGTGCTCGATGTACCTCGACGACGTGACGTTCAGTTCGTTGGCGATCAAGTCCTGCAGGGTTCGCATGAAGAACCGGTCGTACGGGACGCCGAGTATGAGGTCACTGCTTCGTCTGAACACCGTGCAGTGCAGTCCTCCGTCTCGAACCATGTAGTGCAGCATGAGGTTGCAGGGCACGTCCTTGGTGTCGACGTACAGGTCCTTGTCTGACTCCCACGTACAGAGCATCGCACGTCTTGAGAATGGGTCGGCCTTGAGCTGCTGGGTGAGCTTGTGGTACTGACAACTGAACCGCTCGCCGTAGTGACCGTGGAACTGCTTACCATCGTCACTGAACTTGGCGATGTTGGAGTTGTAGAACGAGAGGAAGCTAACCGAGTTCAAGCAGCACAGGAACGAGTACGTCTCCGCGATCGCGTACGCGTAGTTGATCCCACGCTGTGGAATGAACAGCCAGCGGCCAGTGCGTGCGCCTCCACACGACACGACGTTAAGACACTCCGTCGTTTCCATGTTTCGAGGCTGCACCTTCGTACCTTCAGCAGCGAGTACCTCCAGTAGCTTCTTGTACTCGTGCTCGAACGAGCAACCGTCCCTGACGAAGATCCCGTGCATATCAGTATCCTTTCAACTGGCGCTTGATGTTCTCGTGCGTCTTGACTTCATGCATGGCGCCGAGCTCGTCTGCGTCACCGCCGAGCATGATCCACATGTTGAGTAAAAAGCAGAGGCAGTCGACCAGCTCCATCTTCGCATTGAACAGGTCGTCGTCGCTGACCGGGATGAGGTTAACAGGTGTCGTCTCGTCATCGACGAAGCGTGTGATGCCCTCGTACTTCTTCCAAGGCTTCCACGGCATCCACTCGAGTGCCTCGGACACCTCGGCGTGCAAGGCCAGCGCGTTGAACCGCCACTTAGCAGGCCAGCCTGGCTGGACGAACTGACCCTCCTTGTTCTTGATCATGGGTTCACCGCGGGACTCGTTGTCACGCATCGCCTCTTGAGTCGACAGCTGGTTGTCGAGTAGCATCACCATCGTGAAGCTCTTCTTGAGCCGAACCATCACCTGTTCCCGTAGCTTGGTCATGTCCTTCTTGTCTTCGCCCATTAGAAGTCATCCTCCACCTTGGCCTTTACGTGCTTGGGTGCTTTGATCTGGAGCGACCCGTTCGAGTTCAAGTCCTTGAGCAGCGTCAGGAACGCCGGCGACTTGACGTAAGCTGTACGATAGCGTTTGAGGGCGCGCTTCCTGACGAGCGTACCCAACGCGAACTTCGCCTCGTCCTGCGTGTACCCGGTCCAGTCGATGATGTCGCTTTGCGTAATCATGCTGGCCTCTAGCATGGAGCGTACTGCATCCTCACGGTGAGGGAATTCCATGATCACCTTCTTGATCACGTGCACGTCTTCCAACTCCGACTCACCTTGCACCAACTTCGAGTACTCACGGTAGCCGAACTTGGGTTTGGAGTAGATCGTGTTGAGGAACTCGTACACCACCTCGACGTGGCAGTCCTTGACCAGCAACCTCTCGCCGCTCTTGTCGCAAGAGAACACACGAGCCGCAAGCGCCGCTGCCAGTCGCGCCAACTTGAGTCGCTGGTCCGACACCTCAACGAGCGGGATCGACGACGAGTAGTCCTTACCCATCTGCTGCGCGTACTGTAGGATCTTGGTCACGGCCGAGTCTTCGAACTTGACGTCCGTAACACCGCGGGACCAAGCCCAGAGGAGCAGTGCACGACAACGGTCCTTCGTGTAGGTGTGCTCGCACTGAGGTAGCTCGCTCTGTTCTGCGTTCATGACCGAAGCATCGACGTCACCCGACGCCACGATACAAGCTAAGTCGAACCGGCGCACATCTTCTAGTGAACCGATGAGTTCCTTGATCGCTTCCACTCCGTAGTTGTAGGTCGACAGCTGACGCTGGCTGCGTGGGTTGGAGATCCAAGCCAACCTACAGCGACAGGTGGTCCGCGCCTTCTCGATCTTAGAGATCTCGACGATGCCTGACGAGCGAGCGTCTGTCATCTTGGCGATGACCTCAGTCGACATACCCTTCACCTCTTCGAGCACGACCATGCGCCTGTCGTTGAGCGTGATCACTCCCCAGCTGATAAACCAGCGACGAGCGGTCTCCTGCAAGCCACCAAGTAGGCCGGCGATCGAGGCGCCCTTGGAGTCGACCTTCTCGCCGAGACCGTAGTGTTCCATCAGCCACGTGATCGTCTCTGACTTGCCCTGACCTGAGTCGCCGAGTACCAGTCCCTCGACCCAGCCCTTATGAGTACGACCTTGGAACGGGATGTAGAGCAACGAGTGGTAGACGAGGTCGTACAGCATGTGCATGTCACGTCGTTGGTAGATCTTGGTCACGTTGACTTCGAGGTCCGTATAGATCTCGGCCAGCTTCTCCTTCACTGCCTCCGCGGTGTGAGCGCACTGGAAACAGCGCAGGTCCTCGTGTACCTCTTCCTTGAGCTTGAACAGTGACAACGAGTCGACGGATGACCGCGCCTTGAAAATGAGCAGGGTAGCGTACTGTGAGTTAGGTTCAGGTACCGCCCGAGCGTCGATCTCGTACGACGTGTTCGTCTCGATCCCATGCCCTAAGTAGAACGCACGCCGCACGACGTGCTCGTTCTCGTTCGACGCTACCTTGAGCTGTGGAATGAGCCGCACCTCTTCGATGTTGTACGTGTCGATCATCTGGAACTGACACGTCACGCACCGCTTCGGTATACCCGTGATACGTTTAAGAATATCGGGCTGCTCGCGTGTCCTGATGTTGACGAGCTCGAGGATCACTGGATCACGTTCGTGTAGCTCGATCTCTGGCATCTCTTGATCCGAGTGAAAGACCGGGCACACAGCACAGTGATCTTGGTCCTTAGTGCAGAGCACCTTGTACTTCTTCGGTACGATGAAGGGCGCCGTGTCCTTAGCACTGACCACGCACTCGACCCGCACGAACTTGTTGAAGTAGTTAGAGAGCGAGCTCTCGGCCAGTGGGACCTCATGGATCTCATCATCATCGTCCTTGCCCGGCTCCAACCTCTGCTGCAGCGGCGCCGGCGTCCAGAACGGAGTCTCGGCGATCACGCGCTTGAGGTCGAAGGCAGACTGATTACACTTGATGAAGAAGTCAGTCACGTCACCCGTCGGGTACTCCTTCGGGTTGATCGGTAGCACTACGTTCTTGATCGACGACACGTGGCGGAACAGGTTCTGGCAGACGTTGAGCGCGCCCTTACGACCCGGCGCATCGATGTCGTAGATGACGATCACGTCCTTGCCAGCGAAGTACTTGTTCCACGTCTTCGACCAAGTCGACGCACCACCCGTCGGCGCGATGGCTGCGAACCCATACTGTTCAAGCAGCAGCGCCTTGAGCTCACCCTCCGTGATGATGATCGTGTCAGCGTCGAGGGCGTCCAGTGGGTAGAGCCGACGCTGGCCGTGTCCCTTGAGGTTGATCATCTTGCGCTCACGATCTTCCCACGACCACTGGCGCACGTTGACGATCGACCCGTCACTACCTTTGACTGGTATCGAGACTCGCTTACTCATCAACCCAAGCTGACGGTTCTTCACCGTCTCGAGGTTGATCCCTTTACGACTCTCGAGTATGTGGAGGGTAGGCTTGTGCTTGAGTAGCTTGGTGTGCCAGCCGTCGACGAGCTGCGCTGGCACTACGTTAGTGTCGTCGTCGACGTCGTCCTCTACCTTAGAGCAGAGGTCCTGTACCTTTGCCCGCGACATGGACTTTGTGGCTGCGACAAAGTCGAACACGTCACCACGCTTAGCACACGATGGTGACTTGCACTCGAACTTGGAACTAGTCTTGTTGAGGATCCCGCTAGGCGTGTTCGTGTTCGGATGGAAGGGGCAGAATACCTTTACCCACTCGCCATGCGAGTCCTCGTACTCGACGCTAAACTTCTTCAGTATCTCGAGCAGGGTCACTGGCGGCCTCTTCTTCCTTGATCATCGCTCGTAGCTTGCGGATCTTCACAATCTTTCTGTAACGACGCATGTAAGCCGCCCGGTACTCGCGTACCTGTTCTTTGTCATCCCAGTCGATGGTCGCTTCTTTTCCGGGTAGTTCAGCGATGAAGTGCTCGCAGGTCGCGCAGTCTTCCTTGGGCAGGTCACACGTCACACGGAGCGCAGCGAAGCGAGCACACTTGTAATACTTGGAAGATCGGCCCGGGATCCAGTACTTGCAGTATGGCTTCTCGTGATTCTTGCAAGTACAGTTCTCTCCTTTCTCACACGGCATCTGTTCTCTCCTAAACTGTTCTGTGGCGGGTGACCCGAAGGCCACCCGCCGTTAGCCGAGCAACGAACTTACATATCAGTCTCAGCTTCAGCGTCGACTGTTCCCTCGTCGGCAGCGTCTTCCTCGTTGTACTCACCGCCGCTCAGCTTACCTTCCTTGAACGCCTGCTTGAGCATAGCGTTCAAGTCCTTCGCAGCCTGGTACGTCTCAGCGTTGGCCCAGCAATCGTCGTGCTGGATCTCAGCTTTGACTACCGCAAAGGTTTGGTTCTTGCGGTTGGTCTCATCGTCACTGAACAGCAGGAACCGGCCTGCGTAGATCGGACGATCTCCGAGACTGTTGGCGAGGTTCAGCAGACCGGAGCCGTGCTTCCAGTTCGAGCGCATGAACCCAACCATCATCGGTTCGTGTTCGCGACCCTCCATCATGATCACGAAGTTGTGCACGTCCTGAACCTTCCGCACCATCTTGCCGTCTGCCTGTTTCTTCTTCTTCCACTGTCTCGCCTCCTCAGCGAGCTTCGAGTTCCGGTCAGTCGTACGATCGATGACGACTGCATCGTTCGGGTTCGAACGATCACCGAACTCGACGTACTCTTTGAAGTAGTACGCGATCGTAAAGGCTGGCTTTTCCATGCCGCGGGAGTAGACCTTCTCGCCCGTCGACTTCCGAACCACGTCACCCACTTCGAACTCCCCAGCCTTGACCGCGGGTGACATGTCCTGCATGAGCGACAACCGCTCGAACATGACGTCCTTCACGTCGACCGTCTCGAATCCATCACGACCTTCATCGAGGTAGTCTGGTGCTGGAGCCATGTCAGCTCGCGTCGTCGTAGCCAGCGCTGTCTCTTTCTTCTTCGCCATCTCACTTCTCCTTACGTTGAGGTTTGAATTGAAGTTGACGCTACTTGCGTCGTCCGTTGAGCGTTGGGTCCTGCTTCTCGCTAGCCGCTGCTAACAGGGACACTACCCGGCTAGCGAGAACGCATCTGTACCTCCCTTCTCACCTTTCTGGTGCACCCGGGCGGAAGCTCGTCGTCCTTCACTGTGGCGAAGAGCTTCTGCAGACCAGTCCAGCTCACCGAAGCTGGGGATTTGAGACTCTCAAAACCTTTCTCGCGACACTTCTCGTTGACCCACATGATGAACTTGCGGTACTCCTCTTGGTTCTTCTTGGAAGGTGAAATGATCTCCGTCACCTCCTTCGTGTAGAACGTACCGACCTCCTCGAACTTGACGTTCTTCATTCCTTCCTCGTCGAGGAACTCAGCGAAGCGAGCCGCGTGTCCGTTCTTCCCCTTCGTGTCCTCCTCGCCCTTCAGCGCTTTTTGCGCTTCCTTCTCCATCTCCTTACCGAGGTCCTTGAAGGCACGCAGCGCAAACATCAGGTACGCGTAGTCACGGTGCGACTTGACGATGTCCCCGTACACCGTACCGTCGAGCACACACGCTGCTATCGCTGCTACCCGTGCTGCTTGCTTCTCAAGATCCACCGTGTACTTCAACAAGCCCTTCAGACTGAAGTTGCCCTGCTGGATCTCTTCGATCCCCTGCATCATCAACTCCTTGTCCATCACCTACCTCCTCTCTGTGCGTGGTGCGCTGCACATTCTAGCCCGCATCGGCGAGCTCACGTTGTAGCTTTGCTAGCTTTCGTCTGATCTCTGCGATCTTCTGTTCCCGAGTCTTGCCACGGTTCTTGCGGAACTCTGTCTCGCGACCGACGAGCGACATCCAGAACTTGTTGAGCCCGTCCCCTTTCATCTTGCAGAAGGAGTCCCAGTCCTTGGCAAGCCCAAGCTCAAGTGCCTCGTCGTATGTCACGACGCACGGGATCTCGATCTTTGGAAGTCCGAGCACTCTCTTCTTACGTTCTGCGTTCATGTTCCTCTCCTGTTGACCCTCTCAAATTCTCTGAGTACCTCGAACGGTACTGGATTGATGCGCACGACTCCACCACGAAGGTGTCGGTCGAGCATGTCCATGGCGTCGAAGGTATACTCATCCCAATAGTAGACACGGTCGAGGTTAGGTAACCTCAACAAGAAGCGAGCACAGTTCATACACGGCGACTCGGTGCAGTACGCAGCGTGAACGTGATCAAGGTCACGGCACTGAAGGACAGCGTTGATCTCAGCGTGGATCGACTGACAGCGAGTAAGGTCTGTGTGATCGTCTTCGGCACCCGGACAAGACACGTCGATACAGTGTGGGTCGCCCGGCACGCCACCGTTGTACCCTGTCGACACGATCGCGTTCCGCTTGTTGATGAGCACACAGCCCGTCGTGCGACGAGCGCAGGTCGACCTCAGTGATACGAGGCGCGCGATCGTCATAAAGTACTGGTCGCGATCGAGACGTGTCGGAGCCAGCCCTGTCTTTCGATCCTCTGGTCGCGCGTGCATGTTCCAGCCAGTGTCACCCATCGTCTTCCTCCTCGAGCTCTATGAACGAGCCGCCGAACGCTTTGCGAAATGCTTTCTTAGTAGGAAGCGCTGGCTGCTCCTCCATACGTGCCACCATCGTACGCAGTGCTGGTACGTGGTTCTTGTTGTCCCAGTTGAGATTGAGTATGAGGTGGGCAGCGGTCTGATAGTTCTTGATGAACTTGTACAACGCGTACGCGATCTCCCAACGAAGCTCGTTAGAGGTCGCACGCTTGTCCGCTTTGAATTCCCAGAGTTGCTTGTACCAGCTTGAGAGATGACGACGGGGTAACATCGATGGGCAACTCCTCTCTACTCTCTGTACTCAGAATCCCGATTGACACTACTATTATAACCGAAGCGTGTCTAACCGAAATCTTTATTTGGCGCAAAAGTTCACGCCCAACTCTGTGACAGGTTTGAAGCCCAACTTGAGTAGAATGCACCTTACCCGTAACAAAACGATGTTCCACCCCGCCAAGCTAGGGAACCGACTTGCCGATTGATCTCTCATGCGTGCGCGAAGACGGGAGGTGGAGCACGGTTTTGTTACGCAGATCGAACTAAAAATCAAAGTTCACGTCCAACTACTCATACAGACTTTAAGACTTCCTTGATCCCTTTGATAAAATCACCTATAGGCTTTATACCTCGTACCGAGTAGTTCGGTAAGAAGGACTTCAAAGCAGGATAAGGCTTGGCACCGAAGTTCAAGGGCGCCAGTATAGACGTCTCGAGGGCGAGCACGGTTGTGTTAACGTTGAGCGACAACCCGGTCATGGCAGCTTGAGGTGAGAATGAGATCAGTCGACGATGTGACGCGATCATGTTCATGATGTAGCGCGGGTCGTTCGAAGTACAGAGCTGTACTTGCGGCGAGCAGAGTTCCTTCGCACGGGATATGCAGTCGCGTGTAATACACAGGACACGGCTGGCTTGTGCGAAGAGCTTGCGTACCACGACGTCGTCGGGTCTGCTCATCCCGTTCTGAAAGATGACGAGGGTGTCGGACGTACACCGACGACGTATGCGCATCGCTTGTGGAGCGAAGACGCTCGGACACTGAGCGAGGACCGCGGGCGCGCCCACCGAGTGGAGGACGTCTTGACAGAACTGGTCGCGGCAAACCACGAGGTCGAAGAGCTTGAACGCGTCGCGCAGTTGCTTCAGGTCGCGTTCGCTTGGCACATCGCTGAGCAAGTAGTACGACCCGATGCCCAACGCGATCTTGAGCTTCGGACTCGTCTCTTTGACGAGGCGAGCTAGCAGCTCACCCTGACGAGTAGCTGCCAAACCCGGTCGCGTCCAGCTCATTCCACAGACTACCAGCACGTCGCACGGTGGCGCGTTGCGCGAGTCGTCCATGCTCCGAATCTGAAACTGGTAGTCGCCCGGGAACAGTTGTCGGAGTAGGTACTGAGCACCTATGTCCGACAACGTGTCTCCGGGGTACGTGTTCCTAGCGCAGACGCACAGGATGACCTTGCTCATAACCCTATCTTCTCTCTCGTCTCTGGTGGCGCGTCAACGGGATCCTTCAGTGGTTCATCCAGTGGCACTTTAACCGAAGGTGCAACGTGCTTTGGCACCTTCTTGAAATCGTAGCCGCGGCGGTCGAGGTCCTTCATCACTGCGCGTAGCTTGATCTGATCCTTCACAAACTTGGCGACGTCTTGCTCGTGGAGCACGATGTACGCAGACAGGTGCTTGTACCTCGGGTTGGTCGACCGTTCGCCGGCGTCGAACTCACCGATCTTTCCGTCACCACCGATCACCTGCACCTTGACCTTGTCTTGCGCCAGTCGCATGAACCCTTTGAGCTCCTCGGGCAGCTTGGTCGAACGTGCGTACTGAACCTCACGCTTAGTCAAGCAGCCCGGCAAAGCGAACAGCAGGGTCATCATCAAGAACGTGCACGACGCCAGCGTCAACGTCGACCTCCACGTCAGGCGCGAGCTCGTCGAGCACCGGAACAACTTCGGGAACGACTTCGTCCTGCCGAGACAGGAGCTTAACCAGAACATTGAACACCTCCCCAAACAGGGCCGACAGTATCGTGTAGAGTATCTTCACTACACACCTCCTATCGCTTCTTGCGTGGAAGTGATTTGACCGACACGCCGCGGAGCTTGGTCCGGGCGCATGACTTGGAGACGGTCTTGCCTCCGCGTGGCGTGCCACCTCCGGCAACGATGCCGAAGAGGCCCGCCTGCGCTTTGCTCACCGCCTTGCTAGGTGCCTTCTTCTTTTTCTTTCTTCTTGCCATTGAACATCTTCTCCTTGATGGCGAGCAGGATGTGTTCAACCTTTGCCTTCGCCCACTCTTTGCCCTTCATCTCGAAGAACTGTAGCGCTGGACCTTTGAGCGTTTCCTTCGCTTTCATCAGGGTCCGCTCCATAGCTAACTTGCGCTCCTCTTTCGTTAGCTTGCGGTCCGTGAAGCCCTCCTTCAGCTGTAGTATCATGGTCTCGTACGTATGCTGTATTCCAGTCTTCAGTGCGTCCAGGACTTCTTGCTCTTGCTGGTTCAGCTTCAGCTTCCTCTTCACGAGCAAGGTCAGCAGGGTTAGGCCCACTCCCAGGATCGCTAACACCGCCTGACTGATGCCTTCCAAAACGGGCAACCACCACATCGGTATCTCCGCTGCTTGTGTGGCTTGCCCCGAAGCCTCGGCCGCCAAGATTACAAAATCGAACATTGCCACCGCCCTCCTTGATCGGTACGTACTCGGTGATCAGATCCATGACGTGTCTGACCTTCACGTTCCACATGAGTTCGCAGTCAGGTGCGCACTTCAGCTGGAAGCCTCTGGCCTTCTGATATGTACACCCAGTACACTCACCGTCAGCTTGAAGGACGTGCGTGTACGTGGGATCGTAGTGAGCAAAGGCGAGCTCACCAACAGTCGGCGCGCAGACTACGATTGTGTGCTTTTGCATGACGCTCGTGTAGTGAGCGAGTCCGGAGTCATTGCCGATGTAGAGGGACGAGTAACGTAGCAGTGCTATCACCTTCTCAGCGGGCTGTCCCCAGTAGCGAACGCAGGGCATGTACCCAGTACGATCCTTCCCTTGGTGTGAGTCGAGGACCCGCGGCTCGTAACCTGCTTCCTTGAGTACCTCGACGAGCTCGATCCAACGGGTCATAGGCCACGTGCGTTGTAACGAGTACGCGAACGGTGCCATGAGTATGATGGGCTTGTTCTCCTCGAGCGGGCCACGAAGTTCTTCCTGTGCCCACAGGAGTGCCTCTTCATCGTAGTTGATGTTGACCTTGCCTAGGTCGCCGTTAGCGCCTGCGTTCTTCGACCACTGCTCTGCGCGGCCGATGCTATCACGCATGGCGGTGATGTCAGACTGAATCCAAGATCGAGGCACAGTCCAGCGCTGGTCTTTAGCTCGTGTCATCGAGCCTTCAACCTCGACGTCTTCGATAGGCCAGACGGCCGAGGCCCACGGTACGTTGCGCGGGATCACGACGATCCTTACTCGCTTACCAGTCTGTTCTTTGAGAGCCGCCGCCACGTGGGTTGCGCAGACGATGTCGCCTATCCCGTTGCAATCCTTCTTGTTCGTGCGGCACTGCGTGTGAAGATCAATGACGTCTTCAATCCACTTGGTCTTGTGGCTGACCTGTTCGATGAGTATGCCCGGGCCTAGGTACTCGTTCGGACCCCACTTGCCTCGCGGACACTCAGACGCACGCCACTTGACCTTGTCCTCTAGGTTGCAGCCGCAGCCCCAGTTGAACTGCTTGCGCTTATTCCACAAGCGCTGCCACACAGGGATGGGCTCACCGCAGTGAGGTTTACCGTTCTCGCGAGGCACGTTACGGAAGAGACGCTTGGGTAACTTGCGTCCCTTGTCGTTGACCTCGACCTCCATGCAAGCTTTGCAGAGTGAGATCCTGAACTTCTGTACGATGGGATCGACCATGCCAGACTTGATGGCCTTGAAGTAGTTGCCAAAGCTCCAGATGGGCTTGGCCTCCTTCGCGTACTTCTCGAAGCACGTTGGACAGGGTACCTTCATTGCGTTCTCCTCTCTCCTTTAGGTGTGCTACCACTTACGGTTGGGACACGTCGAGTTTGCTCTGCTCCATTTGAGTTTAAGTGAACACCCACACCCGTCGATCTGTGGGTTACGGTACGCCTTCTTGAGCCACGGCTTGCCGCAGTATGCGTCGGCACCGATCATGCGGTAGAGCCACTCACCCTTGCTGTCCTTGAGCCGACACTTCTCACAGATGCGCTTGCGTTCTGCTACTACTTCCTCAGAAGCAGGTGGTCCAGCCATCGCCTTCATGAACGAGACACCGCCCAACGTCTTCTTCTCTTTGAGCAGCGCGTCACCCTTGTCGCCGCAGCAACCTTTGCCGCTGCGTTCGCGTTGAAGGTTACGCTTCGGTCCCGCTGCCTTCGACCCAGGGATCGGGGACGGCGGGCTCACCGGTGGGTGAACCTTCGGCTGGAACCTCTCGTTCTCCGCTGCCTTCAGCTCTTTCAGGAAGCTCATCTTTCAGCAACTCCGGCATATGAGTTTGAACCAAGTTGATCGCATCGTCTGCGGCGATGTGACCCGCACGCACGCATTCCCTGAGTCCTCTCCGTAGAAGGTTGCGACCGCGACGCGAATCCTTGCTCTGAGTGTAAGCGAAGATCAGTACCTCCTCGAAGATGTGCGGGTCGTAGTTGTAGAACCCGTGGACACAGTTCTTGACTATGACCTTCATCGCTTTTTGGACGTGGATGTCGATCCACTTCTGGTCGATCTCACCGTATCGTCGACACTGAGCACAACGGAACGGAGTGATACCATGCTTGGCGCCCGTGCGTCGACTGATCTCCTTACAGATCGCGAGCGGTACGTCGGCACCCTTCTCACCTTTCATAACGTAGAGGTGCGGGCACTCAAGAATGAACCCGATCCTGGGTCTGGGCAACGCGTACCCGAGGTCGTTTAGATGTTCACTAGGCATGGTTCACCTCACCTATCACAGTCTTCGTTGTCTTCAAACGTGTCGCAGTTGAAGCCACTGCAATCCATCGTCTCCACTTCCTCGACGTCGAGGTATGGGCAGCCAGTGTAGTCACTACCGATGTACACGATACCTTGCGCTTCACAACAGTTGCCAGACGCGACACACGGTGTGATGTACTGAGGGTGACCTGACTCAACTCGTTCCAAGTAACAGTTGCAGAGCTCTTGATCATCGTCATAGTTCGAGCAGTCGAACTCGATGTTGTCGGGTGCGTCATCAGTACCGTACCCACTACAGTTCGGTGGGGCACCGGATCCTGAACCAGACCCTGAGCCTGAACCGCCGGGACCTGAACCACCGTTAGGTGGGCCTGAACCTGACATGCCAAAGCCGGGTTTGCCTGAGTTACAGTCTTGGTCGCAACGGTACGCCCACGGCTCAAGTCGCCAGAGCATGTCGTCGCAGCACTCGTCACCTTGGATCTTGGTGAACCCTGAGCCAGACATGTCGGCGAGGTCGGGCGTGCAGCACTGGCAGCAGTTGAAGCACTCGATGTCGTAGAAGCCTGACAGTACTTCCTGACAGGGACTGGTGCACTCATCCTCGTCAGTGCAAGCTATCGTGTAGCACCACTCGGTGACCGTCGCCTCAGTACAGCAGCAGTTGTACTGACCGTCACCACCTGAGTAGTGTTTGCCTCCACACTGTTCTTCGGGCGACACCACCCGCATGGCGATGCACTTAATCTGCGTCGTACACGGACCGATACAAAAGCCAGGACCGGGCGCGATTCCGTTCGCATCAAACGATGAGCCTCGAAAGTTACACTTCGTATCAGACGCGCTCTGTTCTTTGTATTGGAGGAGACAGCAGTCGGTGTTCTCGTCAGGGCAATCAGTGTCGCTACTGCCGACACAGTCCTCGTCCTTGGTGAGTTCCTTGCTGAGGCCAGAGATCTTGAAGGTGAAGAACACCTGCACGCAGCGGTTGGTCTCGTTGCAGACAGTGACCTTGACGAGCTTGGAAGTCTTGCTGTCGCATCCTTGTAGCCCACCGATGCAGGGACCGACTGTTACCGACTCCCAGTCAGCCTCGAACTGTGAGCCAGTCGGGTAGCAGTCAAAGTCGCCACCGTACTCACAGTCAACGCCGACGCCACCTTCACCGCCGGGTATGTTCTCCTTCGTAATCTTGGCGTAGACGTTGGCGTCGTAGGTGTCGCACTCATCGCAGTCGCGGCAGCCACTACAACACTCATCGCATACGTAACAGGGATCTGGCATCACCTACTCTCTTCTCGTTAGGGACAGTCACCACCTTCACTGGATACTGAGCACGTGCCTGTGTCCACGATACAGCCAGACTCGATTTGAATCTCGCGGCTGTACACTTCGAGCTGCCCGTACTCACACTTGGTGCAGCACAGTAGCTCGATCGTCTCTGTGACATCCGACTCGCAGCCACCACCCGTGGCCGCATCCGCGCACCACACACCGACGACACTACCGAAGTCATCTACGACCATCGTGCCAACGACCTGTCCCGGCGCATCGCAGTACCACGTCACGTTGACGTCGCCCGGACCTGAGCCGGAGCCTGACCACGGGGACGGGCCACCGACGCCTGAGCCAGAACCGGAACCGCTGATCCCACCCGAGCCCGGGTTGCCTGAAGGTCCACCCTCCGGTTCAAAGCAGACCGCGTCACACGCAGCTTTGTTTGCGAACGCACCGTTCTCAGAACCGACGCAAGCGAAGTTGACGTCGCAGTTAAACGGGCAGGTGGGATCGCCCGGCAGTCGACAAGCAGCGAGGCAATCCTCACGCGTCTCAAACTCAGCGTTCGCGTCTTCAACCTCGACGCATGCGTTGCACTCGACGCACGTGTACCGGATGCGGTTGCCACACACTCGCTGGCAGTCGCGTTCCTTTTCGTACTGACCACCGTCGCCTGATACCTCGACGCAGATGCCGTTCTGACAGTCCCATGAGATGCCTTGGTTCTGCTCACCGCCCGGCGCCTGTGGGTTGCCGCTGGTGTCGAAGTGCATCTCGATGTCATCGAAGCAGCCAGCCACGCCGGTGGGTGCACCGCGAGCTGTGTACCAGTTGTTGCCCTCGAGTGTGCCGTCCTTGATCTGTTGCTTGACCCTGCGAAGGTCGTCACGTATCGGACTGTTCGAGAGGTTGAGTCGCATCGCACGAGCAACGAAGTCGTACTGCAACGAGTGTACTCGGGCGCCAGAGAAGTTCGTGATACTAGAACCTAGACCGAGGTTACTGTTCAACCCGTTGACGTGAACGCGGATGTTGCCCTGCCAATCAGCGTCGTTGCTGTAGCGTTCAAAGAGCGCGTCCCGGATCGCGTCGAGCTGTGGAGTGAAGTCGACCGTAACTCCCTCGTCGGGTGAGGTGTACTTGAACATCGAGTGGTGATGCTCCACCACGTCACCCTCACCAGCGAGCGCCGGGTCGGTCGACACCTTCTCAGAGATGAGCGGTCCCACGTACTTGGTGTACGTGAACCAAGCTTCAACTTGTGGCGGCTGGAACTGACCACCGATCGAGGCGCCGTGATACTTGAAGTGGTAGTACCAGAACCGGCGCCCATCGGTCTCGTCGATCCCTAGCGGTGGGTTCTCGATCTCAAGCTGCAGCGCACTGTCTGACTCACCACCGATGCGTATGCGCATCATACATAGGTCAGCGCACTCGTCGGTGTCCGTGATGTACTTGCACGTGATACGCTCATCCTCAGGCAGGTACCAGCGGTACTGGTAGAACCCGATCGAGTCGTCTTGGAAACCAAGCTCGGCTTGCATGAACTCTTCGTAGACTCGTTGCCACTCACCGCCGCCTTCGACGTACACCGCCTCCACCTTCTCGTTGATGCTACCACCGAACCTACCACCCTCGAGTAGCAGGTCACCGGGTGAGGTGTTAACAACGTTGTACGTGCCAACGTCGAGCGTCACGGAGGGTTGACTGTCGAACGCTATGAACTTGAGTGTTGGGCTTCCTGTCAGGTCCTCGAACATGATCACGTCGTCGGTCTTGTCGAGGATGTCATCGAGCCACGTGAGCATCTTCTGCCCACCCTTGTCTATCAAGGGCAGGTTCTCACCGCTGAGTCCTGACTTGTTGATCCCGCCTGGGAACACAGTGCCGGGCAAGGTGGACAGTACCATGTCGACTGCATCGCCGATAGGCGTACCAGCCTCGACGCGTAGCGCGGTCGTAGGCGTCCCGTCTGACTCGACCTTCGCTGTCGTCTTGGACACGGTACGGAACGGGCCAGCGCAGCGGTACTGGATACCCTCACCGTCCTCGTACAGCTTCTCTACCTTGACGATCTTGCCGTCGAACACCTTGCCTAGGTCAGTGTCGGTGAACGTGACCTCCGTCCCAATGGTCAGCGCTGCGACGTCGTCGACCTTGACGTCGTGACGAGCGACGAGCGTCACAGCTCGATTAGGTTCCAGAGTCATGGACTGGACGGTGCAGTTCGACAAGCTGTTCAACGCGGTCGCCATTAGGTACTGTAGTCCTTCAGGAACTCAAGCTCGTACGTTACGCTGTCGGGTAGTTCAAGGTCAGAGGGTGTGGCCTTCCTCAGGTGACAGGTGCCTTTTGACCCGCCGTCGACGAGCAGCGTTCCAGTCTCACCTGTACGTGCAGACCACGTAGCGATCTCGCTCTCTGCGTCTTGTCGCTTGGCGAGGTCAGTACCGCCTGTCGTCTGTTCACGGATGGCTAGAAGCTTGATCATAGTCAACGATGGTCCAGCTATCACACGCATTGGTGCAGCGCGAAACACACGCTTGAACACCGTGCGGTCTTCCTCGAGCGTTGCGACTGCAAAGTTCAAAGCGTTGACTGTCGCGTACGCGCCGAACTTGAACGTACGTGCGATCTCTGCAGCGCTACCTAGCCCTGACAGCGGGTACAGAAACTCCATGTTGTATTCAAAGAGCTGGTTGTGATCGTCGAGGTTCGGTCCGACAGCGTTGAGCGTGATGTTGGTGTACGTCTTCTTAAGAGCTGGTGTGTTGAAGTCCAACTCAAGCGTTCCCTTCTGTCCTACGAAGGTGTGTTGGATAAGCTCAAACCGATCTTCGACGTTGACCCTGCGCTCAAGTCCGTATGCCTTGATGTCCCAGTCGCTGTGCTCCCACACCTCGTTGAGCACCATCCCGAGCTCGGTCTGGTCGCCTTGTCGTTGCGCTGTGTACGTGACGTAGAAGTCCGTGTTCTCGAGCGTCAGGGTACCCACGCCCGTCGTGAACTTGATGTCACGTATGCCGTCCATCGAGTATGGCATCTATCTACCCTCACGCCAGTCCAGCAGTCTCGAGGTCCTGCTCTCTCAGCGTCGGCTCGGTCTCGATACCTCGGATACGACCGAGTAGCGCGAGTAAGCTTTCGCGAGACGTAGTGAAGCTGTCCTGCATCCCTTCGAGTTTCGTCGCCACCTCTTGCCCAAAGGCGTCGACCGCGTTCGTAAAATCGTCTTGCGTCGAGGCAACGTCGTCAAGCTGTGCGCTCACGGGGCCGAGTGCGACCTCCGTACTCTGAGCAGCTGCTGTCATAGCAGTCATCGCAGGCTCGAGGTTGAGTGCTGCTGCCTCGGCCGCTTGGCCTGCAGCTGCTGCTTGGTCCGCAGCCTCTTGCGTCTTGCCCGTCTGTAAGACGCCCTGCAACTTTTGCAGCGTCTGGATTCGCTGCTGAATGTTCTCGAGCGAGGCTGCCGCCCCACCTTGCTTTTGCAACTCTAGGATCTGATTTGACAGGTCCTTGATCGTTTTCTGGATGCCAGCGATCGTGTTCAGTTTCTCGATCTGTAGATCAAGCTGATCGTTGATCGCTTTCTCCGCGGCAGCTCGTTCCTTTTCAAGTTGCTCGTTCTCTTGTCTGACGCTAGCGATGTCCTGTTGGTTGCGCGTGATCGCTTGCGCTGCGATGGCTGCGATGTTCTCGCCAGTCTGTGCAGCATCTGTAACCTTCTCGATCAGACGAGTGAGCAAGCGCTGACGTACCAGTCGCTTCTCTTCTTCAGCGTTCAGCTCTTTCACCAACTGTTGACTGCGTTCGTATTCGCGTCGACCCTGCTCCACAGACAAGGCGGTCTCACCTGTGACCGTCGTCTCACCGAGCCGTGCTTGGATCTGAGCGATCTCTTTCCTGAGTCGCTTCTCGTTCTCGGTCTCACCAGCAATGCGCTTCAACTTCTCGATGGTGTCGGCGAGCAGCTGGTTCCGCAGCTTCTCGTTGCTCACTGTCTCGAGTAGCTTGGCACTCTCCTTCGTGACCACTGCCAGCTGAGCACGGGCTGGATCAACGCGTTGGATGCGTTCGATGCGCGCTTGTTCGACGAGGCGCGCTGCTTCTTGGTTAGCAGTTCGCTGTGCCCCGACGATGTCGTCGATCTGACGCTGCCGTTCAGCTATGAACTTCTCGTTCTCACTGATGATCGCGTTGATACGTCGACGCTCGGTCTGAATCTCTTTTTCAGCAGCGTCTTGCAGTTCTCGAATGCGCTGGTCGACGATCTGCTTGGACCTCGACTCGTAGATCTCTTGCTGACGCAGCCCTTCTGCTCTGATCTGGTTCAGCTTGTCTTGACTCGACTGAGCAGCGGCAACGAGCCGGGCTTGCTGTTGCTGGAACTCTACGTCGGTGCGACCCGTCGCCTGCAGTTGCTTGAGCTTAGCCAACGTGTCAGTGAGTATGCGTTGCTCTGCAGCGCCGCGCTGTTTGAGCAGGTCGAAGATCTTGTTCGACTCGTCACTCAGTACCTTGAGCTGAGCGACCGCCTGTCCCTGTCGCACCTCGATAATCTCATTGGCACTCTGCTTGAGAATCTTGACGTACTCTTTCTCGGTACGCTCGAGGATCTTGAGCGCCTCACCGCTGGAAGCTGTGACCTGCGCTGCCTCTTCAACCTTCTGGCTTGCCTCGTCTGTAGCATCCCCATACTGTCGAGTCAGAACAGTGAGCCGAGCTAACTGATCACCGCTCAAGTCTCGACCTTCAGCAAGTGCTCGTTCGCGAGCCTCGAGTAGCAGTGCATACTCGTTTGCCTCGTTCATCGAAGCGACGAAGGCTTGAGTTGCGTTGAACCCTTCATCGATTAGCTGGTTGTACTTGTCGATGGCGCCGGGCACCGCTTCAAGTCGAGCGAAGTTCTCGATCTCACGCTTCGACCGCTCGAGGTTGGTCTGAATCGCACGGTTGACGTAGATGAGGTTGGTCCCGAACGTACCGATGGTCGTGATCGCTTGCGTCAACGCACCTTTGAATCCTGTCTGTGCGTTACGACCGGCGAGTACCTTGATGTAATCCTCGGTCGCCTTTTCAAGCTCAAAGAAGTCGTTGATGAACGAGCCGATCTCCCAGCCTACGAACGCAGCAGCTGCGACGCCGGCCGCGTTGCCCAGCAGCGACAAGTTCTTGATGTTGGTGCCGAGCAACCCACCTATCGAAGCAAGTCCACCCTTCACGGACTGGAAACCAGTAGCAAGCACACCGCTCTGCCCAGCCGCAGCTGCCTGCGCTGCATTCCTAGCCCACCACGCGCGTGCGTTGTTTATCAAGACACCGGTCTCTGTCGTCAGGATGCCGACGGTACCTTGAAGCAAACGAGCTGCTGTAGTGAACAAGCCCATCCCAGCGGCGCGAGCAGTAGTGTTCGCGGTAACGGCGGTAGTGTTCGCGGTAACAGCCGCAGTGTTAGCAGTCGTTGCCCCTACGTTCGCCGTCATCAACGCATTCCACAGCGTGTACGCAGCTGTGATCTGCGAGATGATGAATCCTAACGCAGTCAAGCCTGCAACGATGAGGCCAGCACCGATGCCTACCTCGACGAGCAGTACCACTAGCTCCTTGTTCTCTCGTACAAACGCAGCGAAGGCCTTGATCGCTGGCGCGATGGCGTTGAGTAGGTCTTGACCAACGGACGTGATCACGTTGCCGAGCAAGCCTAGCAGCTGGTTGAGCTGCGGACCTGCCTGCTGGATGAAACTACTAAACGCTTCGCGTACCCGACCCGTCGCGCCACCAAGCTTGTCGAGGTTGTCTTCCAGTTCCTCGACGCCACCGATCAAGGTAGCGGCTGCAGCTAGTGACTCTACCGAGAACAGTTCGTTGAGCTCGACGCGTCCTTCCTTAGAAGCTTGTGCTAGGATGCGTAGCTTGTCAGAGAAGCTCTGCGTGACAAACGCGTTGTCCCCGTAGGAGATCTTGAGTTTGTCGAGCACCTTCTTGGCTTGTTCCGACGGTCCGATGAATGCGTTGATGGTGGCACGCAGTCCGGTCGTTGCCTCTGCAGCGTTGATGCCGCGGTTAGTGATGAGTGCGAACGAAGCGCCCACCTCGTCGAACGTGATCTTAAACTGGGTGGCGATTGGACCCAAGCGGCCGAGCGAGTCTGATACGTCAGCCAACGTGCCGCGGGTGATGTCCGCGATAGCAACGAGCTTGTCGCCGGCCTCCTCTGCTGTGATGCCGAAGTTGTTCATCGCTGTAGCGATGGCGTTGAAGGCGACCGAGAGTTCGATGCCAGCTGGCACTGCAGCTCGTGCGGCGACAGTGATGACCTCGATGGCCGCTTCACCTTGGATACCAGCAGATGCTACGTCGAACAGCGCTTGACTAACCTCTTGATACGACAGCCCAACCTCGTCTGCTACTCCACGTAGTCGAGTCTGTGCGCGAGCCAGTTCGTCTGCGCTGAACCCGAGTAGCACGTTGGCCTGTGCAAGATTCTGCGATTCCTCGACTGCTCTGTTCAGTGCAACGCCGGCCAAGCCTACGCCTGCTGCACCGAGTGCAAGCAACGAGGTCTTGAGTTCGTTGACCGCGCCTTTGGCTTTGTCGAAGCTCACCTGCAAGTCCTGAGCAAACTCATCCGCTAACGCTTGTGCAGCCTCGAGCGGCGGAACAAGGTTCTCCTCGATGGCTGTTGCGTCGACATCGACCTTGAGCTCAATTTCACCTTCACGGGCGGCCTGCTCCTTCACCTCGTCGATAGCACCGACGAGATTACGGACGCTCTTTGGGTCGACCTTGAGGCTTATTAGCAGTTCTTCGATCGTTGCCACGTTTCCGCCCCTTCCGCCTCGACTGCAGTCGGGATACCCTAGCAAAGAGGTCTTGGATCGAGACGCGTTCGGCTATGCCGCAAGCCAAGTCCAACTTCTTAGGGAACGCCTCCAAGGCCTTCTTGTACTTCCGGTACCCCAGCTTCTTCGCGTTGTTCGCGACGCGTATACACGTTGCTAGCTCCCCGATCTCCTTCTTCTGGAGCCTGAGCACGGCGCGGTAGAAGATCAGCACCTGCTCCACCGTGTACACGTCCATTACGTCGGTGTAGGTGTGGCCTGCTCCGACGAGGGTTTGGACGATGTCGGCGGTCGAGTGGTGCTCGAACTTGTCTGCCTTGCGACGCTTCTTGCGAGCGTCTCGAGCCCTTTTTTTAGAGGCCCGAAGTTCATCTTCAAGGTCTCGGCGAGCAGGATCAGCGCCTCGTCAAGCGAAAGATCTTCCACCCACTCCTTCGCAGCCTCCTCTGAAGCAAAGCTGCCACCGCGGATGACGCAGGCACTCAGCATATCAACGAGCGTGTCAAGCCCACCTTGCTCGGCTAGGTCCTTCATGTCGAGCTTCTTGATCGCTTCGATGTCAGTGATCTTACCGGCGGGTAGTTTCTTGACTAGCTCAATGATCTCAGAGCTGAACTTGATGCTCTGACGGAGTGCCCACTTCTTCAGCTTGACTGTTTTGCCTGCGACCTCTACCGAGATCGTACTGGTAAGTTCAGCCTTCTTGACCTCGTCTTCCATGTGCATCGCTCCTTTGTCTACTCTCGCCTCTAACTACGCACTGCGAAGTGCTACAGGTCTTCGCCAGTGCCGTAGTGTTCGAAGATGCCGAACGGGAAGTTCGGGCTGTTGTCGGTGTCGTCGATCACGATCACGCGGAGCTGGAAGTTGGTCCAGTCCTCATCATCGAAGTCGAACGCACCTTCAGGCTGGATCTGTACCTGCTCGAACGAGCGGATGAACTCGTTGCCGGTGTCTGACACACCGAACAGAAGGAACTGACCCTTGACTTCCAGGTCGGTCGCAGGCGCGAAGCGCTTGTGAGCCCGGACGTCGTAGTCGTAACTGACCCGAAGGAAGTCACCGCTGGTAATCGCGCCACCGGACTTGATCTTGATCCCCTTCCAGTCGCCGATCACGTCAACCTCTTCGTAGTCGGTGTCCTTCACGTACGTCGTAACGTCCGTGATGTCCTTGACCACGATGCTCGAGGCGTTGTACCCCTTGTAGAGGATACGGGTTTCCAGATCGACGAGCTGAACGACCTCGTCCGAGACCGAGTTCCCTGAGGACGCAGCCACGTCCGTGACGTCACCGCCGCGGAAGAAGGTACGCAGGTTCTCGTAGTTCGGCTCATCCAGCGTCAGGACGATCTCTTCCGAGATCTCGCGGACCAGCAAGCGGTCCCGACGCCTCGTACCGGAACGAGCGGTATAGTGTTCCAGTTCGTCGATCTCTTGCTCTTGCGGGGCGTCGACGACGTTCCCCAAGTCCTTGAACCCTTCCCGACGCGCAGGCGTCAGAGTCAGGTCCACATCGCGGTTGAACCAAGCACGAGTACCGCCGATCGTGTAGTTCGACGCGTTGTACGGCTGCAGGTGTGTACCCACGAGCGCTCTCCTTTCTTTGAACTAGCGACGCCGACCGCGACGCCTCTTCTTTTTTGCTTTCCTCTTCTTGCCTCTGCTCCTCTTCACCTCGAAGCGGAGTACAGTCTTCCTAACTGGGACGACCTTTCTCGCTGGCAAACCAAACTCAACAGCCGCGGCGTACACTACGTTCGTCCCAACCGTGTATTCGAACTCCTTGATCTGTCTCGCGAAGATGCTACGCTTTAGGTTACCCGTCCTAACGGGTGCCAATCGCTTAGCTATCTGTGCGGTGACGAGTGCTGCCTCCCAACCGGCGCGATCCAACTTGCTGATGATCGTCTGTGCGTTTTTAAGCGGACCTTTCTTGCCGGCGATCACCTTTCTGATACGCTCGACGAGTAGCTTCCTGCCTGCCTGAAACGCTGGTCGCAAGTACGGCTGGCCTTTGATAGGACCGATGTTCGCGTACTTGGAGTAGACGATCGGCATCAGCTCGTACTCACTAGTCGCACGTCGAACGATGCCGCCACTACGTGACGACTGTCGTCTTCGATGGCTACCTCGTCAGAAGTGTTCGGCAGCTCCCTGAACTTTTGAACCACGACCTTTCCCGCACCTGACCTCGTGATCGTGCGCGCGTCCGCGAGCGCGCGTATGCGCGCGAGCACTTGCTGTGCGTGAACCTTGTTCTTGATCGAACGGACCCGAAGGTTAAACGTTCCAGACCCTCGCCTCCGTTTCATGTCGACCGACGAGCTTGTCCAACCGTAGTCGACTAGGTTGCCCGTCGGCGTCTCGTCTGCATCAAACGAGGGCTGGATGTTGTCGCCCGGCACGTTCAACTGTGCGGCGCCTGTCAGCTCTGAGTCTGCTGCGAGCAGCTCGTGGAAGTGCTCGTAAAAGTCAATGAACACACTCTCGGCGCTCATCGTCTCGTCTCCTTGGTCAGAGGTACCTCGTAGTGAGTCAGCCTGCCGTCCATCGCAAACTTCGGCTGGATACCCACCACAAGGAACTTGCCAGTGAACCCTCCAAGGTCGACCTCGATCAAGTCATTGATCTGGATGTCGCCGTCATCCGTGTACAGGATGCCGTCGTACGTGTAGTGATTCCCACGCTCATCCTCGGTCACCTCACCCCGTCGCGTCTGGAACTTACACACCACCGACTTGGTCGAAGCCGGTGACGTGTAGTCCAAGTCGCTCACGTTTGCATCGTCCTTAGTAGCAGCAGGACGCTTCAACGTAACGGTGTGTGGAGCGCTGACCAGCACTGTCATCTACCTCCGGGTCACTTCTTCCGTTTCTTCCGCTTGCCTCTCTTCGAAGACATGCCTCCAAAACGGATCGAACTCTGAGGCCGCTTGCCTCCCTTCTTAGCTTTGCGAGCCATGGTCGCCTCCTACTTAGATGGCGGACCCTTCGGACCTGCGGGCATCGGGATCGCTGGTGTACTGGGCGATCCTTCAGGTTCAGGCACTGGACCGAGCGGGTTCTCCGCCTTCGGTTCTTCAATGAGCGTCGCCGAGTCGACCACGTCGGTCGGCTGCACGCTGGAAACCTCACGTCGCTTGGCCTTGTCCCTTCGCATGATTTGGGCGAGTACGTCGTCCTGTCTTTCTTGCACCATCCGCGGCGCCGTCATGTAACGACTCGAGCGGTTAACCTGGCGCGGGGTAACAGGCGTCGTCGGCGGGATGTCCATCGTCACCTCAGCTGCAGGCCAGGCTCGCATGAGCTGCGCGAGCGCTACCTTGTCACTGGGTGTGACCATGCGTGCCACACTGACACCGCGGTCAAAGTAGAAACCACCGATACACCCCTTGTACTTTCCACTGAGGGGCGGAGGCAGCGTGATCATGACCGTCTCGATCGGGCGCTCGTCCTCGTTCCCTGTCTCTACTGGTTGCATCGCCATCTCTGCTCTCCTTTCTACTGTTGACTTCGTCGAGGTCACTCACCTCGACTACGGACCGTTGCTCTTCAGACGCTGCTGAATCACGCGCACGTCTGTTTGAATCTGTTGCTGAGTCGTTGACACCTTGTCGATCTGGTTGCTCATCTTCTCGACGTTCTTCTCAATCCGTTGAATCCCGTCGCCAACCTTGTCGGCAAAGTTCTCTGAGTTCATCTTGAGCTGCATCTGTGTTCGCTCTAGGGTTTCAACACGCTGCTTGATCACCGGCATGTCGCACTTCAACTTGTCCACGTCGACGACGAGGAGCTTGTAGCCGACGTACCCAGCGAGCAGAACACCGAACGCTGGCAGCGACACTTTGATTAAGGTCACTACCCACGTTGGGATGCGGACAACCTTGTTGAAACCCGAGGCATCAGCCTGTGCCATGTTGTCTTCTCCTACCGGGCTTACATCGTCGTACAAGAACTCTGTGGTTTTCTTAGTGCGCATGGTCTGTCCCTGCTCACTCGTCGTCGTCCTCTTTGAGCACCGAGAACAGCTCTTCGTACCCTTCACACCACTCAACTAAAGAACCAACCGCTTCATAGTGCTCAACCAGACTTAGCAGGACCTCGGCGTGGCGCTCTGAGATCTCCCACTCAAAGGCTTCGAACACCCACTCGATCGCGCCGTTCTTGTCCTCCTTCGGCTTTGTAGTATCGCGGTAGCTTTTCCGCAGCGCCCGCATTGCTCGTCGTTCACGGCGCTTGCTCGCCTTGAAAGGCGCGAGTGGTTCACGCTTACCATCTGGCCGTGGTATTCCAACCACAGCAAGTGGCAGCTGATACGGGTCGAACAAAACGTGAAACGCAAACTTGCTCGCCTCCTTCGTGATCGTGTACTTCTTGACCGCACCTTTAGGCTTGGCTACTGGTGCTTCGTCACCCATGTCCTCTCCTCTCAGCTCTAGAGTCCAGTCACTATCAGTGCGTTCCCCAACGCTGCCTCCTCTTGTAGCTCGTGCGCACCCATGTCCCACGGGTCGTAGGTGTCGTCGGCGTGTCGATCGAACCCATCGATGTCGACGTTCACATCCTCAGGCGACTGGCCTTGGTCTTGTCCAGCACCGAACGCGTCAGCGTAAACGTTCTTGAGGTGCAAGTCTTCTGAATCAGTCGCGATGCTTACAAACTGGTTGGACGGTGATTTGCCCGTCTTCGAACCGGTGCCCGACGCCGACGAGTCCTCCGAAAGGTTGTGGTGCATGGTCGCGTTACTCGGCGACGACGGATCAAAGTCAGCCTCGGTACCTGAACCGTTGTTCGTGACGCCCATCGCGATGCAGTTGATGCAGCTGCGGTTGGACTGGTCAGAGAGCTTGATCCCGATGCAGTCTTGCGACGAGCTCTTCTGGTAGACAACGTTGTAGACCGAGGTGTTGATGATCTTGCCGGTCACGCCGACGCCGGCATTGTCCTTGATGCCCAGCGCCTCCTTCGAACCGTCGAACGAGTAGAACTGGTGGAGGACGCAGTTCAGTATCTCAAAGTCCGCCGAACCTTGGATGAGGATGCCGTAGGTGTGCGCGCTGCCGCCCCAGTTGTCGTAGACGAGGCAGTTGCGGAGGACGTTCTTGTTCGAGGAGCTACCACCCATACGGACGAGGCCGTTCTGACTCTCTCGACTATTCCCGTCGACCTCGATCCACTCGACGGTCACGTCGACACCACTGTAGTTCAGGTACAGTGGAGCCTGTCCGTCGTACTGCCGGCGGATGCGGGCGCCAGTTCGAAGCGTGCCGTCGTGCCGCTCGCCGGCCGGCGCCGTAAGCTTGACGGCGTTGAGGCTGCGAATGGCGTACGAGCCGTCGATGTTCACCGTCTCGTCGTACGGGCTGCCCTCGTTGTACAGCTCACCGATCCCATCGTCACCATCTTGATAGAGGCTTGTGTCGCCGTGCTCGTCAGCCCATCCTTGGATGGTCGAGTAGCAGCGAACCGTCGTTGCCTGCGAGGTACCTGAGGCATCAGGCGCACTGCCGGCACCTAGCAGGTCGGCCACGAGGAGCGTGTCGGTTCCCGCACCAGCGAGGATGAGGTAGTCACGCGGCGTGGCGTGCTCGTCCGTTAGCTTGTCACCGTTGTTGGTGCTCGACGTAGCACCCGACAGCGTAACCTCGTACGGACCCGAGCCGCTGACTGCTGTGATGTTCACGTTCTCCGCGGAGCGGGTACCGATCGAGCAGGTGACGTGCTTCTTTGAGCGCAGCGAGAGCACGAAGGACAGCGTAGTTGAAGTGTGGACCGCGGTAAAGTCTAACGTCCAGCCGTTCGCGTCCATGCTCTGCAGACCAGCGGATACCTTCTCGGCGCCGTTGGTCGTCGGCCACATGAGCGCGTCCACCTGCGCGCGTGAGTCTTCCTTCGAGGTAGCCTCGTTGTCTTCGCCGTGCCAGCCAAAGGCGCCCTCCTGTCCCGGCATGGCGGCACCTAGCCCGACGCTGCAGTGATCCGTGCGGGTGTTGATCAACGTCGCTCGTGTAGAACCAGTTATCAGTATGTCTGGTTTGAAGCCTGGCTGTGTACTGGCGTGCGTACCCGTGCTAGTCGGGGTGTCGAGCGTCTCAAGGTGGGCCTCGCCGCCGTTCATGTTGACCGTCATGTAGTGACAGAGGTCACCGCCCGTCGCCCCGTCGCGGGTGGTCACGGTAAAGCCGTCTGAGTTGAACGAGGTGAGCTCACCGGTCCAGCTGAGGGAGGTGTGCAGTTGCCCGACGACCCTGTTCGAGGCGAAGTAGCAGGAGGCGTCTGACGTACTCTCGTCGTTCGCTGACTGTCCCGCTACGAACCGTTGCGTCTCAGAGCCGTCGTTCACCGCCACACCATACGAGAAAATGGCGTGGTCGGACTCGGCACCGTCAGTGACGCCGATCGTGTCGAGGAACACGAGGTCCGGTTCGTAGGACAGGCCGGTGAGCGAAGCCGCGGCGTCCTGCGTACCGTTCGGGGTAAAGGTCCCAACGTTGCACTCTATGTTCGGCCCGAACAAGATCACCGTCGCGTACCGACCGGCGACCGTGCTGTCTACCGTCATCGTGATGCGCACGCCGTCGGTGATGTTGCTGATGTCGTAGGCGCAAGAAGTGCTAGCCGAGTTGAAGACGTGCGCGATCCGGTCGGTGAACCTCCGTCGTCGAGACTCGGTCGTCGTCGCAGCGTCCTTGGCGTAGATCGTCGAGCAGCGCTTGTTGGTCCCGTCCCAGTAACCCATGGACACGATGCCGCTCTGTGATGGGTTGGAGACGTTGTTCGCGCCGCCCACGAGGACGATCGCGCCCGACGGGGTACCGAACCCCAGCTTGGTCACGTCGAGGTTCGGCGACGCGATGTCGTCTGGCAGTTGGACTCGTTCAACGTAGAGGTCCATCGCCTACTCCTTAGCCGAACGCTGCTCCACCCATCATGCCGAGCCAAGTCGTCCCGCCGTCGACCGTGACGAACGAGTAAACGGCAGGCGTGCTGTATGTCGGTTCCGTCGAGTTGTTCCAGTCAACGCTCGCAGGCCAGGTCGGTGTCCACGCGCCTCGCAAGATGAGAATGAACTTACCGTACTTCCCAGTGGTCGGCGGATTGTTGAAGGTGAACGTACAGTCTTGGTCCATCGTTACGTCGAAGACGCTGGCCTCGGTGTAGTCCAAGGTCTCACTCGCGCCAGACACGGCCACCGTCTTAGTGGTCATCGCGTAGTCCTGAATCGTCGGGCGCTTAAGGACGTTGTCTATCAGATCCATCGTCCCGTCGAAGCGAGACGCACCGCCGCACCAGAAGGCGTAGGAATCGGTGATCGTTGCGTTGGTGCCAGCGACCGGCGCCCCACTGATGTGGACTGTCGCCGCAGCCGAGATGGTACTCGCAGCGACGAACGAGTACGTGGGCGCCAAGATTCTCATGGCACGCTGCGTCGTGATGCCACCGGTCTGGAACTGCACGTTCCTCTGCATGTTGAAGACGAAGTCTGTGCACTCCACCGTCGGAGGAAGCGACGTGTGCACCGCCGTCGTGTACGTCATGAACGTCGGAGTCGAGGCAGGCCCTGCAGTCGAGCCTTGAATAAAGGTGAACCTGCCTATGGAATCTATCTTGAGCCTCTCTGCTCGGCTGGCGGTATTCGATGGGCCAGTCTGGAAAGAGATACTCTGTGGAACCGTACCAGCGGACACGGAGCCGTCCACCGCGAATTCAATCAAAGCGGTCCCCTGTATCGCTGACCCGTCGTACCCGCGTGAGGTGATACGCAGAATTTCGTCACCGCTCTGAAGAGCGGTAGGCGCGGTGATCAGTCCACGAGAACGTGTACCTCTGAGCACCGATGCGTGGGTGGCGTTGTCTGACGCGATCACCATGTTCACCGTCATCGAGGCAGCGCTCTCGCTGACGATCAGCGAGTCCGCGTCTGTGATCAACGCCGAGTTGGGTGCGCCACCGCGTCGAACCTCGTAGCGACCAGAACGACCTGCGCCGTCGCCACCGCCCATACGCCAGATCGCGTCGGCGCCTGCTCCACCGGTTCCGCTGGCTCCGCTCTGTGTTCTAAAGTTCGACGACCCACCCGCACCTACCCCGTCGTCAAAGCCCGAGGGCATCGCATTCACTTGATGCTTGAGTACGCCTCCGAGGGTGATGTCTGTTCCATCGTCCGTGATGCGGCTGTCGCCGACAGTGGTCGCGCCCGTCCACTTCGAGAGGGTGTTGGTCGTGCCCGTACCACCTAGCACACCGGAGGCGAAGACCCTGATGAAGGACAGCGACGTCAGCCCGACCGAGATCGGGTTGTTGGTCGAGAGCATCCAGCCAGTCTCTTGGTTGGTCGTACCTTCTTCGACCGGAACCATAACGCTGGCGACGACCTCAGCGTCTTCGTCGAAGTCAGACGCTCGAACCGTGTCGCCGGCGTTGGCGCCCACCACATAGATGCCGTTCTCGGGACCAGAGCTTTGATTCTTCAACAGCACGCGGTCATCGGTGGCCAGCGTAACCCCGTCCATGACGTCGCCATTGTTGAGCTGTGAGATGTCAACGTTGGCAGTCGACGCAGCTCGTACGGGATCCAGCCAAGGATCGGGTGGGACGGACGCCAAGATTGGCATCCTTCCCGGGAGGAGTGCAGCGGCAGTTGTCATAGGTCAGCTCCTAAGTAATGTCAGGGTACCACTGGATAACCGTGGTCTCACCTGAGAGGCACTGCCTCTCGATCTTGGTCTGCCCGCGGCGCAGCGGCGCCGTCCCATTGGGTTTCAGTTCGATCTCACCAACACGTTCAGCGTTGTCTCGTGCAAGGTTACCTGTGCCAGTGAAGATGCGAAGGAACACCGACTTGGTGCCGATGTTGATGAAGGACCCGACCGGTGACGTTACTTCGATCAGACGCTTGGTCGCATCGCACTCGATCGTCGCCCAGTCCTTACCCACTTCGATGTCAGCTGCCATGGCGGAAAAGCTCCTTATCGCGTTGAAGAGCCAGTCAGCGTAGATCGGCTCGAGTGATTCGTCCAGCTGCATCTGCGTCGGGTAGAGCACAGCTGATTACAGCGCGTCGATACCCTCGCCCATCGGAATAGCGAGACCGTTGCCGGCGTAGGTCGAGATGTTACCAGTGGCGAGGTCGACTTTGCGTATGACCGAGTTGCCGACGTCTGAAATGTACACCGCATCGTCAGCACCTACCACTCCGCGGGGACTGTTGAGGGTGGCCGCTGTTGCTAACCCGCCGTCACCTGTGTAACCAGATGATCCAGTCCCAGCCGTCGTTGTAATTATGCCGGTACTCATGTCAACGCGCCTGATCTGATGATTATGTCGCGTCGCGATGTACATGTAAGTACCGGCTGGGTTTATCGAGCACTGGTAAGGCCGGTTGATCGCGGCCGAAGTAGCAGCGCCACCGTCACCGCTCGGTCCGCTGGACCCGTTGCCCGCGAACGTTGAGATGTTGCCGGTCGCGTAGTCGACCTTGCGTACTCGCTTGTTGCCGTAGGCCGCGATATAGATGTTCTCGGAGGCGTCGCTCTCGAGAGAGATCGGCTGCGTCATCTGAGCCGAGAGCGCTGGACCACCATCGCCGCTGTGCCCACTGCTTCCAGTTCCAGCGTAGGCTGAGATGACTCCGGTTCCGACGTTCACGACGCGGACCCTGTGGTAGCTGAGGTCAGCGATGTAGACGTTGCCCGTCACCTTACCCACAGTGATCTGGTAGATCGAGCCGAACGTGGCGTCCACGGCTTGCCCACCGTCGCCAGTGTTACCGCTCTCACCGGTGCCTGCAAAGATCGTCACCTGCCCTGTGACGAGATCGGCGACCTTGATGCGGCGAGCGCCGTTCTCCGCGATGTAGAGCTTGCTCTTGTCGGGCGAGTACGCACAGCCGTAGGGATTGCTGATCGTCGCAAACCGGAGTGGTTCTGTTCCAGTACCAGGCGCAGTGCCATCGCCGGCGACCGTCGTGATGATGCCAGTAGCGTAGGTGATCTTGCGAACGTTGTGGTTGCCACGCTCAGTGATGTACAGGTTCTCGTTCGCGTCGATCGTGAGAGCGCGTGGGTTGTCGAAGGTACAGAGGAGTCGACTCCCACCGTCACCTGTGTACCCAACCGAGCCAGTCCCAGCGTAGGTGTCGATCGTTCCACCGACGAGATCGACCACGCGGATGCGCTCGTTGCTCTCATCTGCGATGTACAACCGCGTGGCTGCGGCGTTGAGCGCTAGTGATGTGGGCCAGCTGATCTTGGCTGCCGTCGCCGCGCCACCGTCGCCTGAGAAACCAGAGCTGTTCGTTCCAGCGACCTGTGAAATGATGCCGGTCGTTCCGTCGACCTTACGAATGTTGTGCTTGTCCCAGCTCGGAAAGTAGTAGTCATTGGTCACGAGGTCGACGACCATGTCCAGCGGGTACGCAATCTTCGCTGCCGTCGCCGGCCCACCGTTGCCCGTCGTTCCTGAGCTACCCGTACCGCAGACGGTCGTGACGATGCCGGTCGTCATGTCGACCTTACGGATGCGGTGGTTGTCCGTGTCCGTGATGAGCAGGTCGCCGTTCTTGTCGACTACCACCGTGCGAGGCTTGCTGAACATCGCTGCTGTCGCCGGCCCACCGTCACCTGAGTAGCCTCGCGTACCGTTGCCGGCGACCGTCGTGATCACGCCCGTGACCGCGTCGATCCGTCGGATGACGTAGTTGTTTACGTCGGCCATGTACGCGTTGCCAGCCGAGTCGTAGGACACGCCGCCCGGGTTCGCGAACGTGCACTCGTCTGCAGGACCACCGTCACCAGAGTAGCCTGCGACTCCAGTGCCCCACTTGGTGTACATGAGACCGGAGTAGATGTTGAGCTCGCTGATGACTTGGCGTGCGGCTTGGGAGATGAGGATGTGGCCCGCTGGAGTGAGGTGGACGTTGCCCCAGACACCGCCAGAGCCGAGTCCCGCGTAGTGGACGATCGGTTCGTTGACCGCGATCACAGGGTCATTGTCGACTCCACCCACGAGAGTGTTGACGTATGTCGTCATATGGTCACCCCTTCCAGTAGGTCTCTGAGCCCGCCCTCCGAAGAGGGCAGGTTACAGAGAACCACTGGTTCGCTAGCTGGCGAAGAACAGCTGAACCACGTCCGTGTTGTTGATGTCGGACGCTCCTCCACCACCAGCGAGGGTGATCTTGACGTATGACCCGCTGATCTCGACCTTGTCGGCGCCGCCGATGGCCTTGACCACACCAGCTGAAGTCATCACGCTTGCCAGGACGGTCGTCGGCGTGAACGGCGGAACCACCCACACCGCACCAGCGGTTACCATAGCAGACGTGATCGCTAGCGTCGCGCTGGCGAACTGCTGCTCCGGTACCTTACCGGCGAGCGTGTTCAGGTTCACGTTGCCCACGTCCCAAACGTCCGACGCATCGGTGAGGCCTTCGCCGAGTACGATGCTGGGGTCCATGGCCTTCTGTTGACCACCAGCCTCGGACGCTGACTCCAACTGCAGAGCCGTGGTTCCGATCTTCACCGCGCGTACTGCTTCGGTGCCGTTCGCCAGTGCGGGCGTCGTGCTGTCTGTCTGCTTGATGCTCGCGTGCTGGTTGTTGGCGTCCTGTGCGTTGATGGCCGCGATGAGGTTGTCCAGACAAGCTTCGGCGTCCGCGCCCAGCTCGACGCCAATGTACGCGTCGTTGGACAGGTCACCGCTGCCTGATGCGAACTCATAAACGTCCGAGCCGACGGTGACCGTGTCACCTCCCTGCGGCTTGGTCGCTACTCCCAGCCTGGCAGACGCGAGGCAGCCCGCACCACCCGTCGACACAGCCCAAACAGCTGCGCCTGCGGTTGGATCGGTGCAGACGAACGTCGTGTCTGTCGACTGATTGATCCACTTGGATCCTCGACGGTAGCCCTCAAGCTCGTCGTTGGTGACGCCCGGGTTAGCGTCCGCCACCACCTCCACAAGCTTGCGAGCGGAGCCGTCAAAGACCGCTTCTTCTCGCAGAATCGTCATCTCGAATCTCCTCAAGAACAAGAACTCTCAGCGTGTCCCGTTACAACTGATACTGATGTTGGTGAGCGGCGCAAGCTGGAGGGCCAAGTGTAACTCCAGCAAGCACCGCCCACCTCGCCAAGGAGGGCTAGTTGTTGACGCCGACGGCCCCGGCCATCGCGAGCTCCGAGTGGAGCGCCACACCAGAGTACCAGCGTACGCGCCAACGTCGCGCGTCCTTGTTCTGCACCGGACCGACGTCCACGACGTCGATGCCAGCGTTCTTCTCGGCCAGCAGGCCGGCGACGCCCTCGTCCTCGTCCAGCGCGCAGAGGAAGACCGTAGTCGCTGCGGTCTCGGTCCCCTGCGTCTGGTTGATCGGCACGTAGTCATTCTTGAGGATCGGGATGCCGCGGTAGGAGGGCAACGTGCCCGTGACGCCAGGAATGTCCAACTGCTCGACGTGGGTGCCACCCGTCGCGCGGGCAAGCTTGAAGAAGGAGCGGCGCGTGCGGGAGTTCATGATGAACACCAGCTGTCCGCCCACCTTCACCAGGTCGATGAGCTCGTCGAGGTGGTCCAGCGAGAGAGGCGCACCGTTCGCGCCGACGGTCAGCGTCTGACCCGCAGGAAGCAGGTTGATGAGGCCGTCGAACTCTTTCGGGTTGCCCGTCTCATCACCGTTGATGAGCTTGTCCGCGAAGTTGCGACCGACGACCTTGGACTTGGTCGCGATCTGTACGGACGTCTGGTCGGTGGTGTCCGAGTGAGTGGACTGGAGGAAGTCGTCGACGTCTGTGTCACCGATGATCCGCTTCAGGTAGACGCTGACCTTCGTGAACGAAGCGCTGTCTTCCGTGATCGTGTCGTTGGTGTCGTAGAAGTCCGACGTTCCCAGAGAGTTTTCCCGGTTGTACACGTACACCTTCCCGTCCACCGGGCGGAACGGAAGGATAGCGAACAGCTCGTCCGACGTGATCACATTTTCAATCACGCCCTGACGGAGCATGTCGTTCGACAACTTCTGAGCTTCTGCTGTCAGCAGCGGCATGGTAACCTCCTATCCGAGCATCGTCCACGCCGCTGCCGTCCTCAGCTCCTCTGCTGATTCAGTCCAGCGGCGATCTTCTGGCGTGAAGTCATCTGATCCGCGTTCGCCGGCGTCGAGCCGCCTGTTCCGGGTCGATGACCAGACCCGCCCACACGTGTGGAGCGGAACAAGTTGCTGTGCTCCTTCCGGGACAGCATGTACTTGACGTAGTCGTCCACGGACAGCTGCTTCTTTTCGAAGACTTCCTTGCCATCCTTGTCTTGCGATGCAACCATCGCTTCGACTCGTACGATGTACTGTCCCGTCGGGTTGAGTTTCTCGTCCTTCTCTTCGACGAGGGCTGCCATGGGTCGGATGAGAGCCATGAGCTGACTTGGATTCACAGCACCGTGAACACTGGCCGCGGTTGCGATCTGCGTGCTGATTGCTTGATCTTCGCACCGCTGTCTCCATGAGTCCCGATCCTCGGAGAGCTGCTTCTTCTCGGTCGCGTGCTGCTTGGTGAGCTTGTCCTTCTCCTTCTGGGTGCGCTCCTTCTCCGTCATCAGCGCATCTTCAAGCTCTCGTGACCGCTGCTCGAGCGCCGCGCGTTGCTCTTCGGTCAAGTTCTTGGCCTTGAGCAATTCCTCGTTTTGCGCGAGCTGCTTCTGCATCTCCGACTTGTGTTGTTTGTCCTTGTCGGCGAGACGTTTCGCAACGATCGAGTCGACCTGGGATTGGGTAAGGCCGCGTCCGCCACTTCCACCTCCGGCAGAACCACCATCGCCGCCACCGCCACCGCCCGAGCCGCCATCTCCATCTCCGTCACCGTCACCGGAGCCACCGTCGCCGTCTCCTCCACCTCCACCGCCTCCTCCACCACCAGCACCATCACCATCTGGAAAGTAGCAGTGGAACCTACCCGACAACCCCATCTTCCTCAGTAACCAAGCTGGCATGTCGAACTCCTTTCCTCCGCGTGGGAGTGTCCTGTGATCAACGCCTCACAGGTGGCTGGCTACTCTCGACTCTAGAGAACGGTCACCCGTTCTTCTTGACCTTCATGATCCCGACGTTCTTGGCGCTCGTTGCCTTGCCCATGTTCCCCGCGTAGCCTGTCGACTTCATGCCAACCTTAGCTGGCAGTCCCGCGGGCTTGGGCGTGCCTTTGCGAACGCCGCTCGTAGTCGTCTTAGGCACGGATCACCTCCTTCAGTTCACTCGCCTGAGGCGCACGGATCTTGGGTTTCGCAACCACGGATGGAGTAGCCTCGCAGCAGTCCGTGATGGCAGTCCCATGTTTTCGGAGTAGAGGTCGCGGCCGCCGTCAGAGTATGAGACCGAGGCATCACCCACGGCCTCCGACGTTTTGCCCACGCTCCCGTCTGCGCTCTCTGGAAACTTGCCGTTGAGCAACTCGAGCGCCACCTCACAGCACGCGTCCTGCACCTCAGTGGGTATCGTGTTCTCGAACCCAGAGCGTGGGAACTCGCGTTCCTGCGCGTCGTCGTACTTCCTCGAGATGTAGTTCAGCGTGTCTATGAGCCTGGTAGCATGAGCGAGCGCCTTAGCCTTGGTCGCAGCGTCTGCAGCATCCCACTTCGTCGTACCGAGACGGTCCGCGAAGTAAGCATCGCCGTAGGTAGCGTCTGCGTATGGGACAACAGCCACTCGCCCCTCCCTCCAGTATGGAACACCATTATAAATTGCAGGGTTCGAAGTGCAATCCGGGCGGGTAGCTTTTAGTGCTAGAATTCTACGCCTGCTCGTTCTTCAGGTAGCGGCATGCGCTCAAGCTCGATCAAGTCCACATCGAACACTGACTGTGCTGCCATCAAGGCTATGCGTTCTTGGCCACCAACCTTCCAGACGTCTTCCAAGCTGAACTCTGGTGTGTTCATTTCCAATATGCTCTTTACATCAGGGTCTGTTGACGACCAACCTTCATCAGGATCCCACGTAGCTGTAATGTTGCTCCGCACCTTCCCTACCCTGATCCTGATCTTTAGCATGACCTACTCCAGTGGGATGCCCTTGAGCGAGTGGATGATGAAGTCGAACCACTCTGGGTCCTTCTCCGCTGCCTTGATCGGGTCCTTCCAGATGAACTCGATACCCACCGACGACGTTTCACTCGCACGTCCGTCCTCGTACACGCGGCCAGCGTAGTAGCTGTAGGTATTGAACCTGTCCTTCTTGCCTCGTACCCTTGAGCTGAAACCCGGTATGTGTCTTACAGACTCGCCGATAGTCCTGTCGCGGAAGAACGCCCTCTCTGCGCGCTTGAATCCAGGCAACCTGTAGCTGAGGTGATGCCCGAACTCGTGGGCAAAGGTACCCTGATGCTTTCCTGTACCCATCTGGATCTCGTGCCTGTCGCTAGAGTACGAACCACCAGAACCTAGGCCTCGTGTTTCGTACATCCTGTGATCACGGATGTCGTTCAAGACAGCGTTGCTCATCCCTTCGTCTGGGATCCACGACAGGAGCTCTTCCCCAACATCCTCGTACTTCCTCGCACTTGGATGGATGGCTACCTTACCCTTCAGACTCGAAGGCTCGCGTAGGAGAGCGTGCTTCTGCTCCTTGATCTCTTTCTGCAACTTGCGTTTCACCCTCTTCATTTCTTTTTCCAACGCGTTGCGCTTTTCCCTGAGCGGTCCGCCTATCTTCGCATACTCGTCGTCAGAGATCTTCTTGTCGACTCGATCTCTGAACACCTTCATGAACTCGTCCTCTGCTTCCTTGTACTCCGCTTGTATGGACGTGAACTCTACACGCTCGTGTAGTTCCTTAGGCTTGTTGCGCAGCATCGCTTCACGGAACTCTTTAGCCGTCTTTGGTCTAGGACCAGACGGCGGTGTAGGTGTGGGCGCCGGCGTAGGCGCGGTGGGTTCAAGCTTAGGAGCTCTGGGCGCGCCCTTCCTTCGCGCCTTTAGCTGCTGTAGCTCTTCCCTCAACCTTCGACGTTCGGCTTGCAGTTCCAGACGCCTTGGCCTTGCACCCTTGACCCCGATGAGAGCGTCGTTCTGTTTCTTCAACTCCGCCCTGCGCTTCTTGATCTCCTCCATGCGTGCGTCGATTGCCTCGCGTGTAATGGGCAAAGGCTTAGGTGCGGGCGCTGGGGTAGGCGCAGGCGCCGGCGTTGGAGCAGGGGCAGGTGTCGGCGTAGGTGTAGGCTTGGGCTTGGGCTTGGGCTTAGGAACCTTCGGGAACCCCTTCCTCTTCGCCTTTAGCTGCTGCAACTCTTCTCTGAGCTTACGACGTTCGGCTTGCAGTTCCAGACGTCTCGGCCTCGCACCCTTGACTCCTATCAGGACGTCGTTCTGTTTCTTCAACTCCGCTCGACGTGCTTCGATCTCCTTTATGCGAGCGTCGAGTCCTTCAGGTGTGTCTGGTATCTTGGGTGTAGGCGCAGGCGCAGGCGCGGGCGCAGGCGCGGGAACCGATGGCTTGGGCTTGGGTAGAGGAACCTTGAAGTGTCTGTGAACTCGTCGCTGGAGCTTGCGCATCCTGTCACGCTTGTCCATCAACAGGAAGCGCTTCTGCTTAGGAGTTGCAGGGTTCTCGATGAGCTTCGTCAAACGATCCACTTCAGTTTCCATGAACGCGACGGCATCGGTCTGCCCCAACGCTTTCAAGTTCGGTAGCGAGACGCTCTGACCGTTAGGCAACGTCGGCGTAACGTCGAACTGTGTGGTTGGCGCAGGTGCGGGCGTAGGTACCGTCGGTTTAGGCTTGGGGATCGTTGGCTTAGGCGCTGGTACTGGCAACCCTTTCCTTCGCGCCTTCAACTGCTGCAACTCTTCCCTGAGCTTGCGACGCTCGGCCTGTATCTCCAGACGCTTTGGTCTCGCGCCTTTGACCCCGATGAGAGCGTCGTTCTGTTTCTTCAACTCAGCCCTGCGCTGCTCGATCTTCTTTATCTGAGTGTCGAGCTCTTCAGGCGAGACAGGTCGCTCGCTTCGATCGGGTTCACCACCGCCGTACTTTTTCTTCCTAGCTGCCTTCGTACTCAGCTTGTTGATCTTGTCGTGCGGCTTCTTGGCGTCGATGCGTTGCTTCTTTTCAGCAAGTGCCTTGGACGTTCCCGGCCGTTCGCCCACGTCCCACTTGGTGGCGCGTGCTGTACGAAGTTCGGCACGCTCGATCGACTCCTTGCTTCGCTTCTTAGCACCTAGGTCTTTGCCAAGGCGTTTAAGCTGCTTGTCCTTCGGGCGCCGAGCCAAGGCACGCTCGACCACCGCCTTGTCGGACCGCGTCGTCAGGTCATCGGCCAACACGTCATCGAGCTTGATCTTCTTCTGCTTCCAGAGAGCCAGCTTGGTGTCCGAGCCGAGGATCTTTCGCTGCAGATCTTCGTCTTGATCTCGCAGCCACCCCTCGTAGCGTGTTCGGCCGGGTACGGTCGTGCCCTTACCTGTGTCTGGATCACGCGCTCGACGGGGCGCGTTGAGCACCGCATCGTTTAGGTCATCGTCTTCGAACACTCCCACGAGGGTCGACCTGCAGTTAGGATGAGCGGGTGGGCCAGGCGGGTTGGAGCCGGTCGGCCAGAACGTACCGTCGAGCGTGGCGCAGATACGAGAGGTGCGTTCGTCCAGAGTAGAGTCCCAGCGGTAGCCGATGAAGATGTCAGGGTTGGAGTCGTACACCATCCGGTGCGCGTTGTTCTGCGCCGCGTTGATGTTGGTGCGTGCGATGCGTGTAGCCGCTCGCTCACCGACGTCCATGACCTTGTTGATCTCTTTCGCGGTGTCATCGACCGTACGTCCTGTGATGATGTGCTCCGAGATCGTTTGCTTCACTTTCTTCTGGGTGTACTTAGCCACGCCCTTGAAGGCCTTCTCGGTCTTCACGCCTAGGACGGGTGTGTCGAGCGCTGCCTGCGCTGCCTGCGTGAAGATCTGCTGGAAGGAAGGCGCGAGCTTGACCGTCGCCGGCGTGCCAAGGTCGACAGCCATCTTGATCTCTGTGACGCCCTTGCGGAAGGCTGCTTGCTTCGCTTTGCCGAGCGTGTTGACCATGTTGCCTTCGGCCTGAGCGATCTCAAGGTCGATGTTGTCCACTACCCGTTCCCGCGCACGGATCGTCGACGCGTTGTTCACCAGCTTACCTTCATCGTCGACCTGCTTGCGTAGCTCGTCGATCTCGTTGAGCATCTTCTGCCGCACGCGGTTGAGTTCGCCACGCAGCTTCTTAGCCAGACCCTCTTCCGAGCGAACGATCAAGTCCTGTCGTTGATCAAGCACCTCCTCGACGAACGCCGACGCGGGTGGCTTGGTCTTCTTGACCTTTTTCTTCTTAGTGGTCTTGCGTGTCTTCGCCTTCGTCGCCATCACGTGCCTCGAAGGGTGTCTCTGCAGAGATCGCGATGGGCGGGACAGCCCGCGCCCACATCCAGATCCAGATCTTGTTCCCGTTGCGCTTGAGCTCTGCGATGTCTTCGTCGGTCAGCTGCCAACGGGATACGACGTGTTCGCTGTCGCGGTACACTTCCAGACTCGAGCACTCCTCAGCACTCATCCCCTTCGGTCGGTTGAGGATGAGGTTCGCCTGAGGAAACCCGATAGGGTGAGCCATGCTTACTCCTCCTCGTCTTCGTCTTCCTCGTCATCCTCAGGTGGTGGTTCGACCGGCCCACCGCTGAGCGCGTTGCCAAGTGCCTCGGTCTTCACGATCTTTTCGACCGCCACCTTCTCTGCTTCCTCTTCGCCGTACCCGCGAGCAGCAGTCGCCGACTCTTCGCTCAGCAGACCAGCCGTCACGTCCTTGATGACGACCTCAGCGCGGGTGGGACTAGCGTCGATGTACGGTGAGATGTCGATCTCTTTCCCGATCCTGTCCAGCACCTCTTGCGGAACGATCTGCTTGAGGACGAGGTGGGCCAAGCGCTTCTGGATCTCACGCGTGTAGGTCGGGGATGGGACATCGTACTGCCGCTCAGCGAGCTTGGACGCCTCCTCCTGCCGCTGCTCGTCGGTCTTCAGCGTGTAGCCCGTCGGGTACTTGACCGATGAGTCGACCTGAGTGCCAACGAACATGCCGATGATCTCGGCGAGCTCGGCTTCACCCGTCTGCAGTACCGTGGCGATGTAGTCGAGCGCCGCGTCCTCACCGATGCGGTCCGCCTTCTTGCTCGCGCCGCTCTGCTGGAGAGCCTTGACCGAGAGGGTGGTCATCGCTAGGTGAGCAGCGACCGTGATCTGCTCCTCGATGTCCTTCTGCTTCTTCATCGAGGCCTCGAGGTTGGCAACAGGTGGTGAGATCCAGTCGGGTCGCTCAAGGTCCTGCTCGTAACCCACGCCCTTGTTCACGCCGACGTCCAGTCGCTTCTCGTAGTCGTCATCGATCTCGGACACCCGGTCCCGCATGTCGACCACCTCACCCGACGCGGTGTCACGCTTGGTGCCCGCAGGCTTGATGTACGCGTGTCGGGTCGAGTACTGCTCAGTGTACAGCGGAAAGTTGCCCTTGAAGCAGAAGTACACGTCCGTTGAGCTGAGGTTCATCAGCGCGATCTGCATATCCGCGATGTCGGTGAGCAACGAGTCGACCAGCCGGAACTCGACGACCGGTATACGCTCGATCGGGATCACGAACGGGAGCTCTGCTTCTTTGCCGTCCGCTGTAAGCACTTGGACCAACACGCCCGGCCCGCGGAGCTCGATCTTCTCGCTGCTACCCTTCACAGGCACGTCCATGTTGAAGGACTCGTCGACCAGCCGCATGTACCTGAACTGCTCACGGGTCTCGACCACCAAGCCAGTCACGTCGTCCCTCACGTCTGCGAACTCACGGATGAGGATCGAAGTGAAGTACTCGTCCTCCTCGTCGTAGGACCACGCGAGCACGTTGTCCGCATCGATGGCCCAGATGTTTGGCAGCTTGGACTCGTCGGCGAGCGTCTCCTCCTCGTACAGTGGAGGCGCATCGATCTGCACGTACCGCTTACCCTGAGCAAGCAGCAGCGGTAGCAGCTCCACGCCGACGAACGCCGTCATCGACTGGCGCTTGCGGTCGACGTCCGTGTCCATCATCTGCGTGTAGCGTGGGTCGCCATCCCGCATCACGTCAGGCATCTTGGACATGAGCGCGTTGCGGATCTCGTCGATGATCCGGTTGGCGTGGTTGATCACGTACGTCAGGCGCCGGCGATCTAGGAAGTCCTGCTTATCTTCGGCCGAGCTGAACTGATACAGGAACTCCTTGATGAACTCCTCACCACCGTAGTACGTGACCTTGTACTTGAACCAGTCGTCTGCGTACCTCGAGTACTCTGGGTGACGCAGCTGTACTAGGTCCGTACCCGTCTGCGCTGCTTGGTCGCCTTGAAAGATGTACGGTACCTGTGCTTGAGGTACCCCTGCCCCGGGCTGGTGCTTGCCCGGCTCGCGGGTGCGCAGCTCAGGGTCGCGTGACTGCGTCGACACCGTTCGTCCCTTCTTTGACATCGTCTCCTCCTTTACCGCGGGTTCGTTATCGGTCGTCGCTTGCGCATCGAGAGGAGACGAGCAGCAGTGCGCACCGCCATCTCGAACGCGTCGGGTCCGTCGTCGTGTGCTCCGTTAGGAAAGTCCATCAGCATGTCGAGTAGCAGCCTGTTGCCACGCGTGCCTCGTCGAAAGCGCACCCGTCGTCGAGTGATGTACGGGGACAGGCGCCTGATACGCAGTAGCTTGGACGCGCCGTAGTTCGAGATGCCCTCGACAGGACAGAGGAGCTCCTGTCTGTTCGAAGCTGCCTCGATCTCCGAGATGATAAGCTCTTGGAACTGGTTATCCTCGCACACGCACAGGTCAGGTTGGAACGAGACCGAGTAGTTGATCATGGTCTCGACGAGCTGTGTGATCGGTACGCGCGTGATGATCGAGTCCACGTAGAGCAAGCCGTCCTTGACCGCGAGGAACACCAGCGCTTGGTAGTCGCCGGCCTTCGACTCCTTGCCCTTGGACGGGTCGAGCGCCATCACCTTGCACTCAGGATCCTTAGGCCAGTCAAGGAACGTGAGGGTCGGGTCGTTGATGAGGGACGGGTCCCACTCACAGATGCTGGGGTCAATCGGGTTGTTCTGTTTCTCTGACTCGAACGCAGCGTGACCGAGCGTGGCGCGGTGGAGCATGAGCTCGTACAGCGGCTCACGTGAAGGCCAGAGCACCACGGCTCCTTCATCCATCTCCGCCCTGTGCTTGGTGTAGAACTCCAGCGCGTGTTGCTCGCGGTCGACGTCCGACAGGTTAGCGAGCAGGTCTTCCCACTCGTCCCAGAGGTCCATGCGGCTCGGCCACTCGATCATGGCCTTGAACACCGACGCCTTCCAGCCCGGCATGGTCTCCAGTCGCTTGACCACGCACTCGCGGTGAACACCGGTGCCACCCACGAGGATGTTGCAGCCCGGCCCACCCGCGTTGAGCACGCCTTTGGTCATCCAGTTCCAAGTACGTGTGCGGATCTTGTGGGAGTAGGCTGCGTCGTCTCCCTCAGGGTCGTCGATGATGATGAGCGTCGGGCGGTGCTGGTGGAAACGTCGACCGCGGATCTTCGACCCACTGCCGAGCGCCTCGACACAGATCCTGTTCTTGGTCACGATCCTGTTCGCGTTCCACGTCCCGCCACGACCGAAGGCCTCAGGGTAGTAGCGCTGGATGTCCGGGTTAGTTTCCAGCTCCTCCTTGATGTCGTCTAGGTACTTGATCGCTTGCGTCTCGGTGTCCGCACACAGGATGATGAACTTCTCGGTCTCTTCACAGATGGCAATGAGCGGGTTGAGGAAAGAGATGAACGTCGACTTGGCCGAGCCGCGAGGCCCGAGCACCACCTCCTTCACGTTGCGCTTGTTGCGTGCTGAGGCGAGCCGTGAACTCAGGTGCTCGTGGAAGATCGACGGGACGTCGGTCAGGTAGTGTGAGCAGAACCGCTTGCCCCACGCTAGGTAGTCGACGTGCTTGTCCCGGGATAGCTTGCGCTTGAGGTTGGTGGTCAACGAGCGACGCAACTGCTGACGGATGTACTCACCGTGGGTCTGATCGCTGGCCAGTCGAACCATGTCTACCTCTTGACGACCGTCGCTTGCCCGAACGCGTTGACGACGGGTGCCTCTGGCTTGTCCTCAAAGAACTCGAACACCGCCTTGCCGCACCCGTAACAGTGAGGCCAAGCGTAGTCGTCGATCACTAACACGCCGTGCGTGACCAGACGCGGGTACACGTACTGCAACACGTCCCACGTGGCCTGCTCTTGGTCGACGTCCGAGTGGCAAAGGGCGATGTCGTCGTCAAAGAACCGAGTAGGGACAGGACCCTTGTGCGTCTTGCCCCGCGGGACGAGCTTGGACACGTACGCCTCGCTACAAGCGAAGTCGCCTACGTGGTGGGAATCGTTCTCGCCCTTCTCGGGTATACCTTCGAACGTGTCGAACATCTCGATGGGTCGCAGGTGGCTGAGCATGTGCGCTGTCCCACCCTTGTACACCCCGCACTCCCAGAACGCGCCGGGCGGTGCGCCTTTTGCCATCTGCCAGACGTGATAGAGCTTGGGTGGCGTGAGGAGCGTGACCTTCCGTATGCGATTAAAGATGTTCATGAACTGCTTGTCGCAGTGCCACACCGTCACAGCATCGTGTTGGATGTGCTGTACCTTCCGCAAGCCGCGGTGATCGTCAATCAAGTTCGGCATCGTCCTCTACTCTCTCCTCGCTCAGGTTCTGCTCTTCGACCTCGACCTCTGCAGGACGAGGCAGCTGGCGCCCACCGTTGATCCCGCCGTTCAGCGCGGGCTGTAGGCCACCAACGGGAATGTCGATCTGATCCAGCTCCTCCATGACCTTCTCGAGCGTGCGCCAGTCCGTGTGCTTGCTCATGATCGTGGTCACTTGGTCGAGTACGATCTTGATGTGGTCGAGCGTCACGATCTCTTCCGTGGTCTTGAGGATACGGGCCATCTGTTCACAGAGGTTCGCCACGTCCTTGCTCAGCTCCACGATCGTCACGGCCTCGGCCGGCGATAGGTGTTCGATCTCACCCTTGTGCTTCTCGATGATCCCTGCCAGCACCGTGCGGGTCAACGCGATCTCGTCCCTGATGTCCAGCCTGTCTGGATCGTGCAGGAAGGACTCGTACATGTCCTCCAGTCGCTTGGTCTTGAACCGATACCTACCGCGCCTCGACAGCTTGCCGTTCGCACCGTGTAGCCTGCAGTGCGTGTCGCCCTTGAGCGCGAACGAGCCGCACTGTGAGCCGTCCATGTGTAGGTGTTGGCAGCGCCTCGACTGGTCGTCACGTCCTTCCCACATGTCCCGCCGCGGCTTGGGATCACGCGTCATCCACTCTGGCTTCTGGTACGACGGACTCTGCTCACGCTTAGGCGTGCGTCGCTCGTCCTCTGAAGGCTCCTCGTACTCGCGTGGCTCGCGAACACGCTTAGGACCCTGTGCTACTGGCTCGCTCAACGCGGCCTCCCTCCTTGGTGTACCCGCACTGCTCCATGTAGTAGAACCACATGCCCCGTACCTTGGCCTTCTCCTCGTCATTCAACGGGAAGCGGCCGTGCGTGCGGTGACCCGGGTGCAGTAGCGTGACGGGATGGTGCTTGGTGCCGCTCTCCGGTCGAGGTAGGTTGTCCAGCTGCTTCTTGATCGCCGGCACGTCGACCACGCCGTGCCCAACGATGTGATGAGCTACGAGCGAGATGGCCTTGAGCTGATCCTTGACGATGGTCTCGTACTCGAGGTCGAGGTCAGCCTCGCGCCTCACGTGGTTGAGGTACTGCTCGATCGAGTAGCGGATCCAGTACTCGCGGCCGTGGTTCCACTTGCCTTCCCTCACGATCCCTGCTGACTCGTACATCCCGTAAGGATGGCGGTGACAGGTCAGGATGACGTCGGCCTTGCGCGCTGCCTGCTCCATGTAGGTGTGAGTCTTGAGGACGGCGTTCGGTGCGCGTGATGCCTCGAGGAAGATCCGCATCGACTCCTTGAGCGGGCCGCAGTACAGGCCGTCCTGTGGCAGTAGGAGCCGTGCGCAGTTGTAGAGCCACGTCGACGCTGACCTGAAGTTGCCGATCACGAGGACGATCATTCCTGACCCTCCAGCACCGGGTACCCACACAGCTCGATGAACCGCTTCCACCGAGCACAGACCGCTGTCTGCTGCCCCGCGGTGAGGGCGTGCTTGCCGAACGTGCGGTGATCCTTGGTGAGTAGCGTGACAGGGTGAACAGCCCGCGGGTCGTCTGGCTCCTCGAGCAGGTCCAGCTCGTCCACCACGCTCTCAAGGTCCTCGCAGGGTCTTCCGTGAACGATGAAGGACAGGTCGTCGAGGACGCGTGGCTCGTACTGGACCATGTACTCGTAGGCCACGTCATAGTGCGCCAGGCCACGCCAGCGCCTCATGTACTCGACCAATGACCCGTCTATCAGCGCCTCGTTCGCTGGTCGACCTGCATAGACCCGAGCGCTTGCGTACACGTCGACGGGATGCCGGTGCGATGTCAGGATGATGTCGGCCTTGCCCACAGCCCACTGGCGATGCGCGTGGACCTTGAGTACAGCGTTATCTGCGTACTCAGCTTCGAGCAACGTCTGGCGTGTGTCGAGGAAGCCCGTGAACAGACCTGCTTGAGGCATCATGAGACGGACGGCGTTGAAAAGCCAGCAGGACCCTGACCGGTAGGTCCCCGCGCAGAGTACGATCATCGGGACTTCTCCGTTCGTGGCTAGTTGTACCGTGAGCCCTGTCTTGGGAAGCAGTTCCGTCCCACTTGGTAGAGACCATCTTAACGGGATGTGAGATCTTAACAACTCGCACTGAGCTAAGAAGGACTATAGGGATTGAACTGACTTAAAGATCATATGGTAATATCCTATTAACATGTCCTGAAGTTTAGGTTTAAAGCCGGTTTTCCGTAACAAAGCCGTGCTCCACCTTCCATTTCCGTGCACGTACGGAGACGAAACGGAGTAAGTCGATTCCCGGTGGCCGGGGGTGGAACATCGTTTTGTTACGCAGATTGAAGGAGAAAGGATGACACGCTGTGAACCGACCCGTGAACTTCAGTCACGGTTCGGGGGAGCTCGAGCTCGGTACGTGATGAGCAGGTGCTGGTACTGCGATCGAAGTGGACGTGTAGTGTCCAGCGGGGGTAGGTCGTCGTACCAGACAAGCTCATCATCGTCATCGTCTTCGGCTGGCGGTGAGTACGGGACGTACTCTTGGCGGGGCCAGTCAGACGTGTCGTCGTACGGCTCCATGTACGCGATCATGTCCCGTCCATCTCACAGGGTCGTGTGATGAGCTGGATAAAGCGGACGTGGCCGGGGGTGACGTGCAGCCCGTCGAAGAACAGGCGACAGGCCTCTTGGTCGCCCTGCTCGTTCACCTCCCAGTACATGACCTGTTGCCCAGGACGTGCGGACAACAGTCGTATCGCGTTGTACTCCCAGCCGTCCTTGTCGAAGGTGTTCAGCCCCTCGCCGTCGCCGACCCACTCCGCGTGGCAGATCCACTCCCACACCCGAGGGTCATCAGCCGCCTGCATCAGCAACGTTCCCATCTCAGTCTCCACTCGTACAAACGTAGAAGGCCCAGCACACGCGGCGCATGACTCGTGATACGAGGCCCACGCCTTCGACGTATTGTTTGAGCCCGTACACCGGCCACGAACAGTTCGGCAGCGGTCCGATGAAGTCAGGGTCGTACGAGATCACCTCGATCCTGTACTCGACGCTCTTGAACAGCACCTCTTCCTGTCCGAGGTGGTCCAGCCAGTCCGGGTCGATCGCCGGCTCTTCGAGCACCGGGTACGCCACCGCCCGTCGTGACTTGTCGACCGCAGCCACGCACCCAGCCTGCGGGCCTCCTACGTGAAAGGCGAACACCGGGTCCTTCACGTCTCACCTCCTCTCTACTCTATAGGGTCATGATGTGGCGCGAGTCCAGTACCTTCGTGCCGGGGATGTGGTGGTCCTTGCCGCAGATGCAGCGACACCCACTCAGCCCGAGTACCAGCGCCAGTAGTACGAGCACTATCAACCTACGCATCGTCGTTCTCCTTCTCCGTGTCCCACCCGAGGTACGTGTCCATGGCGACGTCGACCTGTGCCATGAACTCGGCGTGCCGTTCGGGCGTGACCTCCTCGTCTTCGATCATCTTACTCCACGAGCGGTACGCAGCCATGCCGTGTACGAAGATCCGCGTGGCTTGCCGTTCCTGCTCAGGATCCAGCGCGTCTTCCTCGTACAACGAGCGCACGAGGTCGATGATCGGGCCCATGTCAGGTGCTGGTGCTACCATGTTAGCCCTCCAGCTGTCGTCTCTTGGGCACGTCGACCGACGCACCACACGCTCGGCAGAACACCTTCTCACCAGTCGGGTTGAGTTGCGCGAGCTGAGCTTCGATCAACCGTAGCGCGTCGTCCCGCTTGACGTTCGACATCCAGTGGGCCTTCCCGTCCTCGTGCGGCGACGTGAAGATCATGACGAAGCCGGGCCGCATCAGGAGCTGGGTGGTCATCAGCTTTTCGATGGCGCGAGCGAGCTCGGTAAGGTCGGGTCCTTCCTGATACCCGTCGCTCTTCGCGCCCTGTGGGTTACCTGGCGTCTTCACAGAGCCACTCCTTTCTGGTACACACAACAACGTCGCCAACCAGCGGGATCCCAGCCGCGGCTGTAGCCTCGAGGTTCGGTTCAAGCTCACGGATCAAGCCCTCCTCGTTGAACACGAACACCTTCTCGCCGACGTTGCGGCACTCGATGTAGCCACCCACTGCTTTCTGTAGCTCGGTCAACGTAAGCTTGACTGGCGCCCGCGTCCCGTCGACCCGTATCACTTCAGCCATCGCTCGCCTCCTACTCGTCTTCGTACTTCGCCCACATGATCTCCCAACACGGACCACACGTCTGCGTCTGGAAGAGCTCACGCTCGTCCTTTCTGAGGTACGGCATCGCCACTTGGATACACGTGTCCGTCTTCCAGCGCTCGAGGTCCTTCGGGAACGCGTGTACAACGAAGACCCGCTTGCACCTACGGCAGACGATCCGGTACCCTACCTTGCTCGGTGCTGGTGCCACCATCACTCTCTCCTCTCTATTCTAGATGTCGCGCATCAATCGCATGCGCTTGCGCCTCCAAAAGTCCGTCACACGTCCGTAGGTCGCCTTGGCCCACGCCTTCTTGTCTTCGGGCGCCGGTGGCTTGAAGACGATGGTCGGGTTACGGTCCATGAAACCCTGTATCGTGCTCAGGCACTTGACGCCTTCGCTGTAGCCTTGCGACGGTGCGAGGATCTCACCGTTGGGCGCGATCAGTCTCCAGTTCCACTTCTTGTCGCTCCCGCGGAACGGTTGGATCTTGTCCCGTCGCTTTGCGTACTGTCTGGTTCCCATCCTTGGCCTCCTTTACCCCTCTGGGTCGTCCACCTCAGTCTGTGCGCCCGCCGCCATGATGAACCGCTGCGCGTTGGCGCAGAGCCCGACGCACCTCAGGTCTTCACCGTTGTAGAAGTAGACCTGCGCGTGCTTGCCCTCGCGTCGTATCGAGATGCCAGCGAACACCATTGCGTCGAACCTCTTCTCGAGCTCACCCACTAGCTCGTCGGTCGTCTTGAACTCTAGGTCGCTCATCATACGCTCACGATCACACGGTCGACTATGCCCCACTCCTCTTCCGCACGCCGGCGATACTCCTCCTGCGCGCACGTGTACAGTACCTCGTCCCGCCAGTTGTACATCTTGATAGCCTTGAGCGTGTCTTCGTCGAGCTCAGTCGGCGGCGGTGGTGGCTCGTACCCGCGCCCGAGGTTCGGGATGAAGAACTCTGACTCAAAGCGCATCGTCCGACGCAGCAGCCGGGCCACGCCTTCCAACTCTTCAAACAGACCGAAGAAGGTGTAGCGTCGAAGCGCGCGTCGAGCTTGGCTGAGCATCTGTCTGTCGCTCCGCACGTCTGTCAAGACCGAGCTGGCACCGTCGTTGATCTGTAGCGCACGGCCGAGACCGTACTGATAGATCTCGCGGATCGTGTAACGCTTTGCGATCCCGTGCTGCGGGTGATCCGGTCGCCGGCGCAGGTAGTGGTACGCTGATATGACCCTGCGAACGGGATCACGTAGGACGCAGAACGAGATGAAGCGTACGTGGTCGGGCACGTGACGCCACCGCCCGTCGCTCAGGTGGCAGTGCCCGCCGAGCGCCGCCGCCTCGACCGGTGCTCCAGCTTGGTTCACGTACATGAACCCAGCCTGCATGGCACCGAGCAGCTCGTCGACGTGCAGCCACCGGTACGACGGGATGGTCTCGCGCAGTTTGTGCGACAGCGACGTCCCGGCCGTGCGTGGGACGTGGTGGAAGAACAGCTTCTCTTCACCCCGACGCACCTCGTCCCACGGTATGACGTGATCCCAGAAGCTCATCCTCGCTCCTTCCCCGCTGGCGTCCTGCCCGTCCTGACACCGTACTGCTTCATCGCCCAGTTCATGAACGCGTGCCGCACGTCCCTCGCCTGTACCTCCCACTCGTCGACCGACAAGGCGAGGCACTGCCGGTAGAGCTTCACCCCCTTCTCGCCGAGCGCCTCCTTCAGCCGGTCATCGGTGTCAGGGAACTGGTGGTACACGTCCGACAGCTGGTTCGCAGCTCGTTGCAGTTGCTCGAGTGCGCCTGCCATGCGGTGCATGAACAGGGTCCACTCGTTCGTCTTGATCTCGGGTTCACAGCTCATAGCTCTCTCCTCTCTTCTCTCCTCTTCGCACTTCTCACAAGGCTCTCCGGGCCTGTGCATCCAGTTATGCTTCGCGCATACCGGCATCGTTCTCTCCTCTCATCGACTTAGAGCTTTTCCCCTCTCTTCTCTCTGAGCGCTCTGATCTCGTCCATCCCACGGTACCGACGCGTGTCGATGCCCATGATCGGACCCGTCTTGACAGCCCGGCACGTCACACGTGGTCCTGGGAACTCCGCTAGCTCTTCGATCTGGGCGAACCCGAACGCCTTGAGGGATTTGCGCAGCCCTGCTTTCGTCGGGTACATGCAGTTGGTCGGGTCGTCGGCCTTGCCCGGCTCCACCATCCACGCCGGGAGGTTGGCCGTGTGCTTCGACTCGTGTACCGCTGTCTCGAGGAGCAGGGTCCCGCCAACCTTGAGCATGAAGTTCAAGCTCTTGAGCGCGAGCAACGGCGCGATGAGGTGGTACATGACGCCGAAGCACATGACCACGTCGAAGTACGACTCGCGGTGGAGGTGGGCCTCGTAGACCGAGGAGTATACCTTCTCGACGTTACTGTCCCGCAGGTACTTGGCTAGGGCGAACCCGTTGTGATACGCCTCGGTCGGGTTGCCCCAGTCGTCGACAGTGGGCTCGAACAGCTGGACCTCCTCGGCGCCTTGCTCCTCAGCCCTGAACGAGAACAAGCCGTCCCATCCGCCGACGTCCGCCACACACTTGCCGGTCAGGTTCTTCGACATTCCGAAGCGCGAGAACACGTCGTCGCCCAAGCCGTGCTCGCACAGACCGTCTGTAACGAAGTTCTTAGCCAGACGGATGGAGTGCCACCACTTGATCTTAGCGACCTCAGCCAGCTGGCTTTCAGTCAACGTGTCTCGGAGGTTTGGTGGGTTTAGAGGGTGGACCTTTTGGGCCTTCAACCTTGCCTGCTGGTCTGCCTCCATCACCTTCGCTATCTCCTCCTTCCGCTGCTCCGCTTGCTCCTTCTGGCACTCCTCGTTGTACATCGCGCACCCCTCTGTATCGGTTCTGGACGAACGCGTCCTCGATGGTCGTACGGATCGGTCCCTGCCCGCCACACGACGGGCACACCACTGCGAACCTGCGCTTGCCGTCTCTGCCCCGCGGCATCTCAGCCACGAACGCTACGTGCGGACAGAAGATGCAGTTGGTCTCAACGGATGGTGTGACCACCTCGAAGTCGACCGTGACGATCTGCCGGGCCATGCGCATCTCGTCGATCATCTCAGCGAAGGCCTCGGCAAGCCGTGTGTCCATCTCGACCGAGCTAGCCTGCGGTCGACACCACGCCTGCGCTGCTTTCTCACGTGCCCACTTGCTCGCCATCTTCATCCTCCTCCATAGGTCGACCTCTCTTCCACTCCTCGCCCTCGTTCATGTCACGCTCAGCCTTGTTGATGAACCGGTTGAGGGCATCGACGATCTCACCGTTCAGCCTACCGTCGCCGAAGTGGATGTGGTAGTCGATCTCACCGTCAGGCTTGACGAACATGATGGCGTGTCCCCGCGGGAACATACGTTCCAGCGCTTCCATGTGGTCTTCTCTCACTGCGTACCTCTCCTCATCCGGTTCATCAAGGTGTCCTTGAGCCAGCCGCTAGAGAAGCCACCGACGTAGAAGTCACGGCGAACCTCACCGCCGTACCCCGCCACGTACTCCTCACCGACGATCGGCTTGTCCCGGTAATCCCCGCCCTTGAGCAACACACTCGGCCGGACGGAGATCACCAGGTTGCGCAGCTCCTCTTCGCTGCTGAAGACGTGGACCGAGCTCACGTACTTCAGTGCGAGTAGCATCTCCTTGCGCTGTCGCTCGTCGAAGACAGGCAAACAGCCGCGTAACGCTTTGTAGCTCATGTCTGAGTTGAGACCGATGATCACGGTGCCACGGTACTCCTCGTACGCCTGCCGGAGCAGACGGATGTGTCCAAGGTGTAGGTAATCAAAGCACCCGTTAGCGAACACGGTCCAGCTCAACTTGAAGGACGTGCCCTCGGAGACCGAAGGCACGCGTTCAAAGAACACGCCGCGGTACCTGAAGATCGTCGGCAGCGGTACTGCCTCGATAAAGTACGGGATGGTCACGTTCGCTTTGCGTACGGTCACACCCATGTCCAGTATCTTCTTGACCTGCGCATCAAGGTCGTGTTGATGTAGGTCCATCGTGCCTCCTAGAACGGGATGGCAGCACTCTCCTGCCCGGCCAGAGCTACTAGGCGATCCTGCGCGACGGTACCGCCTGACACGCCGATGGCGCCACCGCGGATGGGTAGGCCACCGTGAAACGTGATGAGCCCGTCGTTCGAGTGCTCGATCCCATAGAGCGGGCCACCCGGCTGCGACAGCTCGCCGATCTCACCTGTCTCCATGTTAAACATGACGGACGTGCGCGCTTTGCGTATGGCGATGTCGACGCTCCCGAGCCACGCGTCGTCCATGCGAGCAAACGCGACGAGGTTGCCACCGGTGTCGACCACCGCGATGTTCATCGGCACCTCTATCCTCTTGGCTTCCTTGCGGGCAGCCGCGATCGCGTCCATTGCTTCGTTCAACTTGATGTTCATCTGCTCTCTCCTCTAGTATGCCTCGAACTCCAAGGCGTCTTTCTTCTCGGCCAGCCAGCGCGGGATGATCAGTTCGCAGACCGTACCGAACCCGTCCCACGTCGGGTCCTCTTGGACCTGGCTCCGCGGGATCCAGAAGTCGACGTTGTCCTTCGGCGTCCCAGTCAGGAACGCCCCGTCGACCAGTTGCTTACAACCGTAGGCGCCCGCCGTCTCAGCGACGAGCACCATCCCTTCACACACCACCATGTCCCTCGGCATCGTCCTTCTCCTCAGCGGTCGTGGTACACTACGTCGTTGTCGTCAGGCTGAGCAAGGAAGACGTCATCCGCTTGGTAGTCGTACTTCCACTCCAGACCGCAAGCGCTGCACGTCACCGTCTTTTCGCAGCCGATGTCGTCGAGCTCTTCACCGCACGAGCAGTACAGTGGTTCACTCTCCACCACTATCGGCTTGTCCCTCTCCTTGTCCTGACACATCGCTCGTCTCCTCCCTGTTCTGGCAGGCGCACTGCTGCACTGGGACGTAAGCACCCAGCGGTCGCCTGAAGTAGAGCAACAGATCGTGCACCTGCATGTACTCGGTCAAGCGGTAGCCCGACTTCGACTTGATGTCGATCTTCCGCTTCGTTTCCAAGGTCATCGTGAACGGCATGACCGTGACCAGCTCCCACCCATCCTCGCTCGCCTCGTCAATCGCTTGCGAGAGCGGCACAGGCCCGGGCGAGTACTGAACTGTCGTGTACTCCCACTGCCGGTGGACCGACGGGGCGCAAGGCTTCCCGTTCTTCTTCACCAGCTTCACCAGGTTGGCTGCCGTCTTCTTTCCTTGATCGGAGCTCATCGCCGTCCTCCATCTCCTCTTCGACCTCTTCGTTGTCCTCGATGTCTTCATCGACCGCGTCGAACTCGTCTGAGTCTTCGAGGAAGTCGTCCTCGTCCTCGTACTCAGCCTCGTCGTCCATGTCGTCCTCTTCCTCGTCGTCTTCGTCCTCGGCATCAAGGTCGTCTTCGATGTCTTCCTCTTCCTCGATGTCCTCGGGCGCCAGCGGTGCTTCCTCCTCACCGTCGTCGTCACCTTCCTCGGTGCGCTTCTTGCCGTCTTGACCGTTGGCTTGGATGTCGCGCATGGCGTCCTCGAGTCCGACGAACGCGTCCGGGTACTTCTTGCGCAGCTCAGACAGGCTGGCCCGCATGACAGTGTCGAGGTCAGTGCCGATGGCATCGGCGATCACAGCGCAGTTGAACATGAGCTCACCGAGCTGCAGTATGAGGTTCCCTGAGTCCAGCGGCTGCTGGAAGAACAGGTGGCGGTGGACGTTGTCGACGACCTTACCGCTCTGTGTGCAGACGCCGCTCACACCTCCGATGAGTCGAGCGTTATCAGACAGACGTCGCTCGACCTTTGGCGTGATCGGTGTTTCGGTCTTGGTGACCAGGTCTTGATACTCACCTCCGTGCATGACTAACTCCCTCCTTAGGCGATGCAGGACGGCGATGAGGAGCGCCCTCGTGCCTTCCTGCAGTTCAAAGCGTACACCGCTCAGTGCGGTGATCGGCACCTTCTTGTTTCGCGTTCGTATGAACATCAGATCACGGTCTCCTCGATAACGTCGACGGCAGCCACCCAGTACTTCATCTCGGCTATCCGCTTGATGTCGTGTATCGAGGTGTCAACGCTCGTGATGACTTCGACCTTCCTTTCATCCTCCAAGAGCACGGTGTAGATGGCGCTCTTGTGCGGCAAACATTTGGGTCGACCGAGCCGTATCACCTCCACGAACTTGACCTTAAGTGGAGGAGGGTTCTTTGCCATCAGGCGACAACACCTTTCTAACAACATGCGGGTAAGCCATCCTATGGTTGCAAGTCCTACACGGCGGTAGCGACCGGTCCCGCTGTTGCAGACGGTATCGGTACCTGAACATAAGCTTTGAGTTCCAGACCTCGTCAACGCTTTGCGTCCTGAGGTCGCCGGCGATCGTGACGTTAGGATCCATTGGGTTGATAGCGCAACACAACGGGACCACGCCGTCACGCCGGACGACAAGGTGTCGGTGCGGCCGAGCGCAGTACGCGTCGACCTGCTTGACGTTAGGATTCTTGATACGGTCGCAGAACTGGTCGACGAGCGACGGGTTGTTTCTGACCGCGTCGGGTCTCATGTCCGTGACCGTGATGTGACGCTTTGTGGTAGGGTGACGCCGGTACTTGTTGTCGGTCCAGCGTACACGGTACTCGGCCCTGAGCAGCTGGACCAACTCATCGTAGAACGCTTTGCGTTGCTCACCCTTCTCACCACCGTCGTAAACGTTCAGGTTGAACGTCGTGACGCCAGCCTCGTACAGCTGGACCAATTTACCAGCTGCCACCTCTACGTCCTTCCCTAGCGGGTCACCGTTGGTCGTGACGTAGATGCTGGCCAGCGGTGCTGCCTCACGCATCTTGGCGATGTACCAGCCGTAGCGTGGGTTGAGCAGTGGCTCGTCTAACAGGAACGCCTGTATCACGCCGTCGTACGTGACATCCCACAGGTACGCGCATACCTTGTCGAACACCTCTGGCAGCATCATACCCGGCTTGCGCCGCTGCTCCTCGATGCTCTGAGGGCAGAACGGGCAGCGCCGGTTACAGAACCCGTGGGTCTCGATCGAGATCCGTGTGAACAGCGGGAACGGTTCACCGAACGGGACTGGCGGTTCCTTCATGATGTCGAAGAACCCCATGCCTACCTCGCTTTCACTGCGTCACGGGGAGGAGGGAGTGACAACGGGTCTTCCTTGATGACCACCTTACCCGGCTCACCCTTCTCACCACGTTCGCCTTGCAAGCCACGCTTGCCTTGTTCACCCTGCGGACCACGCGGCCCAATCGGACCTGGCTCACCTTGTGGACCAGCGGGTCCTGTTACGCCGCTCGGTCCCCGAGGCCCGACCGGACCACGCTCACCATCCTTGCCGGGTGGTCCTCGCTCGCCTTTGATAGGTACAGGACCAGCCGGGACGTTGCCAGGACGGAGTGTATCCTGACCGGCCCTGTACGAGTAGTACGTCGTCGCAGCTCCCAGTAGCCACATCAACGTACCGCACGCTACGCACACCAGCACGATCACAGCCGAGTTGGCCTGCTTACGACTAGCGACGAGCGGCAACTCTCGGGTTATGACGCGGTCGACCTCACCTGTAGCCGCGGTTCGGTGTTCGAAGACTTCCACCTCCTGTTCTTGCTCACCACTCATTTCAGCTCCTCTCTACTCTTTGGTGACGTGTCGTCGAGCAGTTGTTCTGTCTCGACGTGCCCTTTGTTCGACTCGATCCGCCGGGCGATCCCGTCGAAGGCTGTCAACTTGTCAGGGTTCCACTTGGCCAGACGGAACGTTCCCTTGCTCGTCACGTATACGAGCACGAACCCGTGAGGGAAGTGTTGCTGTAACGATTCGAGCGCTGGCTCCTTCATTGTTGCTCCTTCGAAAGCTCCACCATCCGGTCCTCGATCATCGCGCACGCGACCTTCTCCATGAACCTTGGCTGGTCCACGTATACGCGGGCGAGGAAGACGTTCGACTTCAACGCCGTGGCGTAGAGGTTGACCCGGTCCTGGAAGTCAAGCTTGATGTCCTCGATGGCGATGAACGTGTCGATGCACACCACGAGGGCCTCGACCATCATCGGAACGAACGAACTGACGTGCAGCAGTATCGCTGTTCCAGGCTTGCCCGTGATCTCCACCTCGTTCAAGTCGACCACCATCGACGTCAGAGCTTCGAGGTGCTCGCTGAACTTGAACTGGTACTGGTGCTTGGCTAGCACCTTCGCGTACTGCGAGTACATGAACTGCCACCGCTCGTCGCGGGACGGCGGGACCTTCGGTTTGAGCGCTACCATGACTCCTCTCCTCTCTGTTCTACTGCCAAGCTCTCTCGGCAGAACGTTGGTTGATCTTCGCGATGTGCTCGGCGACCAGTCGCGCGAGCTCACCGTACAGCGCCTTCTTAGTGTAAAGGTCTTGGGACAGCTTGTCTGAGACGATCCACACGTCTGACTCTTCGTGACGCGGGTGGTGGTAGGCGAACCCACGCTTCTCATAGAGTACGTGGTCACCCATGATGCCGACGTCCATGCGGTAGCAAGACGCCACACCGCAGACGCGGGCATCGACGTCACCGAACGCGACGTGTGCGCCGATGCAGGTCTGCGCCAGCGAGTGCAGGACGCTCCACTGGTTGTCGCTCAGAGCGTTGAGTGCTTGAACCGTGTCGCTCGCTACCTTGAGCTCGAACGCAACGATCACGCTAGCTGGCGCCCACACGAGGTAGTCTGGCAAGCCTCGCTGAAACTCAGAGCCGTGCAGCTTCATGGCGCTCATGTTGTGTTTGCGGAGCTCGGCGAAAGTCTTGCTGCCAAGCGTCGTCTCTGGTTTACCCATCACGCCATCCTCGGTCTACCGGACTTGCAGCTGAAGATTCCCAGTCGCTTCTGATACGCACTGCGTTGTTCCAGCTTCGGGACGTGGTCCGTGTACTCGTACTCGTGATACAGGTCGTCGGTCGGTGCTGGTTTGCAGCGCCCCTCGGCACTGTCAACGAGCGTGCCTGCCACCCACTCGGCCACGTTCGGGCACACGCCGTTGCCCACCTGAGCGTAGAGCTTCTTGCCGACGTACGTGTAGGTGTCGGGCACGGTCATCAGCCGCGCTGCCTCTCGCACTGTGATTATCCTGTGAAACTTGGGGTGGACGTACTTGGAAGACGCGTAGATGATCTGGGAGGGTCGACCTGCGCACAACCGCGTGTACCCGTGGAACGAGTTGGTCAGTCCCATGTACCGGCGGTAGCGGTAGCGCATCGGCAGCAGCTCGACGGGAACGTTGTCGACGCTCTGCCCTTCACGCATGGACTCGAACAGGTCGATGCTACGCTTGTTCTTGCGTGGCGCGGTCCAGTTGTGCAGGTCGTGCATGTCGTTGTCACCGTCGTCCGTCGAGTCGGCGAAGTGGCACTTCGCGTAGCTGTCGTCCCACAGGTCGTGCAAGGCGCCGTGAACCGTAGGCCACTCCTCGGGTGACGGTGGTGGCGGGACCGAGTAGTCGAAGTGGTTCTTGTACAGGACGAGGAACACCCGCTTGCGATTCTGCGGCACGCCGAACGTGCCGGCGTTGTGCTTGAGCATCGCTGCGCGGTAGCCCCACGAGCTGGCCGTGAGGGTGATCTGCTTCACCAGGTCGCGCCCGACGGTCGTGAACTCCTGCACCGACTCGATGACTGCGAACTTCGGTCGCAGTTCCTTGACCACGTTGACCAGTTGGCGGATGTCGAGCGTCTGCTTCGCCTCAGGGCCGTGCAGCCCTTCACCCATGTTGGCGTTGAAGAGCGAGAAGCCAGTGCACCGAGGATTGCCGAACACGACGTCGACGCCGTCGAACTCGCGTGTGTTCCAGTTCGCGTCGGGCTGGTGCCTGACCTTGCAGTCCTTGAAGTTCAGGTCGACTGTTTTGAGACCAAGGTCGAAGGTCTCGAGGTCACCCACGACGTTCAGGTGCCGCGAGAACCCGATACCCATACCACCGCCAAAGATGTGAACGGCTAGAGCGTTACGTAGAGCACCCATCCTGTCCCTCCTCCATCATTCCCCAGTGCGGGTTCCATTGGACCACGTCCCGGTGTCCTTTGCGTAGTCCTTCCATGCAGACCCGCGTGAACAGTCGGGCCAGCTCCGTCGGGTCGTCTGACCCGGTCTCTTCTTTCCACGCGTAGCGAGCGATCTCCCATGGGACAGGCGGTGACAGCTCGACGCCCTTCTTGATCTTCAACGGCACGGTGAGCTGCGTGCTCTCGAACGCGTACCACGGCGACGTGCCCTCGCGCTTGACCCACTGACGGATGCGCTCGATCGGGTGAGGCGTCCATGGCTTGGCGCCCACGATGGCCTGCGGTAGCTCCTCGCCGTCGACGTGTAGCTTGTGCAGACGTTCGATCTCGGCCACGAGGTACTTGTCGATGTAGTGACCGTTGTACATCTCCTCGTGTAGCCGGTCGTACATGTGCCGGAACATCATCTCCTGTGGCGACTGCTTGAGGAAGTTGCATACGTCGACTAACCCCTCGGCATCTGCCACCCGGTAGTTGTCGTGACCCTGCTCGGTCCGCCGCTGCCCGTCGTAGGTCATGCGTTCACCGGTCCCGTACAGCACCGGCATGACGCCCGCCTGCAAGCACTCCCAGTACTTCGGCGTGACCCACTGGTCAGCCAACGGGACGAGGAAGGAGGCGCGTGCGCGTTGTAGCTTGCCGGGCACCTCGTCGAGGTCGACCACGCCCTTGTACTGCGGCCCGTCCCACGTCGTCCAGCGACCGTAGACCTCGTACTGGAGACCGAGGTCCTGCGCTGGCAGGACGCAGTTCTCCCACGGCCGTTTCTTGGAGTCGCCACCGTCGACCGTGTGCTCGTGCGTGACGACGCACATGTCGAGAGGACGCTGGTCCCACGAGGGCCAGTAGGTTTCAGGGTCAGGGAGATCGAGCAGGTAGAAGTGCCAGAACTCGGCCGCACAGTAGCGTAGCTCGGCGGTGATGTCGACGCCGTGCAGGATGCGGTAGAAGGTGTGATCGAGTTGGCTGAGTATGAGGTGGGGTGAACGCTGGTACTCGAACCAGCGAGGCAGGTAGCGGACGTCCGTGAGGACGTAGATCCAAGGCTTCTTGGACCAGCTACAGTACTCGATGAGCGGCTGCGCGTGGCGCATCGTCATCATCTGGAGGTGCTGTCGTGAACCGTGCGGTCCACAGAAGCAGACGATCACGTCGACCTCGTCCTCGAGCTGTCGCCAGTTGGAACGGACAGGGTCGATGTGCTTGACCGTGTCGGCGTAGCCTGAGTCGCCGAAGTCGACGCTCTTGTTGAAGACCGTGAGCGGGTACCCGAGGTCGTGCAGACGCTTGAACGCGCCCAGCACTTGTCGTTCACCGCCCATCGGTCCGAACAGCTTGGTGTCGAAATGCAGCTTCTTGCCAAGCTTGCAGAACCCAATACGTATGTCGGACATACCAGTCTCCCAGTTGCGTGAAACCCGTCCCGTCCCACCCGCGCAAGGCGGGCCCGCCGGACCACTGCGGCTCTCCGGGTTAGAAGCCCGGCGACGGTGCTGCGAGTTGCAGCTCGCTGGTCCTCGGGTCCTACAACCGCCGACACCTGCAAGCGTCGGACGGAGGTCACGCGTCTCTATGTCAGCTGTTCGAGCTTGCACTCACTACTGTTCTTGTCGTCACGGAACCTCAGGAACCGAGGGTGCCGGAGACGACCCCGCTGCGCCACCTGCTGGTAGCGCACTTCGACGACACGGCCGATCACGGCGCCCGTCGCTCCATCGTACAGGGACGTGATCTCTTCGCGCTCGTCGTCTGTCATGCCGCTGACCGACGCGACCTCACGCAACTCGCCGGCGTCGTCGTAGACGGAGCACTTCAACGCGCCGATCAGCCCGAGGTACTTGCCGTCGCCGGCCTTCACACCTGTCACGATGAGGTCTGCCGTCTGCTCGCGCTTGAACTTCCACCAGACGTGATGTCGCTTGACCTCCTTGAGGATGAAACCCTCGAGGCCCATCGTCTTGGCAGCCACGTCCAGCACGCCCTCGAAGTCGATGAGGGTGTCGAGCGGAACCTGCACCATCTCGGCGTCCACTGGACTACCACCCAGCTCACACTCGACGGGCAACAGCGTCGGACGGATCGTGTCAGGTACGTTGAACCCGTTGTCGAGTAGCACCTGACGCATCGCCCGCACCGAGTACCCGATCACCGGTGAGTCGAACGCAGTGAACACGAGGTCGTGACTCTTCTCCTTGAGCGCGGTCTTGACGTCGCTCGACGTCCCGCCGGGCACGTGTAGCTCGCCGTCGACGGGCGTCGTGACGCCTTCGAACTCCTTCTTGATGTGATCGGGCAGGGCGTCCCACTGGTTCGTGCGAGTGCCGGTGACCACCGACACCCGCCTCGAGTAGCAGTGACCACACCACAGCATGCGTCGCTCGCCATCCAGCTTAGCCTCGATCACGAACGGCGGCTTCGCCTTGGCCGGGTCGAACTTCTTGGCCTTGACGAAGTCCAGCGCCATCGGGTCGATCACGTGCTTGATGACGGGACTCTGACGCTGGCGAGGCAAGCGCATGATGCCCTCGATCCAGTCTCTATCTGACATCGTCCCTCCTCTCTACTCTTGCATGAAGTCGAACACAGCCTGCTCCCGCGGACCCTGCGGGACGTCGACCGACGGCACTCGTGTCGCCTCGGCACTCTGTACCTCTGACTCGAGCTTAGCGATCATGCCCCGTAGCCCGCGGGCCTGCTCCTTCTTGTCCTTGCCAGCGAACGCAGCCCAGTACGCGCCACCCGGCATCTTCTCAGCACACTCCGGACCGATCCCTGTGCGGATGCTCTCCGGCACGGTCAACCGTCGACCGCACCGACAGCACCGACCCTCGTGAAGGATCGAGTAACCCGGCTTGAGTGGCAGTCGACCCCACACGACGTCGAACGCCCACTGGGCGATCTCGATCGGCTGGCTCTTGCTGGGCGACTTGCGCGTCTTGCGAACCTGCCCGTCCTGCGGCTGGTAGACCGCGAGGTAGGTGTAGTCCGTGTTGTTGTCGGACCCGGTCAACAGGCTCAGGAAATAGATCTTGCCGTCCCGCGCCATGCGGACACGGAAGGTGTACCGCTCTCCCGCCGGGTTCTCGACGGTGAAGTGCGCGTTACCACCCGCGAAGAACGCGGGATCGGTAATCGCATGTCGTTCCACTTCTGGCATCGCTGCTCCTCCTCTACTCTCTGTTCTCGGCTCTGGTCACGCGTTCCCGTTGAACGCGATGTCCCGTACGACGTAGTCGTGATGCTTCGCACCGTAGATGAGCATCTTGAACCGACCGAACCGCTGCATGAACAGTCCGACGGTGATTGCGTTGAGGCACGGGTTGCCACAGAAGAGGAGCATGTCCTCCCCTGTGGCTGCGTTGACCTCGAACAACTCGTGCTCGAGCTGCATCCGTAGCTCGTCGGTGTTGAACGGGTTCACGCGGGTGTCCATGATCGACACCAGCTCCCCGTGCTGAGCGGCCGGGCCGTAGTCGTGACGACCCGGACCGATGATGAGTACCTTAGGCATGTCGGACTCCTCTCTATGATGCCATCGTCTGCGCCGTCTTCTTCAGCTTCGTTCCCGCCTGCTCGAGGAAGTTGATGAGCGAGTTCTTCAGCTCGGTGGGATCCGAGAAGAAGTTCGCCATCTGCCGCTTGCTGCGCAGGCGCTCGTAGACGAGCTGGTCAATGGACCCACCGCAGATGAGATCCACGTACGTGACCGCGTTCTTCTGACCCTTGCGGTGTGAGCGGTCCTCTGACTGCATCCGGTTCCCGAGGCTGAAGTCGTTCGAAACGTAGACGACGAGGCTAGCGGCGGTCAGGTTGATGCCAATGCCGCCCGTCGCCGGCGTCCCGACGAAGACCTTCGTGTCGGGATCGTTCTGGAACTGGTCGACAGCGACCTGTCGGTCGGTGTCCTTGATCTTGCCGTGGTACTCGACGTGCTTGACGCCACGCTTCTTGAGGGCAGCGCAGATCGCGTTGATCTCGTGAACGAACCGCGACCAGACGATGACCTTCGGCCAACCCTCGTCCTCGAGCAGCTCCATCAGCTGGTCGATCTTCGACTCCGAGATCGTGTGCTCGGCGCCTTCCGAGTCCTTGATGAACCCGGACGTCACCTGAGCCAAGCGCAGGTACTGGACGAGGATGTTCTGGATCGAGACCTTGGCGCCCAACGCCTTGAGCTCCAGCAGAACCTGGGTGCAGACTTGGTCGTAGATCTCCTGCTGCGAGGGCTCCATCTCCACCCACCGGATCTCGTACGTCTTGTCGGGCAGGTCCAGGCACTGCTCCTTCTTGACCGTGAAGGACCACTTGGCCATCGACTCCAGCACCCGGCCGAGGCCGACCCACGACTTGACCTTGCGGCCGCGGTAACCGCCGAACTGCGCGATAGCGTGCTGGTAGGCGTGGAAGTTGGTGTACCCGAGGAGACCCATCTTGGGGCCGAGGTACTCGAACTGGGTGTAGAGGTCGAACGGGCTCTGGGTGAGCGGCGTGCCCGTGAGGATATACCGCTTGTCACAGGAGTCAGCGAACTCGACGCAGAGCTTCGACCGTTTGGTGTTCGGGCTCTTGATCTTGTGGGACTCGTCGAGGATGCAGACGTCCGGCTTCAAGCTCTGGAGCACGTCGATGCGGCCCGCGAGCTGGTCGTAGTTGGTGATGATGATCTGGAGGTCGACCTCTTTGCGGCGAACGAGCTTGAGCACCGCCTTGACCGAGGAGGACGTACCGCCACCGTGGGCGACCACGTTGATCTGCTCGAGTTCCTCCTCGTACGAGCGAGGTACCCGGCCCATGATGGCGACCGCGTAGTCGCAGCTCACGTCGAGCGCCAGCTCACGGGCCCAGTTGAGCAGGACCGAGCGAGGGCAGACGACGACTGCGCGGAGCGGCCGCTTCTTGTTCTTCCGCTTCTGCGCCTGGTAGTCGAGGACGTCCGACATGACCTTGGTCTTGCCGGTGCCCATGTCCATGAGGCAGCCGAAGAACGGAGCGTGCCGAGCGCACTCCCAAGCGACCAGCTGGTGCGACATCGGCTTGCGCTTGAAGACGTGGCCGTTGACGTGCGGAGCAGCCTTCGTCTCCATGAACGTCTTGATGAGCTCTGCGCGCTTCTCGGCCTGCGCGTAGATGGCCTCGGTGGTGAGGACAAGGAGCTTCGCCTCGTCATCGATGATAGCATCGGGCAGCTCCTTGCGGAGCAAGCCGACGTTGTCGATGACCGGCGGGAACTCCCACGTGTCCAGCGACCCGCGCCAGCGGGGTTGGCTGAACTTGTACTGGACGAGATTACGAAGCGTCATCAGCTGGTTGATGTAGCGGTCGCTGGTGACGTTCTCAGGGCGGGTCCACGACAGCGAGAGGTCCTCGCCGTTCTCCGAGACCCCGATGTGGATCTCGAATTCAGTGGGTACGAAAGCCATGCTACCACCTCCTCTCTACTCTCTGTTCTGTACGAACTGCAAAATCCCCGATACACTACCATTATAACGTGTAACGGAGTCACCGAAATCTTTTTTACGGACAAAAGTTCACGGCCGGGTTGACTTTGGTTTCAGGTCGTCAACCCGGCGGTGAGCCTTCGTACCGCTACCGGGCTGCGCAACTCGTCGAGCATGTCGAGGCAGGTCGACTGGAGGACCATCGCCTCTTCCTTGCTCAACCACTCGTCGGCGCCTTGCAGCACGCCGTCCTCGATGCTCATGCCGAGTACGATGTTGAACCCCTGCATGAGCACCAGCACCGTCAACACCTCGTTGCCGAAGTCCAGCAGCTCGACGGAGCAGGTGTTGTCCGCATCCAGTCGAACGCCCTCACGCTTGAGGACGGGGGCGCGGCCCGCGGGCGATGAGTGGGTTGTCATCGGCCTTCTCCTTCTTGGCTGTGTTGGGGTGAACCTGCACGACGAACTGCGCCACCTTCCTGCCTCGTCGCGTCCAGCTAGGGAAGGAGTCGTAGATCACCCCGTCGACCACCGCGAAGACGTGGCGTGGGATGAAGACTAGGAACCTGCCCTTAGGCGGTAGGCTCGCGAACACCTTGCCGATTGCCTTGGACGGTAAGCGCGCGTACTGGTACGTGGCGTTGAGTTCCTCGAGCGCCGCGAGCATGTCGGAGTCGACCATGCCCGTGCGATTGAACCCGTACGACTTGAGCGTGCGAAGGGCACGCTCGTAGTCGATGTCGAGGGCAACCGCCAGCGCAACGACCGTGCAGTCGTTGCGTCGACGCTTGCACCGCAGGCCAGTCCCGCGGTGTTTGTCGGAGGGCTCCTCCAGACGTAGGTAGAGCATCGGAGCCTCCTTAGTAGACGGACGGGACCAGGATGGTTTGAAGGGCCTGCCAGACCTGCGTGAGGTACTCGCGCTCGGCCTTGAACGACCAGCCGGTGATAGCGGCGAACTGCTTGTGAAGGAACGTGTTGGACGCCTTCATCTCTTCCCCCACCGCGTCCCAAGCTTCGGCCTTGGACTCGTACTGCTTCTCGGCCTCGGCCAAGCGCTCGTGATACTCAGCCTCGGTGATGAGCTCGAAGAGCTCGTCGTCCTTGCCTTCCTCGTGGCGCGTGACCATGAACTCGGTGACGTGGCCGTCGATCGGCGTCGAGATGGGCCAGGACTTGACGAGGAACGTGGCCGTGTAGTCGACCTGCCCCTTCGTCACCCGGAGCTCGAGCAACCAGTCGCCGCCCTTGTCCTTAGTGAGCTCAGGCTTGCGAGGGAAAACGTGCTGCGCAGGCGCAGCGGGATACGTGGTAGGCATCACTGCCTCCTCTCTGTTCTGTGCTGCCCGCAACCACCCGGCCTTCGGAACCGGGACCGGCGGGTTAACAGCGCCCGAAGGCGCTGCCCGTCCCCGCTTGGCTGACGACTACCCGCACTGAGCAACGCGCTCGTCGCTTCGGCGCTCGGACTCGTCGACGAACTGCTGCGCCAGCTCTTCGCAGGTCATGCCGGGGTGCTCCGCACCGCACTCACCGCAGACGACCGACCGGCGGAAGCCGGTGGCCTTGATGAGGCTGGCCCACCCGATGCTGCGAACGGCGGGCGTGTCGACCGCGGTCTTCTCGCCGGGTACCTCGACCTCGATGGCCGCTTCGTAGACGCCCACGACGTAGCCGATGCGACTGGACTCGCCGTCCTTGAAGACAACCTGCGCACCGATCAAGTCGGCGTTGGGGTTCTGGTTCTGCTCCTGCATCACTGCACCTCCTCTCTGTTCTGTATTGCCCGCTGCCGCTGCGCCTTCGGAACGCAGTCCGGCGGGTTAACGCCAGCCGAAGCTGGCGCCCGTCCCCGCTCGACAGGATGCTAGCGGTAGTCGACGACGTACGAGTCGACGACGTGAAAGAGCTCGGCGGTGAAGACGGATAACCAGTCCTCGTCTTTCGACCAGCGGTTGAGGAGAGCATCGAGCTCGTTCGCGTACCACTGTACGAGGTCGCGGTCGTCGTCCGTGATGGCCTCGAAGAACTCCGTCAGGACCTTGTGGAGTTCGAAGCACTTGGGGTGGTGGACGACGTCGATCTGATCCTCGGTGATCTCGCGGAGTCCGTCGTCGCCTTCGATGAGCGGCAGGTCGGGATGATCGAAGAGCTCGACCGTGATGACCGGGTGGCCGTGGTAGTCAGGGTCGATGTCGATCACGCGGGCCGACTCCCGTACCCACCCTTCCTCCTCGCTCGACTTCAGGATAACGAATGATCCTTCCATGAGATGACGCATCACTAACTCCTCTCTGTTCTGTGTTGGGTTACTCGCCCTTCGACTGGGAATCAAAGTACTCGGCCGGGTCATCGTCCAGCTCTGCGTCGAGCTGGTCGAGCATCTCCGGCACCGTCCACGTCGGGTCCTCGTCTGGCTGGATCTCCCTGACGGGGTGCTTGCTGGCGAGGGCCATGTAGCGCTTGACCTTGTCGGCCACGCGAATCATCGCCTCGTTCCGGGTCGCGTGAAGGCTGTCGGTGGCGCGGTCGTAGAAAAGCTGCCCGCTCCAACCGTCGTCGACCTCCATGACCGTCCCAACCGAGATGGCCATGAACTCGAGGCACCACAGTTCGGCGATCGGGTTCTCCGCCTGCTGCCACTGCAGGATGAACAGATCTGCCATCGTTGCTCCTCTCTGTTCTGTACCGCCCACTACCCGCCGCGCCTTCGGAACGCGGACCGGTGGGTTAACGGACGCCCGGCCGAAGCCGAGCGCCCGCCCGTCCCCACTCGGAAGTGGTTTACTCGGCCGCTTCGTCCTCGTCCTCGCCACCCAGCTCGGCGAGCTCGGACTCCAGCTCGGCCAGCATGTTCTTCAGCTTCTCGGCGCGGGCCTTCTTGCGGGCCAGGACCTTGTCGCTGACGGCGGGCGCCTTCGCCTGCTGCATCCAGTAGTCGTACAGCGCCCGGGCGCGGAACTCGCAGAACTGCGACTTGTTCTCGACCTTCACGGTCTCACCGGCCTCGTTCACGTACTCGATCGTGCCCTTGGCGTCCTTGTAGTTGAGAACCGTCAGGTACTTCTTGGGATCCTTCTTCTTCAGCTCGACGAGCTTCGCCTCGCGCTTCTTGCGGTTGGCCTCGCGCTTGGCGATCTTGGCCTTGTCCGCCTGCTTGTTCTTGCCTTCCTTCTGCTCTGTGGCTTCCGCCATCGTACTTCCCTCCTTTGAGGTGGTGTTGCTGTTGTGAGCTCCGCCCTTTGCGTTGCTCCCCTTGTTCGACTGCTGCTTGTTCTTGCGGGCCATGGTTGGCTCCTCTCTGTTCTGTGCTCGCCTCATGCGAGCGGCTACCTGCAAACCGTCGCGCCTTCGGAACGCGATCTGGCAGGTTAACGCCGCAGCTTCGCGGCGCCCGTCCCTGCTCGGTTTTACTCGTCCTCGCCCATCTCCTTCTCCAGCGCCTTGATCTGCGCTGCCAGCTTGTCCAACCGCGCCTTCTTCTGCTCGGGGGTCAGGGTATCGTAGTCGTCCTCGTCCCGCCCCTCCTCGCTGTCCTCGCGGTCCATCGTGTCGAGGTCAACCCCGATCTTCTCGACCAGCTCGATGCGGGCGTCGAGTCTGCTGAGCATGGCCTCGCCCTTGCACTTCATCTTGCTGAGCGCTTCGATCTCCCACTGCACGTGGCCGTGAATGTCGGCCAAGTAGTCGCGGTCCGTGATGCCCTTCGTCTCCTCGTAGGCTGCGTCGACGCCGGCGTCGTCCAGCTGAGCGAGCACGCGCTGCGTTCGAGAATCGAGCGACTTCGCGTAGCGGTTCTGCCACGCCTTGAAGGTTGCCACCTCGCCGAGCTCCTGCTCCATCTGCGCCACCTTCTCTTTGAGCTTCTTCAGCACGTCCAGCTTGCTGAGCACGGGATAGGTTATCTCGACGCGCAGGCCGCGGTTGGCGTGCGCCTTGCCGAAGCGCTCGAACTTCTTGGCGTTCATCCTCGTGAGGACCACCTTCCCGTCTTCGTCAAGGATCTTGCCATCACGCAGCACGAACACCATCATTCGACCCGCGTCATCGTACACTCGCATCGTTCTCATTGCCTTGCTCCTCTCTGTTCTGTGTTGCCCGCTGCCCGTCGCGCCTTCGGAACGCGATCTGGCGGGTTAACGAGCGCCAGCCCTACCCACGTCTGGCGCCCGCCCGTCCCCGCTCGGGTCCTGCTAGTCGCTGATGCGATTCGCGACGGAGGTCATGACCGCACCGGCCTTGCGCAGCTGGCTGAGCGCGCCCTCGTCTGCCACGTCGCCGTACTCGATCGCGCGCAGCAGGTTCGTGATCGTCCCGCGCACCGCTTTGCGGTACCGGATCTCAGCTCGCTCAACGTTCACCATCACGGAGCGCTTCGCCCGGCGCTTGCGCTTCGGGGTCGCCGTCCCGCGGGCCTTGTTGCGGGCCTTGGTCGCGCTGTTCTTCTTGCTCGTCGACTTCTTGTTCTGCTTCGCCATGATCTTACTCCTCTCTGTTCTCGTCCCGGAGTCCCCCGGGCGGGATACCCGATCACCGTCGCGCCTTCGGAGCGCGATCTGGCGGGTTAACGCCACAACGGTGGCGCCCGTCCCCGCTCGGTACGGTCTACTCTTCGCCGACGCGAGTGAAGTTGACGTCGTCGTCATCCTTCTCGAGTTCGGCGAGCTCGGCCTTGAGCGCCTCGATCCGTTTCTTCGTCTCGTCTCGGTCCCGGCGCTTGGCACCGGTGATCGCTCGTCGCGCTTCCTTCTCCTTCTTCTGCCACTCGCGCAACTTGCCGACGTTGTGTTCGAGCTGGAGCTTGGCGCGCTCGACTCGCTCCGTCCATTCGTGAACGGCGGATTCGAACATCCGGCGGTTGTCGATGGCCTTTTGCAGCCGCTCGTACGCCTCCTGCTGGTGGGCCTGCGAGACCCGCGGTTTGACCTTCACCTTGAGTGCCATGCTGCTCCTCCTTTCTAATCTCCTCTCTGCTCTAAAACCCGCCGGGCCTTCGGAACCCGGAGTGGCGGGTTAACGGGCGCCCGTCGTGGCGCGCCCGCCCGTCCCCGCTCGGGATGGGTTACGCCTCGTTCTGCTGGTCGAGTTCGGCCTGCAGTGCGGCGAGCTCCTCCTTCAGCTTCTTCGCCTTGGCGAGCTTGCGGGCCTTGGCGCGCTCGGCCTTCTTCGCCTCCTTGTCCGCGCCCTTGTTCTTGCGCTTCAGCATTCGCTCCGTCTCTTTCTGCTGGAGGTCCTTCGCCTTCTTCATGTAGTAGGATGCCGAAGCGAACGCCTTGAACTTGAACAAGGAAACCTGATCGTGGACGACCTTCTCGACCGTGTTCCCGTCGTTGTCGATGTGTTCGACGTACTTCAACTCGAGGTTCTGGAGTTTGACGATGGGCATGGTGAGCATCATCTGAGCGCGGGTGGGATCCGTCTCCGCGATCTTCGCGATGCGGGCGATGCGCTGCTGGAGCTGCTTCTCCTTCTTCGCCTGCCGCTCCTCCTTCTTCTTCGTCTCTTCCCGGTGGCGGCGAACGGCGGCCTTGTACAGCCGGGCGATGGCGGGTCCCTTCTCCACTTCGATCGTCACGATGCCGTCGGCAGAAACCGCGTAGCCCGAACCCATCTCCGCGTTCGTGCCGATGCGCTTGACGATGAACCGGTGGCAGGACTGTTCCTTCTTGAAGCTCTTCGTCTTGCCCTGCTGGTCGTCGACTGACTTGATGCGGATGGTGATCATTGCTAACTCCTCTCTGTTCTGTCCCGGAGTCCCCCGGGCGGGTTGCCTGACCGTTCGGTCTTCGGAACCGAATCTGGCAGGTTAGTCGATGTGCGTCCGACCCGTCCCTGCTCGGTCGTCTTTCTCAGAGTGGAGACCCCTACGACTTTTCGAATCCTGCGAGCCTGATTCTCTTTCGCGCTCCAACTCGGAACGCCTCTGAGATCTTCGCGGTTTTTCTAGAACTCGTCGCCGAGTCCAGGTCGCGCCCCCTTACTCGCGTGCTGCCTTTCAGGGGTTCGCCCATCCTTTCTTACCGGGCTGCTGGTATCTCCTCCTCGTCCTCTTGCGCTGGTTGACTGGTACTCCTTTCTGGTACTGGGGTACCAGTCTACCGTGACTCTGCCCGTTTGTACACGAAAAACCCGGGAAAAAGCCGGGATCCGGGAAATAAAAAATCCCCGTGTAAACCCGTTGTCCTGCAACAACTTGGAGACGGTCGAATTGCCATAAGTCCTTGGTGCCAAACAGGTTATAAAGTCAATGAGGACAACAACTTAGATCACGGCCATACTGCCGTTCTCCGGCCCTCTCAGCCATCCAATCGGCCAGTCGGTAGTCGAATCGAAAATGGGTTTCGTCCTTCTCAGAGCGGCTTAAACGGGAAGCACGGCCATGCTGAGACTGGACGGCAACCCGCGGGTTCCGGGGTTCCGGGCCGTCCTTTGTAGCCTGGCAAGATTCCCACACGTATTTGTACCTTTGTAGGTTGGACCCGAACGACGGAGTCGCCGGCGTCAGCTTCTCGGCCCGCCCGTCCCACTCGAGTTCGCTCGTCCAAACCCGTTTCGGGAACTCGGGAATCCCATCATCTTTCCTCGAGCTCATAATCACGTTCTGCGTCTTTGAACGCGAGCTTGTCAGCCCAAGACTTGAAGCACACAGCGCAGTCAGCTTTGATCGGGACGCGTAACGGGACGCTAGGTTCCTCGAGATGTGGGATCACAGCTCGGGCGCACGCCTCGTACGCCTCGAGTGGTGTCTCGATGAGTACCTCGTCGTGGACGTTCACGAGCAGGTGAGCACCGAACGGTTGGAGTATCGGCTCGATCCCCGCCATCCTGTCCTTGAGCAGATCAGCCGCCCCGCCTTGGATGATCCAGTTCTTCCCTTTGAACGCAAGCTGCGGCCCGATCGTGTACACGCGCCCGAAGTGTCCGCGGAGCTTCCCGCGCTGATTCACGACCGCCTCGACACGTCGACCGTACTGCTTGATCTCCGGCATCGTGCGGTGGTACCGCGCGTAGATGCGGGACGAGATGCTCGTGGCGTTGAGCTCGGTCACCGGCTCACCGTAGCTGAACGCCTTCAGCTTTTCGAGTAGCACCTCGGCCTCTGCCTTGACCTTGGCTGACTCCTTGTCGTCGTCTTCGATCTCAGCGGCCACGGCTCGCAGTGCGTGCTTGATCCTACTGGTCACATCGTTGACGAGCTTCTCGCGACCCATCCCGTAGATGAATCCGAAGTTCAGGGTCTTGGAAGCTCGCCGACTGATCCCGAGCATCTCCGCGGTGGCCCCGTGGAAGTCAGTCCATGGGTCTTGCTTGTAGCGCCCAAGGATGTTGGCCGACTTGGTGTAGTGAGCGAACAACCTGAACTCGATCTGCGAGTAGTCGATGGAGAGGAGGCAGTACCCGTCTCGCGGCTTGACGAGATGCTTGCCATCGATGTTCACGTTCTGAAAGTTCGGGTCCTCTGAAGCGAAGCGTCCTGTCTTGGCTCCGTACTGTTTGAACGACGGGTGGAGTACGTTGTCGTCGTCCAGTCGACGTTGCCACCCTTCGCAGTACGTCGCGAACCTAGCGTAGTGTTCCTTGAGGTCAGCGACTGCGTCACACAGCTCGGTACCGTAGCTCCGCAACTCGTCACTACCCCACGATGGGTTGCCGCTCTTGGCTGAGTACGCTACTGGCTGGACGCCCATCTTATCCATGATCCGGTTCAGCTCTGGGTTCGACAACACGTCGACGTGTTCACCGACAAGCTCGTTGACTCGATCCTGCTTGGGTACAAGCTGGCGTAGGATCTTCAGCGTGTAACGTTTGAGCCCATCCAACGGAACGTAGATCCCGCGCACCTCTGAGTTGAGGAGCACGCGCTCTAGTCTCTTCTCGGTGTCCCACAGGTTGCTGCTCTCTGTCGGCAGCTGGTCGAGCAGTACCTCACGCAAGCGCAGCGACGTGTCGATGTCTTGCAGACAGTAGGGTCCCATCATGTACGGTGGCACGACGCCGTAGTTCTTTGACTTGCGAACCTTGAGCTCCTCCTTGATGCCAGAGCTATCCTTCCAGTGTTCCTCTGGTAGGTAGTCACGGCCGAGTGCGTCAAGGCTTGCGCTGAACCGGATGGGATCGACTAGCCTCGCCAACACCACCGTGTCCTCGAACTCACCGCACAGCTCGATCTTGTCTTGATGGAAGAACCGAGCGTCGAACTTGATGTTGTGTCCAACCCACGTGCGCGCACGCGCGCCTAACGCGCGCAGGTACGCGATGGTCTGCTCGAACGGCAGGTTGTAGTCGCCGTTCATCGGCATGTGTCGGATGGGCAAGTACCACCCGCGGTAATCAGTCGTCATGAGACCGACGCCGGCGATCCGGTGCCCATTGAACGGGTGGTAGGCTTCCTGTGCGTCGTCGAACGAGTTCGACTCGATGTCGACGCCTAGGATGTCTTCTCCGCTGAGGTCTGGGAGTTGGTCGAGTCGGTCGACGATGTGCCATCCTTCTCTGAGCTTTGGTCCCACTTCCTAATCTCTCCTCTCAGCCACTCGCCGAGCACGCGGGCACAGTTGTGGAAGAACCGCTTGGTGTAGCCCGGGTGGTCTGCGTACACGCACCTCACCTCTAGGTCGTCGAGTATGTCGGCCGCGACCTTGCCGAGTGCCACCACTGGCACGTTCATTTCGACTGCCCACTCGAGTGTGCTACGGGTGATGCGCGATCCGTCGTGCTGTATCGCGTTGATCCAGAAGGTGCGGTGTGGTTCAAGGCCAGCGCACTTGAGTAGGTAGTGCAGGTACTCACCTGACGGTGAACAGCCGAGCGCCCGACCGGTGTAGCACTTGTCCCAGTTGGCATCGTTCGGTTGTTCGGCCACTAGGACAGCCTGGCACTCCTCGTCCATAGGTCCGTGGCCGTCAAGCTTGAGCGCGTTGAAGTACTCGACCTCTGCTTGCAGTCGAACGTAGCGGTCAAGTATCTCGTCAACGTTCGAGTCACTCCATGCCGGGTTGCTGAGCACGATCGCCGGCGTCCCATCCCACCCGTTGTACTTGGCGTGACGAGCGTCGACCTTCTCATCGTAGTCCAGACACTTGTCGAACTGTTCGACGATGCGCTTGAGCTGCTGGATGCTCTGCACGTACTCGTCACCTCGTGCGATGTACCGTTCACGCAGTACCTTCCACGACGGACGGACGTACACCGTCAACGCTCCGGCACGGAACAGCTCGCGTGAGATGAAGGCTTGCTTGGGTTCGGTGAACTTTGGACTCAGCCCTTCACGCATCACTGTCCCGTACACTACCTCTGACATCGTGAACCGGTCAGCCACAGTGTAAGTTCCGATGTCCCGCAGGTAGTCTCGATAGTAGTCCCAGTCGGGTGGTAGCA
>FUIF01003514.1_pt1 | contig 71614 bp, 74 predicted proteins | sample 1003461 | NCBI WGS metagenome assembly FUIF01 (sample SAMEA80401918, study PRJEB19352) | marine metagenome
GTCACTGGTTTGATCCAAATGACCCAGCATTCGGGGACGGTGGGTTTGATGTGCACAAAGAAGAACACGTTAAAATATATCAGGAGAAGTACAACGCCGAGGCACCGGAAGGTCAGAAGGTAGAGGTAGACGGTAAGTGGGGTGACCAGACTCAGAGTGCTACTATACCAAAGAAGAATGAGCCTGTTGTTGTAGAAAACACACAGAACGAGACTGAGGCAGAGATCATAGATCCTACCCCAGATCCACCCGAGGAGAAAGAGGAAGAGGAAGTTGTGAAAGATGAGAAAGAATACAAGGATGTCAAGACCAAAGATGTCCCAACTATAGCTACAATAGGTGGACTGGCTCAGCTTATCCCACCAATGTATGCGTTCAAGACACAGCCTGCATACATCACAGGGCCAGGTGCTGCATCAGTAGTGGCACCTAACATGCCTAGAGTTAACCTCAATGCAGAGCGTTCTGCTAACGCCAATGACTTCCGTTCTACTATGGCTGCAATTGAAGGCAGTGGTGGTGGTCCAGCAAACATGGTCAACATGCTTGTAGGATTGGAGAGAAAGCAGAACCAAGATAGAGAGATCGCTAATGCTGAGAACAGAGCTAACAAAGAGTTGGCTGCTGAAGAGAAGCGCATGAAGCTGTCAGCTAGAGAGACCAATGCAAGACTTGGTCTTCAGGCTGGTCAGTTTGCTGCAGGACTTGCACGTGAGCAGATCAAGGATAGACGTGAGGAGAAGCTTGGTGCACTTGATGCCATGGCCGATAGACTGGCTGGTCTTACTGGTGATGTGCTGTCGTACAAAGCACAGGAGAGATACGCTGAGGAGATTGGTGCTGATGGTATATACGAAGCTCAGAGGCTTAGAGAGATGGGCTATGATGAAGATCAGATTACTGCCATCTTGGCCAGATCAGCTCAGGAAAAGCAAGACGAGGAGAACGTACAGATTGTAGAGAACAGAATAAAGAAGGACAGAACAAAGAAAGAGAAAGCTGAAAAGCCAAACAGGGGTAGACGTATAGGCAAGAGGGAGGAAAAGAGAATCCTTGCAGACGAAGCTGCACAAGAAGCTGGATTTGAAGATGCAAAGGATAGAGAGCAGCAGAGAAAAGAGTTTGAGAAGATACAGAGCAGGGTAGATAGAAGAGACAGAAAGGAAGAGAGAAAGGGAGAGGGAGAGTCCAAAGGAGGAGGAATATCTGTAGTTCCTCAAGGAGGTGGAGATCCTCCCGGTACAGTAAGAAGTATAAACAGGTCAATCGTTGAAAAGCAAATGGGGCCTGGAGATGAAATTGGGGGTTACCTTAATGAGAACGGGGAGACTATCTACTACATAAAAGAGAAAGAAAGCAAGAAGCGTGGTGGCTACATTCGCAGAGCTAAAGCAGCACGCAGAAGAAGAAAAAGATAATGGCATACAAGTTCAAACCATATAGAAGCGTATACCGTGACCCTATGTCGGTCAAGATCAACGAGCTGTTGAGGGAGCGGTACGTAAACGCTTTTGCAGCAGACACCATGACTCAGCAGGCACTTGCAGAAATGACAGTGGCTCCTGAGTTTGCTGGTGATACAGAGAAAGCTGCAGCACTAAGATCCGCAATCAATGCACGTTCTGCTGATTACGCAGAGAGTGGGAGGTATGAGATGCTTGGTACTAAGATATCCAGAGATGCTGCACAGTTTCAGCAGCAGTATGCTCCCTTGCTTAGAAACTACCAGCTCAGAGAAGCGGACAAGCAGAATGCTAGAAAGACATTGTCCCCCGACGAGTACGACAAGTGGAGAAGTGAGCGTGCAGAACAAAGACCCTGAGGGCAACTACACACCTTACGCAGGACTGGAGTACGATGACAAAGGCTTTGCCATACAGTCTAGTTACTACCAGCCCAAGCCGTTTGTAGACGAGCCCGACTTCAATGCTGCAATACTCAAAGAGATTAACGCACTTCCCAAAGTAAAAGAGGGTGGTCAGCGAGCTGTGTCAATGAAGGAAGGACCCAACGGAGAAAGGTTCTTTGTCAGCTCACAGGGTCAAATCATAGAACAGATTAAGCCTGAAGACATTGAGGCTGCAATATCCAGAGTGTTTGACACAGACGATGCCAAGGCATACCTCAAGTTCTCAGGTGAGATAAACACCTGGAACATGGACGAGATGACACTGAGAGAACAGCTCGGTGGGAGGCTTGAAGAGATCTTGTCAGAGATGCCAACACTTACTCCTAGGGAGAAGAACAAGGCAGAAAGAGAAGCTAATGCGATTAGATCTGCACTGGAGTCTGGTGCCCCTAATGCTATGAGAGAGACAGCAAAGACTATTCACATGAACAGAATAGTTGGTGCATATGCAGATGATGCTCAGAGATTCTCTACACCAAGCGTGTATGGTGGTGGTATACTTGGCATCCAGTATGATGATCTGTGGCTTGCACAGGAGAAGGCTAAGATAGAAGCAGCAGCAACAGCTGGCCTTAATCAGCCTGTGGTCGTAAACGGAGACATGCAGTCCTTCGTAGCAGCAATAGCTGCAGTCAAAGGAATTAGGCCAGAAGATGTTGAGGTAACTGAAGAATCACTGACTACTGCAGTAGAAGATCAGAAGACCAATGCGGTTGACTCTATGGATAATTTCCTTAACCTGTATGACCCACAAGGTATACTGGCGAAAAACTTTGCAGAGAATGGTATGGATGTCAGCAACATCGATGAGATGATAGACTTCTTCCCGAACCTGGATAACGGCAGCATTACAAACTTGGCTTCATACTTGGCAGGAGAAGGTGGGGACGGTAAGACCATAGAGTTCTACAGACAAGGCTTGCTCAAACTGCAAGGAGACTTGGCAATAACAGCTCAGTTGGATAACGTCCACAATCAGATGATTGATGAGTCGTATGCTGCAGTAGAATACACCCCAGCTCAAATCCATAAGGATGTAATCGCTAACATCGGCTTTAACCCGAATGACGTTATTGCCGCTACAGGAGATGGTAGGATCATCGTACCAGAAGGAGATGATAGACCACCACAAGTCTTGGCTGGTGAAGCTATTGCCCTGGAGTATCTCACTAATGCAAGTGGAGGAAACGTACAGGCCTCTCCAAATACTATAAATGCTGGAAGCTCTCAAGCAGATGCATATGACATATTGCAGCCAATACTTACAAACACAATACAGGATGGTGGACTTGGTTTGGATGAGCGGACAGCTAGAGAGATCCTAGACAATGCCCTCGAGATAGTACAACAAGTGAATGTATCTAATGCCCCAACTATGACAGAGTACGGTCCGATGGGGGACTTTGGAACACTGCAAACAGTCAAAGACATAGTGCCTAATTCAGTTAGAGCTGCTGACGGAGTAACCTTGTTGAATGGGTACGCAGAAGAAAGCTTGAGACTGCAAGGAGAGAGACATGCGAATGTAGATAAGGAGCTCAACAAACGCGCTCACGGACAGCTTCTTCAGCCGATCTATGACAAAGCGTTCAGCGATACTGACGGCAACGAATCAGAAAAGCTTACAGAGTTCTTCAAAGGGAAGCCGCTCTCAATCATTGGTGCAGCTACAGACCTCAAAGATCCATCGCTTACTTCAGTAACTGGGGGAGAGGGTTGGAGATACGACAGCAGAGGAGAGTACACAAATGAAGCAATAGAGAACTTCGAGATTGATGACGTTGGGTACACTGTTATGCTTATGAACAACAAGCCGGTGGGTGCCATAGCTTGATGGCTTCAACGGGCAGCGGAGAGAACAAAATATCTAGAACAGTATACGTACCTGCAAATGAAGCAGTGAAAGGATACATGGATATGGACGCGGGAGACGCGTCTGCAAACTTCGGTGATGCAATACTTGGTACAACCCCAGCATCTGTAGTAGGAAACTTGATACTTGCAACGATAGCACAGTATCCTGGAGCAAACGTCTTCAAAGGTGAGATGCCTGGAGGTCTTGCATCGTTTGAGCTGACACCAGTAAGAGACGAGAAAGGCTTTATCAGAGGGTACGAAGAGATAACCATCACGTGGAAGAATGGCTCTAAGAAAAGAACTATTACTCCAAGTGACCTTGGACCAGCAGGGTACAAAGATGTCATCGAAGCTGCAGCGTTCTACTACATGTATGAGATAATGCAAAAGGCTGAGGCCCAGCAGGACGGGGAAGAGACCCCACCTAGCAACACAAGTACCTTCTATTTTTAATATCTTTGTTTGATGGCCACTAACATTATCGACCCGCAAACAGGACTGCCCCCAAGAACTCCGAAGAAGCCAGACGAAACACCACTGCCTCCTCGCACTAAGTTCAGACAATCAGCGCCTGGGCTAAGTCCTTTCGAGGCTACTTCTATACGTTCACAGCGTGGCACCTTTGGTGAATACGCAGACTACGGTGTGTCTTTTTCGCCGTATGCAAACATGGAGGAAGAGCGTGCTCGCAACCAACCATGGTATGAGCAGCTTGGTAACGGGGTGGCTAAAGCTGCCACTACCTTTGGTGGAGCTTTTTTGGAAGGTACAGTAGGCTATGGTCTCGGGCTGGGAGACTACATACTTAGTGGCTTTGAGGACTTTGAAGAGTCAATGACTAACAATCCTGTCGGTCGTCGCATGGACGAGATTAACGACAATATGCAGGAGAACTTCCCGAACTACTACACAGATGAAGAGAGAGCTCAGGTAGGTACGCTCAATGAGTTGGGGAGTATGAACTTCTTCTCGGACAAGCTTTTGAATGGACTGGCCTACTCAGCAGGTAGTATAGCTTCTACATTAGCGCTGGGTCTTACCACAGGTGGTGCAGGATTTGGTGTGGCTGGAGCTAGGCTTGGTCTGCAAGCTTTGGGTAGAGGAGCAAGACTGAGCAAAGGTATGGCTGCACTCCAGGCAGGGAGACTTGCAAGTCAGTCTAAGAAGCCAAAGACATCATGGATGGCATAAACAAGTTCTCTCAGGGAGCTTCTCTTGTAGGTAACAGAGCACTCAATGCAGCTGGATACCTTGAGGCAGGTGCTATGATGTCTATTGCCGAAGCATCTGTAGAGGCAAGAGAAGTGCACGACAGAACCATTCAAGCACTGAATCATCAGACTATGCTTCGCAATGGGTACAAGACTGAAGACGAGATACCTCTCAGCGAGAAAGAGAAGATCAAAGCCACAGCAGAGAGAATGCGTGGTACTGCTTTCTACGGCAACCTTGCTGTCTTGATGCCATCCAACCTGTTCATGTTTGGTAGGGGCTTGCACCATTTAAAGCAGGTGAGGGAGCTACAAGAGCTCTTACCAAGGAGGCTACAGAAGCAACGGGTAAGGGATGGTCCAACTACTTGACAAAGATAGATGCACTCCCCGGTGCTGCTAGAAAAGGTTTCAAGTACTCAGAGGCAATATACCCATGGCTCAAGGGTGGTGTTACAGAGTACGGTCAAGAGTCTGCGCAGTACGTAATCAGTGAGGGTCTGGTAGATAGAGCAAAGGCAATGTACAAAACGGATGGGGCAGAGGTAGACTTTGCAAAGTCCATGCTTGGTGCTAGCCTGTTCTCGCAGGAAGGCAGAGAAAAGATTGCTCGCAATGCAAAAGACTTGGCTGCTGTTGCGGGTAAAGCACCTGACTACATGAGCCAACCTGAAGGTAAGTCTCAAGGTATGGTTGGTGGTCTGGTTGGTCTGTTGACTGGTGGTCTTGCCAGTGGTGGTAAGTCATCCATGAAGCGCAAGAACGAGAACACTCAGACTGCACTAGAAGATCTGAACCTCGAACCTGAGGTATTCGGTAACCTGTATGCTAGAGCTGCAGAGTCTAGGATTGGTCAGTATCACCTAACCAAGATGATACAGGCTTTAGAGAATGGAGATCAGAAAGCTTATGAAGATCACCAGTCTAGGCTATTGTCTGAGAAGGCAATAATGCATACCAAGCTCGGCACGTTTGACCAGTTTGTGGAGAGACTCGAGGAGATCAAGGCTATGCCTGTAGACCAAGCATCCGAGATATTGGGTGTTAAGCTGGCTAACGAAGAGGAGAAGACACAAACTCTGGAGCGATTGATCAACCACTCTAAGTTTGTAAACAAGAGATACAACCAGATCTCTGAGATGTTCCCCACAAAAGGGACACCTATGGGCGCTAAGCTGCTCGGTACTCAGCGTAACAGAAACCGTAACGCGCAGAATGCAGAGACAGAGATACTACGTAACGCATACACGTTCTACGAAAGCTCGCTGTACGACATAGACGGTCGCGTAGATGAGATCATACAGAAGTTTGCTAAGGCAGATCCACAGTTCAACGAAGAGGCATTCAGAGCAGCTGTTCGTAAGAACATGTTCCGTGAGGTCTCTGTAGCAGAGAACGAAGAGGGTGAAGAGATACTGTCCTACGAAATAGGTACAGGTGTAGACGAAGAGGCTGAGCTCCGCAAAGAGATACTCAAGTCCATACAACGTATACGTTATGCTCCTAAGTTTACCCGTCCTGACACATGGGACAACCCAGGGTGGACAAAGGAGATGGAAAGACAGGGAGAGCAACTGCTTGCCTTGTTGGATGACAGAGCCACTGCTATGCGTGCATACGAAGAGCTGCAACTGAGCCTCAGAACAGGGAGCTGTTTGTGAAGCGTATGAAAGCGATAGAGGAGATCGAGCGCACAAAAGCAATAGACAAGAATGTTGATGATGCTATCGCTGAGACAGAAACAGCCAGAGATCTGCAGGTAGAGAAGAGTCATTGAACCAACTGGACCTCAGTGAGCAGGCAGAGAAAAGGCTTGAAGACGAGATTAGAGGCAGACAGGTGCAGGAGTCAGAGCTTGACCTCGAGTATCAGCGCATGAACCGTAGTGCTGTAGAGTCCATCAATCCTGATGACTTGCAGCCCTGGGAGAGAGACGTGCGTAACCAGCACCTCAAGAACAGAGACGAGAAGAAGGAGGAGCCTTTGATTAAAGTAACAGAGGCGCAGAGGAAAGAGGAGAAGAAGAAAGCTGCTACGAAGTCAGTCAACAGCAGAGATGCTAAGAAAAGGGTCGCGGACGAAAAGGAGAGAAAGAAAAAGAAGAAGAAGAAAAAGAAGAAGAAAGGTAAGACCCTAGCGGACTACGCTGAGCAAAGCGCATCAGCAAAGGTAGTAGCAGCTGGTAACAAGAATGGTATGACCCGTGCGGGTAACCAGTTCGAGGTGGATGAGGACGGTAAGGTTTATGTGGACAACCAGGGTAAGCCTATCCGTGTGGATGTCAATCACAAGGTTGATGGTCAGGACATCATCACAAACAGAGAGAGACTGCACGATCCTATCGTAGGAGAAGAGGTTACCTTCCGTGTCATAGAAAGTGACTGGTGGAATAACGAGGCAGATCCCGAAGAGAAGATGGATGCTGCCATCCACATACCTATATACATAGAACTAGACGGCGATATAATCGGTGTGCTTGATGCCGCTGATACCCCCCTGCGTGACACAATATATCAGGCGTTCAAAGAAAACGAGAACGGTACTGTAACAGGCACTATCTCTGAGCAGCTGGTCAGCGGTAAGAACATCTACACAGCTGTGACTCGTGATGGTCAGGCATTCCAGTACAACCTGAACACGTTCACTAACAGAACAACCAAGCCAATACTGGCTGTGGTGGCTGTCAACCCAGAAGACAATGTGACCAAGGAACTTAACTTGGGTGCACTTGACGAGTCTGACTTAGGGTACACAGCTGACGAGTTATTGCAGTTGCAAGCTGACGTAGCAGACATCAACGCACGTATGCGTGGTGTTGACAACGACTTCAACTTCACACCTGGTCAGGTGGTGATGCTGTCAAAAGACCCTAGAGGTAAGTTCAGACCTATAGTCATACACACATCTAACCTCACCCAACCAGCTATTGAGACAGCAATCCGCATGATGCGTGAGGGACAGGGAGACCTGCTCCGTGCTCTCATGGGTGTGAACACACAGTACTATATAGATGCTGAGAACGAGGTAACGACAAGTGACATAGGGTTCTTTGTAGAACCAATGGGGGAACAGTTCCTGTATACGTTCCGACCAAAGAACGCGGATGGCACAAACATACTGCCTCAGGGATTGATGTTCCAGATCAGCAGTGAGCTATTGGAGAGAGCTCTGTCTAACCCTAAGGATGGTAGAGCGTTGTTCTCTGAGGGTAAGAAGGGTGTATCTGAGAAGCTCAACTTGGTGGTGGAACCATTCGTTGATCCAGAAACTGGTAAGATAGGATACAAGTCATTGGGTAAGTCGTATGCCAAAGAGGCCATGGGAGTGATGACCACACTCAACCAAGTCCTCCCTAACACACTGAAGCTCAAGAAGTTCAACATAGATAAGGACTTCTTGAACCTCGATAGAGATGGGGCTCCTGTGTTTGAGATAGAGGGTTGGACTACCAGATCGTACCCAACATACCTAGACTACCTGACCGACGAGCAGTTCGGTACAACATCAGGTGGACAAGGTGCTGGCTCAATACTCAAGACACAAGCACAGCCTGTTGACAATCGTACACCGTTTGTCAATATCGGTTTGATGTTTGATGCTGAGTTCGAACAGGCAGAGGAAGTGAAGCCTGCTGAGACTGTCAACAAGAAAGACAAGGGTAAGGTTGGTAAGGCTACAAGTGTGGCTAGCCGTGACAGACTGGGTGATACCAGTAACCCCAACAACGATACCCTGGCTCCGGTAAAGAACCCATTCCGTAAGAAGGGTAAGAAGAAGAAGAGAGAAGAGGCACCTAGCTCGAAGAGCTGAAAAAAAGATTTGATCTTGAAGATGAGGAAGCACGACTAAAGGAACAGGAGTACCTAGAACGTGCTCAAAAGCGTGCAAAGGCTAACAGGAAGAAGAGAATACAAGGTTACTATGACAGCCTGCTTGCTGACGAGAACAGAAACTTGACTCCCTCAGAGGCAGAGGACGAGACAAGAGAGAGGTTCCAACATCCCCCCAGATGAACCAATGATCCCTCGTCGTACTAACGTAAAGCACTACAAGAAGATGGATGCCAAGCAGGCCAAAGCTTGGTTGAAGAGCAGAGGTATACCCGTAGAGGTATATGACATGGCTGTAAAGATTGGGGGTGGAACTGTGCATGGTTACTTCCAGAACGCAGCAGTTAAGCTGTGGGCAGATGCAGAAGTGGGTACTGAATACCACGAGGCATTCCACTACGCATTCCGCGTCTTCCTGAACGACAAGCAGCGTGCAGCTGTATACAAGGAGATGGGGGAGAGGATGATGTCTGATGGTGCTACACAAGAGATGGCCGTCTTGCGCGAAGATCAGTTGAGACAACAGTTCCCCGAAGCTTCGAGAAAAGAGATAGAAGACCTAGCACTAGAGGAAATATTGGCAGAGGAGTTCAGAGACTATGTGATTCTTCAGCAGTCTATGGCAGAGACACTTCCAGGCAAAATCCGCAAGTTCTTTAGAGACTTGTACATGCTTATCAGATCTATGTTCGTAGACCCTGCAGGTGTAGAGCAATTGTTCTATCTGTTGGAGAGTAACGTAATACCTAGATCCTTTGTTAGAAATACAGAGTCACTCAGCGAGCCTGCAAACACTAAGGTGTACAGATACGTTGAGCAGTATATGGGACACGAACAGACGCACGAAGATCTCAAGCAGATCTCTGTGTTGCAGTTCGAGTCTGAGTACATGCGTCAACACCAACTGCAGTTGCAGAAGGATGCCAGTTCAAACTACGGTGACGTAAGTGGGGAGACTGTACGTGCTACTATCGGTGACGAGGCCAGACCAGAGTTGGGTAAGGGTAGTGTAGCTAACTGGTTCTTGCAGGCAAGTGTCAGCTATGAAGCCACAGGTGGTAAGCTGAATGAAGAAGACTTCCGAGAGTTCAGAGAGAAGGTAGACCAGTACGAGGAGAACAAGGATGAGGCAGACCTCATGAACTTCATGGAGGAGAAGGGCATAGAGTTCTTCCCACACAATGATGTCCACGAAGGCACGCAAGAACTGGATGAGGAGAGACAGGAGATCATCTCAGACATGTACTTGGATGTGTACATGAACTGGTTCGACAAGATCACGCAGGACGAGTTTGAAAACCCAATACAGACAGGTTGGAGATCAGTTATGTTTGAGGGACTGCAGCAGCACGGCTACAACATAACAGCCATGGAACAGGCTGCAGGCTACGTAGCAGAGGATGTGTTCGAGGATGAGGTGCAGAGCGATAAGATCTATGCTAAGGGATCATTTGAAACCTCACCGCTTGAGGAGAGTAGACTAAGTGCAGCAGCTAGATTGTACTTTGCAAACATCAAGAACATCGCACCCAACAGTCTGGGTGTAGTTACGTACTCCAACATGGACACGCTGGTGCGCAAAGCTATTGCTGCAGCTAAGAACGCAAGGGAGACAAGCAGCATACTCAATGCCTTGGAGACAGCTACTGAGCTAAACCCAGAGCTGATACCATTGGTGGATCACCTCAACGAGCTGGCAACAGAGGGCACCGACTCGCAGCAGTTTGCCACAATCACCAACTTCTTGAGGCTGGACTACACAAGACACATTGTGTTTGACAGAGCATTTGATGCGGATGGGAACAAGACAGTCAATGTGTTTGACTCTGACCGTTCTATGGGGTCACGTGTGATGTTCAACCGCTGGAAGAAGACAAGAGAGAAGAACGGCATACCATCAGAGAATGCACTCTACATAGAAGATGTAGATGGGAAGCTCAGCATCAAAGACCCAGAGGGTAAGGCAGACAGACTCAACGAGGCTAGACGTATATACATAGACCCTACAACCACAGGTAGACAGAAAGCGCACGCCATGGCTGATATGCTGTGGGAGCTTGGTATTACTGTGGGGCAGACAAAGCAGGAATCTAGAGAGATACTGAATGCTTACGCAGACTTGGAAGCGTTAGACCAGTCCATCATGGCAGACAGAGATGTAGACCCTAGAGATGTAATGACACAGCTGGGCAGGTCACTGATGATTACACAGCTCACCAAGACAGCATTCGAGATGGATGGTGACTTCGTTGTAGGTGAGGCTAAGAACGTGAGAGACATGTTCATTGCTCGAACACAAGGAGGTAAGAGCTTGGTGAAGGGACTCAGAGATTTGGCAGAGGAGCTTGGTCCTATGACTGAGCAAGCAGAAGCTCTTGGATTCTTGGGAGCTGATGGTAAGATGCGTTATGCATATCAGTTGCCCACGCACTTCAACTACATGATGAAGCAGATGCGTGACGGTACAGCTATGAAGAACCTGCTTGCCAAAGACCCAAGGTTCCACATGTATGGTAGAGAAGACTACCAAGACATACTGTACTACTTGATGCAGCGCTCTGACTTCGTACCAGAGAGTGGGGAGTTCGACGTAATGAAAGACGAAGACGAGGCAGTTGGTAATACTACATTCAAGAACTTGTTTGACAGAGACTCACTCATGCTCCGCATGGATGCGTTCTTGAACGGTAAGAACCCAACCAAGACATTCGTACACGTCAGCACACAGGAAGCGAGGCAGAGACTGAGTATGATGGGTAACCTCCCACGGCTGCTAAAAGGGGGTGCAATGAAGCAGTTTGGTGTGTCGCACCAATCTAGACAAAAGCACTTCCGCAACATCATCATGCAGGACCTCATCGGTATTGCAGAGGCAGAACGCGTCATTAAGGAAGGAGATCCAAACAAGATCATTCCTGGTTACCACACAGCCTACACAGAGAACGGCAAGGTCAAGCAGAACAAGACCTACTTGGAGACACACCTGCTGGGCAGGGCAGACAAGAAGTTGGTTAAGCTGGCTAAAGATCTTGACAAGGTCTTGTCAAACAAACTAGATCAGAGCAAGTTTGGTATAGAGACACTGAACGAGATAGACAAGCTCGCTGACAAGTTCATGAAGCAGGGCTACGCTACTGCTGTTGAACAGACCACAGAGATGTTCAAAGAGTATGGTCTGATACGTGAGGAAGAGGTAGAGGATGAGGATGGGAATGAGATTGTAGAGGTTGAGCACAGCTTTGACGAGCTCGGTGTCAAGAATGCTGGGGGACTAGACAACGCCATACGAGACTACGTTGCAACAGATATCATCTACAGAATATCTATGGCAAGAGTATTCCGGGGTGGGGTCAACATGCACAAGAACGAGATTGACTTCTTCAAGCGTATGGGTCTGATCAACACACCAGGCTACGGCATGTTTATGAAGGGAGACTTTGAGGGCAACCCCAACTACGGTATGGGCAAGTACTTCAACTCAATGACTCTGCATGACTTCACTATACAAGAGAAACAGCACGATGACATAGCTGACGGCTATGCAAACAGAGTAGGTGAGGATATTGGTAAGAACTACAGACGTGAAGCTGTTCCCAACATCAGTGATGCACAAGCCTTCATCTCTCCAGAGATGGCAGTTATGCTTGAGCAGGGCAATGCTAGATGGACAGCCAAGGATGACATCTGGTACAACAACTACAAGAAGGGTGAAGGTAAGTGGATGATGTCGTACACCCCGAACTACAAGCCATTCTACGAGAGCCAGAAACTGATGGGTAACACCATGACAGTGGAGATGGACAAGAACTCATACGTGGTTCTGACTAGAGAGATGGCACAGGGCAGTGATGTACTGATGGAATTGTACAACAGAATGACTGACCCTGTTACTCCTATCCACGTAGTAAACATGGTGTCTGCCAAGAAGGGCAGCAAGGAGAAGGTAGTCACCTATGCAGAGATGTTGAACAAGGACAACTCTGAACTCGTCGTACAGCAGGAGGGAGCAAAGCTCTTGATGCCTCAGATGATCAACGAGAAAGGTAAGGAGCTTGTACGACTGAACAAGCAGATTACAAAGGACACACTCGCACTGGTTGACCCTGCAGGTACATACACTCTCAACTACGGCACTGAGCTGGCGCAGCCCATGACAGGCCAGCAGCTGAAAGACACATTCCATACTTCGTTCATCGAGCTCCAGCGTAGAGCTATGGCCAAGCTTATGGATGATTTGGGACTGAGTGAAGCAGATGAAAGAGGGCTGATACCAAACGAGAAGAGACTCGACGCACTGAAGAAGATGCGTAAGATGTTGATGGCCGAGAAGGTGGACAGAGGTGAGCTCAACCAGAATGCACTCAAGCAGATGAACATAGGTGTTGACCCATACAGTGGACTGGTTGACTTCCAGATACCACTTGGGTTCCCTACGTACATGAAGAACTACGAGAACTTGTTCTTCACTCTGTTCAAGAACCGTGTCATGAAGATGTTCATGAAGGGTAAGGAGATGGTGCAGGTCGCAGCTCCTGGTAAGTTCGATGTCTACAACTACGACACAGGGCAGTACGAGAACCGTGAGCTCAAGTACCTCGAGTTTACAGAGGACGGATATCTAGGGCACGCTGAGGTCATGATCTCTGCAGACATAGCAAAGAAGTATGGCATCAAGAAAGGTGATGACCTGTCCAAGATACCAGTGGAGTTGAGACGTGCAGTATCGTACCGTATACCACACCAAGGCAAGAACTCTACTATCCTCGTCAAGATAGCTGGTGTACTCCCAGAGTCATACAGCAAGACCATCATGCTCCCAGGTAACATCACAGTCATGACTGGCTCTGACTTTGATATTGATAAACTCTTTGTGATGTTCCCCGAGTTTGTCGGCAACAGGAAGGAGGGCTTCAAGAAAGTCATGCCAGATCCTGAACTGGGACTGGAGGAACAGAGTGCAGCTGCCCTGAGAAACCAGATGCTGGATGTGATCGAAGCTGTATCAGGTTCTATACTGCATGCAGACGAAACACTCACTCCGCTCACCACAGATAACTTGGAGCGTATAGCTGAACAGGAACTGAAGGTTGACCTTGACAGCAACCAGTACCCATTCTGGCACCCATTGTCAGAGATTGAGATGGAGCAGAAGTTTAAGGCTGCTGCTGCCGGTGTGGGTGTGTATGCAAATGCGATGTCAGGGTTCAACATCATGAGCCAGGGCAATGCTGTATACGCGGGCAAGCCAGCTACACGTGTGGACATATCAAGAGCGTTCACAATGAATGGTGTGCAGCGTGACCACATCACATCTAGTAAGGCAGCATCTGCATACTTCCGCGAGAAGTTGTCATCGCACCTGGACTCAGGTAAGAAGCCAATCCCTGGTGCAACAAACGACAACAAGTTTACTTTCCCTGCTACTGTATTCTTTGGGTCATTCATACTGGATGGGGACACATCCATGGATGACGTAACTGCAATTGAACTGCTCATGAACCTGCCTAAGGTCAAGGAGTATGTCAAGATGAGAAAGACAAACAGTGGATTCAGTAAAGCCAAAGCTCTTAACGAGATGGGGATTAGCTATGCTGACCAGAAAATGATTGAGCAGGGGTCCATGAAGAGAATGCACCGCATGTCTAACATGAGTGTAGAATCTTTGAGAGACCTGTACGACCCAGCCAAGAGAAAGGAGCTGAGCTCAAAGGTCCTTGAGCAGAGAGAGAATGCGATGTTCAAGAACTTTGCAATCGCACTGATTGCAGGTGACCAACTCTCTGATGCATACAAGATTGTAGCACCGGACACACTGGATGGACTTACAGAGCTGGGCGGGATACAGGCATACAAGGACATCATAAACAAGTATGCCATGAACAAGAGGCCCATCGTGAGTGCGGAGTCTGTAGAACAGTTCCTCACCTCACCACGGGCATTCGGTGTAAGCTACAGCCACTTCTTGAACATCAACCAGTTTGCTCAGCTCTCCAACAACTTCTTTGGTGGGGCTGCACCTGCAGTAGAACAGTTCAAGAACAGAGTCAAAGCAGCTACAGGACAGAAGTTCTTCACTGCACCACAGCACAGAACACTCAACAGAGCAGTGTTCTACCACCTGCTGACTGCACCACGTATTGTAAATGGTGAGGATATCAATCCGTTGTCTGAGCTGCTGGATGCAGAGACAGTGAAAGATCTGTTCACTGGTATACAGCCTGGAGGCACAATACACTCAGAGCTTGCAGCTATGCGTAGAGCCGCACCTAAGCTGCAGCAGGAGAACTACTTCTTCTCAAGACTGATACCATCTGAGGTTAACCAGAACAGCAGAACGTTTGTCTTGCAGATCAATGACCTAGATGATATGTCCACTGACACACAGGACAGAATGATACAGGGCTTTGAGAACATGCTGTACAATGCAGACATGTACGCAGAAGGAGACCCAGAGGTCAAGGCGGACATCGAGAACTTTGCTCAGATGCTGGTGCTCAATGCGCTGGTAGCAACAGGAGCTTCCCCTGCCTACGGTGCGTTCTTCGAGTTCATACCTGCTAGATACTTGCAGACTACAAGAAAGTCAGATGAGCTGGATGAGGATGGTAACTACAAGTACCCAACCATTGCAGAGTTTGTACGTATGCAGATGATGGAATTGCAGAACAACGATGACATGGTGAATAATTTCTTGTTCGAGTTCCTCAGACAGTTTGGTACATCTAAACTGGACAACATGGACCTTGTACCTATCAAGAGTCTGGGCAAGAAGAGAGGACAGCTGAAGAAGAAGGGTGAGATATATACCCTGAGAGGAGTCAAGGCTGAGTCTCTCCCACCGTTCATCAAGGTGAGAAACAAGAGACCCAAGAAGCAGAAGGGCAAGGTAGTGATCAGTGACAACTACCAACTCTTGCAGCTCAAGAAGATAGACGGTAGAGTATCAGGCTATGTGTACGAACCAGTACAGCAGAAAGGTATTGTGGGTAAGCTCTACGAGACAAACCTCAGAGACGAGGAGGGTCGCACCGAAGGTGTAGGCAGTGTGATATCTGCAGCGAACAAAGCTGACAGACTTAGGAACGGTGTGTTGTATATTAACCCAGCAGCATCAAAACAACTGAATGCTCCATTGGACAAGCTCATGACCTCCAACGCGGAGTTGAATGAGAAGATCCTGTCCATGAAATGTGAATAACAATGGCTTGTAAATTTCAGATAAGAGGGGTGAGCGACCCCGCAATAGATAGCGTGCTCGGATACGTAGAGGTCACACCACGTGGGTCTCGCAATGTAGAAGACATATACAAAGCCTTGGAGGACGAAGGGGTTCTTGTATTCGATCCTGACATGGGAGAGTACGAGGCAGTTACTGCAGAGAATGACAGAGGCATGTCTCCTGTGGAGATGTTGGAGATGATGAACGAGTCTGCTCGTGAGAACTTCCAAGCCAGACGCCAATTGTTTACCACAGAACGTAGAGGCAAGAGCTTGATAGTAGAAGTCAACGAAGACGTACTTGATCGGATGGAGCTGATACCTGGTAGCTTCAAGGGGGATCTGGAGAACAATGGGTTAGAGAACCCAATAGACAATGCAGAATCGGAGGGGAGAACAGTTGACAGAGAGAACACAGAACTAGAGAATGAAGTGGACAACCGCAAAGAGAATCTTGATCTCACCACCAAGTTCATACTGAACAACATTGAGGAGGAGATCAGACGTATCGAGCGCAAGCCCACTGGTGCACAGAGCGCACAAGATGTAGCACAACTCAAGGTGTTGAAGTCTAACATGCGTAAGATCAAGGAGAAAGCTCGTACTGTTGCTGACTACTTTGACTTCGTTGACTACATAGCAACCGTAGCAGGTGATGGTTCTGCACTGCTCGAAGCACTCAGAGAAGAGGTAGACGACAACCTAGCTGGTATGTCTAAGGAGCGCAAGCTCAGCATACTGCAGCACATCACAGAGCTGGGAGAAAAGATTGACGCGTTCTACAACATAGATTCTAGAAAGTCATTGCTCTCTATGCTGCAGACAGAGATAGCAAGGGGAGATGTAAAGGGTAACAGAAAGCAAAGAGACTTCCTGTTGGAGAAGATACAGGATGCAATCGTTGACATGGAGGCCATCAACGCTCAGCAGCGTGACGTATACATACCTGTGCTTGCACGGGTGCTACACTCATTTGCCCCATTACAGATCAACGAGGACATCGATGCTCGTATAGCAAAGATCAAAGAGACTGGACAGACTCAAGGCCTAAGACGTAGAGATCCTCAGTGGAAACCATTCATGTCCAAGGCAGATAGGATAGCTCTCAACATAAAGCAGCTGGAGGGAGACAAGATAGGTGTCAAGCAAATAGAACAAGAGCTGAAGGAGACACACAACAAAGTAGGATGGTTCTCTTTGTACCTAGACCCAGCAACATACAGCTCGGAAAACATCACGCAGCTTGTAGCTGAGATACTGAACGAGCAGTACACACAGGCAAGTGATGCTACCATTGATCTCAAGAGACGTATAGCTCCAAAGCTGGAGAAGTTTATACGAGAGAGAGGGGTGACATAAACAAACCCGAGGAGCTGTACCGTGGTCTGTACACAGTAGTCATGCGTCCAGTGTACAATGCGGAGACAAAGACGTACAAGCTTGAAGAAGTCTTGGAGCTCACGTCAGAGATAGACAAGTCTAAGTGGTACAAGAACATGTACGCTATGTACGACAAGCTGCAGAAGACATACAACTACCCAGAAGATCCATCTGAGTTGGAAGAGTGGATAGAGTCTGACGAGGGGGAGGCATACATGTCAGAGACAGCCAGGTGGTGGAGAGAGAACTCTGAGCCTGTAGAGAATGCCAGAGCGATACTGGCACAGATGCGTGAGGATCGTACTGCAATCTTCAGGGAGCTGCAAGAAGCTATAGCAGAAGGTAACGAAAGCAGAAGGCAGGCCTTGAGTGTGGAGTACAACAACATCAAGCGTGAGATACAACAGAGTGTCAGGACATACGGGAGGCAGAGAGTCTTCATAGGCAAGCTTGCACAGCCCGTACTAAGAGACAAGAATGATAAGCCGGTGTACGAGAACCAAGCTTACACCAGGCTCGACCAAGGGCAGAAAGAGTTCCTTGCATTCTTGAAAGAAGAGTATGCTCTCCAACAAAAGATGTTGGGCAAGAGCGGTCTGCTTAGAGATAGATTCTCTGACGTGTCAGACATGGTACCCACTGTACGTAAGAGCTCCTACGATAGAATGTCAGAGCTTGGCTTCAAGGATGCAGCAAAGAACTTGCTTGCAGATAACTTCACACCACAGGAAACTGACACAGAGTTTGGGGAGTTGCGTAAAGCAAACGGTGAGCCTGTGCGTATGATACCACAGTACTTCACCAACTACGTGCCAGCATCTCAGGTGTCAAAGGACTTGGTCAACACACTGATCAAGTTCGGGGACATGGCTCACAGATACAAAGCCAAGTCTGAGATACACGGTGTCGTTACATTGGCTAGAGCTGCAATGCAATCTAGGGAACAGCTGACGATGACATCCACTGGCAACTATGCTATGAAGAGAGCTGCTCATGCTTGGGCATCGACTTGGTTGACAAGTACGGTGACCCAAACAACAATGCATTCAAGCAGTTTGATTCGTTCTTAGATAACATGTACTACGGTCAGTCTATGATATCTAAGCGTAGCCAACAACAACGTCTGGCTAAAATTATAGATGGGAACAAAGTGGCCTCAGTGGTTAACAGCATAACAGCTGTCAATGCACTCGCTGGTAGCTGGCTTCAAGCAGGTAACCAGCTTATCATGGACTCTGTGCTCACCGCACATGAAGGGTACACCAACCAGTTCTACAGCAGACAAGACGTAGCATGGGCTAGAAGTAAGATGTACCACAATGGTTTTAACCTGGGAAGTGGGGAAACTATATGGGGCATGTACAGAGAGTCTGTCAATGACTCTATGATCAAGAAGAATAAGCTGGCTGCATTCCTTGAGTGGGCCGATGCATTCCAGGAGATGGAGCGTCAGTTCTCACAGGAGACAGGTACAGCAGCAAAGAAAGCACTGACGAACAGCAGCAGTTGGTTTGTTCTTCAAAACATTGCAGATATAAAGACTACTTCTGAAAGAACACTAGCTGTAGCTAGAGCTACCAAGGGCAAGATCAAGGACAAGTCAGGTAAGGTCATGCTCAATAAGAAGGGAGAGCCTGCTGACTTGTGGGATTTGTTTACCCAAGACGAGGCTGGGTGGAAGATGAGTGACCAGATTGGTAGCATCGACGGCAAGCAGTGGAGGAAGGGTAGGTTTACTTCTCTGCTGAGAGGGCTGAACAAAAGAACTAACCAGCTACGTGGATCGTTTGACAAGCCATTGTTGAACAGGCACGCATTTGGTAGCACGATGATGATGTTCAGAAGCTACTTGATACCAGGCTACCGTAAGAGGTTCGGGTACGGCAGAGGCGGTATACACACAGACGTAGAGCTTGGCCGCATGATGGAGGGCTACTACCAGACAGCATACAACTTCATGGTCAATGTGTGGGACAACAAGGGTAACTTCAAAGCTGCGTACGCAGGAATGGATGAGCTGTCTAGGAAGAACTTAGGCAGGTTCCTGATGGAGACAGTGCACATCAAGTCATTGATGATACTAAGTACCCTGCTGGCAGAGATGCTGGATGATGACGATGAGAACTATGCACTCAACTACTTGAACTATCAAGCACTTCGTCTGCACTCAGAGATGGCAGCGTTCAGAAATACAGGTGAGGCATGGAGAATCCTCCAATCACCAACAGCAACTGTACGTCCGATACTACGCTTCATAGACTTTATGGAGTCATCAAAAAATACCATGCTGTATAAGTATGCAGGAATAGGAGACCGGAAAGATGTCTACTACCAACGTAAGTCTGGTAGATTCAACAAGGGAGACCTCAAGTGGACCAAGAAGTTCTACGATACGTTTGCCGCTGGTCCGTTCAAGTCTACTGACCCTGCCGAGGCAGCACAATTCTTTGAGCAGGATCTGAAGTAACCTTCTGCTCGGTGCCTCCGTATACAGAGTATGTGGAGCACATTCATAATGGACTTGCTTTTGCTACTGCAGGCGTTTGGTACCTGTCCACCACCGGGCAGTCAAGCGGCTGAGTTTGACTTTAACAATAATGGTGTCATAGACATGGTAGATTTTATACACATGTTATCCCTTCAACCACCCTTACCCGACGATACCACCATATATTGTAATAGTCATGAAGAGACAAGTCGTTAAAGTAATCTGCTCCAGAGACCTGAAATTCGTACATATAGATGCTGGTATTAGTGAGTTCGGACTACCACGAATCCACACCGAAACAAGTGAGGAAGACTTAGTTCAACATTACTTGCAGCCTGCTATAGATAAGGAGATCAGGGCTAAATTTCCAGAGCTGTCACAGGCAGCCATTACTATCAAGTTCACCTTCGTATGAAGGGCCGTAAAAAGGGGGGCCATCGAGCCCCCCTTTCTTATGCAGTCTCTGGTATAGCGTTGAAGAAGTCTATGGACTTCTCAAGATGCTTGTTGATCTTGACGAAGTGATCACACCCAAAGAACCCTGCCTTACCACCTGAGTATGCTTCAGCCGCAGGATGCGGTGCAGTCAACAGATGATGCGACACCTCACATTCCTCAGGGAAGAGGGACATGATTGGTTCTTCGTGTTTCACATAGGCTTTGGTCATCAAGTCAGCAGCATCTTTGCCCCACGCGACAAACACAATCTTATTGTGGTTGGCAATGATGCGCTTGATTACCTGAAGGGTAAAGCCATCCCATAGTTTCTTATGAGAGTTGGGCTGCTTCTCACGCACAGTCAGTGACGTGTTGATGAGTAGCACACCCTGTCTAGCCCAGTGCTCAAGACTTGTATCAAAGTCATCCTTGACGTCTACGTAGTAGCTGTCATGGAGTTCTTTTACTATGTTCCTGAGACTGGGAGACATCTTCCCATTGTTAGTTGCGAACGCTAGACCAGTAGCAATCCCATTGTGATATGGGTCCTGTCCTAGTATGACTACACGCAAGTCATGAAACTGCGTGAGCTCAAAAGCACGGAACACATTACCCGGAGAGGGGTAAACGTGACCTGAACTGTACTCCTGCTTAAGAGCATCACGCAGAGCCATAAACTTTTGTGAGTCAAAGATGGGCTTGAGGACTGGCCACCAATCCCCAAGCTTGTTCTTTAACTGATCATTCATTTCAATACACTTAGTTCTAAACTGTAGTATTCGGGATCAAATATCTCTTTCTCTGGATTCGGTTTATCGTATAGTTCACTATCGGGTGGAAGCGATACGTCGAGCTTATCTTCAAGCTCATAACGTAGGCTGTCCGACTGAAAGAGAATCTTACCCGTATGCCCGTCGATGTCAAACCCATGGAACTCAAGTATCTTAAGTTTCCACAGGTCATCTATCTCTGAGTATCTGCCATTGACGTAGTGTTGGTACGAAGCCTGACAGCTCTTGGGCACATCAAATACAAACATCACGTGGTATGGGTTTGGGTCATACCTGCGACGAAAGTTTCTGAATGCGCACAATGCAGACTCGAACTTGAGAAACATGGAGTCACCAGTGTAACGATAGAGAAGGCATATGCAGTCCTCATCTTCTGGTGTACCAATGAAAGCATTGATGAACTGTGAGTCCCACATGAATAGCTTACGATTGCCACCCATGAACGGGAGAGCAAACACACTGGTGGTGTTTACTTCAGATACCATCAGGTCATAGCACACAATCTCAGCACCAGTTCTCCCAGTAGCAATCACATTCACACGATGTGGGTGCTTGGGTTTTGGTCTGACTGTCTGCCCAATCTTGATAGTCATATCACAGTCATTGTACTCGCAGTTGATAGATGTTATCTTTCCATACTTATCTTTCTTTGTCTTGCATTTAGTCAGATCACCTGACAGTCGAACGGTTCTTCCACTGATAGGGGTCAGCTTGATTTTACCACAGGTCACCATCGTCTTGGGGGTTTACTTGTTTAACATCTAGTGGGGGCAGCTCTAGCTCAGTCTCACGCATCACATCTTCGGCTGTCTTCAATAGATAGACAAGCCTGAATGTTTTGTGAAACTCCATGAGTCCCCGTACCATACCAAACTTCTCGACATACTGCTTCACGGCAAAGCCTCGAAGTCTTTCGTTCGATTCTTAAGCCAGTTGTCAGATGTCTTTTCCCCAACACCAGGTAGACCCTTGATGTTATCTGTGCTGTCACCCATAAGCACTTGCTTCCAAAGGAACTTGTTAGCTCCCTCTGGGGTAGTGTGCCAGAACTCTCCCTTCTGATAATTGTAGTGCATCCCAACGCATTGGAACAGCACATCCTTATCAGGCGAACATACAATTGTAGAGCGGTTGTCACTGTACGAATAGTAACTGACCAGATCATCAGCCTCCAGTTGCTTCACAGCCCAGAACCCGTACTTCTGTACGAGATACTCTTTCATGGCATGGAAGATGGGTGGCTTTGGTCTGCCCTTTCTGTTCGCTTTGTACCCGGGGTCCACACCATACCGATAGCATCGGCCTGATGTGAAGTACCCGTCGTACAATGTAGTGTTGCACGCCTCGAGGATCTGCTTGATACGATTGTCCAATCCATAGATTGCTTCTTCGTATGTAGGCTTATCCATCTCGTAGTACAACAGAGAGTCTGCATCGATGAGACATATGTTCCCATCGGGCGGAAGTCGTTCGACGCTACTCATTATAGCATACGGACTTTATCCACTCTGTTGGTGTGTGCATCTATTATCTCCTCCTTCATCTCCTCCCACTGCTCATCAGTCAGAGCTGCGTAGGTAGATGAGTGGTACATACTGCCGTTCACACCAGCCAGGCTAGAGTGTACGAAGTATTGAAGACAACGGATAGCACCGTCGTTCGAATCAGGAACGGCACCAACATGCATAGGATCGATAAAGACATTGTGAATCTCACCAGTGTACCAAGCGATGTACTTGAGACCACCAACGTGAAGACCCTTCACACAGCTACGATCATCGTTGGTGTCAACCATATCCCATGATGGGAGTCTGTGTACACAACCAACCTTGATGAAGTACTGTGGTTCAGAGTAGCCGTTGGCACCCTCGCAGTAGAACTTATCACCGTTAGACCAGACAGCAGGCTCGAACAGTCTGTCCTCCACGTGTTCGGGGAGTCCATCACTCTCGATCTCACCTGTGTCAATGTTAAAGGTCCGCTGATAGCGAGGAACTTCTTCCCCAGTCTCAGTGTCATACTTAGTCATGATCTCTTTCGAGACCTTGAAAGCATTGACAAGACCCTCTTTGGTGATCTTCACTTGGTACATGGTTGCTCGCTGTGTAGCGAGCTCTTCACTCAGTCCGTGCTCCTCCATGAACTCCTTGAGGAGCTGTGGGTGCACGTACTTCATGTCAATAAACTCAAAGAAGCGCTTGGTGAAGTCCTCACCTTTGCCCTCCTTTGACTTCTTGCGAAGTATAGGATTACGTAGCCATCTCAACCAGAGTTTGGCAAGCGGTGCAGTATCGATGTTCCCATCAAACGAGTCAAGTATCCTGTTGACCAGGGACTCGGGAAGCGGGGTATCGATGACATCACCGTTGTCATACTCTATGAAATACCTACCAGCAGGATCTTTGGCCAAGAACATATCGCCTGAAACATCTGCGATGTGACGTCTTGTAGTCAAATCCTCTGTAGTTAACAATGCAAACTCAGCGAGTATGTCATTGTATTCTTCCACCGTGGCAGCGCTGTCTGCTTTCTCAGAAAGCTCCAACATCTGCTCGTAGATATCCTTCTCGAATGTACGAGAGAACGGGGTGTTACCGTAGCTACCGGATATCATGTCACCTATAACATTAATAGAGATCATAATGGTGGTTCAAAATTGTGTCTGTCTTTCAGTTCAAGGTACGCACGTATCTCCTTCCAGAACTTATCGCAGTCATTGTTCTCACTACGATAAGGGAAGTTGATGCGTTCGAAGAGTGGATATAGTGGCTCAAGGAATTCCTCCAAGTACTGACCGAGTATGTGGATGTCGCTGTCAGCAATCGTACAATCTGCATCCGCCACCTTAAACAGCTCCATAGATTTCTGGGCAACGGCTTCATCATCGTGATCATCTAGTATGAAGGTCTGCAGCTGGTGCATCTTCTTCATAAGATCAATGATCTCTTTGAATTCATCATCGTTGTGATTCCAGTATCTACTGTGGTGACGGTACTTGTCGTACGGCCGAAGCTTATCCAGCACATCATTGTACTTGGGATCGACTTCTTTCAACTTTTCAAACCAGTTGGGTACATGAGGCAACATACATCCTGTTGCCCACTCTCGAACTTTACTGTGCATACTCCATTTGTTTTCATGTAGGACGGAAAAGAACTCACTGATGTGCTTGATGTTGTCACCCACCATCTTCTTAGACAATGCACCTGATACTTTGAACAGCTGTATGTCTGTGACTTTGGCGGGCTCCTCATCTGTCTCGCGCATCCATTGACCATTGTAATCATTACGGAGTCTAACAGGCCTGAACTCTGTGAACACAGGGTTCTCGTTAGCCATTTGAGCATCCGTGTTTGAAAACGGGTGGTACATGGGTAGCTTGGGATACACATCTTGCCAGCTAGGAACTGTAGGGGCGCAGATAGTAGCAGCCAATTGCAGCATCTTCTCATCTTCACTGGTACCATAGTACGTTTCTATGTCAGTGTCCTGAATCAATTGCAGTGGTGCTTCCACTTTGTCCCATGTCCAGTCTGAAATACTGTTACACCACCTCTTATCACCAGCGTGCGGACGTCGCAAGGTGTAAAGGACGACCTCGTTAGCTAGGCTACGGCGTTCCTCTGGTGTCATGAGGCGGTATCTGTTCTTCAGACCTTCTTGTTCCAGTTGTTTTTCTATGGCCTCATCGAAATCGGCCGGTACTTCTATCTCGTCATAGTCGAACTTCAACAGAGGACAATCCTTGATGAGCTCCCAATTAGATACGCGATGAAGATTGATGGAGTCAATCTTTGCTTGTACCTTATCGTCATTCAACAGGTTAGTCATGTGATGTTCTGTAATGAGAGTGAGGGTTCCACGATCTTGCTGACCAAGGTACAGGTCCTTGCGCGTAGACGGATTACCCTTGACGAAGTACAGGTTGTCCCAATTGACTTGGCCCCATCCTACTTCTTCTCTTTGTATCTGATACTTTCCATCTTTCCAAACCCTTGATACGTTACGCACCTTGTAACCTTTCAGGATACCCCCAGGGGAGGCAAAGGTTATACCAGTACGGAACTTAGGTTTGACATTCTCTTTGTCTACCATCTCACCTAGTTGTCGAAGCACACTGTCATTACCGGTGTTCTTGTAGATCACCTCACTGCACTTCTTGACCCAGGTAAGAAAATCATCTTCATCTAGTTGCTCACTAATCACATTCGCTGCGTCTTGAGCTGCCCTCTCAATGGCGCCTTGAATGTATTTCTTAGTGTGCTCATTCCATATAACTTTCTCACGCGATGGAGTAACTTCGACGCCATCCTGAATGACGACCTCGTTACCCTCATCATCTAGATAAGCCTGACGTGCTGGACATTTGATGCCCACTGCACCCCATAGCTGCTCCATCTCGAGCTCTCGAAAGTCCACAAAACCATAGTTGATTCCCGTAGTGGCTCCTTGGGATTTAACCATGACGATGTGGGGCCTTCTCCAAGCCCAAGTGTCTGAGATGATAAGGTTGTCAGAGTTGTAGAGGACATCACTCCGAACACTCCTGTCCATCTCAGTACCATCTTCATAGACATACTTCATGTCAACGTTGTCGATGTAGTTCAGCTGATCCTGTACTGCATCTACAAACTTTGTGCGGTTGTGCCGCTTGACACCGAAGGATACCTTGGTGAAGTTGGGTGCGTTAGTCTTGATATAGTTGACCTGTGTCCCATCACTGAATGTAATGTGACCATCGGCCTGGAACTTCCCAACCAGGAAGTCCGTCTTGTATGCGAAGCAGTTCATCTTGAACAGCTTCCCGTTGTGTGCTGTCTCCACAGTGTAGAAGTCTACACCAGTAGAGAGTGGTACCTTAGCGCCTAGTCCAAAGGCTCCGAAGTTCTCTGCTGTGTTTCTCTTAGTTGAGAATCCCAGTTCGAGGTAGCCTTCGAGTCTCGACTCGCCGATACCCACGCCATAGTCAGTAACACTAAAAACATCACAATAGCCAGTACCGTCATTCTCTTTGTATCTAACGACAACTCTGTTGTTGTCACTGCTAAGATACTCAGAATCATAGTAAGTCCTGTCAAAGTTCGAGTCTTTGTATTCATCTTCATGCCGTGTAATGTAATAGTCTTCGACCGTCTTCTTGCCAGACAATATCTCCAACGCAATCTCTTTCTCACGTTGTGAATCGCAGGCATTAGTTACCAGCTCACGGACGGTTGAAGCGATAGGTGTAGAGTATTGTGAGGATTGAAGAACGTCGAAGACAAGTTTCTCAGCGGACTTGTTGATCCGCTTCTGTAAGCCAGCCGAGTTACTCTGCACTGCCTTACCAATTGTCTTGATGCTCATAATAAAATAGCCCCTATTTTGTAGGGGCTATCAATTCTAGAATTTTGTTTACTGTTTCGATGTTCTGCTTCTGGTTGCGAGGCACAAACAACACGGGAGGGTCCTCTTGTTCCATCAACAGTTTCTTGAACATCTTCCACTTGAGTGGGAAGCGTTCGTTTGCGTAGCCTTTACACTCGATGACCCATTTACCATTGGGGTCTACGAAGTCAGGAGTGTATGTGATATCACGGACTTTGTACTTCTGTTTGTCCTGATACCCTGTCTTGCCGTTATCCTCATAGGACTCGTTGCTGTAGTGAAAGCCTTCCATGAGAACATACTTCTTCTTCTCATAGTCTGACTTGATACCAGCGTCCCTGAGTTGCCTGTAGCAATGTGCTTCAAGCTGCGATCTAAACTTAATACCGTCTACTTCTTTACTCTTGGCGTTGCGTACTTTCTTCCTTGATGTACGAGCGCCTGTTCTCTTTCCTCGTGATGACATGCTTTGCTTCTTGTAATCCGTGGTCTCTGATCAAGTCAGAGATATCCTTTGATCTATAATACGAAGGGATGACGATATTGTCAAGCCCATACGTCTTGCAGATCTTAACGGCCATTGTCTGGCCAGGGTTACGAGGGTTATCAAAGTCGTTGTCATACAGGACAATCACTTCTTCGAAGCGCGCTTGCGCCTCTTCGATGGTGCCTTGCCCTGGCACAAGCATTTCTGATTGTAAAGCAATGGATGGGTAGTCAAGCACCGCCAAGCACATGATATCCTTGAGCGAGCTTGTGAGAACCAGAGTCTCACCACGTTCAGGTAACTGCCGATAGCCTTGAAGACATTCCATACCGACGTTAGAGCTCCATTTAAAATCTCTTTCAAGCGGACGGTAAATCTTATAACCGCAGTCAAAACGGTAACGATAACTGATACTATTGCACGAAAAACGTTGTTCATTGATCCAATAATGTGTAATGGGTTGAACGTCAAAGATACGTAATAATTTTTTACTGATGCCAAACTGTCCCCAGTAGCTGCATCTCTGCTGTCCCAGTCCCTTACTCTTACTTGGATCTCCGACCGTTTCTTTTCTCTGAGTACTGGTTCTGCACCTGTGGTACAAGCCCCCTAATACGTACACCAGAATGCAAGCCAAGGCCGAAGCAGCCATCAATGTGTATAAGTGCTCCATAGAAATCTAGATTATATTTATATGCTACATAGTCAATGCAGTTGAACGTGTGCTCAGGATAACCAAAGTCCTTGTACAATAAGCTCTGACCTATCAAGGCTATGCTAACTGTTGGGGACTTATCATCTCGCAGATCACTGCGAAACTTGCTGTTCAACTCTTTGAAGTTCCTACAGAAGTATTTGAAGATCTGATACTCAGATACTTTACTCAGTAGGTTTTCTTTGCTCAGGTATTCGTCACTCTTGCGTGCTTGGATCATGGTAAGTTAGGGCCAGACTGCAAAGATACAGCCTGGCCCGTTATCTTACAGCCAATCAGCTGACACGTCGTTGACTTCCGAAGAGGCTACCTCTGCCGGTTGTACAACATCTGGCGTGTACTGCTTGAGAGTGAGATCATTAGAATCATACTCCGCACGGAAGTCACCGTAGTCATCGTTCAACGCCTTGATGAACAAGTCATCACGACGTGGCTTCTCACGACCAAAGTGCTTGGTGTATACAGACTGATACTTACCATCCTTAGCACCGAGCAAGAGACGAACACGGTTGTCCTTGAGCGCAGTTACATACTGCTGGAGCTCAGTTACGTTACCGTTAGTCACAGCTGCGATGTCATCAATAGCACACTCACCATCACGACCGACGTTAGCCCATGCACGCATGAAGTCGATGAGCATCTCCTCACCTACATACGAGCGACGGACGCCCTCGTTCTTGAACCACTCGTACTGAGTTGATGGGTTCTCTGTACCCCACGCAGTCTGACCAAACTTGTTGATGTATTGGAACTTCCCAGTGCGAGACTCGGGACGCTCTTCAGGTTGAACAAGTATGTCAAAGCGTGTAGTGAACTCATGCTCCTTGTTGTGAACCCAGAAGGTCAACTTGTTGAGCTTACGTTCACCCATCTGTATACCAGTGTAGCTCTGCTCGCTCTTGACATTGATGCCGAGTGCATGCAGCTCACCCATGGTAGGGTTGACAGCGATGATGTTCATTGTGGCAACGCCACAGTACAGGGGTATACCCCCACCTCCAACCTCTATGCTGGAATCGTTAGATGCAATAGCCATTAGTCTTCGTTTTCGTCTGTGTTGTCAGTGTGTGGATCTGCTTGTGCAATGCCTTGCTGCAATGTCATTTGCTGTGGGGCGGTGTCGTCGATGAGCTGAATGCGCATCACTCGTTGTCTCTTGATACGAATACCTTTGAGCTTTGGGTGGGAGAAGATCTCCTTCGCCTCAGCGATAGTCATACCATACTTCTTACGAATCTCGTCACGGCTCATACCATCATCCTTGATGTGGCTGATGAGCTGTGAGATTGTCAACACCTGTGGTGTTTCTTCTTGTGCTACCTCAGGGGTAGCGTCTACTCTTGCGTCAAAAGACATGTCGTTGTGTTTAATCGATGAAAATTTTGCCCCAATCAAGTTCACCATCTAGTCCTCGTAGATGTTCACAGCGGGAGCCAGCTGTGTCGTCGTTAGTAGAATCAAAAGAGATTCTGGTTTGTCCCTCACCCCTGTACACATAGCCGATAGCGTCAGAGTTTGCACATGCAATCTCACGCAGCTTGCCAGTCAAAGACAGGTCATTAGCCTTGACTTCTTTGCCGTTCTTTGTGAGATACTTGTCCTTCAAGTGACCCACGAAGATGACGTGGTCAGCCAGCTTGTTGAGGTTACGGAACCATTTTTGGAAAGACTGTCGCAAGTAGTTGTAGCCTGCGCCATTGGGCAGCGTGAGCACAGACAACCCCTTGTTGTCCTTGTCGAAGTTCTTACCCATGGGTGTAGCTTGATACATAGACTTAGCGTCCTGCTCACACCACACCTCCAACTGAGTAACAGTGTCGATGGCAATGTACTTGTACGGCTTTCCCTCGCTTATGATAGCTTTACCCACTTGTGCCAACTCAGCGAGATTGTTGACTTTAATCTTGAGTGCGTCCACCATATCTGACCCGTCCTCGAGGTCAATGATGAGACAGTTCTCAAGCTGTGAGAGAGCTGTGGTCTTACCGATCTTCGGTGGACCATAGATGATCATGTTCTTAGGTGATTTGCGGGCAGCTTTAACCACCTGTTTTGGAAGTGTTAGTTCGCTCATTGATTGTGAATGTTGATAGATCTGTTTCAAAAGGTATCATGCCGAGCAAACCATCACGGTTCTTCTCGATGTGTACAGCCATGAGGCCCATAGGTCCTCACCACAGTATTTGTCTGTGATTCCATATAGATCGTAAGGTCTTTGCAGCATCATCACGACGTGTGCGTCCTGACCTATGGAGTCACCACCAAATAAATCTGTGAGCATTGGCTGGTATTGTTGCTTGGCACGATACTCTTGCTCGATGTTACGATTGAGCTGTGACAGCAGTATGTTGATACAGGTCATACGAGCCTGCATCCACATGCATGCCTTTGACAGAACGTTGAGTCGTTGTAGTTCTGTCTCAGCATTGCCGAGCACCAATCGAGAGTGGTCAATTAGATTGACAATTGTTGCAGACGGGTAGCGATGGAACACCTGTTCGTTGATGTTCTTCACCTTCTCCATGTCCTGCGGGATAGAACAGAAGTAAATAGGATAGTTCTTGTACTTCTGTACTGCTTGCACATACAGGTTGTATTTGTCCTGCGTCAGTGTGTTCTCAACTGACAGCAGCTCGAACGTCTGCAGCTTTGTGTCCTTTGAACCAGCACGAAGTATCTGCTGTTCACCAGGCATCTCAAAACTCCAATACAATACAACCACGTTCTTCTCTGCGTTCTTGTCCAGCAAATCAAAGATCAACTGGTTTGAGAATGCAGACTTACCTACACCAGGACGCCCAGCAATGACATACATCTTGCCGGGTTGTAGCCCACCCATCAGGTTCTTGTTCAGTCTCGCCCAGTTGGTGGGATACACCAACCTGTTACCACGTATGCCCTTCTGGACATCCATGATAGATCGTTCAACTGACTTCGAAATGTGACGGAGCTGGGGTATGTCCGTTATCTCATAGTTTCCGCGTAATACGGCCTTGGGAGGTTTGCTCATCTTCTACGTCTTCATATTTCTCCCATGTGTAGTTATTCACCCATGTCTGCAGCTGCTGCATGTAGCCAAGAGTGTCGGTCGACTTGCGTAGCTCCAGCTCATTGATCAAACACTTGATGATGAACTTGTGCTTCTGCGTGTCGGTCCCGACAATCTTATCGTACTTCAGCTTGGCCTTGACGTTTGCCTTTGCGTTGGCATCCTTGGCCTGAGGACACGCATGTGTCCTTTGTTGTAAACCTTGAGAGGAAAGTGGGAGAGAAGCTCAGACCACATCTGATCAAATGAACCATGGATCATGTCCATGAATCCTTGTCGTACGATGTGATCTCGCAGCTCCTCCCCCAACTTAATTAGGCCCTTGGTTTGCAGGGATTCGGTGTCTGGATTGAGTGTTAGTCCTTCTAGACAATCATAACTTTTGGCATGCAAGAGATACAAATATAAGAAATCATCAGCTGTTATCCCAAATTCTTTGAGAGTTTCTGTGTTGATCTCTACAATCATATCAATTATTTAAACACTGCTGTTATCTCCTTACCTCTGATCTCAATGGTGACGTTCTTGGTCATCAACATATTAACCACAGTCTCACGCAAGTCAGGCGTTGGGTCTTGTTTGGCCTCCACCTCCTGCTGTGCCTTGCGCAGGTAGTAGTATCTGTTGATGATAGAAGAGGTAGTCATCTTGATACCCATCTTCCTGAAGATTGTCTGACGAAGCTTGTTAGCTGCAGCAGTTTGAGAGTTGCTGCCGCGTCTCTCCATGCCTGCATAGATGATAGTGTCAGTTGCAGGGGTGTGCTTAGTGTAAGTTCTTGTCTTTTTCATTTCAAATAGTATTGTAGGTCTTCACCTTTTTGAACGTTAGCTATTGTTTTTGTGGCTTCTTTGAGCCATTTCTCTTCCTGCGAATCCTTGACGTAGAAGATGAAGATCTTACCGACCTTGTCACCATCCTTACGAATGATACGCCCCATGCGCTGTATCAAGGCAGGGACTTGCTGTCCAAGCCTACAATGATACCGATACCAACGTCAGGAACGTCAGTACCCTGGTTCAAAGCTTTGGTTGAACACATTATCCTGAGATCACCACTGGCGAATCTCTTGATCATGTCCTCCCGCTGCTTCTTTGTCTTACCTGAGTGATAGCTCTCACCATCTAGATGTATGGCTACAGCATCAGCGAACTTGTTTGTACCACCGAAGGTGAGAACTTTCTCATCCTCATAGTGATCAACCACGTCCTTCGCGTACCCAATCTTAGCTGTAGCTTCTTGGACAACCTTGCGTCTGCCACGTACAGAGTTCATGTACTGTGCAGCAGCACCTTTGTTGCCACTGATCGTACCTGCAAGGATACCACTAGCCTTGGTCCACGCATCGTGTCCGCCCAGTGCCATCTTCATCTTGATAAAGTTCTTCTGGTGTTTGTCATACTCCTCACGTTCAGTTGAACTGAGAGGTACACCAACACACACCAGCTGATACTCTGCCACATACCCACGTTTTACTGCCTCATCCAACGTGATCTTGTAGCATATAGGAGCTAGGTTGACCAGTTGAGTTTTGTACTCGGGGTTCTCAGGTATGGTTGCAGTCAAACACATGAGTCTATCGTACGTGTTCTTGTTGAAGAACTCACGATAGACAGGTGACAGACCAAGGTGTATTTCATCACACACAACCACACGATAGTGCTCACCCTCCAGCTTGTGAGCTGACTGATAGCATACAAAGTCAATGCGATCTAGATAGCCCTCGAAGCCCCACTTGATGAACTCTTTGGGGAACTGGTCCTGCAACTGCTGCGTGGGCACAATAACTAGTGCCCGTGCTGTTTCATCTTCCAGTTCATCAAGACTATTACCAATAGCGAGAACGGCAATACGAGATTTCCCAAAGCCAGTAGCAGCAATAATGCTACCCTTAAACCCTTGACGGGCCCAGGCATTGAGTGCATCTCTTTGTGCACCGTCTCTTGATTTGTAGTCTTTGTCATCCTTAGGCCTACCTACCCTTTGAGGTCTGCTCCTCGCTCCGTACAAGTTAGGCACTCTGTTTCTAGAATATCTCATATGTCAGGGTATTCGTCCGCTCTGTGTCCAAGATCTATCTCGATCTCTTCCTCAAATTCACGTACGATGTTAGGGTCAATAGGCTTGTCTTGCCACGTGCCACTCACTGTCATCTCTATGATGTTGACAGACGGTGGTATCGTTGGCTGATAGTAATCACCCACATCCCCTGGGTCTATCTCATACGTTATCTTTAGATTCAATGGTCCGATATCGGAGCTTATCTGCGTCTCCCAAAAATGTCCTTTCATTTTCTACTACTTTAATGTTTAGTCTAACAATTTGTCTCTTGAGTGTGCTGAGGTCTTTTCTTACAAGCTCCACCTCAGACCGGAGCTTCTGGCATTCCGTCAAATTCATAGCCGTTTAGTTTTAGTCTTTGTCTTGCTACCATTTTAGCATGAACATACTTGACTCGAAAGCTGCGATCTATCTCCGTCAGTTCTGCTGCACGCTGCACTGCAACAGTAACTGTAGAGTGATCCCTACCTGTATACGTGCCGAGTCGTTTGCACGTAAACTTGTGTAAATCTCTCCTACATATCAAGTAGAAGATCTTGCGAGCATCAGCCAGTGTACGTAGTCTGTTTCTGCTCTTGAACTCTTCAACTGTGATCTCATATTCATCGCAGCATGCTGCCGCTACGATGTCTAGCTCACCAGTTCCGAGTATCACGCCGTGTTTGATTAGGGTCTGAGCTGATACACTCAGACCAGGGTAGATGTGATGGTCCATGTTGGAATCGATTTGTGCGCCCTGCAGGACTTGAACCTGCGACCGGATGATTATGAGTCATCTGCTCTAACCACTGAGCTAAGGGCGCGAAAAAGGGCCAGCGACGTTTCGCCAGCCCCCTACTGAAAAAATTGAATGAAACACGTGTGGTTATCGCCTCACACGCGTACCCCGGGCGGGACTCGAACCCACAACCTACAGCTTAGAAGGCTGTTGCACTATCCAGTTGTGCTACCGAGGCATGTGACTTACTCAGTGAGCAAGCCATCAATGCTCTCTTCAAGAGCGCCAACGGCACTCATGATGAAGAGACTGAGACTTTCGTCTTTCATTTCCACAGACAACACCTTGTCCAGCTCATTCTGTAGCCCACTGATGTGGTGCTTCAGCTTGTGCTTGAACCTGGTCTCACCCTGTGTCTCATCCAATAACTCTTGCAGTAGCATGGATGTCACGAACAGCTTGACTTCAAGCTGACGTATGACCTTGTTACCAACTACTACGTCTTTTACTTTTCCCATGTCTCTGAGATGTTTGTGTCTGCCTTCAAGAGGCCGTTAGGTATAATGATCTTTGCTGCTTTCTCCATGAGCTCAGTCATCTTAGAAGCCCATGCTTCTGCGACCTCCGCTTTGCAGATGGTGTCAATCTGGTCGTGGACCGTCATGACAATCTTGACTTCGTTATTCCATGATTGTTGTATTTCTCTGTGAATGTAAATGAGTGCCAGCTTTGTCATATCAGCTGACGACCCTTGAATAGGTGTGTTCTTGGATGCTCGCTCAATACTACCAAACTCCTGCATCTTCGACCGGTCATCCCATATCTTGGGGAACCATGTGTCGAACCAGCGACGGCGTTTGAATGGTGCAAAGGTAGTGATGTAACCATTACGTGTACCAAATGTACCAAGCTTTGTTAGAAAGTCACGGATGTTTGGGAACTCTGTAAAGTATTTCTCTATAAGATTCTCCGCTTCTCCTTTAGATATCTGTAGAGTATCTGCCAGTTTAAACGGTCCCATTCCGTAGGCGAGTCCGAAATTAATTGCCTTAATCTGTGTCCGTAGCTTCTTTTTAGCATCAGCGTCCGCACTTCTCCACTTATCTTCGAAGACAAGGTCGGCGCATACTCCATGAAGATCCAGTCCTTTTTCAAGGGCTTCCAGCCAAACAGGGTCTTGACTGCCATAAGCAATGACGTTTAGTTCCTGACTAGAATAATCGCTCGAGACGAATAGCCATCCAGTCGGTGCAATGAAACAGTTTCTAAAGGTATTATCGCTCGGAATTTGCTGCATGTTTGGTTTAGAGGACGAAACTCTTCCAGTGTCCAGTATTTGCGAGAAGTTTGTATGGACCCTTCCGTCACAGTTGACGTAGTTGAAGAACTTAGTACCGTAGGCATTGGCAAGCTTTGTGCGTTCTTTATATCTGATATATTCATCTATCAATGGGTGTTTGTATCTGTGTTTGTTCAGTTTCTTGCCGTTCACATCCTCGAGATCTGGTACGAGGTTCTGGAACAGCTCTAGTATTTGCAAAGGGGAACTCCACTTGATGTGTGTCTTGCGTACCTCATCCATCGCAGCAAACATATCTACCTGTACTGGTACGCGGTAGTGTTGTAGCAATGGATGTGCCAACACGATATCATCAAGCTTCAGCTCCTGTTCGTATGCCAGCTTGACATTTTGTTCTGCCATAGCTGTCCACTTGTCCTTGTCAATGTCAAGGCCTTCGTATTCAATCTCAGCAAATACTTTGACTACGGCATTTTCAAGACGTGCGACTTGGTGTAGTTCAAGCGAATGTATCTTAGCCAGCTGTTTCTCCCGTATGTCAAGCAGATAAACCACATCGTTCGCCCCATACGTAATCTGATCGACGGTAAAAGGTTGACCTTTGAGTCCGATGAATTTGTTCCTCGTCTCCTTATCGAGAGTGTGACCGATATATCTTTCGACACACCTGGAAAGAGAGTATCCATAGTCTTGCTTACCGCAATTGATAACTCTCTCGGCAAGAAACGTGTCGTATATTTCTTCCAACGATATTCCAGCCCATTTTTTGATGAACTTGTAATCGAACTTAGCGTTGTGAAGAACCTTGACGATACTGTCCGATTGTAGGACTTCTTTGAGCGGTGAGATGTCGACGTCTCGTGTGTCGATGACGTACTGTCTTTCTTTGTCCCCGATTTGGAACATGATGAGCTTCTTGCACGTGAAGTCGAAGCCCTCCGTCTCGGTGTCCACCCCCAGAACTGCCTTGCTTTCACAATAAGCCTTGCATTCCTGTATCGTCGCTGTCTGGATATCATTTAGAGGAGAATTTGTCCCGATGAATCTTACGCTCTGCATCTTGCATAAATATTAGAATCTGTTTCGCATCACTCAATGTATACTGCTTACCGAGAAAGAACACATAGTTCCTATCGTTACGCTCTGTTACCTCAATCATTGTCTTGAGGTCTTCGCTACGTCCGTCTTGGACCATAGCGGCAATCTGTCCCATTTTACTCATGCTCGTAGGTTGCTTGGTTTGTGTTAATATTATTGGTTGATTGTGTCTTGAAGGGAATCGAACCCCTGAACTACGTTCTACATCCTATGTACCATGATAGGTTCCGTAGTTGCACCCAGTGCGTCAAGACAGAAAGGGGACAGGTTGCCCTGCCCCCCGTTGTACTTACGACAGGATTTCGCCAGTCGTTACATCAACACTCTCGTTTGCGATGATACCGCCTTCTGTTCCGGAAGGTGCATCGGCCTCGAGGAGTGTGTGGTTGGGCTCTCCGAACACCACCTTGGTGTTTGAGAAGATGTACATGCCTTGTGCGTGATGAAGTCTCCGTCTTCACCTGCACGCTTCGCGGTTTCTTCCACGTTCTCCATCTGATAGTCGTCAGGTGTGACGGTCTCAGTGATTTGAACACGGAGAGGAATCGCGTCCTCTGTTGCTGTTGGTGACAACACGTTGAGAACCTTGAGCTCACGCCCACGTTCATCTGCGTCGTTGTAGCCTGACGTCAAGTCAATGCCGAGAAGCTCCGTAGCATCCACAGGTTCAACTGTGATCCATGCACGACGAGCTCCTCTTGCAGAGAAACGATCGTCTGACTTGTTGAACATAGCCAAAGGGTCATTGCTTGAGCCCGTGCCTGTCTCGACACGCTCAGCAAGTTCCAATTGGACCTTCCCGTTTGCTACACGACGTGCGTGCACCAACAAACTAGTTCCTGGCTTTAGGGTGGCCAGGTCACCACTGTTAATCTTATTGCCTTTCATGGCGATAATGTATTTAATGCTGGGACTGTTGATGGTCGTCCCCGTACCATTGTGAACAGGAGAGGATTCGAACCTCTGTTGTTATGCGATTCTTGCCAACCAATGGCATTACCTGTTCAATAACGGGAAGAGGTAGTAATTCTAACTACACTGCTAAGCGAGCCGTCCCTGTAGCGGACACTCTTCCCGAACTATTGTACCACTCAGTACTAAAGGGATAGTTACTCCCGCATGTATGTAGGACATGCGACCCAGTGACGACTCGTGTTGTTCGTAGGGTGAGTCGTTTACCCCACCTTGTATAGTCTACGACCCAAGGATTTAGTCTAGTGGTGACAGTGGCCAGAACTCGTCACTGTAAAGAACGTCGTTCCTTTGACGAATAACTTGCCAACTACCAGTAGGATACTTGATCTTGTATCCTGTCATATCAAAGTCTGGATGTTGAATGTCCATCCAGATGATAGTCCAGTTCTTGCGATTCTTGATGTCCCACACCTCGATAGGTGCTTTGAAGATATCGCAAGTATTCATTGACTCAAGCTGAACGCTGTCCAGTGTCAAGTCAAACCTTCCGATGTAGCCGTTGCTGTAGTCGTCGGCAATCATGCCGAACATACCACAGCTGTATGCTTGCCCCATCACTGTGGATGAGACAAGCATTGCGATCATTACTGATAAGCTTCGCATTTGTTCCAGTTGTTTTGGTAGGGTGTTCCATGGTACCCTGTTGAATAACGTGCAGTTGTACTGCACGACGACATGAAGAGTGCAAGGAATGCACCCATCGCTGCTACGATAGCGTAGCGAAATAGAATCTGTTTCATGATTGTTCCATTGGTTCTTGTGGCCAGTCACGAGGGACAGGAGACTTGTCGTCTCCATGTCCATCAATGATCTGGGTTAACTGTTGGACAACTTCCTGTCGTTGTGCAATCTCTTGCATCAGTCGTTGTCTTTCGGACTGAGCAGCCTCGAGGAGAGACCACTTGTCCTGCTTCCAACGGTTCCATCGTTGGACTACAGGGTTGAGTATCTTGTTAGCAGGCATGGTTCCAGCTTTCGTCCATGAGACAAAGGATGAACTTGCCACACTCTTCAGGGTGGCGATGGAAGAACACTGATACCTTCATGGTGTTCCAGTTTGTTGGGCTGGAGAAACGAATGCGAGCTGTACCACTACGAGTGATGTGGTCATCCATCTCGAAGTCGTAGATGTCATCGATGCCAAATGCAGAGTCTATGCACTTGAGCGAGGACTGAGTATACATGTAAGGAGTATCCTGCCATGGATGCTTGTGGTACTGCAAGTACTGGAGTGCCGTGTTACGCTTGAGGCCAGCGTAGTTTACACTCTTCGCCATGATAGAGCAGTGAAGTGCGACGTAACGTACGTTGGACAGCTTGTCGCGGAGTTGGCTTGGTGGTTTGAAGTCCCAGCCTGTGGACTTGTAGGAAAGAGGATCACACATGTCTTTTGGTGTTTGTGATGTTGAAAAAGGTTTTGCTAGCTTGTGCAGTTGCTCAAGCCCATTTAGAATCTTGTTGATGTTTTCATTCATCTGAATCTTGTTCATCTTTTATGTAGTCAGTAGGATTAAAGGCCTTGTCCATCAGCTGAGCGTGCTTGATAGCTTTCTCAACCTTGGTCATAGTTAGCTCATCGAAGTCATGTTGTAGCTTTTCGTAGTCTACCTCCATGTCTTCGACGAGACGTTCGAACATACCTATGCGATCACGTAGATGCATGAGGTGGTTGTACATAGCATGTAGTATCGCCGCGAAGACGAATACTACAGCTATGAATGCGCAAAGGAAAGTCAGTGGTGTCATGAGTGGTTGAGTTCGTAGTGTTCATGAAAACGCTTGTCGACTTCCTCTTGGACTTCCTTACGAAGGTTATCCTCGATGCATTGTTGGTCCTTGGTCATGTACTCCATCTTGACGTGAGTGAAGTACATATCTTGGAGCACCTCGATGTTGATCATATGTCTAAGCCTGTTCTTAGACAAGGTGAGGTTAGACGTCTTGTAAGCGTCGACCTTGCTAGTAAGCTTGTCGATCTGCACTGCCTGGTTGACAATGACTTGTTGGAGTTCTTCTTGGCTCATGGTGATGAGTTGTGGCATACTGTTGTATGTCCTGGTTTGTATACAGTGGTGAAAAGTGGGAGAAAGTGGTGAGTACGACCTGGTAGCCGCACTCACACACTATCTGTCGTCGTGAGTTGCACGACCCTCGCCCACCAGAAGGACTGCAGTCGCAGTCCCGCTGGTTAGTAGTCCGCGAACGTAGTACGTTCGGCCTCGTATACGAGGTACGGCGATCGATTGCCATCACGTTCAGTGAGGCGAGAACGCCAGTCTTCATCGTCGAGGACTTCGTCCGCTGAGATGTAGACGCGCAGGTCTGCGACCCAGAACTGCTTGGAGTCTTCGATGGTTTCTCCATCGCCAGAGAGAGGCCATTTGGCCTTGTCGGTGTAGTCCGCAGCCTTGCTGCGGGATCTACGGCTAATTTTAGCTTTTGCCATGGTACATAGGTATTGTGGGGGCCACTTGGGGCCCGCTCGGTAGCTAGGGTCTTGATATGTGTAGGGTTACGCTCTCAAAAAATTTTTTGTTATATTCGCGCATGGCAAAGAAGCAAACACCATTCGACATGTACATCAAAACAAATGTATCAAGACCTGGAGTCCATGGTAAAACTAAATCGTCTAAGCACAAAACTTCTAAGCTTTACAAGAAAGCATATCGCGGCCAAGGCCGTTAGTCTGTTAACGTTACTGTTCCCGCTGGTAAGCTTAGCCCAGCAAGGATGGGTAGTAGTAAGTCTGCAGGCTGATCAATACAGTGGAGAGACAAGTTGGTTGATAAGTGATGAGAGTGGCTTTGTTGGGGAAGAATCACCCGGCGTTATCGCTAGTAGCTCATTCAACCAACAAGTCGTATTCCTACCCGCAGGTAACTACACCTTTACTATATACGACTCGTTCGGTGATGGTATCTGTTGTGGTTTTGGGGAGGGGTGGTTCTCACTCACAAATGCATGCGGGGTAGATACAGCAGTATACGACTTCGACACAGCTGAACTAACCATCCCATTTGAAATACTACCATGCCCCCCACCAATCTTTGGGTGTATGCAACCGGGGGCTATCGATTATAACCCATGGGCCAATGCACCAGGTCCATGTTCATTCCCACCAGAGCAGTGTGATGAAGGAAGCAACAACATAGTTGTAACGGTGACGCCTGATACATACGCAGGTGAGATAAGCTGGGACATCATGACATTCCCAGACGGAGAGATAGTGGCAGATGGATCGGGGTACACAGTCACAGGAGTGCCCGTAATAGAAGCTGTGTGTTTACCAGTAGGGTCAGAGTTCAAGGTAAACGTCTATGATACGTTTGGGGATGGGATGTGCGGAAGCTGCTATGGTGGTGTAGATGGGAACATCTCTGTCACTACTCTTTGCGGAGATACGCTATACTATATAGGGGACACTACACAGTTTGAGAGCGAAGGCAGTGACATCATTACGGTAGGACTGTGCGTACCCCCAATCCCACAAGGTTGTACTGACCCATGGTTTACAGAGTACGACCCACACGCCGTGATCGATGACGGTAGCTGTGAGACAGATGTCATCTACGGTTGCACTATCCCAGGCTCAATCAACTTCAACCCAGACGCTAACACGTTGGAGACAGAAGACAACTGCGAGTTTACACTTACGCTTACTGATGGGGCGGGTGATGGTTGGTTTGGGAGCTGGATAGGTGTTGTACAAGGTGACGAGATATTCGGTCCGTTTACTATGCACCCACCGGACGGCTTTGAGAAGGAGATACAAATCCCGCTCTACTCAGGAGAGGCTATCGACGTGATGTTCTTCACACAAGGCAACGCAGAGACTACTGCAGCACAATGCGGTTTCTACTTCGACGGGCCTAACGATACATTCCTAGAGGGTGGTACTAACCCCTGGGCTGACGCAATCAAGAAGTTCCCGTACAGATACATTGGTACACCGCTCTGCGATGACTTCTGTGAGCCTGTAGTGTAGGATGTACGATAAGTTCTGCTTGCAACTACAACCCAGAGGCCAACATGCCTGACAGCTGCACGTTCCCAATCGAATACTACGACTGCACAAACGTATGCTGGAATGATGCAGATGGGGATGGGGTATGCGATGAGCTTGAGATAGTAGGCTGCCAAGACCCCACCGCTTTTAACTATAACGAGAACGCAACCGATGCTGGGGAGTGTACCCCTGTAGTGTTCGGGTGCACTGACCCAACACAATACAACTATGATCCAGAAGCTAATACTGAGAATGGGAGCTGCGTGCCTTTTGTTTACGGCTGTACTGATCCTGTGGCCCTTAATTTTGATGAGGATGCTAACACTGACAACGGCTCGTGCATTGAAGTGGTTGAAGGATGCGCGGACCCAGAAGCGTATAACTATGACGGCACAGTCAACACTCCAGACGATACTGCTTGTTTGTACGATGCTGGGTGCATTGGTGGTCCTGGGGTGCCTTATTGGCTCAATGATCCATGCTATGCGTGGGTTATCAACGTAGACCCGTACTGCTGCCAAACAGAATGGGATGACGTATGCGTCGAGATGTATGGCTACTGCGGTGACGGGATAACCGATGTCCCAAGCTACATAGATGAGCTATCAGTATTCCCTAACCCAACCCAAGGCACAGTCACAGTACAAGCACCTAACGGAACACTCACCACAGTATTCAACTCTGTTGGGCAGAAGGTGATCAGCACGTCGGAGAAAAGAATCGAACTCCCAACTCCAGGAGTATACACTCTGGTGATAAACTACAAGGGTAGAGTCATCAAAGAAACAATCGTAAGACAATGAGATATTTCATCACACTTGTGCTTCTAGCACTTACCTTTAATACAAATGCGCAAGACTTCTACAACAAAGTCCTCAGAAGAGCGACGTTCTATGGAGCAGTTAATGGAGGTAATTCGTTATCTGATGCTGACACATATTCTGTCTCTACCGGATCACTTACAACCTCGGTTGTTGAAACGCCCTTTGATTACAGTCTTACGCTTGGGGTCCGCAAAATTGCGCGTTTTGGCTATGAGAATAGAGCTAATGTGTTTTACAATGGCACTGAGAACACGTACGGGGACGCAGCCACAGTTGGAAAGCGAAACGGATTCGAGTTCCTCGCAGAAGCAGATTGGAGACGACAGCAAGGAAAAAACTTCCTAGACCAAGACTACTTCATACGTTACGTAGATGACTGGTGGTTAGTCAAAGCAGAGTACTTACAGGATGGCTTTGCAGACATACGATACTTTGAGGGTTCGCAGAGACTACGAGCTAAGGTCGGAAAGAAGCTGTCAGTCAACGTTGGTATAGTACAACGTATCTCAGAGCCGTACGGGTACAACCCGCTTGACGAACTGCTGCTGGACAACGATCAGATACACTATACATCGTTAGCTTTGCAGGAAGGATACACAATAGATGTTAACACAGGAGAGTTCTTTGACCCCGAAGGCTTGCTTGTAGCAGATGACCCCGCCGTATGGGAGCAAGTTGTGATTCCACAAGTCTTGAACAACTACGTATCTAGGAAAAGGTCCGAACTCCCAGACCAGTGGGTGCATTCAGCGGTAATCGGATATGACTTCTACCACTACGACAAAGACTTTTGGATACACTCTTGGGGTAACTTGATGCCCTATCACCTGAACACAGATGGTGAGTATTCCTACCACAACTTTGTCAATAGTTCACAATGGGTAGATTACTCAATAGGTCTTATATTTGGGACTAAGTTCACCAAAAGCTTTGGGGTATTCCTGGAGGGTAAGTACAATAGGTACTGGGATAGAGAGTGGCATGACTTCTCCGTTGGGTTGAACTACATACTTATTTAAGATGGCGAAGCATATAAGCGAAGATACCCAGATAACACTGGACCTGAAGACAATCGGGCTAGCAGTCACCGGCCTAGGAGCACTAATCAGCATGTGGTTTGTACTACAGGCGGACATAGCAGAAGCAAAGGAGCTCCCAGAACCCACGGCACCCGAGATCACACGCATGGAGTTTGACATGAAAGACCAACTGGTCAGACAAACTATCATGAGCACGCAAGAGGATGTCACCGAAATCAAGGAAGACATCAAGCGTATCGAAGAAAAAATAGATCAACTGAAATGAGACATGAGAACTGCACTAATAGCTGTACTATTGTCTGCGCTATTCTTGGCACCTGTATCCATAAAGCCTGAGCTTGATGGTATCTGTGTCGTAGAATTCAACGCGGACTTTAACAAACAAAACAGCGTGCCTTGGATAGAGAATATATCTGAGTGCAACCACGTAAGAGTAAACATCTCGGCTGAACCTGAGATGCAAGTAGAGCACAAGATTGTCGTTGTACCTACAATCATTGTGTTCAATGAGGGCGAGGAAGTAGAACGCTTCCAAGCAACATTATGATGACTATGGAGGCTACTGAGGACGACGTCCAAGAGGTAGTTGATGAAATTATTTTGAGCGACTTCTAAGTTGTTGTATATTCGCACCGAAACCGCTTCCTAGCGACCGGCCCTGGGTAATCAAAAAGGGCCTAGACATCGGGTTACAGTAGCTGTCACCATAGGCAGTGAACGTTGTCCCCGGTAGTTTCGCAAAGTGCGTTGGTATAAAACTCGGGTGGGAACCAGGCTATAGGCTGACAGAAATGCCCCCACGTAGGCTTAAGACGGCGAGTGGAAGTCCAACTGCTAAACACAAAAACCAAGGGGGTAAATTGTATCCAGTCATGAGAGAAATCAACCGCATCATCATCACTGCTCCGCAACGAGAGAAGGACAAGACATAGACGCTGCCACGATAAAGAGATGGCATACCGAGGACCGTGGGTGGTCAGATATCGGATACCACTATTGTATCAAGCTAGATGGTACTCTGGAGGCTGGACGCCACTTGACCGCGCAGGAGCACACGTCAAAGGACACAACTCCGATTCAATTGGTATCTGCTACATTGGGGGCTGTGATGAGGACATGAACCCAAAGGATACGATGACACCAGCCCAGGAGCACGCAATGCGTGAGCTGATCTTCTCACTGCGTATGGTGTGGGACAAGGAGTTGACTCTACACGGGCACAACGAATACGCCAGCAAAGCATGCCCAAGCTTTAAGGTCAGCGAGAAGTTCGCAGATATCTTGTGAAAAAGCAGGTTGACAACGTCATAGATGAGGATGACGTAAAGTGGTTAAAAGAACAGCCTACAGGTAAGCATCGTACCTGGGATGCTGCCCCACTTAAAAAAGTACTAGCTCATATAGACGCTAGTCCAACAGAAAACTCTTACTGGAGAGTAGAGTCTAAGCCTCAAGGACACGGGTGCACATAGATACGGGTAACAACAATCATATGCCTTGGTGTAAGTATGGGGGCAGTGTCTTGTTGTCCAGGCCAGATCAGTTTACTGGGGGCACCCTTACCTACAGAGATAAAAAAGCAGATAAGATTTACCGCGCTGCTTACATCCACAGTTCTGACGTAGAACACATGGTAACCCCCATGAAGGTAAAAGAACTGTACTACTCTTGTTTATATAAGACAGTTTTTTATATCTTTGTCATAAATCAAACATTATGGCAAAGATTAATTTCCAACCCACCCGTGACTGGGTGGTTCTCCCAGTTCAACGTAAGAACAAAACCGCATCCGGTATTACACTGCACGGGGGTGCAGAAAATTCACTACGTACAAACATACTTGAAGTAGTTGCTGCGGGGCCTAAGTGTGAGCTGGTCAAAGAAGGCGATACTGTCATGGTACACCCAACCTCTGAAGGTTTGATTATAGACCTGCAAGGTAAGGAGTACGTCATGGTAAACGAGTTTATGATCTGCGGAATCATACCCAACTAATGGAGGGTAGTGTGACTCTGTCTCTTAAATCCTTCGACGAGCTAAGAAACGCGAAGGAGGCAACAGACAAGAAAGACGAGATGCTGCGTAGAGCAGCCAAAGAACTCGAGGTGTTCTTGTCATTCTTGGTTACACGAGAAAACATACAAGAATACATGGACGAGTTTAACAGGCAGTCGGCCACATGTAGAATCAACCTAGATGATGGCAGAGCCAAAATCGTATTTAGAAATGAGCAAGAACATTAATATAGCAGTCAAGACCACCTACCAGTTTCTGCAGGTGTTCAACGGCATACTAGAGCTCACAGACAAAGAGCTGCAAGTGCTGTCTGGTTTATTGACCTGGGGAAAACCGCAAACCTGTGCTCAGCTGACACCAAGAAAGATGTGGCAAAAGCACTGGACATAAAAGACCCCAACACCTTGAACAACTACGTCAAACGTCTGAAAGACAAGGGGGCTATTGTAAAAACAAAAGAAGGATACAAACTCTCCAAGCTGCTTATGCTAACGGAGGACGTTGTAACCATTAGCATACAGAATCATGCCAATAGAGACAAGGTGGATCTATGACCCGTGGGCGATAGCGATATACTATTCATCGACAGGGCAATCCGCTACAGTAATAATATTTAACTTTGAAAATGAGCAAGAAGAAGCTATCAATGTTCGATATGGTCAAGAATTTTGCTAAGGAGACCATAGAGTACGCAAAGCAGGGAGCCCCTAACGTATCTACAGAAGACTACCAAGAGAGGTTGGAAACCTGTGGAGGATGCGAACATCTCAAAGAAGATCAGGCAGGTGTGGATTGTGCGGGTGTGTAGTAGAGCACAAAGCTAAGTGGGCTACATCCAAGTGCCCGATGATCGATGGAAGTCACAGGTAATAGGGAAGGGGGGTAAGACCGTGAAGCTGTCAAAACAAAAAGAAAGCCTGGCATACAAGAAGCGCCGACTGAAGAAGATGAGAGATGAGCGAAAAGGTAATAATACAAAGACTGGCGACTAAGTACAGTCTCCCAATACAGAAGGTAGAAGAGGCAGTGTTCTACCAGTCAAATACACTGCACGCATAATAAAGGAGGGCACCTTCCAATCAGTAAGATTGCCGTACCTTGGTAAATTCCACGTCCTGCCTGGGCGACTAAAACATTTGAACAATGTCAAATATGACTCCAGATAAACTACTCTACTTTAGAGACAGCAACTATAGAGAGGTATACTACCCACTTAGCCGGCTAAAGGGGATAAAGAACGACTTTTCTGATAAGAAAACGGTAGAGTTTTGGTTCTCGTCAATGAAGCATGCTGGACAGACTGAGCACGCATACACCACTGCTGGGGTTGACGGTGACGACTTTGTAAGAATAAAGTTCAACGACGTTGCATTTGTATACGGAGCAATCAGTTACTTCTGGCAGAGAGTTTACACTGCAAAGACCGTCATATTCAAAGTAGTGGACGCAGTTGACGATGGCGATGGATTCTTCAGGTTTGCAGCATTTGGGGAGACCTACAATCAGTATTTGATTGGGCACCCAACAAATGCAGCTGCAACTGCACCAGACCTCGCAGACTCCTGCGTAATCAACCTTCAGCTTGAGTCGTGAGAGACCTGATAACTGTCAGTAACAACGTAGTTGTCCCAAGCGCGTATGCACTCACCATCAATGAGTTCAAGGGTTTGAAAGGGCAAGAGCTGGGTGCGGTATACTTCTATGCGGACCACCGCTCCCCCTACGCTGTGTACGACAGTGAAGAACGTGTCGGTAAAATATGCCAAGATCTTAAGGTTAAGTTCTCTCCTAAAGTGAAGGGAGCAATAGACAAGTATAAGGAACTATCAGAAACTTCAGCTATCAAACTGTTAAAATCTGCACGTAGTTCGGTAACTAAACTAGAGAGGTACTTTGATACGATAAACCTAAACGTACTCGATGACCACGGCAAACCAATCTACCACGCCAAGGACCTGATCGCCAACCTCAGCAACATGGCAAAAGTCGTCAATGGTTTGGAGGAACTAGAAGAGATAGTCAAGAAACACGAGCAGAAAGACAACCCCAACAGAGGCGGTGTAGTAACTAACAAATACTCACAATGAAGATAGCGATAGCAGGGGCGGACAACATTCTGAAGAAGAAGGTCAAGAGGTTCATAGCCAACAACACAGAACTCAAAGTATCACGCAAGCCATTGTGGATACGAGAGCTGGCATCGAACTACTCCTACGACTGCGCTATGCTACGTGCTAAATGTGTGTTTGTAAACCCTAGGATTGAGCACGACATAGCCATGAAGCATCTCAAAGATTTGGAGATGGGAAAGGTTAAGGTCATATACGTGCGATCAACAACTAGCTACGCCAAAGTTGACACGCTCAACAGGCAGGCTGACATCAACAAAGCTCACATAGGTCTCATGGTTTCAGACAAAGAACTAGAGCACGAGTCATCTATGGGATGGGTGAGGATACTTAAATATGTTCAAGAACTCTTCTAAATACTCACCAGCTGCAGAGCAATACCTGAACTTTGGATTTTACTCCGATGCAATACCTGGTACCCGTGAGTACTATGATTACTGGGACGAACAAAAGAGAAGATGTTTAGAAGGATACTTAGATATAACAGGTTACCACTACTTCTACCTCAACTTCTGCCCAATAGACCGGGTGGTAGACGACTTCCTGGCAGATGGTACCAAGATCGCCCGAAGAGACAGAACATTTCCTGCCTTCTACGACGGAGACCAAGAGTACTTCACTGCGGTAGACACTGCCCGAAAAACCAACAAACACCTGGTTGTTCTAAAGGCACGCCGTAAAGGCTTCTCCTACAAGGCTGGGGCTATGCTAGCCCGCAACTATTTCTTGATGCGTAACTCAAAGAACTACGTGTTTGCATCGCAGAAAGAATACCTGATCGGTGACGGGCTCCTCAGCAAAGCCTGGGACTTCTTGTCGTTCATTGATGACAACACAGCATGGACACAGCCACGACTACGTGACCGAGAGATGCACAAGCAGTCTGGGTACAAGAAGAACGTAAACGGGGCAGATGTAGAACTAGGAATGAAGTCACAGATCATTGGGGTATCGCTTAAGGATAATCCAGACAAGGTGCGTGGTAAAGCAGGTGATCTGATTTTCTTCGAGGAGGCAGGTTCGTTCGGGGGACTGCTCAAAGCATGGGAGGTAGCTATGCCTACAATGCGTCAGGGTTCCAAGACACTAGGCACCATGATAGCGTTTGGTACAGGTGGTGAAGAAGGTGTAGGCTTTGACGGAATGGAGGAGCTGTTCTACCACCCTGAGTCCTACGACTGCATGGCGTTTGACAACGACTGGGATGCAGGAGCTATGGGAACCACATGTGGGTACTTTGTCCCAATCTACCAGAACCTGGACGGGTTCATCGACGACAATGGGAACTCAGACATAGAAGAAGCTAAGAAACATGAAGAGTTACAGAGGGAGAAGAAGAAGGGAGCTAATGACCAAAGGCGCTTGACCAGTACATCGCGGAGCACCCGTTCACGCCGCAAGAAGCCACGCTCCAGGTTACAGCGAATCTGTTTGATGTTACGTCGCTTAAAGAACAGTATAACAAAGTAAAAGCACATGGGCTCGAATCAGAAGGCACGGCAGGTGTCATGTACTACAACAAAGAAGGAAAGGCAACATTCAGACCATCTGGGGATGTACATGCGGTTTATAAGTTTCCTCACAGAAAAGGGGACAAGACAGAAGGAGCGGTAGTCATATACCAAGCACCTCATCTAACCAAAGAGAAAGAAGTCCCGCATAATTTGTATCTTATATGCCATGACCCTTACGCACAGTCTAAGTCAACGAGCAACGAGTCACTTGGGGCTGCGTATGTAATAAAGAGACCAAACAATCTATCCAAGCCGGATGATATAATAGTAGCTAGCTATGTTGGTAGACCACAAACACAGGATGAGTACAACCGCAATCTATTTATGCTCGCTGAGTACTACAACGCCAAAATCGGGTTCGAGAACGATCGTGGTGAGCTCATTGCTTACGCGAAAAGATATCGCAAGCTACATAAGCTACAAGAAGAATTTGAAATGCTGGACAAGCGAGAGCTGCGATCCAGAAATGTAAGACGCCAGTACGGCATGCACATGACGGAGCAACGAAAGAGACAAGGAGAACTATATATAAGAGACTGGCTTACCACACCAAGACATACCGACGAAGACGGTAATGTCACACTTAATCTGCACAAGATCTATGACCCTGCTCTTCTGCAAGACTGATTAAGTTTAACCACAAAGGAAACTTCGATAGGGTTATGGCTTTCATGGTGGGCATGTACCACACGCGAGAGCTATATAATAGAGAGGTTACCGAAATTGTAAACGATAGATCTACGGACGACTGGTTCGACCGTATTTATAAGTAATTTTAGCCAGATGTACGGTACCCATGATATACCGCAACAACGCATACCTAGGTCACAGAAGACTAGAAAATGGGCGGAAGAATGCGTTGAAGCATACATAGACATGTCGAAGTTTGGGTTGTCAGAGCGTCGCTCTAGACTCAAAGCTTTGTATGAATACTACAACGGAAACATTGACGATGAGGACTACAAGTACGTGCTCAAGCCATACGGCAAGACACGTAGCAATTTCCCGTCAAAGCTCCGTAACTACCCCATCATCAAGCCTATCATTGACCTTCTCCTCGGAGAGAAGTCAAAGAGACCGCTGAACTACACAGTTACTATAGCTAACGCTGATACTGTAACGAGAAAGGAAGAAGCCAAGAAACAAGCTCTGTTCACACAGGTACAGAAGATGTTCCTTAATGAACTGGCACGCAACCCTGACCTGGGTATAGAGCCACAAGAAGTTCCATTGCCTGAAGAGATAATGGAGCAGTTTGAAAGAAGCTATGTAGATAACAGGGCTATCAAAGGACAAGCCGCCCTCAACTACATCCTCCAACACCAGGAGATGTACGACAAGTTCCAGAAAGGCTTCTTCCACTATCTCGTAAGCGGTGAGGTATATTCACACAAAGGGGTACGTAACTCCGAGCCGTTCTACGAAATACTGAACCCGCTCGACATCGATTACGATAAAGACCCAGACATTGAGTTTGTGGAAGACGGGGACTGGGCAATCATTAGAAAGTTTGTGCACGCATCTAGTGCTGTAGATATGTTCAGCCCGTTCTTGTCGCCTGAGCAGGTGTTGCAGCTGGAGAACCCAAAGCAAAGGTCTACAGAAGGCTACCTGTTGTACAGAGCAGAGGCTACAGGATCAGACGAGAACATGTACCGCAACAGACTCGTAGAGGTAGTCACGGTATACTGGAAGTCACGCAAGCGCATTGGGTTTGTGACATACAAAGACAAGAACACTGGAGTGATTGAGGAAATGCAGGTAGAGGACGGATTCCGCATGCCCGCTGAACTCAAAGAACAAGGAGGAAAGATTAAGTACGAATGGATCAATGAAGTGTGGGAAGGCACGCGCATTGACGGTGACTTCTATATCAAGATGAACCCCATCTCCAACCAGCGTACATCACTTGACAACCCATCACTCTGCAAACTACCGGTCAATGGACGAAAGTACTCAGACATCAACGCTAACAACATATCACTCGTATCACTGGGTATCCCATTCCAGCTTAACTACAACATCTTTAAGTATAGAATGGAGTTGGCGATCGCAAGATCAAAAGACATCATAGCCCAGTTTGACATCAACATGATACCCAAGAAGTGGGACATGGATAAGTTCATGTACTTCGTAGAGGGTACAGGCATTGCATGGGTTGACTACAACAAGGAAGGTATACAGCTGTCTCCACAGCACCAGTCGGTATTAGATATGTCTATCAAGACAATTGACCAGTACCTCAACCTTCTCGAGTCTATCATGCAGGAGTGGGAAAAGATATCTGGGGTAAACAGACAGCGACAAGGTGGGATAGGACCGTACGAAGGCAAGGCTACATCGCAACAGGCTATCGTACAATCATCACACATCACCGAAGACGTGTTCCGCAAGTTCGCACGCTTTGAGCAACGAGAGCTGCAAGGCTTGATCGATTACTCCAAAGAGGCCTGGCTCACAGGCAAGAAGGCTATGTACGTCATGCCTGACATGACTACTGAGATGATCGACATAGACTCTATGCAACACATGGAGACAGAGTACGGCATCTTCGTATCCGATGCAGGTAGAGACCAAGACAAGCTTGAGCAGGCTAAGATGTTGTCTCAGTCCATGATTCAGAACGGAGTACCAGCATCTGCAGTACTTGACTTGTTCGATACTGAGAACTACGCAGGCATCAAAGACAAGATTGCCAAAGCAGAGAAAGCTCAGAAAGAGTTGGAGCAACAACAGCAACAGGCTCAACAGCAAGCTCAAGTTGAACAGCAGAAGACTCAGCAGATGCAGATACAGCAAGACGCTATCGACAAAGAGAAAGACAGACAGCTTGAGATTGAGCTGGCACTTATCAAAGCAGAAGCATCAGACAACGACGACAAGTTGAATATTGACTTGGCTAAGATGCAGCAGAACTTTGAGCTTAAGCAGAGGGAACTTGACCTTAAGCAGCAGGCGCTAAGCAAGGAGGGAGATCTTACACCTGACGGAGAATGACAAACGCTGACCGCAGACGACTATTAGACGAGTTTAGAGCATCCGATATGGAGGGCTCTATACTTGACGTATACAAAGCTTTCGAGCAAGGTGTAGATCTGATAGCGGATCACAACGCAAAGCAACAACAAGCTAGCATGGCTCGGCCAGGAGCACCCATCAGTGTGCCTCCTAATACTCCAACCACAACAGTTAAACAGGACCTACCAACGGTAAATGGGGAGGTAGACCTGTTGATATAAGTTCGTATGATAGAGAGGGACATCTGGTCGACTCCTACAAGGCCGTGCCTGCTGGTATTGTTAATCTGCCCACGGGCCGCACGCGGGCGAGGTATTGCAAACCCCAACTGAGTACAAGCACGGAGGTGCTGTCAAAAGAGAACACGGGGGACCGCATACACCAGAGGCTACAGCTGACCCTAGACTTGCCCCATCTAATCAGACTATCAGCCAAGAGCAGGTAGATTACGATGATAGTGCGACAATGCTAGACATGCTTACAGCACCACTGCAGACAGCTAGAGTCTTGAACAGGATGATGGTTGCTGGAGACGTAAGCTGGCCGACAAATGCACAGATGACCGCAGCAGGGACACAAGCTATGGACATGGCCCTTGAAGCAGTAAACCCCGCAGCTTGGCAAAACTACGGAGGTAAGGCTATAGCTGATGCTGCTGAAGGAGACTTTGTAGGTGCTGGACTAAATGCACTAGGAGCACTACCTGCTATACCAGGAGGAAAGGCTATAGTTAACGTTGCTAAAAGATCCAAAGGGCTAGAAAAGCTGGTTACAAAAGTCGTAGACAAAACCGGCAAGACTATAGGTAGAGAGACAGCACGGCAAGCAGAGAAGGGGGCTAAGCTCATAAACAAAAACGCAAAACGAATCACAAATGAGATAAATACTGATGAGGGTAGAAGACGAATAGCCGCACAGTTTGACGAAGCTAGAAAAGCTAGGGGAGCAGAGCCATTGACAAAGTGGGAGATGGATCAGCTTGTAGATAACAGGATCGATGCAGTGGCTGGCTCTATGGCATCTAGCCCAAACGTTAGGTATGCTACAGGTCAAATAGATCCCTCTGCCTTTAAAGGTTTCCCTAGAATGAATGCAAACTTTAGTGGCGGAAATCTATTCTCAACTACAGGGAGACCAACAAGTGGAGTCTTGGGTAGTATGGCTCGAGGCAAAAACACAATGGTGCCGCAAGTGCCCGGCAAGACCAACAGAGAAGTCCTAGAGATGTACAACAACCTGCAGAAAAAAACTATGCCAGAACTTGTTGAAACAGGCAACAAAGACATACCCTTAATGCTAAGTAAAAAAAGCAAGCTAGAAAGTCCTGTAGCTTATAGCGGCAATATAACTATAGGTAAACACATGAACTCTCTTGCAATTCTAGAGCACGAACTAGGTCATGCTTTTCAGCAGGGAGTAGCAACACCTCTAGACGGGATGCTGCAATCACTGGTTAGAAAGTTTGACAAATTAGGTAATGTATCTAGTCCTCACTTCAACTACATATCTAAAGGAAGTAAAGGAAAAGAGCCGCTAGCGCACGCCTTTGAGGCTAGACAGTTCTTGAGAGATCAAGGACTGATAAAGAGCAGGTACGATGAGATTACTTCCGAGGTACTAGAGCAGGCTTACCAAAAGTCATCAGGCTTGATTAAGCACCTTCAATTCAGAGAAGGCTCTAGGCTTATTACTTTGGTACCAGACAAAGCTGCTAGAGCAGAGTTCTTCAAAGAGCTCGCACCTTTGATGAACAAACTCCCAGCAACTATGGGGGCTGCAGCAGTCGCAGGTGTAGCTGCACAAGGAGATAGAGACGCTAATATCGTGCGTAAGAGAGGAGGATTAGTGGATAGGAGAAAACGCAAGTGATATATAGTAATAGCGAGTATAGAAAATAATTTTACAGATATACAGACCAAACCCTTAATATTTTTGCAACATGTCAGACCCAAACAACAAATTAGATTTTAGTGCCATAACCTTCGACAGTGTCGTTGGGGACGGTGCGCCAGGACTGGATGCAGTCGCTGAAGAGGAGCCTCAAGACGTTGAGGAACACGAAGACGATGATATCGTTGACGAAGATCCTAGAGAATACGGAGACGAAGACCACGAAGACTATGTCGACGAGGACGATGATGAATATGATGATGAGCTAACCGTAGAAGATGACTACGACGACGACGAAGAACAAGTCGACGATGAGTATGACGACGAGGAGCTTACGGAGGAAGAATACGATGACCTCCCCATCTCAGAAAAGATCTCTGATATTCTCGGTGTTGAATTAGAATACGAATACGCAGATACAGTCGAGGGACTAACTAACTATGTTAGAGATGTCTCAGAAGAAGTGGCTGAAAGTCAACTCCAAGAGTTGTTCGAGCAGTATCCCGAGGTGGGAGCTCACTTAGAGTATGTGCTGGCAGGCGGTGATCCTCAAGAATTCTACGCTGCAAATAACCCATCGGGTGACTACAGCAGAATTCAAATGCGAGAGGACGACATCACACTCCAGCGTGCAATGCTCGGTGAGTATTACAAAGCCATGGGGCACCCAGATGAGTTCATCCTTGAGATGATCGGTGACTTTGAAGAGTCTGGGAAGATGTACAACAAAGCGCTTGTTGCTCAGAAAGAGCTGGTAGAAATGCAAGAGTACCAGCGAGAGCAGATGATGCAAGAGCAGCGGTACGCCCAGGAAGAAGCTCAACAAGAACAAGAAGAGTTCTGGGGTGGTGTAGCTAACTACATCGCAGAGGACAACGAGTTCGCTGGTATTGTAATACCGGACTCTGACAAGCAGGAGTTCTTCGATTACATATCTGCGCCTATAGACGAGAATGGTAACACGCAGAGAGATATAGATTACTCAGAAGCTGGCATTGACATCAAGCTAGCTATTGACTATCTCATGTACAGCGGATTCAATCTCTCAGACATCATTGACACAAAAGCTCGCACGCAGAGTGTCAGAAACTTGAGAGAACGTATCCAGTCTAACGAGGAGAGAGTCAAGAGTGCTCGTAAAGCTCAGCGTCGCCAAAAGAAATTTGATCCAGATCAACTGGACATAAACGCGCTTTTTTAAGCATAAACCTTTTAAATAAACAATCATGGCTTTGATGCAGGTACTTAAGACGTACTATAATGACCAGCAGATGACCGACACAAACTCGTTGGTCAATGCTTTGATGGAGAAGCCCGAAGAGCTCTCTCCCATCATTACGCACTTGGCCGGACGTGAAGAAAAGAAATTTCCTCTTTCCTTCTTGACTGAAGGGGTCGGTAATACAAAATCTATCGGTAGATATGAGTTTGAGTACCGTGTCAAGACCCATGAAGTTAACGTTCGACCAGTTGTCGCTAACACCGGAGACGGTACTGGAGGTGCACCCTTCAGACTGACCTTCCCTGACAAGTGGTTCATTTTCCCCTACACTTTGGTTTCACAGACCGGTGTGTTGGCTCGGATTATGAGCGAACCCAGATCAGTTGGTAACGGTTACGAGTATGAACTCCAAATCGTCTCTCCAGACGTTACATCTATTCCTTCAGCTGACCGTGCAGCAGGTGCTCTTTGGGGCATGTTGTTTGCTAACGTTGGTATTGACTTCTCACGCGGTAACGCTTCTAACTGGACAGCTCCCGGGTTGGTCCGTTCTAAGATCGGTACTGTGCGTAAGTCTTACCACTTCTCAGGTAACGCTAAGGACTACGTAGCAGAGTTTACCCTCCCACTGAAAGAAGGTTCTTCTACTAACTTGTGGATGGACTACGAGGAGTACCGTCACATGCTCAAGTTTAAGGAAGAGTGTGAGATGTACTACTGGTACGGAAACAAAACTTACGATGATAAAGGAGCTAACAGAATGCTCGACGAAAATGGTCAGCCAGTTATCTCTGGTCCTGGTCTCTTCGAACAGATCATCAACAAAGACACTTACTCTACCCTCACTCAGAAGAAGATTGAGGACACGATTGGTGACTTGTTCTACGGCATGACGGATGCTACCGATAAGCAGGTGACATTGTTCACTGGTATTGGTGGTGCACGTGAGTTCGACAAGGCTCTCCGCGCTTACTACAGCAACGGTGTGTCTTCTAGCTCTGTCAGCGGTAACACTAGAGGTTACCTCCAGACTACAGAGTCTAAGTTCATCACGGGTAGCGGTCGCAGCCTCGGAATCACTGGATACTTCACGTCATACGACCACATCGATGGTCACACCGTGAACGTTGTCAAGGTTCCATTGTTCGATCACGGTCCTGTTGCTCAGGCTTCGAGAAAGCACCCAGAATCTGGATTGCCACTCGAGTCTTACAGAATGGTATTTGTCGACCAGTCTTCATACGATGGAGAAAACAACCTCCAGATGTTGAACAAGAAAGGTCGTGAAATGATGCGCTGGTGTGTTGCTGGTTCAGTTGTGCCTAAGGGCTTCACTGAAACGGACACTCGCGCAAGCGATATAGACGGTGCTTCAGTGCACATGTTGAAGACGGCTGGTATCCTGCTCCGCAGATTCGATACTTCGCTCGATTTGACGTGCAACGCATCGTAATTTGGTGTTTGGTTTGCAAAGGGGGGAGCTGAAATGTCGGCTCTCCCCGATTTGCACCAAAGACTAGTTTATTCTTAACTCAAAAGAACATGAAAAAAGTTATAATCAGACGCAAAGAAGTCCTCAACCATCTCCCAAAAGAGATCAGAGCTGGGGCAAAAATTACGATTGGCTCTATTTACGTAGGCCGCCAGCCGTTGAAAGGGGTAGAAGGAGAGGAGTCACACAAGCTTCTCGGACAGATACTCGATGTACCACCAACACATGAAGCATGGCCAAGGCTTGAGAAAGACTTTTGGGCCAGCATGGCTTTGAAAGTACCATTTGAAGGTAAAGAGTTGGACATTACTACGGATGACACAGGTCACCCACACAACGTAATGGACTACATCACCTTTCAGTGGTGCAAGAAGCACAGACAGGTAGCAGATAGTAAAGAACAGATGGACAGTGATCCAGTGAAGAAGTTTTATATCTACGATCCTGAGCGAGATCTTCTCAAGAAGAACGCAAAAGTGAAAGTCAGCAAGGAGGCAGACAAGGAGTTTATCAAAGCATCCGCAGATGTTGCCAAAATGCGCAGACTTATTAGACTGCTTAACGCTGGATCTAATCCAGAGAAGCTTACAGACCTCGAGGTTGAGAACAAACTCTACGAATTGAAGGGGCAAAACCCCGCGAAGTTCTTGAAGTTTGCAATTGACAAGGATCTTGAGCTCAAAGCAGAGATAGAAGAAATGGTCAGCAAAGATGTACTCCGTAAGATTGGAAATCAGTATATTTATGGAGACGAGACCATTGGAGAAAACCAAACCGACGCCATAGTTTACTTTAAAAACAAGAAGAACTCAGGAGCGGTTAACGCTATGAGAGCTCAACTGAAGACAATAGCGTGACAATACAAGAGATGCATATAGCTGTCAACCTGGGGGTGCAAAAAGTCGCATCTTTCCAGGTTGACAATCTCTTATCTGAAGAGATAGACCATGAAATTAACATGGCAATGCGCAGATTCATCAATCAGCGCTACAATCCTACGTCCAATCCCAAAGGAACTGGCTTTGAGCAGTCACAAAAGCGGATAGACGACCTAAGAACTCTTCTAGAAGACTACACAACCCCTCTAGTCATAAAACCCGACATACGAGGGGAGGGAAGTGGTAGCTATTTCGGGGCTGTGTACACAACACCGAGCAACACAGTGGTGAATTTGGAAAGATTCAAGCTGCCTGTAGACTATATGTACCTCATAAACATCAAAACCACTGTAGCGTACAACTGCAACAAGTCAATAAACTTTACTGCGATAGATACTACGGACAGATTCCTAAGAATACCCGTAGAACCAGGGAAACCCGGCATGGTTGTGCGCAAAATAGAGATAGCTAGAGGACAAGGCACGCTTGAAACGATATATAGCACAGTAGGTAACAAAAACAACGTAGAGCAGCTGCTTAATCCTAAGATGTACGCTGACGGTTTTGTTCCTGGGAAGTCTCCACAGGATGGATTGGCAGATATGTTCGATACTTCCATAACAGCTGACTCTCCGCATGCAGATGCCAACGAAATCTTTCTGAAGTACCCTGTAGAACCCATAGGGGGAGAATCAAATGGGTATCAGGCTAACGTTGTAACAGTATCTAACTCAGACGGAGCAGTAGATGACGGAGCTTACGCTAAGATCACTTACGACTACCCATTCACCGACCTATCAGCCAGCGATGGAGAACAAACCTTGATTACAAGGCTGATAATGGAAGCACCATCAGTATCATACAAGCAGACTAGAGCTGCTAGCTTGAGGCAAAAACATACGAGGGTAAGTCGGCATCTTTGCAAGGCAGTACAACATGACGATATATTTGCACTGCTTGATGATCCATTTAATACTGCAAAATCCAGCAGGATAATGTACACTATGCAGGAGAATTTCGTAGATTTGTACTCTAACGTAAGAACAGTACCCCTCAACGTAACTATAAAGTATTTACGCAGACCTGTAAATGTCAACTTAGTTGAGGGCATAGGCTGCGAGCTGGCAGAACACACTCATCACGAGATTGTGGAGATGGCAGTGAAAAGCATCTTGGAGGCTTTCGAGTCACCAAGGTATCAGACGCAATCTGGGGAAGTCCTGGAGAGCGAGTAATTTTTGTTGAACGCCATAAACCTTTATTACCATGGCTTCTAATCTTTCGCAGACTTTTATCTGCAACGACGGTCAGCTCATTCCGGGCACGACCACTAATTTCGGATCTATTGTAGGTAGCACTACCGCTGCCAGCCACGAGTGTGGTATTTGGGATTCATACGGACAGGCTTGGGTTACTGCAGCTCAGTTGTACTCAACCACTAACGTGAACATTCACGGTACAGAAGCAGATGACCCTGCTGACGGTATCCAAACTGACGAACTCGCATTGACTGAGGTGGATGCTTTGACTACGGTCAATCCAGCATGGCACTACAGCCACTTGCAGTTTGCTCAGGGTATGCCTAGCGGAAACCCAATTGCTACTCCTGTTATTCCTACGACTAACATCAAGAGCATTCAGTACACGCCCCACACAGCGTCTGCAGGTGCTAAGCACGTTCTCACAGGAACTACAACTACAAACAAGGACAGAGTGTTCAAGTTTGTCATCAGAACTACCCCTACTGCTTACGAGTACTTCGTAAACAACGAGGACCTGACGATGACTGACTTGAGTGGTGCAAGCAAAGAGTTCCCACTCGCAGCTTTCAATACCACAAACCACAAAGTCTTCAACATCGAGGTGTTGGACTCTGAGTTGGCTAGTGATGACCTTGCTGGTATTTGTGCTAAGCTTGAAGAAAAAGTTGATGCTCACGGCATTTTGAGCAAGTTGATTGATGTTACTCAGACTTCTACGTCTGGTGACACCTATACTGCTCGCCACGCTGGTGTTGACATTGACCTCATTGCTACTCTTACCGATACTGGTGCTAAAGATACCAGCATAACCAACACCAAGACTAACTTGGTTATTGGTGCTGGTAACGACTGGCAGGCTATCTCTGATGAGAAGGCTACTAGAGGTAAGTACGGAAACTTCAACCGTATGTACTTCCCAACCAATCAGACTACGTTTACTCAGTCTGGTTTTGCATACGATGTCATTGACATCAACTACAACACTCCTAACTGGCCAGCTGGTGCGGGTATTGCTCCTGCAGGTCAGACAAACAGTGTTCGTATCTACGTAGGTTCGTCTAGCACGGCACTCCTTGCTAACGGATCAAATACAGTAATTGACACTTTGTTCCAAGTTACTGTCAGAACCGCAAGACGTTTCGTCTGGAGCTAATCCAATATGGGGGGCACATAGGGTGTCCCCCTTTATTCCTTCAATCATGGCAACAAGATCCGTATACTCAGGCAAAAAAGTTTTGGTCGCTTCTCCTAATGCAGTTAGGGGTAAGACCTATAATGTTACAGTAGAAAACCTAACCACTGGTGAACAGTCTGCTAAGCAAGCTAGAACCAAGAAAGGTAAGGTTGTGACTGCCTTGAATATGAACTCTAGTGGCGTATTGAAGACAACCATCGATGATGGAAGGGGAGGACGAGCTGTTGAATATGCTGTGGGTACAGCAGACATACAATGCTGCATAGCAAAGCTCGTACACGACTCTATACACTGCACATGCAAGTGCGACAAATGCAAAGAAGACTTGAAACTCGCAGAGAGAATATACCTGCTTTTGCAGGCAGCAATCTTTGATGCAACAAATGGGAGCGTTAACGACGCCACCGACAAATACCAAAAAGCAAAAGAGCTGTGCACTGATCGTTGTGCATGTGGCTGCTAATACATACCCATGGCAACAGTTGTAGGATTTGGAACTAGAGAGAACGATCGCGTACTGCCAACGTTCAACTTTGTAGGAGCCTATGCACCCAGTGCATGGGATATTTTGTATGCAAATATGCCTAGTAACGTCGGCATTGAATACATCTCAAATGAGACGTTGCTATACGAAGGTTGGAATTCCCCAGATTTGATATCCTATGACTCCGGAGCTACTAGTGAAGGTCCTTTCGCCACTAAGAACGGTATGCTCGGTGCTCCAAGAATGGAACTGGTAGGTGTACAGCCTCACGCTCTCAAGATAAAGCGCTACGCCAACAACAGCCTCAACACTATATCAGGCAATCAACTGGCTGAATATATAGAGAAGATAGAGTATAGGTATCTGCAAGATGGACACGTACGTATCAAAGTATACATCATAGAGTCTGCTAGCAACAACCTCAACGACAATGACATCCTAATCTTCGAGGGTAACATTCTGCTTCAGGGAGGTAGAGAAGACTTAGGGGTGTTGGCAAAGAAAGCTGTTCCGTTTTCAATAACCGGTCCTCATCAGAATAAAGCTGGAAGTTTTACGCAGAACCCAACAATAGATGTAGCACAGTTCTTGACCCCTACGAATGCGGCGGACAAAAACATCGGGGTGAGAGTGAGAGCCCTAGATATGGGAGAGCAGGCCCTGGCTGAATTTGGAAATATCCAATGGAACTCTGTACGAACTCATACTTTTTGGGACAACTATCTTGGACTTACTAGACCCAATCCTGGACGTGGTACTGCAACACAGAGAACAGACATACCTACCCTAGAGGGTCCTGGGGCTAACGACCACTTCTTGAGACAGCCTGCATATAGCCCAAGCAGCAGCCAGCCTTCGTTCCGCAAGTTGGATATCTCAAGAGACCCTTACGACACGTACGACCCTAGAAACGGGTTTACTACAAACTGGAACAGCGAAACTCTGCATGGAGGGTCTCATCCTGATACATTCAGTTTGATCCAAATGCACTGCATGAACTCAAGTTCAGTAGCAGCTACTTCCTTGGATATGGCTTACTGGGGAGTACATGCAGGCATATTTACCGTAGGGCCCACTTACCAAGATAATAAGTATGGAGGAAGTGGGGGAACAAGTATGCCTCCTGGTTGGTTTGGTGGAGATCACTTGCCTACAACTAGTATTCTGGGAGGAGACGGCGTAGGCTACCCAACCTTAGGATACGTAGAGTTGGAGGATGTTGAATCAAGCCACTGCGGAACCTTCCAAGTACAACCCGCAACAGCAAAGTACAGGAACCCATATTACCCTCACGCAGGATCGCAGTTTATACACTACGTCACTTTCTTTGCTTGGCAGGGGAGTGGTCTTAATATAACCGGACAAAATAACTACACACCACCTACATCTGAGCTAACAGAAAGCGTTGTAGGTGTTGTAGATGCACAGCAGTGGTCGTACTACTGCGCATATGTATTCCACAACTCAATAACTACAGGCTCTGTTGCTACCGCAGGCTCTCTGCAAACCATCACTGACATAAACAGCGCATCAATAAACAATTGGTTTGGGGAAGAAAAATTCGCAACAGCTGCTACTCACGTAAGCTGGCAGGATTACATAGCAGGAGCTTTTTATGCAACTGCAGACCCAGACAACCTTGGGGCATTTAACTTCAATGGTGTAGTAGGCCCTGAGGGACAAGATCTAATACCTGGATACCACAAGGTATTTGGAGGACTGTACCACTCTTACAGTACGTCGAATAGAGTACAATGTAGAGCCAGAACTAGCGGATTTAACACTCAGGGTGGAACACTTGGCAGACCTGCAGATGATATACTAAGCTCGGGTATAAACGCATCTACTGATGGTGACCAAAAGTCTCTTAGCTTAGGTAGACTTTTTGCTTACACAGTTTTTGTATACTCTGATTCACCACTGGACAGAAACGAACAGGTTGCACCATGGAATGACAGTACTCAGGCAGCGCAGCAATATGACAACCTAACAACAGTCAACAGCAGTGCCCTCAATCTAAACCATGCAAAGTTCTTTCTCTTACAGAGAAATGGGACTCAACATGAGATGGGATTTTTGTTTGACTGGAGCAATGGAAGTGTTAGCACAACCAAGTGCCTTGACAGAAACTCTCAGATATTCCACGAGACTTACCTAGGAGTAGACGACAGCACTACATGGAAGCTGGGTAACATAAGTCAGTGTGCAGTAGCAGGAGACTACACTAGATGTGGGTGTGAGAGTGAGGTAGAATCAACAGGATCTGGTGAGCTGAATGACTCAATAGCACCAGGAGATGCATCAAGATTTGAAGCAATAGTTGTCTACCCACGAAACATAGTAAACTTTGAGTTTGCGGGAACAGACACTGGTGGTGCAGATGCATACCCATCACTCCTCTACATAAACTCATACTACTCTGTACTTAACAACACTGACGTTCCTGACAGCTCGTATGCCGATCTCTACTTGACAAGCGCTTCTGCGGGAGGTGGGGTATCGTTTAAAACTAGTGAGGGAGCTTTCCAGACAATATTGTTGTCAGCGCTTGTAGGCACAGATAACAACTACGATGGTATATTCCAAGCAGCACTGTTGCCTAACAACAGCACTGATACCAATACGTTCAGCTACTCATACTTCCCAGGAAGAGAGCCATTCGAGGCTGCTGGCGGTGAGCAATACTTTGTACACGACGAAGCATCTGAAGCAAGAATATATGCAACGGTAGGGGGCAGCGGGTTTGACTCAGCCAACCAAGCTGATGACTTCTCGCATAGGCAGATTCTGATGTTTGCAGCTGAGAACTTGGCTACAGCAGGAACTAGCCCTAAGAGAGCTCACATAGACCTTGGGTGGAGTCAAAGCTGGGAAGATGAAGATGTAGAGTGTTCTCACCTACACTTGGGTGCTCCTAACTGCACTGCAGCAGACAAAGACCCAGAGTATAGAATTAGGAAGTTCGTTGTTGTAGGAGACCCCAACATAGACTTGGGCTTTGAAGACGAAGACGGTGACGGCCACGACGACAACAGAAAAGAAGGATGCACCGATCCTGCTGCAATCAACTACGACCCTCTGGCAACCGTGGACGACGGTTCATGCATTTTCTGCGAAGACTCTCTAGACCAGACTACTTACACTGAAGGGCAGACATTTGCCTATCAAGCTCTTCCTTACCTGTTCAACAACATACCCGGTGTTCCAGATCTCCTGTTTGGTTCTAATAGTGGCATCATAGGAACAGCACCACATACAGCTATTGGAGATACGGATCTTCCTGGTTTTGACATTCCCGAAGCAGGTAATCCTGGATCTGGAGAGATATACGACTGGCAAGATGGTAACTTGTTCAACGCAGTCAACACTGCAGGGCAAGCACTTATAAGCGGTGCACAAAATGGGCCCAACACTGCATTTAGCTACTTCAGATTTGAACAGGGCAACTTGTTGGAGAGAGTTGGCTACGCAGCAGCCTCTGGCAGCACGCAGCAAACTGGTACTACAGATTTGGCTTTGGCGTATCAAGAGGCTTTGACTCAAGCAATAAACGGAGAGGATGCGTCATCTTGGAGTATGCACATATTTAACTACTCTGATTGGGAAGCTAGGACTGCGCCTGCCACTCAATATGGAAATGGTTGGGCAGTAGAGAGTGATGGGGGAGGTATAACTACAGGACTGTCTAACGTATACGCTGACGACTTAGGAGACTTTACAGGCATAGCTCTTAATGGGGTAACACCAGTAGCAACACTGCCTAACCTAGTGAGTGGTAGTGCCAACAAAGTTGCATTTAGAAACTACAACGGAGCAAATCCAACAGAGACCGTAATTGACATAGGACTCAAAGCGGGTAACCAATACGCTGCAGTTTTGAGATTCCACCCCAAGAACCAGTGTGGCACTAAGTTCTACTACTTTGCATACAACTTCTGGGTGGAATACTGCGAGTGCACGGACGGCGCATCAGAAAGCTACGGCAACTATGCTGAAGCTGACGATGCCAACGTACCGTACATCAATGCACCATGGTCAGGTGAAAGCATCTACCCGGGTGTGAATACCCCTAACGACCAAGTCAATCTAGAGAACATAACAACTCCAGGTAACGGGTTGCCACAAAACTTCTGTGCAAATAATGGAGGAACTGGTCTGATAAACTCAAGGATCTGCAAGGTCACTGAGGATGACGCTACAGTAACCTGCGAAGAGTTTATGTCTTGGTGTATAACTAACATTGACACAGACTGCATAGGACCTGATGAAAACGGTAACATGTACGGTGAGACATCCTTTGAGATACTTATCGATGGATTCTTTGTGCAGTCAACTGTAGACCAATACCAGCTTGTTGATCCAGAAACGGGCTTTCAGTTTCATTACACCATACAAGTAGGACAAGATGCAGCGTTTGTTGGAGACCCTATTCCATCTCACATAGATGATCCAAACAACCCTGGATTTTTGATACCAAACCCTTTGATTCAGATAAACGAAACTCAAACGGGAGAATCGCAGGGAGCAACAGCAACAATATCGCAAGGTCCATTTGTATTTGATGACACTGATGGTGACGGAATTACGGACGACACCACCATGACGGTATTTATATCCTTCGATGGATTCGTAAACACCGAAGGGCAGCTTATATATGGTACACCAGACTACGTAGTAAGCAATATTGGAGAGCCAGCAAACGGATGTCCTTCCCAAGAGCTCTCGTACATAGCCAGCCAAAGAGACTGCATTGATCCTGTCTACGGATGTATGGATGAGACAGCTATTAACTTCAACGAGAACGCTACAGTTGATGACGGGTCTTGCGAGTACATTCCATGTGAGGAGATCTTCAACGAAGCACTCAATGCAATATTCATAACACGAGTAGTCAGCACGAATGCATCACTCCTCTGCATAGAATACGAAGCGGAAGAAGAGGGAGCATCCGACTATGTTGTGTGGACTCCTCAGTATGACGGAACAATGACCGTCACAATTGATGACTTCTCAGCTGCAACCGAGTCTGGGGCGCTGGGCAACAACACAGGTAACTTCTCTCTGTTTGTAGGATACATGGGGGGCGGCAACGTCAACTTTGTCGGAGACGCACTAGCTTTCTACGACCAACCAGGCAATGCTGAAACTATACAAACTACCACACTAGGAAACTTTGTGTCACTGCCTGATCTCCCAGGAGCATTTATAGGTATGCAGGGCATCACAGGTACAGCAATAACAGATGGAGACCCGTTCTTTGATGGTTCATCTCTGTCTGGTACCCAATACGTAGTAGACATACCAACCGGAGCAATCTTTGGTGAAACCAACGATCTGACTGGTGGGCAGTACATACTCTTTGTAATACCTCACATTGACGTCACGGCTTTGGGAGAGGGATTCGGTGGACTAGAAGATTGCATTAATGAGTTTGGTACGTTTGCAGACGAACAGACATTCCACGTTATCAATCAAACAGCTACAGGAGACTGCCCACAGCCCTGTAACCAGTTTGTAAACCCCGAGGATTGTCCAAACAACATTGCTGGATGTACGGACCCTGACGCTGACAACTTTGACGAGACAGCTACAATCGATGATGGCTCTTGTGAGTACTGCACAACGTGTGATTTCTGTGATCTCTACCCAACACACCCAGACTGTACTGACTGTGAGAAAAGACCTGACACCGGTTTGGGTGTAGGTAGCAGAGGATTTACTGCTAATCTTAGAGACTGTGATCCTGGAGATAAGTGCTGCGCAGATCAGACTGCACTGAACTACGATCCAGACTGTGCAGCAGAAGACCAAGACAATAGCACATGTGAGTATGCTTGTATAGGACGGGATTGTACAAGCTGTGAGGATGATCCTACAGCAGAAGAGTGCATCGAAGATCCATGTCCAGATCCTAACAATCCTATATGCGTAGACCCGCCAGTGGTTAACTGTTTGGACACAGGAGACTGTCCTTGTGTGGGCACCGGGTGCAACCCAGAGTGCTTGCTCAACCCAGAAGAATGTAATCCTGGTACTCCTCCATGCGAGCAGAGTGTACAGAACAACGAGTGCAATCCAATAGAGACGTTTACTACAACTACTATCATCTGCAACCCAGTGTTCAACAATCCCGAACTGAACGGATCGATAGATTCTAACTGGATTGCCAATACGTTGATGCAGTGTACGTCAGATGAAACCAAGAAGATGCTCTTCAAAATGAGGACCGGCGTCAAGATGGAAGACGTAGATCTGAGAAAACTTGGACTGATAGCATACCTCTTTGTAGAGGGAGCAAAGAACAACCTTGACTGTTTGTTTGACTGCGACAACTACGAGTCTAAAGTAACGAGAGATGGAAAGGTTAGAGGGCATGCAAACAGACTGAAAGAGACCGACTGCAACGCTAAGTGGAAGTCAGGTAGATACCAAAGATTTGCAGCTAGCAGCACCTACAAGAAAGGCACCGCTGTCAAGTACACGAGAGTGGTCAACGGCAGACTTGTCTCTTCTATATACACAGCAAAGAAAGACTGGTACCCGGGCATGGAGCCTCCAGGAATCAGAACCAGAAGAGACGAAAGAGTGTGGGAGCCCTGCATCAATGTTAAGTTCCAATCAGGAGGTAACCCAGAGAACTACTTCCAGACGTTCTTGGACTTCATAAACAGGTTCTGCACTTCCTGCAACATACAAAACCCAGACACCGTGTATACGTCAAACGAGGATGCTAATCCCATAGATAACAGGGATTCATTCGGTGAAAACACCATCGGATTCATAGATGACGATGGAAACGAAATAATATTCTAACATGTCTAAAAGAGTCACAGCACTACCTGTAAAATCAAAACGTGACACTACGTCTAACGACGTTCTGTTGCTGTCTAATAAAGCCACAGGTAAATCATTCAACTTCCAGTAGTAGATGTGTTTCCTAAGCTTAACAACGGAACACTCCCTGCTAACAGTGGCAGCAACACTGCGTCACTGGTCAATATAGGTCAGTCAACTAAACTGTTTGTCGGCGGAGGTAGCGCTGACTCAGCTACAGGCGTAGATCAGAATACTCTTGTGTTCAAAGGTCTCAGAGTTGACTACGACGGCAGCGGTACTATACCTAGTGTGGGGCAGCACAACAATGCTTACTCACCAATACAAATTGTACAGGAGACCTCTGCTGACGGGGATTCAACAAAAGGCAACATTCTGTTGGCCTGGGACCCATCAAACTACGAGCTCAGCAACTTTGCCAATACAAGCACAGGATTCCTGACGTCAGTAAACTTGGCAAGTAATGTAACAGGTACTTTGCCTGTAGCCAACGGAGGCACAGGACTAACAGCAATAGCAAAGGGAAAGGTTCTGTACGCTAGCGCTACTAACACAATAGATGCTACTGCAGTACCAACCAACGGTCAGGTACTGATAGGTAATGCTACTACAGGGGTTCCTGCATTTGCAACGATAACTGGTGGCACAAATGTCACGGTAACTAACGGAGCAGGGTCAATTAGCATTGCCTCCTCCATAGGTACTATCGGAGAGAACGTAGACTTTGCAGGCTACAACATAGGTATGGCAGATGGATGGATAAGCAACGACCTCGGAAACGAAGGCCTAAAGCTTAACAACTCAGGGCAGGTCTTCGTAGGAACTGCTAGCCCTACCTCATACTTCACGAGTACGTTGAATATAGATTCAACTGTAAGCCTCGGCTCTAGTCTAGGCAACCAGGCAATGAGTATCACAGGAAAGCCGTGTACATCAGGGTCTACGCCATCACTCTCCCTGCTCGGATCTACCGCATCCGGTACAGGAAACAAAGGTGGAGATATCCTTCTAATACCAGGAGCTGGAGACACAAATGGTGACGGTGGTATTCTCTATCTAAACGGTGGAACTAAGGCTGGTAGCGGTACTAACGGAGCTGTAAAGCTCAGAACCGGAGCGACTGACGCACTTACAGTAGATGCGAACCAAGACGTGACTGTGAATGCAGGTAGCTTGATTGTAACCTCAGCTACGGAAGGTATCGTACACACGGGTAGCGGCACTGTGACTCAGGCAACTGACCACACTACAGGTGTAACTATCAATGCTACGTCTGGGGTGATCACACTGGCAGCTGTAGCACTTGCAGCAGCAACCAATGCAGAGTTCACTGTAACCAACAGCACAGTGCAAACAGACTCAGTTATCATACTGACAGTGCAAGACGAGAACACTACAAACAACGCACAGCTTACAGCATGCACACACACCATTGCAAATGGTAGTTTCAAGGTCTCAGTCTTCAACCCTGCAGCTACTGGAGCCACCTCTACAACTGCAAGCAAGATCCACTTCTTGATTATAAACAATTCTGTGTAACTTTACATATAAACCTATAATCCAAACATTATGATCAATTTCGAAGGTACCAACCGCGAACTCCTCAACTTGTACAAAGGACTCGAAGGTGTCAAAGACATCAAGGGCTCTCGCTTTGCCGTTCTCATCGGTAAGAACATGAAAGAGATTCGTCACATTCTCAACCCCATTGAAGAGGCTGCTGTACCAAGCCCTGCGTTTCAAACTATCTCCATCCAGATGAGAGACTTGATTGAAGCTCAAGACAAAGAGGCTATGGACGAGCTTGAGAAAGAAAACGCAGACCTGATCGAGGAGCGTAAGGACCAAATGAAAAAGATTGAAGAAATGCTTGACGAGAGTGTCGAGATTAAGCTTCACCCACTGAGAGAAGACCAACTCCCAGAAGACATTACTGGGGAACAGGTCGAGAAAATTCTACAAATAATTACCAATGGCCTCGATTAACACACGGCTGCAGTTGCAGTCAAAGAACATATTTACCAACGCCTTCTCATCGCGTAACGATAAAGCGTACCAGCTAGAAGCTGACGTTGATAGATATATTAGAAGTATCACTGCAACTTCAAGCGGTACTGCTCAAACCATTCTTGAGGTATCTACCTATGGTGCAGACAAGAATGTGCTCGTATTCCTGAAGAACAGATCCAATGTTACAAACAAGCTGTTGTATGTAATTATTGGCAGCCAGCAGATCATGAGGCTGGCACCAGGACAGTTTACAATCTTCCCATGGAGAACCGAGTCAGGCGACGATCTTAAGATCTACGGCAACGACTCTAACGGTATCAAGATGGAGGTACTGGCAGGAAAGGCGACATGAGCAAGAAGAAGATAAAAGACACTGGCCTTGGCAAATGGTTGAAGGAGAAGGCACCTAACGTACTGAGTACTGTAGGTGACCTGCTCCCCGACCAAGGGGCTCTTGGTGTCGTAAAGAATCTCCTGGACAAAGAGCCAGGGATTGACCCAGCTGAGGCGAAAGCCAAGATAGATGCTGAGATAGCATTCCAGAATAACGTCACTGAGCGTTGGAAAGCGGATATGGGGAGTGACGTAAAGCTCGCAAAGCTTATACGTCCAGTAACATTGATAGCCTTGATGGGCATGTTCATGATCACTATGATCTTTGACAGCCTCGACAACTGGCCATTCAATGTAAAGGACAGCTACATCGATCTGTTGCAAGTCCTGATGTTGACTGCATTTGGTGCATACTTCGCAGGTCGTACCATAGAAAAGAGTCGCAAACCTAACACATGACGATAAACGAAATCAAAGACTTCATCGCCGAGAGGCGAGGATACCTAAAGAAAAGCGCTGACGTACTATCTGAGAGACTTAATTGCCCTATCGAAGATTGTGAGACAGCGTTGTACGAAGCCAGAAAGCTGGCTCGTGAAGAAAACACTAACGACAATGACAGCGTCATTAGTGAGTTCGAACAGTTCCTTGACAAGAATGGCATCAGCCAGTCCGACGTAGCCAGTGTAAAATTCTGGCAAACTGTGTCGGGTCAGCAACGATTCTCAGTTGTTACCAAAGGAGAGTCTATGAGCGTAGAATCTATCAAGAAAGAAATCGAAGGGTTTGCTGAGCAGTACAGCCCTGAGGTTGATCTGATCGAACGCAAAGCGATACATCGACCTATCGCATACGAGATATCATTGCCTGACATACACTACGGCAAGCTTCATGATCTGGGCTTAGAACAAGTAGAGCAGCAGTACATGACTGTCGTACAGGAACTCGTCAACAAAGCCGCAGGGCTTGAGATAGAAAGATTCATACTCCCAATCGGTAACGATGGTATGAACTCTGAGGGTATGAGACGTACAACCACCAAAGGCACACCACAAGAAGAGAGTGCTGGATGGAAGGATACGTTTAGAGGATACTGGCGACTGATGACTAGAGCGGTCAACTACCTTAAGGAGAAGGCCCCTGTAGATATCATTGTCGTATCAGGCAACCATGACTACGAACGCATGTTCTATGCAGGAGATGTGCTCGCAGGCTGGTACAGGAATGATGCCAACGTCACTGTGATAATGACTACAGTTCTCGCAAGTACTACGAGTATGGCAAGAACATGTTGATGTTTACCCATGGTGATAAAGAGAAGCCTGCAGACATGCCACTAATAATGGCAACTGAGAAACCAGAGATGTTTGCACGTACGTCACATCGTGAAGTGCACTGTGGGCATCTCCACAAAGAAATGGTCAATGAGTACAGGGGTATCAAAGTACGGTTCGTTCCTTCTATTTGTCCTAACGATGAATGGCACAAGCAGATGGGGTACGAAGCTAAACGAACAGGGCAAGCATATATATGGAATAAGTCAACAGGACTTGAGGGCTATCTACAGGCAAATGTTAGAATTTGACGACATACAGGACGACGATGACATCAACTCACTAGAGGAGGAAATCCAGATACTAGATGAGGCGTATCGCAATGCATACAGAATTGCGACGGGTGAGATGACTGTGCGTCAGCTTTTGGACAAAGCTGATGACATGATCTTCTTGCCCTTTGATCCTTCTGCCCCTGAAACATTTCGCATGATAGTAGACGACATCATACAATACTTTGAAGACAACGAAGAATATGAAAAGTGTGCTGAACTAGTACGCGCTAAAAAGAAGTACGATGACTCTTGACGAAATGGCATATAACATACTGAACCTGCTTAGGGGCGGCAGGAGCAGTAACGATGAACTTATATCGATTGACCAGATTAAGTTCAACATACAGCACTACAGAGCTATGATGATACGTAGAGACTATGCTCGTAACGGGTATGTCTCTAAACACATAGAACAAGATCTGGGCTGTGTTCTGTTAGAGCGGACTGACATGTCTAGGTGCTGTCCTGAAATGGATTTGCCTACAGGCTGCACAGTGTACCGCACAAACAGACGTCTACCAAAAACAGTCAGGTTTAATCTAACAGATGCATTTACATTTATAGGTAAGCCTGATGGTTCAAGCACTATACCTAAGGTAGAGCCATACGAGATAGAGTGGATAGCCTACGATAAATATACATCTAGACTTACACGTTATTACGTCATTGATGAGTATATTTACATCTACGAGCCAAACGGGCTGGAGGCAATAAACGTTAGAGGTGTATTCGAAGATCCTGAAGAAGTAGGAAACTTTGCTACATGTGAAAACGATTATTGTTATGATGAACACTCTGCATACCCCTTACCTATGGATATGGTTAGCGCCATAACACAAGGTTTAGTACAAGGTGAATTCGCTATGCTAACTGGTAGTATAAACGACACCATTAACGATAAACAACAAGGACAATAATAATGGGACTTATAACAATAACAGAAAAGCTATTAGATAGGATAGCTAC